>Ga0209909_100586_pt1 | contig 14114 bp, 11 predicted proteins | sample FECB22metaG_FD_188302 | JGI IMG/M metagenome (GOLD analysis project Ga0209909, IMG submission 188302) | Cyanobacterial communities from the Joint Genome Institute, California, USA - FECB-22 (SPAdes) (version 3) | ecosystem: Environmental > Aquatic > Thermal springs > Hot (42-90C) > Microbial mats... | reverse complement strand
CTGCACCCCGGCGATGGTGCTGCGCTGCAAGGAGATCATCGAGGACGGCAAGGCTCGCACCGACGACGAGGTCCGGCACGAGATCTCCGGCATCCTGTGCCGCTGCACCGGCTACCAGAACATCGTCAATGCGGTCCAGAACGCGAGCCGCAAGCTCGGCGGCAAGGAGGCCGGCGCGTGACCACCACACAGGATCCCGTCGTGGGCAGCTCCGGCAAGCCCGCGGCCGGATACAAGTACATCGGCGCCGACCGCAAGCGGGTCGAGGACCCCCGCCTGCTCGTCGGGCGGGGCGGCTACATCGCCGACATGAAGATGCAGGGCCTCCTGCACGCCGCGATCCTGCGCAGTCCGGTCCCGCACGCCCGGATCGACTCGATCGACACCAGCAGCGCCGAGCGGATCCCGGGGGTCGTCGCCGTCCTTACCGGCGAGGACTGCAAGGCGCACATGAACCCGTGCATGAACTTCGGCCCGCCGACCATCGCGCAGTATCCGATCGCTGTCGACAAGGTGCGCTACGTCGGCGAGGCGGTCGCGGTCGTCGTGGCGGAGAACCGCTACATCGCCGAGGACGGCGTCGACGCACTCGATGTGGAGTTCTCCGACCTCCCGCTGGTATCCGACCCGAAGGCGGCGCTGGAGCCCGGCGCCGCACCGCTTCACGACGAGCACGGCAGCAATCTCGCCTACGCACGTACGTTTGAATTCGGCGACATCGCCGCCGCGATGGAGGAGGCGGACCTCGTCGTCTCCGACACCCTGCACTGGGGCCGCTCGGCCGGAATGCCGATGGAGACCTCCGGCGCGATCGCCCGCCCCGGGAACAACGGCGTGCTCGAGGTCTACTGCAACTCACTGAACTTCAGCTACCTGCAGTTCCTGGTCGCCGGGGCGTTGAGGATCCCGTCGAACAAGCTCAAGATGCAGCCCGTCGCCGCGGGCGGCAGCTTCGGCAGCAAGTTCACCGCACACAAGGTGCCGACGCTGACCGCGTTCCTGGCCCTGCGCACCGGACGGCCCGTGTCCTACATCGAGGACCGCCTCGACCACCTGATGAACTCCGACCACCACGCCTCGGACCGGTACTACGAGGCACGGATGGGCCTCACCGCGGACGGGATGATCACCGGCCTGGACATCGACGTCCTCGACGACTACGGCGCCTACCTGCAGTTCGGGACGGGGACCCACGGGAACGCGCTCTCCCAGCTGACCGGGCCGTACCGGTTCCGCAACGCCCGCTACTCGCTGCGCGCCGCCCTGACCAACAAGTGCCAGCAGGGGGCCTACCGCGGGTTCGGCTCCGAGGTGCACAACTGGGTGCTGGAGAGGCTCGTCGACCAGGCGGCGAAGAAGCTCGGTCTTGCACCGGAGGACATCCGGCGCCGCAACTTCATCCTTCCCGAGGAGTTCCCCTACAAGATCCCGGGCGGGAACCTCTACGACAGCGGCAACTATCCCGCCGTGCTCGACAAGGCACTCGGGATGATCGACCTCGAGCACTGGCGGAAGGAGAAGGCCCGTCTGCGGGAGGAGGAGGGCCGCTACATCGGGATCGGGCTCGCGACCACCCAGGAACGGTCGGTGTTCTCCTCGACCGAGTTCTGGTTCTGGTCCGACGAGCCGGCCTTCCCGATCACCTCCAGCCCGGAGAGCGCCACGATCACGATCGATCCGGCCGGTGCGTTCCAGCTGCAGCTGCACTGCCAGGCGATGTGGGGCAACAGCCCGGAGACGGTCGCGACCACGGTGCTGGCCGAGGAGTTCGGCGTCGAGCCGGACACCGTCAACGTCTCCTACGCCGACACCTCCCGGGCGCTGCCCGGCACCGGCCCCGGGGGCAGCCGTTTCACGGTGATGGTGGCCGGTGCGGTCCGCGGTGCATCGCGCAAGCTCAAGAAGAAGCTGATCGACATCGCGGCGCACAGCCTCGAGGTCTCGGCCGACGATCTGGAGCTCGTGGACGGCCGGGTGCAGGTCGTCGGGGCGCCGGAGCGGTCGCTCGGAATCCCCGAGCTGGCCGGGTCGGCGTACTTCTTCGCGCTCAGCCTGCCCCCCGGGATGGCGAGCGGTCTCGAGGAGAGCCACACCTACGACCACCCGTACACCACGCTGCCGGCGGCGGACCGCTCCGACCTCGGGGTCTTCTACCCGATCATGGGGCACGCCTGTCACATCGCGGTCATGGAGGTCGACCCGGACACCGGCCAGACGAGCTTCCTCGACTACGTGGCGGTGCACGACGCCGGCACCGTGGTGAACCCCAAGAGCCTGGGCGGGCACGTGACCGGCGGCGCGGCGCAGGGCCTCGGCTCCACGCTGTACGAGGAGCTGGCCTACGACGCCGAGGGGCAGTTCAAGTCCTCGACGTTCCTGGACTACCTGATCCCCACGGCGAACGAGGTGCCGCCGTTCCGGATCGGGCACGTCGAGACCCCGTCGCCGTACACCGAGTTCGGGATCAAGGGCGGAGGCGAGGGCGGCCGGATGGTCACCCCGTCCGTGGTCTCCTCGGCCATCGACGATGCGCTGGCCGAGTACGGCATGCACATCCAGCAGCTGCCCGTCAAACCGGCGGACATCGTCGAGACCGTGCAGAACGCCCGCGTCGACGAGTAGTCGCCCCCGGTCCGGCCCGGCCCGGCAGCGCCGCCACGGCGCGATGCCGCCGGGCCGGGCCGGCTCCATCCATCCGCGCGGAGGAACCCGACGTGCCCCACCCCTTCTGTTCACCGGCCGAGCTCTCCGAGGGACTCGGATCGGTCGGCTACCTCGCCGACGACGCGCTCTCGATGGCGGCCTACCTCGCGCTGGGCCTGAACCGCCCGTTGCTGCTGGAGGGCGCAAACGGCGTGGGCAAGACCGAGATCGCCAAAGCACTGGCCGACCTGCTCGGCCGCGACCTGGTCCGGTTGCAGTGCTACGAGGGCATCGACGCCTCCCAGGCGCTCTACGACTGGCACTACGCGCGCCAGCTGATCGACGTCCGAGCGCACGAGTCGACCGGCTCCGCCGACGTGTTCACGCGCAAATACCTGCTGTCCCGGCCGTTGCTCACGGCCCTGGAGGCCGGCGACCGCGCGGTGCTGCTGATCGACGAGATCGACCGGGCCGACGACGAGTTCGAGGCGTTCCTGCTGGAGCTGCTGTCCGACTTCGCCGTCACGATCCCCGAGATCGGCCGGATCGCGTCGGCCTCGCCGCCGCTGGTCGTGCTGACCTCGAACCGCACCCGGGACCTGCACTCCGCGCTGCGCCGCCGGTGCCTGTACCACTGGGTCGGGCACCCCGGCCCGGAACGCGAGTTCCAGATCCTGCGGGTGCGTGCCCCACACGTCCCGGCGGCGCTGGCCAAGCAGGTCGCCGACGCCGTGCAGCGGATCCGGGCGCTCTCGCTCGGCAGCCCGCCCGGGGTCGGCGAGGCGATCGACTGGGCCGGGGCGCTGCACATGCTCGGCGCCGAGACACTGTCCCCCGACGACGCGGTGGCCACGCTCAGCGCGCTGGTCAAGGACGTCGACGACCAGCAGCGGGTCGCCGAGATCGTCGACGACCTGGTACCCCGCGCGTCGTGACAGCCGCGGCCGAGGCGCCGTTCGACGTGACGGCGACGACCTGCACCGGGTTCGCCGCGGAGCTGCGCAGGCACGGTGTTCCGGTCGGGCCCGGACAGACGACGACGCTGTACGCGGCCCTGCACCAGATCGGACCGGTACGGCTGCGCGACCTGTACTGGGCCGGACGGATCACGCTGGTGGGCGGCCGCGAGCAGTTCGCGGCCTACGACGCGGCGTTCCGCGCGTTCTTCACCGCCGAGACCGACGGCGACACCGTCGCGCTGCCCGCACCGCGGACGACCGCGCCGCAGGTCGACCGGGACACTTCGAGCTCGGCGAGCACGCCGAGCGCCCGGCCGTCGGAAGCCCGGGAGGACGAGGTCGACCAGGCCCGGCTGACGCCGTCGGACGTGCGGGTGCTGAAGGAGAAGTCCTTCGCGCGGATGGACGCCGTCGAGCGTCGACGGGCGGCCGCACTGGTACGGCGTCTGGGCGCCGAACTTCCCCGCCGCCGCAGCCGCCGCCGGGTCCCGGCACCCCGCGGGCGGCACCTGGACCCCCGGGCTCTGCTGCGCTCGGCGCTGCGCACCGACGGCGAGCCGGTCCGGCTGCCCCGCCGGCACAACCCGCTGCAGGAGCGTCCACTGACCCTGGTGGTCGACGTGTCCGGGTCGATGGCGCCCTACGCGACGGCGTTGCTGTGGTTCGCCCACGCCATGCTGCGCGCAGGGCATCCGGTCGAGGTGTTCACCGTCGGCGTCGAACCGACCCGGATCACCGACGAGCTCCGCAGGCCATCGCTGGACGTCGCGCTCGCCCGGGTCGCCGCCGCCGTCGGCGACTGGGACGGCGGCACCCGGCTCGGCACGTCGTTCGCCACCGTCCTCGAACGCTACGGCGGGCACCGTGCGCTGCGCGGCGCCGTCGTCGTGATCTGCTCGGACGGACTGGACCGCGACGAGCCCGAGATCCTCGGCGACGCCATGCGCTCGCTGCACCGCGTCGCCCACGGCACCGTCTGGCTCAACCCGCTCAAGGGCGACAGCCGCTACCGGCCCGTGCAGCGGGCGATGGCGGCGGCCCTGCCCCACATCGACGTCTTCCTGCCCGGCCACAACGTGGCCGCGGTCGAGCAGCTCTGCGCTGCACTCGCCGCCTCCCGCCGGGCGGCGTGACCCCGCACCTCGAGGAGGAGCACGTGCCTCACCCGAACCCCGCCCAGCGGATGGTCGACGCCGCCCGGGCGTGGCTGGACGGCCTCGACGAGCAACAGCGAGACGCCGCGCAGCTGCCCTGGCCGTCCGACGAGGAGCGGCGGCTGTGGTTCTACACCCCCACCGACCACGGTGGGCTGGCGCTGCAGGCGATGCGTCCCGCCCAGCAGGGCCGTGCGATGCAGCTGCTGCACAGCGGGCTCTCGGCTGCCGGCTACGTCACCGCCTCGACGATCATGGGCCTGGAGAACGTGCTCGACCACGTCGAGGGATTCACCGTCGACTGGGGACGCGAACGCGGGCGCGACCCCCAGCTGTACTGGATGCGCGTGTTCGGCGAGCCGACCCTGCACGGCCCCTGGTCGTGGCGGTTCGGTGGGCACCACGTGTCGGTGCAGCACCTCGTGCTCGACGGCCGGGTGCAGGCAAGCACCCCGTGCTTCCTGGGAGCCGACCCGGCCGAGTCGCCGCTGCTGGGCCCACACCCGTTGCGGCCCCTCGGAGGCGCCGAGGACCTGGGCCGGGACCTGGTCCGGTCCCTCGACGAGGGCCCGCTCGGCCGGGCCCTGCTCACCCCGGTCGCTCCCGTCGACATCGTCGGGGGCAACCGGTCCCGGGTCGGTGACACCGACCACGGGCTCCGCCCGCTGTGGGACACCTTCCGCGGACGTTTCACCGAGAAGCGCCTCGCCGACCGGGTCGTGACGATGCACGAGCGCGCCGAGGAGAAGGCCGGGGTGCGGCCCTCCGATGACGAAGCAGTCACGCTCACCCCCGCCCCCAAGGGGATCCCGGCCGCCGACCTCACCATCGACCAGCAGCAGATGCTGCGCGCGTTGCTGGAGGTGTACATCGGGCGGATCCCGGACGAGCTCGCCGAGGCGGAGGCGGAGAAGTTCCGCGGAGACAAGCTGCTCGACGTGCACTTCGCCTGGGCCGGCGGGATCGAGCGGGGACAGCCGCACTACTACCGTATCCAGGGCCCACGCTTCCTCGCCGAGTACGACAACACCCAGCGCGACGTGAACCACATCCACTCCGTGTGGCGGGACCCGGAGGGCGACTTCGGCGAGGACGTCCTCGCACAGCACCGGGCACGGTTCCACCGCAACGGCTGAGCAGGGCGGTGTTCTGCCCACCCTTCGGCACCGCCGGGTTCCTCCGCGACGCGGGGCCCGGGGCCATCGGGACGGTCGCCGGTCCGTCGGAAACCGCGGCCGCCGGTGACGCGCGGCGGCCGGTGCGGCACCCGCGTCACACGCTTCCGTGATCGGGGTGTCCGGCCCGGACCTCCCACCGCACGGGTAGATTCGGACGATCACCGGGCGGGTCGGCGTGCGCGCCACCGGATCCGCCGGACATCGAGGCCGTGCGGAGGGACCATGCGACGCCGGGCACCGCGGACCAGCAGGAAGGCGCTGCTGACCGTCGGCCTCGCGATGGCCGTCGGGGTACTGGTCGCGGCCGGCGCCACCGGGCCGGGCCCGGTCCGCACGTCGTGGTCCCAGGACTCCGCGCCGGAGCCCGCGCAGCAGCAGCCGCCGCCCGCCGAGCCCGCGGTGACCGGGCCGCCGCGGATGGAGATCGAGGGCCGGTTCTTCACCGCGGGCGGCGAGCCGCTGTTCTGGCTGGGCGACACCGCGTGGGCGCTGCTGGGCAAGCTGGACCGCGCGGACACCGTGCGCTATCTCGACGCCCGCAGCGAGCAGGGCTACAACGTGATCCAGGCGGTGGCGATCTTCCCGCAGGCCGGTGCGAACCGGCCGATCCGTGGCGACGTGCGCAGCGCACCCGAGCACGGGGCCTTCTGGGACAACGTCGACTTCGTGATCGACGCCGCCGCCGAGCGCGGCATGTACCTGGCCATCCACCCGGTGTGGGGGGACAAGCAGACCGGCTCTTTACTGCAGTTGATCTTGAAATCTCGTGAGCCGGAGTGTGCTCCGGTCAGCGATCGGGGGCGGCGGTCAGTAGCGGCCCGGGGAGGCTGTCGAGGAGTTGCTGGACCTGGTCGCGTTTGTCGCGCAGGTGCCGGACGGTGAGGTGGAGCTGTTCGACGTCGCCGAGCCAGGAGTTGCTCTCGGCCTCGGCTATGCGGGCGTGGAGGTTGTCTTCGATGGCGTCGAGCTGTGTGATCTCACCGGGGTCGACCTGGAGAAAGTTGCAGCGCAAGCAGGCGTGTTCGTGTGCGCAGTCGGAGCCGTAGGGCCGGCGGCAGGAGCCGAGGGCGATACGGCGGCGCGAGAAGTGCTCGTGGAACTCGTGCCACTCCTGCTGGGTGGGTTCGCGGTACTCGGCGGCTGGCCGTAGTTCGCGGCGGGCGGTGATGAATCGGTCATAGGCGGCGAAGACCTCGTGCTCGTAGACGGCGGTGTAGCCGCGGGTGGTGTCGATGTGCTGGTGCCCGACGAGTTGGGCGGCCAGGTGGATGGGGAACCCTTCGGTGACCAGGTCGGTGATGAACAGGCGCCGGAAGTCGTGGGGGGTCAGCCGCAGTGGGGAGCCGTCGGTGTCGAGGAGTCCGGCGTCGGTGGCCAGGTCGGCGATGTAGTTCTGGATGGTGGCGCCGCTCATGGCGCGGGGGCGGGGGCCGCGCCGGATCTGGAACAGGAACGGCATCGGCGCCGAGTGCTCCCGCTCGTAGTGGTCGTAGCGCACGCTGACCGGGATGGCGCCGTCGGCGCCGAGCAGGCGGGTGACGATCTGGGCGAGCACGGCGGTCAGCTGGGGGCTGCAGGGGATGATCCGTTCGCGGTCAGTCTTGCTGGGCGCGATCTGCAGTAGTGGAACGGTCTCGCCGTCGGGTTTGGTGAACTGGCGGATGCTCAGGTGGGTGAGCTCTTTGAGCTCCTCGAGCCGCATCCCGGAGTGGCGCAACGTCTCCACGCTGGCCCAAGTCCAGAACGCGCGTTCCTCGTGCAGGATCGGGTCGAACCGCTTGTCCTGCCCGACGACGCAGACTCGGATGGTGCCGGGCTCAGCTTGTTTGGTGAGCCGCAGGCGGCGATACCGGGTGTTGTCGAGATCGAACTCTTCGCAGGGATCGGCCGCCTGGGCCTGGGCGAGCAGCCGCTCGGCTTGGTCACGGCGGCGGCGGGCGTGCTCGACCAGGCGGGGCATGTGCGGTGCCAGGGTGCGGGTGCGGGCCTGCATCCGAGCCGTCGTGGCTCGCCGGGCGGGCATGATTCCGTGCAAGTCGCGGGAGCTAATGGGGCATGGGACCGCCCAGGGCGCCCAGCGAGGCTGCTCGTGTGCCCAGGCGGCGATGTCGAGGTAGAAGGTGCGGACAACGCCCAATACGGAGAAGTGGTCGCGGCGCACGCGACCCCCGCTCCTGGTCTTGACCCGCTGTTTCCAGCCGGCGGCTTGGTCGGTGCTCAGGGCGATCGTGTCGATCCCGGGATGGTGGTTCTCGAGGTCCTTCCAGAACACGCTCGCCAGCTTCTGAGCTATACCCTCCCGGGAGGCGTAGTCGTGGGTGGGCTCGAGTTCGGTCAGGTAGTCGATCAACAATGCGCGCACCGGTGCGCTGGCTATCTGGTAGCGGTCGACGAGTTCGGTCGCAGACTGCTTTCGGGAGCGCAGTAGCACCTCGATGGTGTCCGGTTCGCCGGCCAGCAGGCCCGCGGCGCGGGCGTGGTGCCAGGCCATCGCGACTCTGCTGCGGGAGGTGCTGCGGCCGGTGGCCGCGAGGAAGTCGCGGTGCTGCAGCATGTGTTCGGCTCGAATCTGTTCGACGCCGATACCGTGCCGGATACAGATCCGAACCAACACGGTTGCGCTGGACCGCAGTAGCTTCTTCGACGCGTTCGTTGCCGCCCCAGCGGCGAAGAACCGCTCCCAGACATGCCGATCGTGGTAGTCGGTCCAGTCCCACCACAGCTTGGTCAGGTGCGCGGTCAGCAGCCATTCGTCACTGGGACGGATCACCCTGAGCAGGATCAGCGCGCTGGCCGCGACGCGGATGCCCGGGCGTTGACGCGGGTTGGACAGCCCCGGCGCCCAGTCCGGCCCGCCCTGGTCCGCGCCGCTGGCCACCCACAGCTGCTGGTAGGAGTCCCCGTGGAAGGTCTGTAGCCAGTCCAGGAACCGCAGCACATGTCGGCGTGCCGCCGCGACGGTGTCGTAACGCTGGTCCAGCCCGAGAAAGCTGCGGGAGAGTTCACCGGCGGCGCCGGCGATCCGCTCGCGTTCCTGTTCGGTGACTGGTCGTTCAAACCAGGGGTGCGGGTGCTCGCGGTCCGGCGCTCGGTCAGGGGTGCCAGCTGCACGATCAGCTGTGGCGACCGTCGTCCTCGCGCGCATCTCGCCTGCGGATCGTCCGGCTTCGGTCCCGGTGTGGGCGTCGGTTCGGCTCATGCGTTGGGTCCGGTGACCGTGTCGTGACCGAACAGGACCGCCAGATCGGCCGGGTCGTAGCCGGCGGCAGGGCGTGGCGGTGGTGCTGGTGGTCGCGCGTAATGCGCCAGCAGCCGCTCGACCAGGTCTTCGGTCCGGGTGCGCAGATAGACCTGCGTCGTGCTCAGGGATGCGTGTCGCATCAGCTCCTGCACATCGGTGATCAACAGCGATGGGTCGGTCGCTAGCCGGTAGGCATACGTGTGTCGTAGGTCGTGGAAGGTGATGTTCGTGCCCAGCGCGGTGTTGGCGCGTTCGAGCACCTGTCGCAGCGACCAGTAGGTCATCGGGCGCGGTTGCCCGCGCAGCGTCAGCCACAGCGGATCTGCCGGGCCGAACCCGCTCGGGCGGTCCGCCAGGTACAAGCTGATCCACATCAGCGAGTCCGGGGAAGTGCGGACCGGTTGGTACTCCCGACGGCCCTTGCCGATCACCTCGACCGTGTGGCTGTCGACCTGGACACCGCACGGGCGCATCGACAGCATCTCCGCCGCCCGTGCCCCGCTGGAGACCGAGGTCGACACGATCGCCCGATCCCGCACGGTCGGGAGCTGGGCGAAGAACTCGTTGAACAACTCGTCCGAGATCGCGCGGGGCGCGCGCTGCTCGCGCTTCTGCCGATACCGCGCCCGGCGCTGCGGCTGCGGAGCCTCCATCGGCCCCTGCCGGGTCCGCAGCTCCCGCGTCCGCCGTGTCGGTGACCTGGGCACCGGGTTGGACAACGGGCCCAGCCCGGTCGCTACAGCGAACTCGTAGAACTCGCTGACCACCGACAACAGGTGATCAATCGTGGCCGGCGCGTACTCGTTCCGCAGGTAAGGCTTCGCGGTCCGGGGATTCACTGACCCGGCCGGAGGCCGCCTGCCAGGCTGACCAGTCCCCGACCTGCGTCGCTGCGGATTGTCGGCCATCCGGTACCACCGCACGACATCGCGGACGTCAGCGCGGGTGGCACCCGTCCAGCCGACGTGCATCGCATCCAGCAACCTGTACCAGGCCAGCAGGTCATAGGCATACGAGCGCAGGGTCCCCGGTGAGTAGTCGCTGGCCGCCAGCTCGGTCAGCCACTGCGACACTGCATCGATCTCGACACCATCGGCATCGAGAACCGCCCACGCCTGTTTTGGCCTGCCCGTGGCCTGAACTCGGCCGATTGGTAACACGACAAGGTCAGAGACCTTGTGGTCCCGATCCCTGTCGCCCACTTCTACCGCCCTCCCTGACATGACCAGCCGCCCGGCCCGTGGCGGCCTTGGCATAAGGGGTAACGAGCGCCAACGCGTGGTGTTATGCCCGTCACAGACTCCGTATGGTCAGCACGGTGTAAGTGCTCTGGCAGGTGGGCTGGCTCCGGTCACTCGGTTCGCTTCTCCCTTGACCTTCGACCCGGCTTGAAGGTTTACCGTCTGCGGCTGTGGGCCGTTACCGCATCTCCCAGCTCGCCGAGCGCGTCGGCGTTCCGGCGACGACGCTGCGCTACTACGAATCCGAGGGCCTACTCACCACCCGGCGCACCCCCAACGGCTACCGCACCTACGGCGATCAGGACGTCGAGCGGATCCGGTTCATCACCACAGCCAAGGACCTCGGGATCCCGCTCGCCCGGATCCGCAACCTGCTCGGGGTGTGGCAGGACGGCATGTGCCGTGATGTCCGCGGCCGGTTGCTGCCGCTGGTGGCCGAGCAGCTCGCCGACCTCGACTCCAGGATGCGAGACCTCCAGGACGTACACCGGCACCTGCGTGGCGCGCAGGCCCGACTCCGCGCGCTACCCGCGCGTGACGAGCCCTGTGACCCGGACTGCGCGTTCCTGACCGGTGACCAGACCGCGATCGCCGACAGGACCGGACCGACGGCCTCGGTGCCGATCGCCTGTTCGTTGGGGCCGGACGACCATGCCGATCGTCTCGCGCGTTGGCGGGTGACGCTGGCGGGAACGACCACACAGCAGGTCGACGGGACCACCGTTCGGGTCGAGCTACCGACCGAGCGGACCGCTGAGATCGCCGCCCTCGTCGCCGACGAGCTCGCGTGTTGCCCGTTCTTCACCTTCACGCTCACCGTCACTCACGACGGCCTGCGCCTCGACGCCACCGCCCCGATCGATGCCCGGCCGTTGCTCGACGACCTGTTCATCGCCGACCCGACGGGACCGCGCCCTTGTTGATCGTCAAGTCCATCGCGCTGTTCGTGCTCGCGGCGCTGTTCGAGATCGGCGGCGCCTGGTTGGTCTGGCAAGGCATCCGCGAGCACAAGGGATGGCTCTGGATCGGCGCCGGGGTCATCGCCCTGGGGCTCTACGGATTCGTCGCCGCGCTGCAGCCCGACGCCAACTTCGGTCGGATCCTCGCCGCGTACGGGGGCGTGTTCGTCGCGGGCTCGTTGGCCTGGGGGATGGTCGCCGACGGGTTCCGACCAGACCGCTACGACGTCATCGGCGCCCTGGTCTGCCTCGTCGGGGTCGCCGTGATCATGTACGCGCCACGAACCGGCACGGTCTGAGCCGTCGGCTGCATCAGGTGGAGCGCAACCCGAGGCAGTAACCGGCCTACATCAGCGTTCAACCCCCGGTTCGGTCCGGCCGTCTCACACGGCGGACGGCTGCTCGCAGCACCGAACGGCAGGCAGCGCCGTGCGGTGGCGCACCAGTCGGGTGGTGACGTAGCGCGCGTCGCGTCCGACCCCGCGCAGGGTGGCCGACGCGAGGCTGCGCTGCCATTCGAGCCCGACGTAACCGAGTCCGGGGTGCGAGGTCGACAAACCTCGAATCTGGCGTGGCCGACCGTGGTGGTCGAGGGCGCCGAGGTCGGTGAGGTAGGGCAGGTCCGGCCGGTACCCGGTGGCGAACAGGATGGTGTCGACCTGCTCGGTGCGCCCGTCGGGCCAGGTGAGGCGGGTGCCGTCGATGTCGGTGAATATCGGGACCCGGCCGGGCCGGCCGGCGTCGATGGTGGCGCGGTAGGTGCCGTCGTCGACGACGGGTACCGACGGCGTGCTGCGCAGGTAGGGCCCGATGGGTAGGTGGTCGAACCCGAGCGTGGTGGCCCACCAGTGCATGTCGCGGCCCAGGATGCGCTGCGGCGCGTACTTGACCGGTACCCGGGTGGCGAGGGTGACGCGGGCGTGCTGGGTGAGTTCGACGCCGATCTGGGCGGCGGAGTTCCCGGCGCCGACGATCACGACGTGCTGGCCGGCGAACTGCTCGGGTCGGTGGTAGTCAGCGACGTGCAGGGTCTGGCCGGTGAAGGCGTCGAGGCCGGGCAGGACGGGCCGGTACGGGTTGCCGAAGCCACCAGTGGCGGCGATGACCAGCAGGGCGGTGAGCGTCTGCTCGCCGGTGTGGACCTGGTAGCCGCCGGGCGCGGCGATGATGGTGTCGACTCGGGTTCTGGTCCGGATGTCGACGTCGAGGTGGGCCGCGTAGCGGCGCAGGTAGTCGGCGATCTCGTCGCGGTGGGGGTACCGGCCGGGGTCGCCGGGGAACGGCAGGCCCGGTAGCGAGCTGTAGCGGGCCGGGGAGAACAGGGTGAGGCTGTCGTAGTAGTGCGGCCAGGACCCGACGGGCTCGGGTCCGGCTTCGAGGACCACCGGCGCGAGACCGGTCTGGCGCAGGGCGTGTGCGGCGGCGAGCCCGGATTGGCCCGCACCGATGACGATCGCGTCGCACAAGCTGGCGGAGCCGGACGTGCCGGGGTGAGCGGGGCGGGACATGGGCACCTCGCAGGGACGGTCCTCCGTCGGGAGGAACGCGGGCAGGAGTGAGCACCGGCGACGCGTACGGGGTCGGCGGTGAAGGTTGTGGCGCGGATGGGTCGCTACGCGGTTAGTCGGGGTCGGTGGCGGTGCGGCGTTCGAGGAAGACGGTGTCGCGCCAGACGCCGTGGTGGCGCCCGATGCGTTCGCGCAGGCCGAGGGTGCGGTAACCGGCGGACTGGTGCAGCGCGACCGAGGCCCGGTTCTCCGGGAAGATCGCGGTCTGCAGGGTCCAGAGCCCGGCGGCGTCGGCGGCGGTGACCTGCTGGTGGATCAGCGCCTTGCCGATCCCGCGCCCGCGCGAGCCGTCGGCGACGTAGATCGAGGACTCGGCCACGCCGGCGTAGACGGGCCGTGTCGAGACGGGTGCGAGGGCGGCCCAGCCGACGACGTGGCCGTCGAGCTCGGCGACCCACCGGTGCTCGGGCAGCCATCGGCGGTCGAGCTCGCGTCGTTCGGGGACCTCGGTGTCGAAGGTGGCGTGTCCGGTGGCGATGCCCTCGGCGTAGATGCGCCGGACCGCGGCCCAGTCGCCGGGCTGCAGGGCGCGGACGGTGACGTCGGCGGGCAGGTCGGTGGGGCAGCACGGGCGTGGCCCGAGCATGCCCATGACGGCGTCGGCGGCGTGCGGGAGCCCGGTGCAGCAGGCCGGATTGACCGTGACGAGGGTGGTGGTCTTCTCCTTGTGCAGGCGCACGAACCCGACGTCGGCGAGCTTGCGCAGGTGGTGGCTGCAGGTGGACTGGGAGATCCCGAGCTGTTCGGCCAGTTCCCCGACCGCGATCGCTCGTGCGGCGATCGCGACCGCGTGCAGCAGCCGCACCCGGGTCGGTTCGGCCAGGCAGGCGAACCAGCCGGCGTAGGTCTCGGCGTCGGCGACCGGCAGCTGTGCCGACGTGGCTGACACGTCGGTCAGCGGCAGCAGTGGCGTGCGAGCGGGCTGCTCGGCGGCAGTGGTGCTCATACCGCTCAGTATCGACACACATCGATGGTTGCGTCAATCGATGCCCGTCGATACAGTCCGACCAGCCCATCGACGAGCGTCGATGAATGAACCTGCCGACCCTGGAGGTCGTGATGAGTGAGAACACGTTGCCGGTCGTGGTGGTCGGAGCCGGGCCGGTCGGGCTCGCCGCCGCCGCGCATCTGCTCGACCGCGGCCTGGAGCCGCTGGTGCTGGAGGCCGGTG
>Ga0209909_100585_pt1 | contig 14132 bp, 15 predicted proteins | sample FECB22metaG_FD_188302 | JGI IMG/M metagenome (GOLD analysis project Ga0209909, IMG submission 188302) | Cyanobacterial communities from the Joint Genome Institute, California, USA - FECB-22 (SPAdes) (version 3) | ecosystem: Environmental > Aquatic > Thermal springs > Hot (42-90C) > Microbial mats... | reverse complement strand
GTGATGTCCTCCAGATGAGGCTGGAATCCGGACCGACGGAAGGACCGGACCATGAGGCGATCGAGGTTCACCTAGGAGCAGATCATCGCGATCCGTGCCGAGCAGGTGGCGGGCGCAAAGACGGCCGAGGTTTGCCGCAGGCACGGGATCATCGGTACCACGTTCTACGCCTGGACGGCGAAGTTCGGCCGTCTGCACGCGTCGGAAGCCAAGCGGATCGTGACCCATCGCGTGGTGTAACAACGGCGGCGTCATCGTGATGCCCGGCAGGGCTGGTCACGCTGTCAGGCTGCCACGGCGGGCAGCTTGACGATCGGATCATCGCTCAACGGGGCGATGGTTTCCAGGCTCATGTAGCGGCCGCGCTGCACCGCCCATTCGTCGTTCTGGTCGAGCAGCAGGGCCCCGACGAGCCGCGTGATGGCATCCTCGTTGGGGAAGATACCGACGACATCGGGGCGCCGCTTGATGTCGCCGTTGGGCCGCTCGAGCGGATTGAGCGAGCGGATTTTCGCCCGGTGATCCTTCGGGAAGGTCTTGAAGGCGAGCACGTCGGGCTCGGCCTCGTCGATCAGTGCGGCGAGCTTGGGCACCTTGGGGCGCAGCTGATCGGCGACCGCCCGCCATTGCTTGCTCGCGGCCTCGGCGTCATCCTGGTAAGCGCTGTTCTGAGGGCACCTTCACGTAGGTCGCATCGATCCACAGCTGGGGCCGATCGCCACGCTCACAATGGGTCGACTGGTTCAACCGCCGAAGGCTCCTCGAGCCCATCGGCAACATCCCGCCCGCCGAAGCCGAAGACCGCCATTGCGCGCAACTTGAAGGGAACCAAATGGCCGCATAGGACTCACAACCAATCGCCTCCACCAAACCCGGGGGCGGTTCGGCGCCCCCGGATCGACGTGGCGCGGATCGGCACGCTCTCATCGGGCGTGCCGGCCTCTATGCTCGAATCGATACTCCCAACATTGTCGGTCACTCCCTTTCGGCGACGAACAGACCGAGACCGAAATGGGCAGACCGTCCCAGGGCGATCGGTCCGGGAACGGGAGTCGGGAATTGCAGACGGACAAGGCTGCCGCGCTTGTCGGGCGCGACATGGTCGCGCTCGGTGCGAGCGAGATCGAACCGGCGTCGGCCATGGATGTTGTCAGATGCATCCAGGAGCTGCACTTCGGGAAGCGGCGCATCGGGATAGCGCAATCCCCACTCCCGCCGAATCTGCTGTCGCACGAGGATCGCTCGATCGAGCTCCGCATCGGAACGTTTGCGGAAGCGAGGCATGAAATAGGGCGTGAGGGATCGCCAGACGCGGCTTGGCGCAACGAGCGGAACGACGCCCGGAATCGCTTCGGGTGGTGCGATCGCCTCAAGGGAAACGTCCACCTCGCCACTGCGTGCCGAGCCTCGCCCACCGCTCCACCACAGGCGGCCCAGTCGATGGAGCCGATCGAGCGCGTTGTCGGAAAAGCCGCGCCGGCAGTAGACGGTCAGGTGGTCGATCAGACCGTCGCCGTCCGCGTCCTCGGGCAGGAAGAATGCATGCCCATGCGCAGGGTCGGCGCGCAGCGGGCCGTCGGCGCCATGCCCGGAGAACTCCGGAGGTGGATATCCGCCGGCCATCAGCGCGCGCCGCAGGACATCCGCCACGAACACCGTTCCTTCGATCCGTGGCCGCCCATGGCGTCCGAGCCGATAGTGCGCCGCTTCCGGCCATCCGGGCGTCTCATCCCTGACGGCATGAAACAGACCCAAACCGAGGAACCGGCCGTCGCCGATCAGAATCGGACCGGCCCGCGGCTCGTCGAAGACAATCTCGGCATGGAGCCTGGAACGTCCGGCAAGCCAAACACGGTGCGGGTCATGCCTGCTCGCTGGCAGTCGCCAGGCCGCATCCGCTCGCGGTTGATGCGGTCGAAATGGCTCTCGTCGCAGCCGGAAAGCTGCGACCTCTTCAAGACCAGCATGCTTCAATGACTTCTCGAACAGCGCTGCTTCGTCATTGCGTCGCCGCGCATCGGCCCGCATTTGCGATTCCTCAGTCCCCGGCGGCGCGGTCCGATCTCGCATCGTGCGCGGACGTGGCCGGTGGCCGGGAAGGACGACAGGCGAAACCGACCGCCAGATGCGCGCCGGGCCGAGATAGCGGGACCTCATGCTACGTTCACGCTCGTCGTCCGCCTCGGCCGGAACCAAGCGGACCTTAAGAAGCGACGTGGTTGCACCGAACTCCACTTCGACGCCAGTCAAGGCACGGCGCACACTCTCTGGGGAGAGGGGAAAGCTGGCCGGCACGTTGACAAGGACTCTGCGCAGCAGGCCGTCGGCATGATCGTGTCCGATCGAGGGAAGCGGCGCCGCGAACAGGCGCCTCTGCGTGTCGGCACCCTCAGCGCCGCGCCCCGTCACCAGCCTCTCGATCTCCTCCGGAGTAGTGTGGGGTGCCGCATGCGGATGCCGGCGCAAGGCTGCGACCAGACGCTCGGCGAGCTTCACGCGAATCGCCTGGGCGAGGATTGCAGTGTCCTTCGGATCGACGGGAAGCGGCGCATCCGTCTCATCGGCGGGCGTGCGGAGTGCAAACAGCAAGTGCACGGCTGCGTCGCTCACCGACGGAGGCTGCTGGTAGCGCACAGGCGGAAGGTTTTCGCGCAGGCTTCCGGTCGCCAGCCGCTGGAGATTCGCGTCGTGACGCTCAACCAAGCTTTTCAGTGTGCCCTCGCAAGGCCAGGCGCCTGGCGGCCACGCAATGGTGCCGTCCGCGACAGGAGGCTCAGAGCCGATCCGGACGTCGGCGACGGCATGATCGAGGCCCGTGCCCAGGACGACGAGGCGTCGGACCACGGCGCGGGCCGCCTCGGCCGCTGCGCGGTCGGCCTCCTCAATCCGCCATGCATAGATCAGCGGCGCACGCCCGACGAACCGCGGCCGCACAACCTTCAGCTCCTTGTCGCCCGCCAGCAGCCGGTCGAGATGCGCCCCCTTTCGCAGAGCGGGGAGGTGCCGATCTGCCTGATTGTTCGGCACAGCGATGCGATAGGGCCTCAACCTACGCGCTGGCGGCGCGAGAACGAGTTCGGGAGCCCCGAGCGACTCGATCCAGCGCAACGCCGTCTCGCTCGCATCGCGGTCCTCGACCGCCCAGCGGCCCGACAAGGCACCGGCGGTGATGGCCTGGAACAGGCGCAGCGGCGTCGGCGGCCATTCAGGCAGCGTATCCGGATCGCGCCCGTGATAGCGTCCGGTGAGAAACCGGACCTCGATCGAGAACCAGACAGTCATTGGGACGCTGCGGCAGCCTCGTCGTCACCCTTGGCCCGCTTCTTGACCTCGGCTTGCGCGCCCTCCTTGGTTGCAGTCCATGTCTGCGCCTCGAAACCTTTCGGAAACAGGCCGTCGCGGGCTGCCCGCGCATACGCCAGAACCGCATCGTGCGGCAGGTCGATCTCTTCCTCCGAGCCGTCGAAACCGACCACACGCCACTTTGCCCGCGGCTTATCCTTCGGTGGAACGAGGCTGCAACCTTGACGGAGAAACAGCGACATCGGCGCGGTCGCAGCGGCAAGGGCAAGACCCAGTATGTACTGCCGCAATTGAGATCCGCGCTCGGAATCCGTCCCGCATCCGAGCCGCTGGATACCGGCGAGATGCACGGTCAGAGTGCGAACAATGCGGCCGCCGTCGACGAGTTCGACTCCACCGGGCTGGCGCCCGCTCGGCGAATCGCGGAAGCCTGCCTGAGAGCGTTGGTCGAGTTGCTTCTTGTCCTTGCTTTGCTCAAGCAAGCCCGTTTCAACATAGTCGATTGCAGAGAAATACTGCGCGGCGCGATGCCGTTTCTCAATTCCATAGGCATCGATGCGCGCCTCAAGCAGCCGTGGCAATATTGCACCAGTTCCACGACTGTCCCACGCGCCGAAGACCAGAGAGGTCGGCGCAAAGGCCGCAAGGGCACCGTAATCGCCGACCAGCACCTGCTCGAAAGCCTCCTGCACTATCTTGGCCTTGTCCGGCACGGATCGCACCAAGGCGTCGGCGGCGCGGTGACCGAGCTCGAGCAGGTTCCTTTGCGTGTTCCCTGCCCTGATCGTGATCTGCGGGACAAGCTCGGCGAGCGGCGGCTTCAGGAACAGCGGCTCCAACCGGTTCGCTTCGGCGCCGGGCGTGTCGAGCGTGGCCACGCGTTGTCCGTCGACTTCGTCGATGATGTAGTCCGACGGATCGCCCTTCTTCGCCGGCGCAAATGTCGGCGGGAAGACCAGCGTGCCGACCACCGGTCGCAGCGGCTGTTCCAACACGAGCGCCGCGGCCTTGCCGTCCGCCCATCCGTTCAAGCTTTCGTCAAGCTCAGTCATCGTCGCTGTCCTCCCGAACTCGTTCGAAAATCTCTTGCGCGCGGGTGAATGCCTTGTACTGGTCGTTCGGTGCGCCGACGACGCCGCTGCGTTCCTTGCGCCCGAGCAGGCGAAAGCGGAAACGGCGCAGGCCGGGTGGCGTGAAGGCACAGCCGGCGGCGGCGCGCGCGAGCTCCACGGGCAAAGGCTGTTGCCACACCCCTAGGACCAGGGCGTCATCATCCTGTCGCGGTCGAAAGCCCTGCAGGCCGATGGCGGCGAAGAGTTCGACGGCAGGGAAATCTTCACCGGAAAGGCCGAGGGCATCCGACGAAAAGCCGACATCCAGCGCCGCGCGCCCCTTTCGCGCGTCGAAGCCGAACACCGAGGCATTTCCATTGAAGCCCAAGGCAAACAGGCGTGGCGTGTCCACCTCCAACGAGCCCATCCAGTCGAGAAGGTGCGCCATGACCTTCGGGCCCTTCATCTGCCCCGCAAAGGTCTTGATGCGCGTGCGGCCGAAATCCTCCCCGCTCCAACTATTCAGCCGCCATTCGCTGCGATCCGGCCAGCACAGGACGGCCGGATCGTCTCCCGATCCGGAATAGTCGTATTCGGCCAATGCGCTGTTTGAACCCCGCGCGCGCTTTGGGGGCTTTCGCTGAACGTTCTTCACCGAGGCTTGCCGGAGCCATTCGACGACAGCGGAAATGTTCGCTGGCCCCCCGACGATAAAGCGGTCGCCGTCGAAATGGCCCGTGACGCAGGCGCGCTGGCGCCAGAGTCGGTCGGCGGCTTCGAGCAGCCCGCAGCAGGCGAGAAGCTGGCCGGGATTCTCGAGATCGACATCGACTGAGAAGCCGCTCATTGGGCAGCCTCCCGCGTCGCAGACGTGTCCGCCTCGCCGTCCCTTTCGAGACGGCGGGAGACGGTGGCGTCCACCGAGCGGAACAGGGCTTCGAGCCACGCGAGACCCCAGGGACCCCACCGGCGTTGCAGGCACACATAGCGGATGGCGGCCTGCAACGCGTCCTCATCCAGAACCGCGGGGAAAATCTCCTCTTCGTCCTCCGCCAGGATCGACGGTCGCGCCCGGCCGTGATGCGAAGCGACCAGATGAAGCGCAAGGTCGCGATGCTCTTCGCTCAACCCGGCAAGCGCCCTGGCGACCTCCTCCTTGTACAGCGCATCGCGCAGCGACCCGAATTCGTGCCGATAGCCGCGCGCGCCCGGACCGCGGCGGTCGCTCTTGGCCAAGGGCCGTTTGTCAGGCGGTGCGCCGATGCCGTCCTGCCAGACCTTGCGCGCCTTGCCGGTATCGTGAATGGCGATACCGTGGATCAGTGTGTCCGCAAGCTCGGGCGGCAAGCCGAGCCGCTGCGCAAGCTTCCCCATTTCCGCCTTCGCCTCGGCCTGATGCTCGGCCAAGCCTTGCGATTGGCTTGCCGCGCCGGTCTCGCCGTCGATGTCCCAACGCTTCCAGTATTCGAGAACGGAACCGTCATCGTCCGGATCTCCGCTTTCGGGGGGCAGTTCGGCGAACCAGGCGCGGCGCAGGCCGAGGCGGCGGCGGTCGGCAGGCGCGATCTCGTATTGCCGCAAGGCATCCTTGTCCTGGAAGGCCGGCGGCACCGTCAGCAGCCGCACCTCAGCGTTGCCGCCTTCGGTTTGCGGCCCCACCACCCTCATCACAATGCCCCATTGGGCTTTGTCGTCCTCCGGCTGCACGTGCAGATCGTCGCGACCCGCAGCGTTGGCATCGAGCGCGCCGTCCTGGTCCAAACCGCCAAACGCGGGCTCGAGCAGGACCGTCGCGAAAGCCAGTGCGGCCTGCAGCGCTTTCACATCGTCGTCGAGATTGCACTCGGTTGGTTTCTTGCCCCCTTCTGCAAGCGTCAAGACCGCGCTCTCAGTGGTGATCTCGCCGCAACCGAAAGACTTGCCGCGCTTCAGTGCGAGGAGCCGCACCGGTGTGGCTGGCGCCGCGCCGGACTCCCCTGCCTCCTGTCGCTCTTTTCGGAAGACCTTGATCCGATCCCGCAGGAATTGCGCGACTTCCCGCGTCGGCGCTTCCAGGATCTCGGCCGGCATGAGGCGCGCCGCCGCCAGCGCCGCCTCGACCTTTCGCGCGGGAAGCCGCGCGAGGTACGCCACATCAGCTCGCCAGGCCACGATCGTCTGCGGCTCGTCGTCGACGATGCCGCGCAGGAACGGATCGACCTCGGGGCGGCCCGGATGATCCTTGAGCGATGTCAGCGCCCAGGCCTCGACATGCTCGCGCTCGATCGTCGGGATTTCGGGAGGCGGCGTCGACGCGGCTCGTCTGGCGTTCGGGTCGAGCGCGGAGAGGTGCACCGGCGAGGCGTCGAAACCGTCGTCCAGCCTTGGCAATGCTTCCAGCGCCGCCTTGGTGGCAGCGAGTCGCATCGCCTCGGCCTTCTTCTCCTCTCTATCCGATGCCGAGACCTGCAACACGGCTGGATCATAGTGAATCACGACCGGTGCCGCCCCTGCGCATTCGCCGCGGCGATTGACGCGGCCGAGGCGCTGGATCATGCGTTCGAGCGGCACCAGGTCCATCACTGCGGCATCTGCGTCGAGGTCCGCCCCGACCTCGCCGGCGGCGGTGCAGATCAGATACCGGGTGCGGCCGTCCTGCGGCAGATCGCGTTTCCCATCCCTGTAGGTGAAGGCGCGGTAGGTTGCTTTCTCGACGAGCTCGTCGCGCTCCTTGCCGCGGCGCGCGCCGGTGATCAGCGCAACGTCCTCTGTCAAATCGGCTTCCTTGACGCCTCGCGACTTGGCGAGTTTCTTGCGCAGGGCATCGGCCGTATCGCTGGCGACTGCCCGTGAGTCGCAGAAGATCAGAACGGCACGTGCCTTGCCATCGAATGCGACGGCCTTTTCGGCCAAAGCGGCGCGCAGCGCGTCCTTTGCGCCTGGCAGCGCCTCGAAGGCGATCCGCTTGGTTGGCCGTGTTCGACCCGTGCGGCATGCCACGAGGGAATCATAATAGTCGCCAGCTTCCAGACGGAAGACATTTTCGGCACTGTCTTCGTGCGAGGTCGCCGACAGCGGCAGAAGCTTCAGCGCCGGAATCTGCACCGGCGTGGACGTCTGCTTTTGCAGTTCAAAGACGCTGTGTACTGCCTTGTGGAACGCCGGCGCGATATGCGCCTCGTCGAGCACAATCAGGCTGTCCACGCCGATGAGCCCGGCCTGGGCCGAGCGCGACCAGCGGCTCATCCGATAGCCGGAGAAGAGCAATCGCGAACCGGCCATATCGACGGTGCACACAATGATGGCCGGCGCTGCCGGATCATAGGTCCACGCCCGGTCGTCGGCCTTGCCGCCGCGCAGCGTGGAGATCAGGAGGCTGCCATCATCCTCGATGCCGAGCCGCTTCTTGAGCTCGGCTGCGATCTGTGGCGCATTCACCGTCGTGTCCGCATCAAGCGCGCCGGAGTGCTCCGCATTGCCCTCGAGCGCGGCACGCAGTCTTTCGGCCTCTGCCGTCGCCTGATCGACGACGACGCGGCGATCGACGACATAGACAAGACGTCGGGGCAGCGCTGTCTCTGCACCCGCCAACGCACGGGCGATGAGCCAGATCGCCATGACCGAGGTCTTGCCGATCCCGGTGGGCAGGTCCACGGCATCGGGAAGATCGCCGGCAAGCATCCTTTCGAACAGCCGGCGTTGCCAGCACATCGGCGCATGGCCGGTCAGTACCTTGAAGGTCGTGTCGAACGATAACGATATCATCTCCGACGACATCCCCGCCCTCGGTGGCACTCCGATCCTTGCTTGGCGGGGGTCAGATCGACTCCCGACCCCGGCGACCGGCGCCGGCCACGAACAATGATTGAAACTGACGCATGGAGAATGCAACTCCCTGTTGCGATCTCCGCCCTCCGGAGGGAGAAACACGTGCAGCCGACCTTGTCTGCCGGCACGTCTCAGACGGGCTTTCGGGCGAGCGCCTCCGCCTCGGGGAAACGCTTTCCCCTGAGGACTTCGCTGACGCGGCCCTGATTGAGCTTCAGCGCGGTAGCGATCTCGTGTTGGCAGAGGCCTTGCCGCCGCGATCCCCGCACCGCGCAGAAGTGCGAGACGTGCAGGAAGTCTGCCGCCTGCCCGATTGTCAGTTTAGTCCTGCGCCACCCTCGGCAGCGTCACCGTTGCGCCCTCGGGCAGCGCATCGAGCTTGTCCGCCCACCATTGCATCATGAGTACGCGCTCGTGCCAGGATTCGGCGCGCACAGGCCCGCCGCACCGCGTCTGCGTCCTCATGGGCAAGCCGAGGCTCGATGGCATCGGCGTGCCACAGCCCGCATTCGTTCAGGAGCAACGACGCCGTGGCGCGGAAGCCGTGCGCCGTCGCATCATCCTTCGAAGAGCCGAGCTGCCACTACTCCGAGCCGTTGGGATGACCATTCGGTTGGAACCCGCCGCCGTCCAAGAGCTTGATCAGCCGGACCGCAGCTTTGATTTTGCGAATGGCGGTATCGGTGAGCGGCATCTTGTTGGCCCACCGTCTACTGGACTCATCAAGGACCAACAAACGGGCCAACAAAATTGCTGGACTTGGGCGATTGGTGCGCGGACGCGCGCAGCCGACATTACTTCACAACTACTTGAAACTCAGCGAGTTTCCGGACGCCCGCGAAGATCTGCGAGCAGGGAAATGGTGCCCAGGGGCGGAATCGAACCACCGACACCGTGATTTTCAGTCACGTGCTCTACCAACTGAGCTACCTGGGCACCCGGCACGTCGGGGGCAGCCATGCGGCCGGCCCGGCGGCGAGCGGGCGGGTTATAGGCAATCGGGCGGCCTCTGTCCAGCGTCCCTGACCGGTCGCGGTGGCTGCCGCGGCCGGCATGGACGGGCCGGCGGGCATGTCGCCGTCGGACGCCGCGCGACAGGTTCAGCAACGATCCGTCATGCCTTGCCGGACTCTTCCGGTGGGCGGCCGTCCTCGTCCTGCGACTCCGATCCCGGGATCGCGTAGACGCCGGTCAGCCAGCGGTTGAGATCGACGTTGGCACAGCGCGTCGAGCAGAACGGACGGGTCGCGGCGACCGCCGGTCTGCCACAGATCGGACACGGTTCGGCGCACAACGCATCTGCCGTCGCCCTGCGCGGCGGCGCGTCGGCCATGGCTCAGAGCCCCTCCGAGCGTCGGCGCGCATCCTGCGCCCGCAGCTCGGTCTTGAGGATCTTGCCGTAGTTGTTCTTCGGCAGCGCATCGACGAACACATAGTCCTTCGGGCGCTTGAAGCGGGCGATGGCCTCCAGACAAAGCCGGTCGAGCTCGGCCGGGCTTGCTTCGCCGACCACATAGGCGACGACCACCTCGCCCCATTCCGGGTCGGGACGACCGATCACCGACACCTCGCGCACGCCGGGATGGGTGAGCAGCACCTCCTCCACCTCGCGCGGATAGATATTGGTGCCACCTGAGATGATCACGTCCTTCGAGCGATCCTTGAGTGTCAGGAATCCATCGGCATCCAGCACCCCGACATCGCCGGTATGCAGCCAGCCGCCGCGCAACGTCTCGGCACTCGCCTCCGGGTTCCGCCAGTATCCGGGGATGACGCAGTCGCCGCGGATCAGCACCTCGCCGGTCTCGCCGACGGGCAGCGGTGCGTCGTCGGGCCCCGCGACCCTGATATCGCAGGCCGAGTTGGCGATGCCGGCGGAGCCGATCCGCTCCAGCCAGCGCGGATGCGATCGGTCGGCGATGATGTGCTTGGGCAGGACCGTGCCGGTCATCGGTGATTCGCCCTGGCCGAAGATCTCGGCGAGCCTCGGGCCGAAGCGATCGAGCGCGCGCTTGACATCCTCGACATACATCGGCGCCCCGCCCCAGACGAGCGTGCGCAGCGCCCGCGGATCAAACGCGGCGGGGCAATCGACCAGCCGCTTGATCATGGTGGGGGCGGCGAACATCGAGGTGCCGGGCCGCGCCGCGATCAGGCGGAACACCTCCTCGGCTTCGAAGCCGCCCGACTCTGGCACGACGTTCACCGCGCCGCGACAGACATGCGGCAGGATGTAGAGGCCGGAGCCATGGCTCATCGGAGCCGCATGCAGGACCGCATCGGCGGGACCGGTCGGATCGACGTCGGCGAGGTAGCCGAAGGTCATGGCGACCAGGTTGCGGTTGGTGATCATCGCCCCCTTCGGCCGCCCGGTGGTGCCCGACGTATAGAACAGCCAGGCGAGCGCGTCGGGAACGGTCTCGACCACCGGCGCCCCTTCGGACCGGAACAGGCCGGCATAATCGGTCGAGCCGATCTCGATCAGGTGGCGGAAACCGGCCGGCCGGTGTGCGTCGATCGCCTGCGCCTCCTTCGGTGTGGCGAGACAGACGGCCGCGCCGGCATTGTCGATCATCCAGGCGAGCTCGGCACCGTGCAGCTTCGCGTTGGCCGGGACCGCGGCGAATCCGCCCCACCAGATGCCGTAGAGGCATTCCAGATATTCGGCACAGTTTTTGGCCGCGATCACCACCCGGTCGCCGGGGACGAGACCGAGCGCGGACAGCCCGGCGGCGAGGCGGCTGGCGCGAGCGGCGAGCTCAGCATAGGTCTGGTAGACTCCGCTTCCGATGCCGACGGCGGGGCGATCAGGAAGGGCGCGGCCGGCGCGCGCCAGCCAGGCAGCGACATTCATGGGCAGTTCCTCGCGACAGACCTCGACGGGTCATACCGGCCCGCTGAGCCAGTTCAGATAGAGCGGATAGCCGTCGCCCCGCAGCATCGCCGCGGTCTCGGCCAGCGGCAGGCCGACAACGGCGGTATATGAGCCGATCAGCTTGATCACGAAGGCACCGGCGATGCCCTGAATGGCATAGCCGCCGGCCTTGCCACGCCATTCGCCCGAGGCCAGATAGCTCTCCATCTCCTCACGGCCAAGCCGCTTGAAGCGGACGCGCGTCTGCACGAGCTTCTGGCGGATGGCGCGGGACGGCGTCACCACGCAGACGCTGGTATAGACCCGATGCGTGCGGCCGGACAGCAGATGCAGGCAGTTGGCCGCCTCGTCCATCATTTCCGCCTTGGGCAGGATACGGCGGCCGAGCGCTACCACCGTATCGGCGGTGACGATGAACGCACCCGCGAGATCAGGTTCGCGGTCGATCTGCCTCAGCGCGAGCTCCGCCTTGGTGCGGGCGAGACGCTTGGCCAGCGTGCGGGCCGTCTCGCCCTTGGCAGGCGTCTCGTCGACATCGGCCGGACGCAGTGCATCCGGCTCGATCCCGATCTGCTGGAGAAGGGCCAGTCGGCGTGGCGAAGCGCTGGCGAGGACCAGTTTGGGGCGTCCGCTCATTCGTCTCCACTACACCGGCTGATGGTCGAAGACCGGCCGAATCCCACCGGGGAGGTCAACGCCGCGACCCGCCTCACTTGAACCGGTAGGTTATACGGCCCTTGGACAGATCGTAAGGTGTCATCTCGACGAGAACCCGGTCCCCGGCCAGCACGCGGATGCGATTCTTGCGCATGCGGCCGGCGGTGTGGGCGATGATCTGATGATCGTTGTCGAGCTTCACACGGAAGGTGGCGTTGGGCAGGAGTTCTGTGACCACTCCGGGAAACTCGAGCAGCTCCTCTTTCGACATGCAGGCCGTCCAGAATCCGACGAACGACGGCGCGGAAACTAGCGGATCGCGGCAGTGATGTGAACTGGCTGCGTGTGCGACCCGAAGCGCGATCGGACCGTTCAGCCGCTCGGCGGGGCCTGCCAGCCGAATCGGGCCTTGACCTTGCGCATCAGGGCATCGCGCACGCGGCGATAGGCCTCGAGACGCTGCTCGCGGCTGCCGGAGGCGAGGGTGGGGTCTTCCGTCGGCCAGTATTCGACATCGACCGCCATGGTCCGGGTCAGTTCCAGGGCGCGGTGATGCGCCTCGGGAGCGAGCGTCACCACCACGTCGAAGGATGTGTCGGCGAGATCCTCGAAGGTAGTCGGACGGTGCCGCGACAGGTCGATGCCGATCTCGTCCATCACCGCCGTCACGAAACTGTCGACTTCGCCCTCCCGCACCCCGGCGGAGGCGACATAGACCGAATGGGGAAACAGGTGCCGGGTGATGGCAGCCGCCATCGGCGAGCGCACTGCGTTCATCCCGCAGACGAACAGGATCGCCGACGGCGGCCTGGACGCGGCACCCGTCACCGCTCAGCCCTTCCAGTGCAGGACGCAGATCAGGGTGAACAGCCGCCGTGCCGTGTCGAAATCGATGTCGATCTTGCCGGCGAGTCGCTCGATCAGGATGCTGGAACCTTCGTTGTGGATCCCGCGGCGGCCCATGTCGACGGCCTCGATGCGGCTGGGGCTGCCGGAGCGTATCGACTGATAGTAACTCTCGCAGATCAGGAAATAGTCGCGCACGATCCGGCGGAACGGCGTCAGCGACAGGATGTGCGCCACGACCGGCGCGCCGTCCTCGGCGCGAATGTCGAATACCAGGCGGTTGTCCTGGATCGACAGCTTCAGCGCGAACGGACCTTCGCCCGTACCGACGGGGGCGAAGCGATTCTCCTCGAGCAAGTCGTAGATGGCGACCGCCCGCTCGTGCTCGATGTCCGGCGAGCCGCGACCGATCGAGGCCTCGTCGAGTTCGACGGAGACCAGACGGTCGCGGCGCGTGGTCATGCGGACGCGCCGGGGCCTGAGGTCGCCCCCGCACCGTCGTCCTCGACGGCATGGCGCGGCATCGAGGGAGTCGCCCAGGCCGGACCGAGATCGGACAGTCGGGCCTCGATGCACTCCACCTCGAGCCGGATCGCAGCGCCGCCGGAAAACAGCAGTTCGATCGTTCCCGCCGGAGGATCGACCTCCTCGAACCGGATCGCCAGCAGGTTGAGGACCCTGTCCGGGTCGGCCGTCTCCACCCCCTTGTGTCGCACCGTTGTCACCCGGTCGAAGCTCAGCGCCGTACGGTTGCGCCGGTAAAGACCGGGCTCGATCTCGCCGGCGGCCCAGTCGAAGCGGTTCATGACCATCGCGAACCGCTTCTCCCGCGGCAGCCAGGCGATGTCGCCGATCCGGGCGACAGCATCCTGGAGATGCGCAGAGACGATCTCCAGATCCTCACGGTCGAGTGCGAAGAGTTTGAGGGTGCTCATGAGTGTCGATTTCGCCCGCCGGCATTGACCCCACGTTTGCGGCCGGGTCTCCCTGTTAGCGGCTGGAGTGGGCCGGCGCAACGCCGGCCGCCGGAGACGGGCACGATATCGTCCCGAGCGGCGTCGACTTCAAGCGCCGCCGCTTCATGCGCTGCCATCCGATACGGGACCTTCACCGTCTGTTGCCGCCGCGGTCTCCTGTCCCGCAGCGCGCACGCGCGCTCCGTGCGCGAGGCCACGCGCCCGCGCCTGGGCCTTGCGCCGCAGCAGATTGCGCCGGAGCGCATCCGAAAGCCGCCGGGAACGTGCCGCCCGCGCGCTGCCCCGATCGGGCTCGTCGGCACCATCGCCCGCTCCATCCCGTGCTCCGTCGTCCCGTCCGGTCATCGCGTTGCCTCCCGTCCATTCCAAGTCTAGCCGACCGCAGGGTGGAAACAGAAGTGGCCGACAGGACGCACGCCATCGCGGCACCTGTCACGCCTGTGACGCCCGGCGGCGGGCACGGTCGGACAACCGGCCGGCCATGCGGTCACGGCTCTGAATCCGGGTTAACGGGCTGAGGGCTGGAGTATGTGCTGAAGGTACTGGTTGTTGCGTGCGGCCCGTTTTCTGCGCAGCTTGATGGATCGCTTGTCGTGGACGCGGCGGAGCATGTTG
>Ga0209909_100584_pt1 | contig 14156 bp, 17 predicted proteins | sample FECB22metaG_FD_188302 | JGI IMG/M metagenome (GOLD analysis project Ga0209909, IMG submission 188302) | Cyanobacterial communities from the Joint Genome Institute, California, USA - FECB-22 (SPAdes) (version 3) | ecosystem: Environmental > Aquatic > Thermal springs > Hot (42-90C) > Microbial mats... | reverse complement strand
GGTCGAGGGCGCCGACCACGTGCAGCTCATCGATCCCGCGCATCCGGGCTGGGCCGCGGCGCTGGGTGCACTGGAGGGGCTCGTCGACGGGTGAGCCGGAATGGGCGGGTGCCGGGCGGCGTTGCGCGGGTACCATTCCGGCAACCGACCGCGCGAGACAGAGGCAGGCGATCACACCCTTGACCGGCACCGACCCCGGCTCCATCCCCCGGACCGACCTGCGGTCCGACGCGGCACCGGGCGGGACCGTCCGGTCGAAGATCTCCGTACCGGACACCGCGCTGCTCTCGCTGCTCGGCTCGCGCGACGAGAGCCTCCGTACCGCGGAGGACGAGCTGGCCGCCGACGTCCACGTCCGCGGCAACGAGCTGACCCTCTCCGGCGATCCCGGCGACGTCGCGTTCGCCGAGCGGGTCTTCACCGAGCTGATCACCCTCGCCGGGCGTGGCCAGCTGGTGGGGGCGGACACGGTGCGGCGCACCGTGGCGATGCTCGCCGACGCCGACGCCGCCGAGGGCGGCCGGCTGGGCGAGTCCCCGGCGGAGGTGCTGAGCCTGGACATCCTGTCCCGGCGCGGCAAGACGATCCGCCCGAAGACGCTGAACCAGAAGCGCTACGTCGACGCGATCGACGCGCACACCGTCGTGTTCGGGATCGGCCCGGCCGGTACCGGCAAGACCTACCTGGCGATGGCGAAGGCCGTGCAGGCGCTGCAGGCCAAGCAGGTCAACCGGATCATCCTGACCCGGCCGGCGGTCGAGGCGGGGGAGCGGCTCGGCTACCTGCCGGGCACCCTGTTCGAGAAGATCGACCCGTACCTGCGGCCGCTCTACGACGCGCTGCACGACATGATCGACCCGGAGTCGATCCCCAAGCTGATGGCCGCCGGGACGATCGAGGTCGCGCCGCTGGCGTACATGCGGGGGCGCACGCTCAACGACGCGTTCATCATCCTGGACGAGGCGCAGAACACCACGCCCGAGCAGATGAAGATGTTCCTCACCCGGCTCGGCTTCGGCTCGAAGATCGTGGTGACCGGTGACATCACCCAGGTCGACCTGCCCGGCAACGCCCGCTCCGGGCTCGCCGTGGTGCAGGACATCCTGGAGGGTATCGAGGACGTGCACTTCTCCTACCTCGACAGCGCCGACGTCGTCCGGCACCGGCTGGTGTCCGACATCGTCGACGCCTACGCCCGGTTCGACGCGGTGTCCGAGCGCCGCGCGGCGGTGAACGCCGGGAACGGGGCGCCGCGCAACGGTCCGCCGACCCGGCACGGCGGGCGCCGCCGATAGTGTCGGACCACCCGTCTACGCTGGCCGGGAACCAGACGGACGAGACGGGTGGGGACGGGGCGACACGGGTGAGCATCGAGGTCGTCAACGAGTCCGGGATCGCGATCGACGAGGCACAGATCGTGTCGGTCGCCCGGTACGCGTTGGACGCGATGAAGGTGAACCCGGCCGCCGAGCTGGCGGTCACCGCGGTCGGCCTGGACACGATGGAGGAGCTCCACGTCCGCTGGATGGAGGAGCCCGGCCCCACCGACGTGATGGCCTTCCCGATGGACTCGCTCGCCGAGGACGGCCGGCGCCCCGATGCGCCGGATCTCGGCCCCGCCCTGCTCGGCGACGTCGTGCTGTGCCCGGCGTTCGCCAGGGACCAGGCCCGCAAGGCGGGCCACACCCTGGCCGACGAGCTGCACCTGCTGACCGTGCACGGCATCCTGCACCTGCTCGGCTACGACCATCTCGAACCGGAGGACGAGCGCGAGATGTTCGCGCTGCAGAACCGGCTGCTGGTCCGCTGGCGTGACGACCGGGCCCAGCTGCGGGCCCGGGAGGCCCAGCGCCGCAGCGACGACCGGCTGCTCGGCGCCGCCGGTTTCGAGGAGGAAACGGGCCGGTGACCGTACCGTCCGACCCTGATCACGCGGCTCCGGAGGACCAGTGACCACCGTCTGGCTGATCGTCGCCACACTTCTTCTCGTTCTGCTGGCCGGGGTGTTCGCGGCCGCCGACTCGGCCCTGATGTCGATCTCGCGGGCCCGGGTCGAGGCGGTCGTGCGCAGCGGCCGGGCCGGCGGCAACGCGCTGTCGGCGGTCGTCGCGGACCGGCCGCGGCACGTCAACCTGCTGATGCTGTTGCGGGTGACCTGCGAGACCGTCGCCGTCATCCTGCTCGCGGTCGCGCTCGCGCCGCTGTTCTCCGCGCCGTGGATCGGCCTCCTGCTGACCGGGGTGATCATGGTGATCGCGAGCTACGTGCTGGTCGGGGTGGGCCCGCGCACGCTCGGCCGCCAGCATCCGTACCGGGTCGGGCTGCTGCTCGCGGCGCCGATCCGGGCGCTCGGCACGGTGCTGTCCCCGCTGGCGAAGCTGCTGATCCTGCTCGGCAACGCGATCACCCCCGGCCCCGGCTTCCGGGACGGGCCGTTCTCCACCGAGGTCGAGCTGCGCGAGCTGGTCGACATGGCCAGCAACCGGGGCGTGGTCGACGAGGGCGAGCGCAAGATGATCCACTCGGTGTTCGAGCTGGGGGAGACCCCGGTCCGGGAGATCATGGTGCCGCGGCCGGACGTGGTCTGGGCCGAGCGCGACACCCCGGTCGACAAGGTGCTCCGGCTGGCCCTCAAGAGCGGCTACTCGCGGATCCCGGTGCTCGGTGAGGGCATCGACGACGTGATCGGCGTCGCGTACCTCAAGGACCTGGTCCGGGCCCGGGACGACGCGCAGTTCCGCGGCGCTCCGCAGAAGTCGCTGCCCGAGATCCTCCGGCCGGCCGCGTTCGTGCCCGACTCCAAGCGCAGCGACGAGCTGATGCGCGAGATGCAGCGCACCCGCAACCACATGGCCGTCGTGGTCGACGAGTACGGCGGCACGGCCGGTGTGGTGACGATCGAGGACATCCTCGAGGAGATCGTCGGGGAGATCACCGACGAGTACGACACCGAGGAGATCCCGGAGGTCGCCGAGGTCGACGACGGCGCGTTCCGGGTGGCCTCCCGGCTGCCGGTCGAGGACCTGGAGGAGCTGTTCGCCGGGCGCTTCCGCGGCACCCCGCGGGAGGAGGAGCTGCGCCGGGCGCTGGAGACGGCCGACGTCGACACCGTCGGCGGCCTGCTCGCCCAGCGCCTGGGCAAGGTGCCGCTGCCCGGCGCGGTCGCCGAGGTGGAGGGCCTGCTCCGCCTGGAGGGCGAGGGCGGCAAGGACGCCCGCGGCCGGATCCGGATCACATCGGTGCTGGTCAGCCCGCTCGAACCGGTGGCAGACGACGACGAGACCACCCCCGCGCGGGCCGACGACGGGCCCGATCCGGCCGCGGGCGACCCGGCGGAGCACAGCGGCGCGGTCCGCGCCGACCGGGCGTAGCACCCCGGCACGGCCCGGACCGGCCGTGCGGACGAGCAGCACAACGGCCCCGCCCGCCGCGGGACCGGAGGAGGAACCGATGGCTGGAAGCGACCGCAACGGCGCCCCGGGGGCGATCCCGGCCGGTGCCGGACTGCCCCCGACACCGTCCTACGACCTTGTGGTCGTCGGCGGCGGCATCGTCGGCCTGGCCACCGCGTTCGCCGCGACCGCCGCCGGGCTGTCGGTCGCCGTCGTCGAGCGGGAGCCCCGGCTGGCGAACCACCAGACCGGCAACAACTCGAACGTCATCCACTCCGGTCTGTACTACGCGCCCGGCGGCTACAAGGCCCGGCTCGCGGTCGCCGGGTGCGCGGAGACGGTCGCGTTCTGCCGGGAGCACGACCTGCCGCACCAGGTGTGCGGGAAGCTGGTCGTGGCGACCGAGCCCGCGGAGCTGCCCCGGCTCGACGAGCTGGCCCGCCGCGGCGACGCGAACGGGGTGGAGAACCACCGGCTCGACGAGCACGGGATGAAGACCTACGAGCCGGACGTCCGCGGCCTCGCCGCGCTGTGGGTGCCCTCCACCGGCATCTGCGACTACCGCGCGATCGCCGAGAAGCTGGGCGAGCTGGTGGAGAAGGCGGGCGGCGAGGTGCACCTGGGCCGGGCCGTCACCGGGTTCGCCCGGCGCCCGTCCGACGTGGTGGTCCGGACCTCGCAGGGCGACCTGCTCGGCAAGCGGGTCGTGGTCTGCGGCGGCCTGCGCTGCGACGAGCTGGCCACCCTGGCCGGCGCCGATCCGGGCGTGCGCATCGTCCCGTTCCGCGGCGAGTACTCCGGGTTCTCCGAGCGGGCCGCGTCGCTGGTCCGCGGCCTGATCTACCCGGTGCCCGATCCGGAGTTCCCGTTCCTCGGGGTGCACGCCACCCGCGGCATCGACGGCCACGTGCACGCCGGGCCGAACGCCGTACTGGCGATGGCCAGGGAGGGCTACGACTGGCGCACGATCCGGCCCGCCGAGCTGCTCGGCACCCTCACCTACCCCGGCATGATCCGGATCGCCCGCAAGCACTGGCGCTACGGCATCGGCGAGGTGCAGCGGTCGCTGTCCCGCCGGGCGATGGTCCGCCAGATCCAGCGGATGCTCCCCGACGTGACCGCGGAGGACCTGCACCCGGCCGGCGCCGGCGTCCGGGCGCAGGCGGTGAAGGCCGACGGCACCCTGGTCGACGACTTCCTGTTCCTCGACCAGCCCGGCCCGGACGGCGCCGGCGCGGCCGGGTCCATCCTGCACGTGCTCAACGCGCCGTCCCCGGCGGCGACCGCGGCCCTGCCGATCGGCCGGGAGATCCTCGGCCGGCTGGGTGCCGCCGCGTGACGCTCCCGACCTCCCCGGAGGGTTTCCGGTCCGGCTTCGCCTGCTTCGTCGGCAGGCCGAACGCCGGCAAGTCGACGCTGACCAACGCGCTGGTCGGCCGGAAGGTCGCGATCACCTCCAGCCGGCCGCAGACCACCCGGCACGCGATCCGCGGCATCGTGCACCGCGAGGACGCGCAGATCGTCCTGGTCGACACGCCCGGTCTGCACCGGCCGCGGACCCTGCTCGGCTCCCGGCTGAACGACGTGGTGCGCGAGACCTGGGCGGAGGTCGACGTCGTCGGGTTCTGCGTCCCGGCGAACGAGAAGGTCGGCCGCGGCGACCGGTTCATCGCCGAGGAGCTGCGCAAGGTCGCCGCGCACACCCCGGTGATCGCCGTCGTCACCAAGACCGACCTGGCACCGCCGGAGCAGGTGGCGGAGCGGCTGGCCGAGGTCTCCGGGCTGATGGACTTCACCGAGGTCGTCCCGACCTCGGCGCAGTCCGGGTTCCAGGTGTCGCTGCTCGCCGATCTGCTGGTCGCGCAGCTGCCGGAGGGCCCGCAGCTCTACCCGGACGGCGACCTCACCGACGAGCCGGAGGAGACCCTGGTCGCCGAGCTCATCCGGGAGGCGGCCCTGGAGGGGGTGCGGGACGAGCTGCCGCACTCGATCGCGGTCACGGTCGAGGAGACCATCGAGAAGACGAACCTGCTGGAGATCCACGCGATCGTCTGGGTCGAGCGGTCCAGCCAGAAGGGGATCGTGATCGGCCGCGGCGGTGCCCGGCTCAAGCAGGTCGGTTCGGACGCCCGGCGGCAGATCGAGCGGCTGCTCGGCACGAAGGTCTATCTCGACCTGCACGTGAAGATCGCGGAGAACTGGCAGCGCGACCCCAAGCAGCTGCGCAAGCTCGGCTTCTGAGCCGAGCCTGCGCGCCGGGCCGCGGGGCAGCGCCTACGCTGGGTGCATGGCCCAGCTGTACCGCGACACCGGGATCGTGTTGCGTGTGCAGAAGCTCGGCGAGGCCGACCGGATCGTCACGATGCTCACCCGGCAGCGCGGGAAGATCCGGGTGGTCGCCAAGGGTGTGCGCCGCACCCGGTCGCGCTGGGGGGCGCGGCTGGAGCCGTTCAACCACGTCGACGTGCAGTGCTACACCGGCCGCACGCTCGACGTCGTCACCCAGGCCCAGACCGTCGACGCGTTCGCCCCGGCGATCGTCGCCGACTGGTCGGCGTACTCGTGCGGCTGCGCGATCCTGGAGACCGCCGACCGGCTGGTCTCCGAGGAGGGGGAGCCGTCGCTGCGGGTGTACCTGCTGCTGCTCGGCGCGACCCGGGCGCTGGCCGACGGCCTGCGTGAACCGGCGCTGGTGCTGGACGCGTTCCTGCTGCGCGCGATGAGCCACGCCGGCTGGGCGCCGTCGCTGTCGGACTGCGCGCGCTGTGCGACACCGGGCCCGCACCGGGCGTTCACCGTCGCCGGCGGCGGGATGGTCTGCCCGCGCTGCCGGCCGCCCGGGTCGGTCACCCCGGCCGCCGAGACGGTCACGCTGCTGGAGGCGCTGCTGCACGGTGACTGGACGGTCGCCGACGCCTCGGCCGACCCGACCCGCCGCGAGGCCAGCGGCCTGGTCGCGGCCCACCTGCAGTGGCACCTGGAGCGGCAGCTCCGTTCGTTGCCGCTGGTGGACCGCAGGCCCCGGACCCGTCCTGGGCCGGATCCGGTTGCGCCGCAGCGCCCGCCGGAAGGCCTCCCGGCGGCGTCGAACGGTCCGGCCGGTGCCCGGCCCGCCGACGGTGGACCGCCGGTCGCGTATCGCGCCACATCCGCCGACTCCACCGGGTGATCCGGGCTTCCGCCGGGCAACCCCGCTCCGCCGCTCGTTACGCTCCCGTGATCGAAGCTGACCGATCGGATCCGACGGAGAGGCGCACGTGACCCCACCACCCCACACCCGGGACGGCCGGGACGGTCGGGACGACGCGGCCGCGACCGAGCGCACCCGCCGGCTCGCCGCTGCGACCCAGCGGCTGCCGGTCGCGCCCACCCAGCTCATCCCGCTGCGGACCGAGCTGCTGCCCGAGTCGCCGCCGGACGGCCCGACGCGGGCGATGCGCCAGGTCCGGGCCCGCACCGAGGACGGCGCCTGGCCGGCGATCCCGATGCTGCCGGTGATCCGCCCGGAGGACAGCGAGCCGCTGTCCGAGGTCGACCGGGCCCGCGGCCACCGCGGGATGCGGGAGCTGCGGGAGACCGTGGAGCGGCTGGAGGACTCGGAGGTGCCGGCCTGGCCGGTGCGCGAGGAACCGGACGAGCAGTTCCGGATCTGAGCCGTCCCGGGGGCCGACGTAGGGTGCAGGACGTGCCGTTCCAGCCTCCCCCACCGCACCCGTCCGGCGCGCGGCCCCCGGCGATCCCGGCGGCGCTGGTGCCGCGCCACGTCGCCCTCGTGATGGACGGCAACGGCCGCTGGGCGAACGCCCGCGGCCTGCCCCGCACGGAGGGCCACAAGCGCGGCGAGGCGTCGCTGATGGACGTCGCCCGCGGCTGCATCGAGATGGGTGTCGGCTGGCTGTCGGCGTACGCGTTCTCCACCGAGAACTGGCGGCGCAGCCCGGACGAGGTCCGCTTCCTGATGGGCTTCAACCGGGACGTGATCCGCCGCCGGGTGGACGAGATGGACGCGATGGGCGTGCGCGTCCGCTGGGCGGGCAGGCGGCCGCGGCTGTGGCGGTCGGTGATCAAGGAACTCGAGGTCGCCGAGCAGCGGACCCGGCACAACGACGTCCTGAACCTCACGATGTGCGTGAACTACGGCGGCCGGGCGGAGATCGTCGACTCGGTCCGGCAGATCGCCCGGCTCGCCGCCGAGGGGCGGATCAACCCGGACAAGATCGACGAACGGATGCTGGCCCGGCACCTGGACGAGCCGGACATGCCCGACGTCGACCTGTTCGTGCGGTCGTCGGGGGAGCAGCGGACGTCGAACTTCCTGCTCTGGCAGAGCGCGTACGCCGAGATGGTCTTCCTGGACACGCTGTTCCCGGACTTCGACCGCCGGCACATCTGGCAGGCCATCGAGATCTACGCCCGCCGGGACCGGCGGTTCGGCGGGGCGCAGGACAACGCCGGCACGGCGGACGGGGTGCGGAGCCAGTGACCGACGCGGTGATCACCGGGATGCTCGGGACGGCCCGGGCGGCCCTCGAACGGTTCCACGACGTCGTCGTCGACGACGACGGTGCGCTGACCTTCGCGCACGGCGGCGTGCTGTGCGTCGTGCAGGGCACCGAGCTGGAGGAGGGCCTGCCGGTCCTCAACATCACCTGCGTGGTGGCGTGGGACCTGGCCGATCCGGACGTGCCGTCGCGGGTCGGTCTCGGCGTGGGGGAGGGCCTGTTCGGGACCCCGCGGGTGGTGCGCGGCGAGCGCGGCTGGGACGTGACGCTGCGCTACGCGTTCCCGGCGTCCGGACTGGCCGAGGCGCCGATGGGCACGCTGCTGATGCTGGTCGTGTCGTCGGCATCGAGCATGCGCGCAGAACTCGTGGACGACTGAGCTCGTGGACGGCCGGGCCGGTCGCCCGGCCCGGCTCCGTCCTCACCGCTTGCGGTTGGTGCCGAGCTCCTCGGCGATCGGGTTGACCGGGTCGACGTCCTTGGTCGCCTCGGACAGGCCCGGGTGGGTGTGCCGGGCGCGCCGCTGGGCCCGCAGCTGCTCGGTCTCCTCCCGCGACTCGTCGGCGGTGTCGACCGCGGCGACGACGTCCGCGACCGAGCCGTAGTCCGCGGCCGGGACGGCCCGGATCGCCTCGACGGTCGCGGCGTCGGCGCCGTTGCGCTCCGCCCCGGCGGCGAGCTCGTCCTTGCCGGCCGGGAACGTGACGCCGTCCAGCGCGGTGTGGACGGCGTCGGGGGTGGTCGTGCGGGTCGTCATCTGGGGACTGCCTCCTCGTCGGCGATCGTGCTCGTCGACAGGAGGGTTACCGGTGTGCGGCGATCCATGCACCGCGGGCGTCACCCGGTGGCGGGGCTCTCCCCGTCGGCCGGTCCGGCCGCCTCCGCCTCGCCGGCGAGATGGACCAGCGGCAGCGCCGAGAGCTGGGCGGGCGTCATGTCGTGGGCGACGCCGAGCACGTCGTTCTGCGACTTCGTCATCCGGGCGTCGACCAGCCCGGACAGCCCGTAGGCGACCCGGCCGAGCAGGCGGACCGTGGTCTCGTCGACCAGCGGCCGCGGGGTGGAGACGATCGCGACGCCGCGCGGGGTGCCGTCGTTCGACTGGGCGACCCCGATCGAGTACGACTCGCGCGGGTTCACGTGCCGCGACGCGTAGTGGTCGCGCAGCTTGACCACCATCTCGTGGAAGTCGCCGACGTCGCCGTCGAGCTCCAGTTTCTCCAGGTCGGCCTTGGTGAGGGTCTTGGTGCGGCCGGAGAAGCAGCGGACGTAGCCGATCACCGCCCCCGTCCACAGCGCCTCGACCAGGGCCGGATCGGCGTCCACCCGGACCGGGCCGGACTCCGGCCCGCCGAGCGCGGTCACCAGGTGCTCGCAGCAGCGCAGCACGTACTGCAGGTCCTCGAAGACCGCCGCGAGCTGTGCCAGCTCGCCGGACTCCGGGACGTCGATCCGCCGCACCGTGGTCGGTGCCGCGGGGGCACCGTCACCGGGTGCGCCGTCGTCGTGCGTGTCGGTCATCGTCGACCCCACCTCCGGTGGATCACGGTATCGGCGGGTGCCGCGGCACGGTGTCGCGTTATGAGACGTTCTGTGACCTGTGCCTCTCCGGGCGGCCACCGTGCCGCCGATCCGGCGGCCGGTGCTAGCCTCCTGCACCGAAAGGTCACGAGTGCCAGCGCGAAGCCCCGGCTTGCTGGCCGGCAACCCTCCTCCGCGGTGGGGTGCCCCGGGTGATGACCGGGCCGTCGCGACACCCGCGCCGGCAAGCGCGGATCCGGCACCCGCAGCACGGCTGCCCCGGATCCTTGTGATCCGGAGGACGGACATGACCGCTGCCCTGCTTCACGACACCACCCGCCCCGCCGCCGCGCTCCCCGCGGTCACCGGCGCCGATCTCACCGTGCCACTGGTCGACGGCGGGCCGGTCCGGTACTGCGATCTCGACTCGGCCGCCTCGACGCCCGCGCTGGCCGCGGTCACCGCGCACGTCGCGCAGGTGCTGCCCTACCACGGCAGCGTGCACCGGGGCGCCGGCTACACCTCGCGGGTCTGCACGTCGTTGCTGGAGAACGCGCGCGCCGACGTCGCCCGCTTCGTCCGCGCCCGGCCCGGCGACGCCGTGGTGTTCACCCGCAACACCACCGACGCGCTCGGCCTGCTCGCCCGCGCGGTGCCGGGGCCGGTGGTGACGCTGGACCTGGAGCACCATGCGACGCTGCTGGCCTGGCGGCACGGCGAGCACCGGGTCGTCCGGGCCGGACGCACGATCGTCGACACGCTGGACGCGCTGCGCGCCGAGCTCACCGCCCGCCCGGACGCCGCGCTGGTCGCCGTCACCGGGGCGTCGAACGTGACCGGTGAGCTGCTGCCGATCGCCGACGTCGTGGCGATCGCGCACGCCGCCGGTGCCCGGGTCTGCGTGGACGCCGCCCAGCTCGCCCCGCACCGCAGGCTCGACCTGGCCGGCTGGGGCGCCGACTACCTCGCGCTGTCCGGGCACAAGATCTACGCGCCGTTCGGGGCCGGAGTGCTGGTCGGGCGCCGGGACTGGCTGGACGCCGCCGAGCCGCACCTCGCCGGTGGCGGTGCCGTGCGGTCGGTGGCGGTCGCCGGGGACCGCACCGAGGTGGCCTGGCTGCCCGCGCCGCAGCGGCACGAGGGCGGCACGCCGAACGTGCTCGGTGCGGCCGCGCTGGCGGCGGCCTGCCGCGCGCTGGAGCCGGTGATCGACGACGAGCTGCCCGCGCACGAGCGGGCGCTCGCCGCGCGGTTGCACGCCGGGCTCGCCTCGGTGCCCGGCCTGCGCACGCTGTCGATCTTCGACGACGCACCGGACCGGACCGCGACCGTCTCGTTCACCCTCGGCGATCTCCCGGCCGGGCTGGTCGCGGCCGCGCTGTCCGCGGAGCACGGCATCGGCGTGCGGGACGGCCGGTTCTGCGCGCACCCGCTGCTCGCCCGCTGCAACGACGGCGACGACGCGGTCCGCGTCTCGCTCGGCCTGCGCAGCACCGGGTCCGACGTCGACCGGCTGGTGGACGCCCTCGGCCGGCTGGCCCGGCGCGGCCCGCGATGGACCTACGCCGTCGTCGACGGCCGCTGGACGCCCACCCCGGACCCGCGCCCGCTGGACCCGTTCGGGCTGGGGGAGCGGCCCGGGCTGCCGGGCTGCGACCGCTGAACCCGCGTCACCGGCGGATCCGCCGGGCGACGTCACCTCCGGACAGGGGGTTGCCGGGCCGGACGTCCTCGGGGAAACTTGCCGGCACGGAAACGATCGGGGTGCTGCGATGGACGAGAACGAGGCTCGCGCGGCGCTGTCCGAGGTGAACCGGCGGCGTGGCCATGCGACGTGGCTCGCGCTGTGGGCAGGGACGCCACGCTGGTCCGTGCTGGCCGCCGTCGCGATCCTGCTCGCTCACACGCTGACGTCCGACCTGCGCGCCCTGGACCCGGCACCGGACGGCTGGTTCCTGCGATGGGGGACGTGGCTGCTGACGTTGGCCCTGCTCACGGCCGTGGGGTGGGTCGCGCACCGGCGATCGCCGGTGACCGCGCACCGCAGCACCTTCGGTGAGCGGATGGCGGTGTGCGCCGTGCTCCTCGTGGTTCTCTACGTGCTGCTGATGGTGATCGGCGTGCCGATGCGGTACGCCGGGATCCCGTTCGACCAGACGGTGTCGGCGGCCGGGGCGCTGGTGCTGCTGTTCCTCGGCGTCCGGCTGTGGTCGCGGCGACTCGGTCACCGGGCCTGAGCCCGGTGTCACCGGTCCGGCCACCCGGGTTCAGCGAGCTCGTGCACGCCCCGACCCGGCTGTCGCTGCTGTCGTTGCTCTCGGCGACCGACCGGATCGAGTTCGGGCTGCTCCGCGACGCGCTGGACATGTCCGACTCGGCATTGTCCAAGCAGCTGGCCACCCTGGAGGAGGCCGGGCTGGTCGCGCTGGAGCGCGACGGTGTCGGGCGCGGGAAACGGGTGCGCGTGCGGATGACCGAGGACGGCCGGCAGACCTTCGACGGCCACGTCGCCGCGCTGCGGGCCATCGTGCGCCGCGGCGCCGGGATGCCCTGGGGCTCGGCGGCACCGGGCTGATCACCATCCCGGCAGGTCGCGATCCCGACCGGTCACGGCCTCGACTGCGGACGACCGGCTGCGGCTCGGCGCTGCACACCGTCGCGCCGACGCCGCCACACCGGCTGCAGAGCGTCGTAGCCGATCAGTTCGATGCCCTCCTCGTCGATGACCCGTCGAGCGCGGGGCGAGACGAGGAAGTCGTGATCACCGGTCCGCACCCGCGATCCGGATGCCTCGGCGGTGCCGGTGCCGCGGACGGCGGGATGCACCGCCCATTCCGTCAGTCCTGCGGGGAGCTCCCGCAGCAGGCGCTCGTAGTGGTCCGCCTTGCCGCCGGGACGAATGCCGAAGCTGTCGAGGAACGGGTGATCCACCACCGGCAGGCCGGCGGCTCGGGCGCGACCCAGACCAGGTTCCAGCCATATCCGGACCGCGAGACCGTGCTCGGCCGCCAGACCGGTCGCCACGTCGAGGATGTCGTGCCGGCCGCCGTCGGCGAGACAGTGGAAGTCGAGATGCGTCGGACGTACCTCGGTCCGCAGTACCGACGCGAGTTGCGCCCGGAACTCGATCTCGACGTGCTCGATCCGTAAGTCCCGCACCGACCAGGACGGCGAGGTCTGCTCCGGGAACCGACCGGTCGCGTCGACGAGGGACGCGACCCGCTCGACCGGTGCGGTCGGGCGCCAGTCGTCGCCGGGGCGGTCGCGCACCAGGGTCAGGTGCACGCCGGCGGGTGTGTCCGCTCGCCGGCGCAGCATCGCCAGTGCCTGCTCGGTGCCGGGACAGACCGTCATCAGGCTCGTCGAGCGCACGATTCCGTCGGCGAGCCCGGCGAAGACCGCTTCGTTGATCGCCGGGTGCATGCCCAGGTCGTCGGCGTTGACCAGCAGCACCCGATCGGCGGGGCCGAAACCCAACAGCTCCGAGGACAGCCGCCCGGTCACGGTCCGAGGATCAGCCGCGGCCCGCCGAGCAGGCCCGGCACAGCCCGAAGATCTCCAGGGTGTGCGACAGGTCGGTGAAGCCGTGCTGCTCGGCGATCGACTGCGCCCACGACTCCACGGCGGGCCCCTCGATCTCCACCGCGGCGCCGCACCGCCGGCAGACCAGGTGATGGTGGTGGTGCTCGCTGGCACAGCGCCGGTAGACGGCCTCGCCGGAGCCGGTCCGCAGCACGTCGACCTCGCCGCCCTCGGCGAGGGTCTGCAGGGTCCGGTACACCGTCGTCAGTCCGATGCCCTCGCCGGTGCGGCGGAGCTCCTCGTGGATCTCCTGGGCGGACCGGAAGTCCTCGATCCGGTCGAGCAGCGCGATCACCGCCGCCCGCTGCCGGGTCGCCCGGATGCCGCGCGGACCGGCCGTCGAGCGCTCGGCCCGCTCGGCCTGTTCCACCCCGTCCTGCACCGCCTGATCGCTCACGAGTCCTCCTCCACGTGCGCCACCGCGTCCACCACGATGTGGGCGAGATGGTCGTCCACCAGGGAGTAGAGCACCTCCCGGCCCTTGCGCTCACCTTCGACCACACCCGCCGACTTCAGCACCCGCAGGTGCTGGCTGATCAGCGGCTGGGTGACGCCCAGCGCGTCGACCAGGTCGTGCACGCAGCGCGCGTGCTCCAGGAGCTGCAGGACGATCGCGATCCGCACCGGCGCCGCCAGCGCGCGCAGCAGGTCCCCGGCCGCCGCGAGGGTGCGCGGATCGCGGACCGGGCCGGGAGCCGGCGCGGGGTGGTGCTCCCCGGCGTGCTCGTCCGACCCCGGGGTCCGGGTGGTCTCCGCTGCGGCAGACATCGTGGTTCCGTCCCGTCCCCGGAGATGGCGGCCACACCCCCGGCGCTGATCGAGCCCAGCCGGCCGCACCCGACATGGTAGGCGTGTTCGTTATCGTCGCGCCGTGCTGCTGGTCTGCCGGTTCACCGTGTCGCCCGACGAGGCCCCCCGTTTCACCGCGCGCGCCGCCCGCGCCCTGGAGCTGCTCGCCGCCCAGCCGGGCTGCCGGGGCGGCGAGGCGGGCCGGGCGATCGAGGACCGGCAGCAGTGGGTGCTGACGGTCCGTTTCGACTCGGTCGACGCCTACCGGCGGGCGCTCGGGCCGTTCCCGGTCCGCGAGCACGTGCACCCGCTGCTGGCCGAGGCCGACACCACGACCGAGTCGACGCACGAGACCCTGCTGTCGGTGGCT
>Ga0209909_100582_pt1 | contig 14382 bp, 11 predicted proteins | sample FECB22metaG_FD_188302 | JGI IMG/M metagenome (GOLD analysis project Ga0209909, IMG submission 188302) | Cyanobacterial communities from the Joint Genome Institute, California, USA - FECB-22 (SPAdes) (version 3) | ecosystem: Environmental > Aquatic > Thermal springs > Hot (42-90C) > Microbial mats... | reverse complement strand
CGACCAACAAGCCGCACTTGCAGTTTAGGAGCATCTTCATCCATGATTTGGTGTCCACCTATTTCGGGTGGAAACTTCATGCATCAGAGCACCGCCCTTCAGAAGGCGCACAGAAATTCGCGCTTACGATTGTGATGAGACATCAGCGTCCTTCAGCAATCTTGCCAAAGCATGCAGGCTCACGAGATCGACGTGCGGAACCGGCAGGCTGCGCCAGCATCCACTCATGGAGCGGTCGAACATCCATGCTGGGACCTCAAGAAGTCGACCAGAAGAAGAACCAGAAAGGCTGCAGCGGAAAATATGCGTCCCTTTGGACAGCGCCTCATGGATGTGAACGAGCCGCCCGAACCAGGGATGCCACGGATACAAAAGCTCGCGAACCTCGGTCCCGTGGGTGTTGTGTCGTCGTGTTGTACAACGATCATCGACCACACTCTGGACTCGGCTGGATGACACCTGCCGAGTTCGCTCAGACAATCAACCCGCGACGTGATGCAGTACTGCGCAGCCGGAATGGCTCCACACGGCAAGCCGTCGCGACCGGCCCGAATACATCAACTCAAAATCGCTGGAGCGAACTCAGAACTGGATAAAACTTGAGGGCAAGGTCAACCTGCATGACACGAAAATTACCTTTCTATCCGAGCGCCACCCAAATCTAGACGTATTTATGACCCTAATCAGACAATATAGCAGCTTCAGTACTATAAGATGCTTCACCTACTCGGAGCTTTGGGCTATCTCTCCTCGCGAGAATGTATCGTCGCTGAAAGGAATTTACGATTACATGACACATCAAAAACTCCAGATTGCAGTAAAAGTTTCAACGCTCACTCGGACATCGGCCGATTGCCTACTGCGCTAGAATCTACTTCATTGATAACGAGGCAAACGTCAATTACATCTTCCGATCTAGAATAGAGCTTGCTTGTGTGAGTTGCGATGATCGAAACATCTGACAAGTCTTCATTGCAAGTTTGCGTCTTACGCCCAAATAATCCTGTTGACATGCTCCGCAAAGTTGTGATCAACAGCGCTGATTTTACTCGTTTTGATGCACTGGGATAGAAAACTATGGAGAGAAATTCTGAGTTCGGCGGCAATCGAAAAATTGGCCTTGTTCGTGGAGAAGAGTTCGGAGCAAAACCGAGAGTAAATTCGCGAGAATTTCACTCTGACATTCCGCAATTCGACATTTCTATTATACTTACGACACATAACGAAGCAAGATACCTCTCTAGAACGCTGCAATCTATCGGAGAGGCCGTCACCTACATACGTCCCTTTGATGTCACGGTTGAAATTGTCGTCGTACTTGATAACGCTGATACTCAGACGAGTAAATTAATACATACACACGATTACCAATGTTTTGATGCAAATCAAATAATCGAAACGCATCACGGCGCGCCAGGTCTCTCCCGAAACAGTGGCATCTCCATCAGTCGTGGCGAGTATATTTTAACTCTCGACGGGGATGATCTAATCGGCTTCGACTTCCTAATGCGGATGTATTTTACAGCAACGTCGAGTCCGCGAAAAACAATAGTATTTCCCGAATTCTGCATGGGGTTTGGTGAGATTTGCTATGTATATCAGATTTTTGGCAAGAACCTAATAAGGAACTCCTTACTATTCGACACCCATCCATACGTCGCGAGAATCTTATTTCCACGTTTCCTCTTCGATCACATACAGAATGCAGACATTTCCGTAGCGAACGGTTACGCGCATGAAGATTGGCATTTCAATTCTCAATGCATTGCCTATGGGTTTGATATAGTTATAGCGTCCGACGCTGTCTTTTTCTATCGTGAACGCAAAGGGAGTATGCGAAGGCTTTTTGAAAGCCAAACCACTGGACTGATTCCGCCAAGCCCGTTCTTTAATCCGCAAACATATTTGCGTCTAACATGGGCGGATTTCACCACAGAGTCCCACAACGTCGTCCCGCCTTTCACCGTTCGAGATTTTCTGGAAAGACCAGGAATTCCCGACGTGGTTCACCATGCGAATCAAATCGAACCGTTTGTAAGCTTGGGAATCCTAAAGTATCAGCACGCTTTCAGCAACTTTAGAGAGCCAAGCTCAGCTGCCAGGGCGTATTTTGATGCGTGCAAATTTGTTGCAGGCGAAAAATTCACTGAGGTGCTCATTGTTCCCTTTTTTGTGAGAGGCGGAGCAGAGAAATACATTTTATCGCTCCTTGATGTAATCCAGAAGTCCGATCCAAATTTTCAGCTACTTGTGATTTCAGCACATCCACATGCAAAGCACGAATGGGTTGATAAATTTCCTTCTGGAACCGTCTATCTAGATCTGCAGACGCTCGGTACGTCACAGTTACCACTGGAAAACTTAGAGGAAATTACGTTACGCCTACTTCAACATATTCCTACAATTAATAGAATTTTCTTTAAGAATTGCGAATTTGTCGATTCATTTTTGCGAAAATACATCCGGTACATTGCGCACCTGGACCTTAATTACTTCCATTTTAGTGATCCGCGAGTAGAAGTAGGCGGATACATGTTCACAAACGGACAGAGCTTTGATCTTGTCAGCGAAATTGGCTCTAATTTGAACCGCGTAATTTCGGACCATAAAACTTGTTTCACAGCATTCGAAAGCTTGATCGGCTCTGCCCAGTCGCCCGATTTGGAGGTGCTCTATAACGTGTGTGAGTTACCGGAGATGCCTCTTCGGCTTCAACGTGAGCCAACCAAAAAATTACTATGGGCGGCCCGCATCTCGGAAGAAAAGCGTCCTATGCTCGTGCGAAAGATAGCACAAAAATTAAGCGATCTCGGAATGGACATCTGCATAGAGGCATACGGCAGCCCAACCTATGTTTCAATGAACAGCGAAGTCTTTGATGGGGCAATCGGGTTGAACTATCGAGGTCCGTTCAACGGATTTTCCACGCTCCCGATCGACAACTACGACGCCCTAGTTTACACGACAGCATATGACGGTTTGCCAAACGTAGTGCTGGAGGCACTTGCATTTGGCATGCCCGTTATCGCCCCAGATGTTGGTGGGATCTCAGAAGTAGTAACTGCCGACACGGGCTTTTTGCTCCAAGATGCCGCGAGCGAAGAGGTTTTGGCTAACTCGTTTGTGGAGGCGATTGAAGTGTTATATGACGACTGGTCAGCGGCCGTAACACGCGGGAATGCGGGACGTAACCTCATAGCAGAGCAACATTCGGCACAACGGCATGAGGCGCGAGTAAAAGCTATCTTTAGCCTACCCAGCGTTTCCGACAACGACAACCTACATATCTCTTCCGGAGCAATCAATGCGAACTAGACGCGATACCTCTACGACGACTTCGCAAAGCCGTGTCTCTCAATCAAAAGAGACCCGTGAGGTGCAATCTTCTTCGCTTGAAGAGCTCACCGCAGCAAAGCGAGAAATATGTGATTTACGACAAAAGATCACGGAACAGTATCTGCCAGAAATGCAGAGGTTGAGAGAAATAATAAGCCGCAATCAGTTCGAGAGAAACGCGCAGTTTGCTTTGAGAAAAGCAATGACCTATGCAGATCAAGTAAAGCATTTAAAGCTACAAATAGTAGCACTGGAATCTCGCCTCGCAGAGGCGGAGCGGCTTCGCGAAGAATGGTTCAAACCCGAAATAGAGCGCTTGAATGAGACTCTCGGTATCTTCGAGAAGACCAAGCATGAGTGGTGGGACCCTCAACTGGAATTGAGGGAAGCGAGAATAGTGTTTTTAGAAGGGCAACTAAAGGATGCGCTCGAGCGGTTGAGCCCTAAGGTAGTTGGCACAACGTCCGCAAAAAAGCCTCGTATATTCTCATTCAGCCGGAAATAGAATTCGCAGGCGGTACCTTTACCCTCAGTACTACCCGTGAGCAACATATAGAGCAGACATAAAGATGACAACGAAAATCGGAATCATTGGTGCCGGCTGGTATGGATGCCATATCGGCCTTTCGTTGAGAGCGCTCGGGTTTGAAGTTCAAATCTTTGAAAAGAATAAGCGCGTGCTCCACGAGGCGTCTGGGAACAATCAGTTTCGGCTGCATTTGGGTTTTCATTATGCTCGCCATCATAGCACCCGCATACAAAGCCGTGACGGATTCATGCGTTTTATTGAGCGCTATCCTGGCTTTAGTCGCGAAGTCCCAGACAATATATATGCCGTACCGCGCTTGGAGAGCCTGATCGATTTTCAGACATACCGCCTTATCATGAGCTCGTCCGGCCTCGACTACACAGAGACGAAAGAAAACAATCTCGGCTTGAGAAATATTGATGGAATAATAATTTCACCAGAGAGAGTATTGTTAATAGCACAAGCAAGAAAATATTTTACGGAATCACTTTCAAAAGATTTGCAATTAAATACAGATGTGACCAATCTTGAAATAAACTCAAAGAATATAAAGATAAATGGATCACCTTTCGATTTTGTTATAGATTGCACATGGGGTCATTTCAGCTCATTACCAATTAACTGCTACTACGAGCCTACACTGTTATTGTACTATGAGTGCGGCACACAGTTTCCCGCGTTGACTCTCGTAGATGGCCCCCTTGGTTCCCTTTACCCAACAGAGGATCCCAATATCTACACGCTATCGAGTGTGCCTCATACACCAATTGGACGATACAAGACGGCTCTGGAGGCGAGAGCCGCGCTAGCTGCTTTGTCGCAGCAGGAGATCAATAAAAAGCGGCTTTTGATGGAAGATCAGATTAAATACTATCTTCCGTCTTTTGGAGATCATATGCGATACATCGGTCCGCAGTTTGCGATTAAAACAAAGCCCGTAGGTAACGCAGACGATCGCAGCTGTTATGTATTCAGATCTGACCGACTAATGACAGTTTTGTCTGGGAAAATTGACACCATTTTCCATGCACAGGAACGGGTGTTGAATTTTCTCGAAACAGCATTGACTGGGATCTCAATGCGAGCTGAAAGCTCGCTAAGGCGTGAAATTGAAATTGGAGCTTTTTGAATATGACGAACGCGCTTATAGGTCACACGGGATTCGTTGGCGGAAATCTCCTAGCGCAAACACATTTCGATTTTGTATATAACTCTTCTAACATCTCAGAAATAGATGGCCGCTCGTTTCAGACGGTAGTATGCGCTGGAGTACGAGCGGTAAAATGGTGGGCGAACAAAAACCCACAGGAAGATTGGCAAGGTATTGCGAACCTTATTCACCATCTGTCAAGAGTGCAAACAGATAAGTTCGTGTTGATTTCTACTGTTGATGTTTACAACGTGGCTGAAAATGTCACCGAAGATGACTTGCCATGCGAACAATTCCTGCACGCTTATGGGCTCAATCGCCTCAAATTAGAAAGCTTTGTCCAAACCCATTTTTCAAATCATCAGATTATACGTCTTCCTGCGTTGTTCGGCCCTGGTCTGAAGAAAAATGTGATTTATGATCTCATGAATAATAATATGATCGAAGCGATTAACCCGGCGTCGGCCTTTCAGTGGTATCCAGTTCGACGGCTAACAGATGATCTTGCGCGCGCATCCGCCAGTGATGCCAAGCTAATCAACTTTGCCACCCCGCCAGTATCGGTCGCCAAAATCCACGAGCGCTTTTTTTCAGCACTAAAAATGGGCGCGCACCCCAATCCCCCCGCAGTATATGATATTCACACAAAACATGCAGCATTGTTTAGCAGTAACGGCGATTATATTATGCAAGAAGCCGAGATCTTCGACGAGCTTGCGCATTTTCTTCAAGGTAATCGACTGTGATGAGATTAGCGGTTAGCAATTTAGCTTGGGACAGAGGCGTTGAGCAAGAAGCCTTTTCACTCGTGCAGAGAGCCGGATTTGCCGGGATTGAGGTCGCTCCGACAAAGATTGCGGATTGGAAAGAACTAAATAGGAATACACTTGAATCTTACAGACTTAAGTGCGAAGCAGCCATGCTTGAGGTCCCATCCTTGCAGGCAATATTCTACGGATGCGCCGACGCTCAGCTTTTAGGCGACCGAACAGGCTTTATCAAAATGCACGAGCATTTAAAGCATGTTGTGGACATTGCATTTCACTTAGGTGCTTCGATAGCGGTATTTGGGGCACCCAAGAATCGTCAACGGGCGGAGCTCAACGAGCAGGAGGCCAGTTTGCTTGCCGTCGAACGGCTTAGGCTGTTAGGTGATACGTGCCTTGATGGCGGCTTGGTCTTGGCAATTGAACCAGTGCCTAAATATTATGGTTCAGACTTTTTGACTACAGCCTCCGAGGTTGAGTCAGTCGTTTTGGCTTGCGATCATGCAGCAGTCCGCATTCATTTAGACTGCGCATGTATTCAACTCGCCGGCGACGATCCTGTCGAAGTCACTCGCCGGTTGGGAAAAAGAGCGGCCCACTATCACATTGCAGAACCAGATCTTGCATCGTTTGCTGAACCAAAGTGTGATCATAAAGCAATAGCGCACTCACTCAAAACCAGTGGGTACGCTGGTTGGGGGGCGATTGAAATGCGGCAGCAAGGTGAAAACGACCTTCTTGCGCTTCAAAGCGCTCTTGAGTTCGCTGTCGCAGTTTACCGTTAGTAGGTAATGACTTATAGTCCGACAGTTTAGGAATATGCCATGTATATTATGGGGGGATTATGACCGATAATATCGGCCGTTTGAACGAGTTGCTTGCCGCCGGAGATTGGGCGAGCTCTCTGGAGTTAGTTCAACGTAGTGAGATCCAAACCTCAACGATGAGCAAGACAATCGCGGATTGGGCGAGAGATGCTGGGTTAAGAAAAATCGAAGCCCAGGCATTAGCAATGTATGTGAGGAATTCACCCTCTCCAGAGGAGAGTATATGCACGCAAGCTATACTTACTACATATGAAAATGGATTGCTATCTCTGTCTGCGCTGGTTGGAGCCATTGGAGTAAGACTCTATCGAGATAATCCTGTTCTTCGGGCGTATTCTAGCCTTTCTAACGCCCTATTGGAAGGAGATCTCGAAAATCTAGCTGTATTACGCAAAGCTCTGATTGAGTTTCCTGATCAGTACGGAAGCTTTTATGCTGGTTACGAAGAGGTTATGTTCCGCCGAGGCGCTATTGCGGCTGCGATTGAGGATTTGGAGCAAGCAACGCTAAAGTTGGAAACGCTGAATCCCTCGGGTACCGCGTGCCGCAGCTCAAAGATCTCACTGATAAGAATGCTCCGTGTGGCTGGGCATGTTCATCGGATGGTTGCACTTGCATTTGAGATGCTGGATCAAGACGTACCTGATCTCCACGGCGAACTTCTACAACTTTTAGCAACCGCTCTAGTTGCGGACGGGAATACTGTGGTAGATCACCCGCCCACCGAAGACGTGGGACGGTTTCTCTCGGATTTATTGCACGGTCGTACGTCACTTGGCAAAGTACCAACCTTGTCAGAGCTAGCAGCGTTTGTTTTCTGCGATTTTCAGTTTGTTGACTTATCCGCACGTGACTTCCCGTACAGCAGTCATAACATTTCGAGCGACTTTGTTTCTATCGCAAACGACGGGCCAAAGTCGATCGCAAAAGCACTCCGACGATATGAAAGAGTGAGGCCTTGGCATGATGAGCCAACACTCTCTGATCGTGTGAAAGACGTGCTTGACACCGTAGAAAATGGAAGAAAGAAGATACTCTCACCATATACAGGAAGTACGGTATATACCGAGCATATGATCGATGAAGAGTGCTTTGTATTTAAAGACAAAGATCGGGTAGGTTTAGCTACCCAATGGACTGAGACGGAGTATGCATTTGCGGACACGACCTATATTCTTCTTGATGAAAAGATCGTGCTATTCTCAGAAAATGCCGGAATCGAACCGCGGTATCTAGCGTGTTCGCTGTTCAAGCTGCTCAGAAAAATTGTCAGCAGGCGTGACGATGTCGTTATACATCTGCAGCGCAGCAACAAGGAGGTTGGGGTCGCCGAATTCTTAGTCCCACATGTAGGGCATTACATTTGGAATTCGATATCAGCTTGGGAACCTTTCTTCAAATATGGCGGGAATGATAAAGCTGACTTGTATGTGGTACGTGATAACTTCAGAACGCTTGGCGGTGTAGACGTCTTGTATGCAGCTGACATCGGCCCCAGCAAAGAAATTATTCTTTCGAGTGATGAAGCCGATATTCAATCCACAATACTTGATCGCAAAGCGATGGTTCTAACCTTGAAGAACAACTATATTTCGGCCGAACTGGCGCCGCGAGTTAGTGCATGGGCTCGTTCGCGTCTGGAACCAAATCACCTTGATAAACTCCAGAAGCTTAGAGCGGAATTTTCGCCAATGATTCTGGTTACCATTCGGCTCGATAATCGCTCTTGGGTAGATCAAGAAGAAGGATGGCCAAGACTATTTGAAGCGCTGAACGAGCGCTATCCACGCGCTTGCTTTATCCTCGACGGCGTAAACGGGAACGTCACCCAGGGATGGACCCACGCGTCTATGAGTGTTGATGACGAGTTTTTGCTTGCCGAACGAATAATTAAACGATGCCCCACGTTACAGATCTATAATTCCATAGGTTGTTCCATTGAGGAAAGCTGTATCTTGGCCGAGCTATCAGATTTCTATATAGCCCCGGTTGGTGCAGGGATGGCTAAGTATCGCTGGATCACCAATCTACCAGGTGTGGCGTTCTCGAACGAGAGCTTCTCGAAGCCCGATAGTGAACACGGACGCCTATATGATCACTATAGGGATGATGCGATAAAGGCACTTCACGTGGACCAATCTGCAGTTAAGGACGTGGCACAGGGCAATACCAGCGGTGGCAGGGCGAATTTCACTATGGATTGGCATGAGCTACTACCATTGGCGTCAGAACTATGCGAGAGGAAGGCCTTATCGTTGTAGTTTTAGATATATGGTTTCAACAATGATCATCAAATGGATTGGGGAATGTGGACCGGTGAAAAATGCACATGCCCAAGATGACGGAAGCCAAATGGGATACGAGTTGCTGCTCACAATGATATATTGTTATGGGGCGCGAGATTGGTAGTGATACGATTGCTCAAAAGCATGTCATTCACGCGCCGGCGTATCTTCGCGTCGGGTTTATTCGATGTGGATTGGTATAAATTAGCCCACCCTTACGTAGTGCGCGACAAAATTGACCCGCTCACTCATTTCCTAAAGCATGGTAGACGGCTGAGACTGGCGCCTAGTCGATTGTTCGACGCGGGTCGATATCTTGATGATTCGGCCTTAGCGAGTAGGTCGCGTTTGAATCCTCTCGTACACTACCTAGCGTACGGCAAGAAGCTTAACATTCCAATTCACCAAGCTCCTGCGAGTGGTGCGGATCGTATCCTTGAATCTGGCTTATTCGATAGCAACTGGTATTTGCGGGAGAACCCAGACGTCTTAGCTAATGGATACCCCCCTCTTCTTCACTATATGGTTCATGGCGCACTGGAAGGCAGATCTCCAGGCCCCGATTTCGATGCGAAATGGTATCTCCACCGTTATCCCGATATTGTAGGTATTAACCCACTACTACACTACATCGATTTTGGGCAAGAAGAGGGTCGCACAGCAGTTCGGCCAGAACGCGTTTTTTCCATTGCGAGAGAGACGATAGCAGGGATTGAAGATCTCGATCCTGACCTTTATGCCACCGACTACTTTGATGATATCGATCATATTGATGTAGTTGACGGGCGTCCGCGTACTCGGATGGCAAGAGCATTTGAGAAGTTGATAGCAACGATTGATACGCCGCCGAAGGCAATCGTTTTTTTGCCGTGGCTAGTTCATGGGGGCGCTGATCTGGTCGCCGCGCATGCTATTCGCGCGATGAGCGACAAACACGGGTCGGAATCGGTAGTTGCTGTAATTTGCGACCATGACCGTCTGGAGGCGATACATTTACTGCCAAAGGGCGTTAAGCATCTATCTTTACTGCAGATTGAGCCGAACTTGTCGCATGTCGAACGCATCGAATTAATAGATCTAATAATCCGCGGCTTGCGACCCAGTACAGTTCTCAACGTCAATAGCCGGTCTTGCTGGGATGCGATTAAGCGTTATGGCAACCGTTTGCAAAACTTCACACGGCTTTATGCCATGCTATTTTGTCCTGACTTCTCTGTCAGCGGGCGGCGTAGTGGGTATGCTGATCTCTACCTACGTCAATGCCTTCCTTTCTTGGCAGGAGTATACTTTGACAATAGCTCATACATCGATCAACTCACCCAACAATTCAGCGTTCCGGCGGAATTACAGAGTAAACTAGTGACTCTGTATCAGCCTGCCCCAAATGTTGCGAGAAATAACACCTCGCGACACGGCAATTCTCGCCTTCGTGTAATGTGGGCAGGGCGGTTAATGCCCCAAAAGAATGTTGATCTACTGATGAGAATTGCAGAACAAACGCAGCAATTTGAGTTTCATATATGGGGGCGTGGCAGCCATGCACTTGAACTGCAATTAAGTGACCTGTCGCGACGTATCCCCTACATACATTTTCACGGTCCATTCGAACGGTTTGAGGCATTACCAACTTCCAACTATGATGTACTGCTATATACCTCGCTATGGGACGGACTTCCAAATGTCTTATTGGAAGCAGCAGCGGCAGGTTTGACGATCGTCGCTTCTAACGTTGGGGGGATTAGCGAACTTATCGATGGAAGCACAGGATGGTTAGTTAACATCAGTGATGAAGCGTCGCACTACATCGATGCTCTTAGCGAGATCGCCATGCATCCAGCGGAAGCTCAAAGACGTATCGATGCAATGGATGAACGCTTGGCGGCACGTCACAACTGGGAGCGTTACCAACGAGTTCTCACCCAGGAGCCTACTGTGAGCAAGGGTTTTTTGTATGTCTCAACCAACGATTACGGCGATTTTAAATGCTCACCGGGAGGGAATGCTTGCCAAATCGTCGATAGCTAGCTTAGTTCGCTCGATAGCGCATGCGGAACAATCTGGATTTGCGGTTGAGGTCCTGGTTATTCTTGACCGTTCGGAAACGGTGACGCGACAGGTGATCAGCGATCACAGCTCATACCAGTTCCGCATCGTAGAGACCGATTTTGGTGATCCTGCGCGGGCGCGCAATTATGCGATATCTCAAGCGAAGGGCAAATATGTCGCTTTTTTGGATGCTGACGATCTTTGGGGGGTGAATTGGCTGACACAAGCTACGCTCGCCGCGCAGTCTCGTCACGACGCGGTAATTTGGCACCCTGAGGTTTGCGTCTACTTTGGTTCGGCTCACCATATTTTTGTTCATCTCGATATGGAGGAACCCGATTTTTGTCCAAGCGGACTTATGATTGAAAATTATTGGACAGCCCTTAGTTTTGGCGCGCGCGAAGTTTACCTGCAGAACTCCTATCCGGAGACAGATCTTAAGGCAGGATTTGGCTATGAAGATTGGGCCTGGAATATGTTGACCATCAGCCGTGGAGTTAAACATAAGATTGTTTCTGGTACCGGTCACGCGATTCGCCGGCGGGAGCAGTCCGTCTCTCGCGACACGTTATCCGTCCAAGCGGTCCCACGGCCCAACCCTTATCTGGTCGCCTATCTGCAATCAAAACAAAATCGGCCCCCTCCCATATCGGAGGCTCCTTTAGATATGGAATTGGCCGATGATCTTTCTTGAATTCATAGAAATGTCTGACCAGCGAGCAATAGAATGGGTTGTTGGTGATCTACATTTCATCCAACATGATCCTTCGCGAAAGTCTCTCCGCGATAAGACCAATGAACAAGCAACCACACCCAACAAAAACTAGATAGCTCCTATCTAACAGCTTATCGCTATAGTTATCGAAATAGGCCACTCTCATCCATTCGACACATTGAACAACGGGGCTATAGGACATAGGGATCGCAAGCTGATCCGGTAAGTTGGACACAACAAATAGCGCGCCAGAGGAGATATAGAATAATATCCCCATCAATGCATATATTGTTGCAAACATCGGAAGAAACATACTAACAACTCCGACGATCATCCCAACACCAACCGCCAGCAAAATTGTTGCAAGATACGCAAATAACGCCTCACTCAAATCGAGTGGATAGTAATAAACCCCCAACGCTACAAATATAATCCAAAGAAAAAGCAAAGATACACAACCGGCAAAAACTTCCAATATTGCCCTGCCGAATAAAACATCTGTTAATTGAACAATTGGAAACGACAACATCGGTTTATTCATAAGCAGCGAAAGTGACATAAACCGCGAGATGTAAATAAAAGTCAAAACCGGTACCAAGCCGGTCGCAAAAAACAACATAGGATCGCCGTAGGGTGCAGCTCGCCCGGCGACGATATTGATGACCATGATGATCAAGAGGTGCGCAAGAGGCCAAAGGCACTGAACAACGAAACCTAAACCGTTGTTAAAAAATCGAGAGCGCATATCACGCATGATGACAGCGTGCATAACATGCTGTTTTCTCTTTAAGGCTGCCAAGGCGAGATTCCTCTTTGAGCTCTTTTCTATACGAGACACTGACGCATCCTCAAAGATTATCTAACCTCAACCCACGTAGACTAACCCCGATGTCAAAGTAAATTTTATTGCCCACCGAGAGCACCTTCAGATTAGCCAGCTACAGATTCAAACTTGCCAATCTTATTCATGCCTATCGCCGATCAGGGTTTCCTCTATCAAAATTCGAAATGCAATAACATCCATTTTCCCTGTGTCCATCTCAACAGCAATCCGCGCAGGCAAGGGTATGGAACAAAGCTAATTAAGCCATAAGCTCTTTTACTAACCACTACATCCTAGTGCGTAAGCACTAGACCGATCAAGGCGTATACCCGCCAGCACATCTTGATCCACCTTAGCAACACTTTGCGATGACGATCTCTCCGGTTTAAGGCTTACCGAACGCAAGAGCAACTCCCCCAAGTTTCTCGACATCTTGAAGAGCACGTCCCTTCTTTAGGACTTTGAACGTTCTCGATGCCCGTTAGGGCCAATCCTTGCAGTTCACAACTTCGGGCAGTTCGCCAACAAACATATCGCACCCTTCATTTCGTCAATTCTACCAGTAGTGACGTCCGCGAAGCAACGTCTTAATGTCGGTCCTTTATGTAAGCGGCAAGCTGAGGCCGTTCAGTGGAGTGCTCCCCGTTTCACCGGACAGTCGGCTAGTTTGATTTAGCCCTGATGAACTGCCGTGATGAAACCATTTCGAGGGCGGAACATGGATGGATTTCGTTGTAGTATCGACGCTAATCCCCCATCTTGTCGCGGACATCCGCAAGGGTGAGGAACCAATGCTGGTTCAGGCACTCCGCCTGGAAGCGGCCATTGAAAACTTCAATATAGGCGTTATCCGTAGGCTTGCCTAGGCGAGAGAAGTTCAGGGTGACGCCTTTGGTATAGGCACAGAGGTCAAGATCGCGTGACACAAATTCCGTGCCCTGATCGACACGGATCGTCTTCGGATAGCCAACTTTCCAGCATACTCGTTCCGGGTTTTGCACGACATCTTCACCGCGATAGCTATGACGTGGATCGAGCATCGGCACATAGCGAAAGAAGGTATCGACGACCGTCAAGACGCGCAGCTTCTTCCCAGTCGCGAGTTGGTCGTGAACAAAGTTCCATGGCCCAGACATCGTTCGGACCAACTGCCATTTGACAATCCTCCTGCAGCTTCGCTTTGACCCTACGCTTCGGCGTCTTGTTGTGCAGTTGAAGACCCAAGCCCCTGTAAATGGGTTAGGTTTTCTTGATATTGGTGCTCCAACCCTTGCGTTCCAACAGCACATACACGCGGCGATATCCGTATCGCACACGGATCTCGCAAATGTCGCGAATGCGATGTTCCAGAGCGGCCCGATCGGCACGCCGGATCGAGATTGCCTAATCCCCGCACATACCCTTCACCACCTCTCACTTGCGAGCAGGCCTTAGAGCTTTCGCCGAATAACATCCTGCAACATCTCACGGTCCAATGTCAGGTCCGCGACGATCTTTTTCAGTCGCGTGTTCTCGTCCTCCAGCTTCTTCATCTCCGGCGGCAACGTTCCCGCGTATTTTTTCTTCTAGTTGAAATAGGTCGCCTGGTTAATCCCTGCCTTCCGGCAGATCTCCGCCACCGGCACACTTTCATCAGCTTTATCTAAAATAAACGCCTTTTGTGCATTCGAAAACTGCGCTGCCTTCATCGTCTTCCGTTCCTTTCCCAGCCAGGAAACTGTACCGGAAAACTCTAGGTCACATACCCATAAAATAGTTTTAGATTTGAGCGGTTTGTGATTCACTTTCTTCAGCGATTGGAGGCTGTGATGGCGCGCTTTGATTTGACGGATTTCGAATGGTCGGTGATTGAACCGCTTCTTCCGACCAAAGTGCGCGGCAAGGCTCGCGTCGATGACCGGCGC
>Ga0209909_100581_pt1 | contig 14384 bp, 15 predicted proteins | sample FECB22metaG_FD_188302 | JGI IMG/M metagenome (GOLD analysis project Ga0209909, IMG submission 188302) | Cyanobacterial communities from the Joint Genome Institute, California, USA - FECB-22 (SPAdes) (version 3) | ecosystem: Environmental > Aquatic > Thermal springs > Hot (42-90C) > Microbial mats... | reverse complement strand
CGTCACCGAAACCGCGTCAACAAGCTCTCGGCGAAGCTCCTCCGCAAGCTGCGGAAGCTGATCGTCCGACAGCCGACGAAGATCAGCAGGAACGCGTACCGTGTCCAAAAGGGGGGTCTTGGGCGGAGTCATCGGGTGTCTTTGCGCTGTCGCTCGTTCGGAACGGGTGTTCTTCCGGCTCATCTGGTGACCGGGCGCGCGATTGCCCGGTCGTTGCGCATCGGAAGGCCCGGCAAGCGTAACACTTCCGGTATCCCGTGCGCAAAGCCATGCATGCACGTTGCGGCCCGCAGCGCGTCCGGGCTGCTGCCACGCCCTGGACGGCTGCGGGCGGCACTGCCGGCCCGGTGCGCCGGACGAAACGGGGCGGCCCGCAGCGCGTCCGGCTCTCGCGTCGGCGATCCGGATCTCGATGCCGCTCTCGTCGATGATGCAGCGGGCGCGCCGCCCGGTCCGATCGGACGGTCGGCCGCGGTCAGGCGACGGCGGCCGCGGAGCGGGCAGGTGCACCGAGTATCGCGGCACCATCAACGCCGGCCGGGAGAGGTGAGGCGGACCTCCCGTCGGTCACGCCACTTCGAGCCGCACGTCGATGTTGTTCCTGGTGGCGTGCGAGTAGGGACAGACGACGTGCGCCTTGCGGACGAGGTCCTCGACCACAGAGCGCGCGACGCCGGGCACCGACACGGTCAGCGCCAAGTCGAGACCGAAGCCGCCGCCGTCGTCGCGTGGCCCGATGCCGACATCCGCCGTCACCGTCGCATCCGACGGAATGGCCACCTGCTGCTTGCCTGCGACGAAGCGCAGCGCACCGAGGAAGCAGGCCGCATAGCCGGCCGCGAACAGCTGTTCCGGATTGGTGCCAGCCCCGCCCGGGCCGCCGAGTTCCTTCGGTACCGAGAGCTTGACGTCGACCTTGCCGTCCTCGCTGCGCGCCGCCCCGTCGCGTCCGCCTGTCGCCGTCGCCTTGGTCCTGTACAGAATTGGCATGTTCCGCTCCGCATGTGTGGGTCAGCAGACCCGGTGGTCTGCCTCTAGCACAATGGCGGCACAAGAGGCCGCAGGCCAGTCCGGCGGGACGAGCGGTCAGTCGCGCGGCGTGTAGGGCCTGGTCTCGCGCCACTTCACCATCAGCGACTCAAGCTCGGGATCGGGCTTCTCCGGCAGGACGATGCGCAGCGTCACATACAGATCGCCATGGCCGTGGCCGGGCCTGGGCAACCCCTTGCCCTTCAGGCGCAGCGTGCGGCCACCCGAGGAATTCGGCGGAATCTTGAGCTCGACCTGTCCGTCCAGCGTCGGCACGCGCACCGTCGCGCCCAGCACCGCCTCGTAGAGCGTCACCGGCAGCTCGTGGCGCAGGTCGTATCCATCGACCTTGAACAGCGGATGCTTGTTGACGGTAACGGTGATGATGGCATCGCCGTCGGGTCCACCGAATTCGCCCGGCATGCCCTGACCGCGCAGGCGGATCTGCTTGCCCGATTCGATGCCGGCGGGAATTCGGACATCGACCTCCTTGCCGGTGGGCAGCCGCACGCGCTTGACGGCGCCTCTGGCGGCCTCGGCGAGGTCGATGCTCAAGGCCAGCGCCACGTCCTCGCCGCGCACGCCCGCCGACCGCGACCGCGTACGCGTTCCGAAGCCGCCGCCGAGCCCGCCGAATATGCCCTGCAGCAGATCCTCCGGATCGAAGCCGCCACCTGCGCGCGGATCGCTGCTGGTGGTATAGGTCCAGCGCATGCCGCCGGGGCCTTCGTGAACGCCGCCACGCATGCCGCCGGGGCCGAAGCCCTCGAAGCCGTGGAAGCGCGGGTTGCCGTCGGCGTCAATCTCGCCGCGGTCGAATTTTCCGCGCTTGTCGGCGTCGCTCAGCAGATCATAGGCGGCGGTCGCCTCGGAAAAGCGCTCCTTGGCCCTGGGCTCGCGGCTCGTATCGGGATGATACTTCTTGGCGAGCTTGCGATAGGCCTTCTTGATCTCGGCGGCACTGGCCGAGCGGCTCACGCCGAGGACGTCATAGGGATCACGCGCCATGGATGGGAGCCAAGCTGCGATTTGGAGTGGTCAAGAAAATATTCCCAGGTGATGTGGTATCAGCAGCCGCAAACGCAAGGGGTGGCGCCGCAACAAGGGCCACTCTCGCATGCGCGGCGTGAAGGCGGAGTGAATCCCGCATCCGGCGCCGGGTGTTCCACCTCGGCGGCAGCCGATCCATGCATGGCTGGAGCAGATCATCGTTTCAGCGAACCGATGATCCGCCCTGACTGCCCTGTCGTCGCAAGCCCTGACGCCGGACCGGTTTCCACGGGTCCGGGTCTTGCCCAGACCGGGCCAACGCCGGGAGGCCGACAGGGTGTAAGCTGCCGACAGCGGGCTCGCCCCTTGGGCAATGCCGCTGCGCCCTGCTATAAGGGCGCCCGAGTAGCGTAAACGAAGGTGAGCGTGGAATGCGGGAGATCCCGACGGTGCCGACGGCCCGTCGCCTGGCGCGGCTGATCATGCTGGTCGGGCTGGCGGGCGGTGTGGCGGCCTGCGACTCGCAGGCGATGAAGGACGCAAGTGATTCCACCATCGGACTCGGCCGGCTCCTGGTCGGCGCGGGCCAGCCTGACCCGAACGAGCTGCAGGTCGATCCCAACGCGCCGCCGCCGCCGGTGCCGGTCAAGTGTCCGCAGGTGGTGGTTCGCGAGGGAACGGAGACCTACCGCACCTACGAGCGCGGCTTCGACGGGGACCCCGGCCACATCATCTACCAGGGCGGGGTCACCCGCACGGCGCGCGAGTGCGAGTTCATCGCGCCGAATGCGATCCGCATCAAGTTCGGGGTTGCGGGGCGCGTGATCACCGGTCCGAAGGGCGGGCCCGGGACGGTCGAACTGCCGCTGCGCGCAGCCTTCGTCGGACGCGGCGGCGAGCCGGTCTGGACCCAGCTCTACCGGGTTCAGGCCACGGTGATGCCCGGCGAGACGGTGGCGCAGTTCCAGCAGGTCGAGGACAACCTCTACTACGAGGTGCCGGAGGGCCAGCACATCAACGACTTCATGGTCTATGTCGGGTTCGACGACATGGCGTCAGGCCGCCACCGCGGTTGACAGCCTGCCACCGACCCTTAAGATCGCGGCGACATTCGACGAATCCTGCGGGAGAGAACGGTCCGCAACCCGTCGCCGAAGGCGCAACCGGCCCCGGAAACGCTCAGGCAAACGGACCGCAGGAGGATGAAACTCTGGAAAGCAGCCGCCGGCGGCCGATCGTGCCGGCGGCTCACCGAAGGGGGTAAGTCGCGGCCGACCCGCGGCGAAATCTCTCAGGTCCTGCGACAGAGGGGGCACGAGCGAACCCATCGAGGGTCATCGACTCACGCCTTCACGCAGGATCCGACATGGCTGACAGTCCCGCCTCCGACACGCCGCTGCTCCGCACGCCGCTGCACGACCGCCACGCGGCGCTCGGCGCGCGCATCGTTGCCTTCGCGGGCTATGCGATGCCGGTGCAGTATCCGAAGGGAATCATTGCCGAGCATCTCTGGACGCGCGAGAAGGCCGGTCTGTTCGACGTGTCGCACATGGGCCAGGCTGTCCTCGCCGGGTCCGACCACGCCGCCGTGGCCGCCGCGATCGAGTCGCTGGTGCCCGGCGAGATCCGCGACCTGAAGCCCGGCGCACTACGCTACACCCAGCTGCTCACCGAGGATGGCGGGATCATCGACGACCTGATGGTCACCCGCCCGGCGGCACCGCAGGAGGACGGCCGGCTGCTGCTGGTCGTCAACGCGGCGCGCAAGGAAGTGGACTACGCGCATATCGCCGCGCGCCTGCCCGCCGGACTCACACTCACGCCGCTGACCGACCGGGCGCTGATCGCGCTGCAGGGGCCGCAGGCCGAGCCGGTGATGGCGCGGCACTGCCCGAGGGCCGTCGAACTCGGCTTCATGACCGCGACGCGCGCCCAGTTCGACGGGATCGACTGCCATGTCTCCCGCTCCGGCTACACCGGCGAGGACGGCTTCGAGATTTCCGTGGCCGACAGCGACGCCGGCACGGTCTGGGATGCGCTGCTCGCCGAAGCGGAGGTCGCGCCGATCGGGCTCGGCGCGCGCGATACGCTGCGCCTCGAGGCAGGTCTGTGCCTGTACGGCCACGACATCGACGAGACCACCTCGCCGGTCGAGGCGGGGCTCGTCTGGTCGATCGGCAGGCGTCGGCGGGCGGAAGGTGGCTTTCCGGGCTTCGACCGGATCCGGCGGGAGATGTCCGAAGGGCCGTCACGTCGGCGGGTCGGGATCAGACCTTCGGGCCGGGCTCCGGCGCGCGAGGGCACCGCGATCGCAGCCGGTGGCAGGCCGGTCGGCACCGTGACCAGCGGCGGCTTCGGCCCGACCGTCGGCGGCCCGGTCGCCATGGGCTACGTCGCCCGAGGCTTCACCGATATCGGAACCGAAGTGACGCTGAGCGTCCGCGGCCGCGACGAGCCGGCAACGGTGGCCGCCCTGCCCTTCGTGCCCAACCGGTACAAGCGATGAGCCGGGATGGGACTCACCCTGCGCCGGTGGCGTCCCGACCCCGGATCGGCCTGCGGCCGCCCGGGATGACGGAAGGCGACATCGTCGAACTCATGACCAAACCCGAGGGACCGACCGCATGACCACCTATTTCACCAAGGATCACGAGTGGATCACCGTAGAGGGCGACATTGCCACCGTCGGCATCACCGACTACGCGCAGGGCCAGCTCGGCGACGTCGTCTATGTCGAGCTTCCCGAGATCGGCAAGTCGGTCAAGCAGGGCGAAGAGGCGGCCGTCGTCGAATCGGTGAAGGCCGCAAGCGAGGTCTATGCGCCGGTTTCCGGCGAGGTCGTCGAGGTGAATGAGGGCCTGACCGACGAGCCGGCGAAGGTGAACACCGCCGCCGAGGGCGACGGCTGGTTCCTGAAGCTCAGGATCGCCGACAAGGGACAGCTCGCAAGTCTGATGTCAGCGGATGCCTACAAGGCCTATCTGGACGAGATCGGCTGAGCCATGGCGCATCTCTACACAGCGACCGTCCGCTGGACGGCCGAGGGCGATTTCGCCTCAGGCCAGTACAGCCGCGGGCACGACTGGATGTTCGACGGCGGGGTGACCGTGCCGGGCTCATCCTCGCCCGCGGTGGTGCCGCCGCCGCTGTCGCGCGAGGACGCGGTGGATCCGGAGGAAGCGTTGGTCGCCGCGCTGGCGTCGTGCCACATGCTGTGGTTCCTCAATCTGGCCCAGCGGGCCGGCTTCGTCGTCGAGGCCTACGAGGACCACGCGCACGCCAGCATGGCCCGCCTCGAGGCGAAGCGCTGGTGGGTGGACAAGGTGACGCTGAGGCCGCGCGCCACCTTCGCCGCGGGCGCCGCGCCCGATCCGGCCCGTCTCGCCGCGCTGCACGAGGAGGCCCACCGCCTCTGCTACATCGCCAATTCCGTGCGCAGCGAGGTCACCGTCGAGCCGGTGACCGATTGAGGAGCTCCTGATGCGCTACCTGCCCCTGACCGAGGCCGACCGCGCCGCCATGCTGGCGAAGATCGGCGTCTCCAGCATCGACGATCTGTTCGCCGACGTGCCGCGCGCGGCCTGGCGGACGGACCCCGTCGATCTGCCCAAGGCCAAGAGCGAGATGGAGGTCGAGCGGCTGCTTGCCCGTCTGGCCGGAAGGAACGTGGCGGCTGCGAGCGTACCGTTCTTCGTCGGTGCCGGCGCCTACCGCCATCACGTGCCGGCGAGTGTCGACCATCTGATCCAGCGTTCCGAATTCCTCACCTCCTACACGCCCTACCAGCCGGAGGTGAGCCAGGGGACGCTGCAGGTGCTGTTCGAGTTCCAGACCCAGGTGGCGGAGCTGACCGGCATGGAAGTCGCCAATGCCTCGATGTATGACGGCTCGACGGCGACCGGCGAGGCGGTGCTGATGGCGCACCGGCTGACGCGACGCGAGAAGGCGGTCGTCGCCGGCAACCTGCATCCGCACTATCGCGCCGTGGTCGAGAACCTCGCAGAGATGGCCGGCCACGAGGTCGAGGTGCTGCCGCCGGTGCCGGTCGGCGCGGAGGACATCCTCGGCCGCATCGACGACACCGTGTCCTGCGTCGTGGTGCAGTCGCCGGACGTGTTCGGCAATCTGGTCGACATGGCGCCGATTGCGGAGAAGGCGCACGCCCACGGAGCACTGCTGATCGCGGTGTTCACCGAGGTCGTGTCGCTCGGCCTGATCGAGCCGCCCGGTGCGATGGGCGCCGACATCGTGGTCGGCGAGGGCCAGGGCATCGGCAACGGGCTCAATTTCGGCGGCCCCTATGTCGGCCTGTTCGCGACGCGGCAGAAATTCGTGCGGCAGATGCCGGGCCGCCTGTGCGGCCAGACCGTCGACGCGGAGGGCCGGCGCGGCTTCGTGCTGACCCTGTCGACGCGCGAACAGCACATCCGCCGCGAGAAGGCGACCTCCAACATCTGCACCAATTCCGGACTGTGCGCGCTCGCCTTCACCATCCACATGACGCTGCTGGGCGCCAGGGGCCTCGAGCGCCTCGCCGAGATCAACCACCAGAACGCGGTGAAGCTCGCGGACATGCTCGGGGCCGTGCCGGGCGTCGACGTGCTCAATACGGCGTTCTTCAACGAGTTCACGATCCGCATCCCCGGCAAGGCCCACGAAGCGATCGAGGCACTGGCGCGCAAGGGCGTGCTCGGCGGCGTGCCGGCGAGCCGTCTGTATCCGGGCGAGGGCCTCGATAACCTGATCCTGGTCGCTGCGACCGAGATCAACACGGACGACGACAGGGCAGCCTATGTGACGGCGCTCGAGGAGGTGGTGGGATGACGATGAACCGCCAGGGGCGCCCGAGCGTGCCCCAGCAGACCACAGCCGCAGGGCACGAGACCTTCACCGGCAACCGCGCGCTGACGATCGAGGAGCCGCTGATCTTCGAGACCGGGCGGCTCGATGTCACCGGTGTCGATCTCTACGCGCAGGAGGAAACCCCGGCACGGCTGGGCGGGCTGAGGCGCAGGACGGCGCCGCACCTGCCTGGCCTCACCGAGCCCGAGGCAGTGCGCCACTATGTGCGCCTCAGCCAGAAGAACTATGCGATCGACACGGGCCTCTATCCGCTCGGCTCGTGCACGATGAAGCACAATCCGCGGCTCAACGAGAAAATGGCGCGGCTGCCGGGCTTCGGCGACATCCATCCGCTGCAGCCGGTCTCGACCGTGCAGGGCGCGCTGGAACTGATCCATCTGGTCGCCGAGGGGCTGAAGGTGCTGACCGGGATGCCGGCCGTCGCCATGTCGCCCAAGGCCGGCGCGCATGGCGAACTGTGCGGGATGATGGCGATCAAGGCGGCGCTGCGGGCGCGCGGCGACGCCCGATCGGTGGTGCTGGTGCCGGAATCCGCGCACGGCACCAATCCCGCCACGGCGGCGCTTCTCGGCTACCGGGTCGAACCGATCCCGGCCCGCGCGGACGGAACCGTCGATCCGGAAGCGGTGAAGGCGAAACTCGCGCCGGACGTCGCCGCCATCATGCTGACCAACCCCAACACCTGCGGCCTGTTCGAGCGCGACATCATCGAGATCGCCGAGGCCGTGCATGCGGCGGGCGCCTTCTTCTACTGCGACGGGGCGAACTTCAACGCCATCCTCGGCCGCGTCCGACCGGGCGATCTCGGCGTCGACGCCATGCACATCAACCTGCACAAGACCTTTTCGACGCCGCATGGCGGCGGCGGGCCGGGGGCGGGGCCGGTGGTACTCTCGGAGGCGCTGGCTGCCTTCGCGCCACTGCCTTGGGTCGTGTCGGGACCCGAGGGATTCGATCTCGTCGAACATGCCGACAAGGCTGGCGGGGCGCATCCCTTCGGCAGGATGACCGCCTTCCATGGCCAGATGGGCATGTTCGTGCGGGCCGCTGCCTGGATGCTCAGCCACGGCGCCGATGGGATGCGCCAGGCGGCCGAGGATGCGGTGCTGGCGGCGAACTACATCCGCGCCAGCCTGTCCGACCTGATGAGCCTGCCGTTCGGCGACCGGCCGTGCATGCACGAGGTGCTGTTCGACGATGATTTCCTCGATGGCACCGGCGTCACCACGCTGGATTTCGCCAAGGCGATGATCGACGAGGGCTACCACCCGATGACCATGTACTTCCCGCTGGTCGTGCATGGGGCGATGCTGATCGAGCCGACCGAATCGGAATCCAAGGCGAGCCTCGACCTGTTCATCGCGACCCTGCGCGATCTCGCCATGGCGGCCAGGCGCGGCGAGACAGACCGCTTCGCCGGCGCGCCCCGGTTCGCCCCCCGCCGCCGCCTTGACGAGACCCGCGCCGCCCGCCAGCCGGTGCTGCGCTGGTCGGCCCCGGCACCGGTCGGACCCGAGCCGGCGCGTGACGCGGCGGAGTAGGGGCGTACGGAACCAGAGGCCAGATGCAGGACCGCCGCACGCTCTATCCGCCGATCGAGCCCCTTGACCAGGGGTATCTCGACGTTGGCGACGGGCATTCGATCTACTGGGAGGTCTGCGGAAATCCCGACGGACTCCCCGCCGTGTTCCTGCATGGCGGACCCGGTGCGGGAAGTTCGCCGGATCACCGGCGGCTGTTCGATCCGGCCCGTTACCGTGTGCTGCTGTTCGACCAGCGCGGGTGCGGGCGCTCGACGCCTCACGCCTCGCTCGAGGCCAACACGACATGGCATCTCATCGCCGACATCGAACGGCTGCGCCGGATGCTGGGCGTCGAACGCTGGCTGGTTCTGGGCGGGTCCTGGGGCAGCTGTCTCGCCCTCGCCTATGCCCAGACCCATCCCGAACGCTGCCACGGCCTGATCCTGCGTGGCATCTTCACGCTGAGGCGCGCCGAACTGCTGTGGTTCTATCAGGAAGGCGCCTCGTGGATCTTCCCGGACCTGTGGGAGGCCTATCTGGCTCCGATTCCGGAGGATGAGCGCGGCGACCTGATGGCGGCCTACCACAAGCGGCTGACCCATCCCGACCGCGCCGTGCAGGTCGAGGCGGCGCGCGCGTGGAGCCTCTGGGAGGGTCGCACGCTGACACTGCTGCCGGATCCGCAGATGGCGGTGCGGCACGGCGAGGACAGGTTCGCCGTCGCCTTCGCCCGGATCGAGAACCACTACTTCGTCAACGGCGGCTTCTTCGAGGAGGGGCAGCTGATCCGTGACGCCTCGCGGCTGAAGGACATTCCCGGCGTCATCATCCAGGGCCGGTACGACATCTGCACGCCGATGCAGACGGCTTGGGACCTGCATCGCGCCTGGCCAGAGGCCGCATTCGTCGTCGTGCCGGATGCCGGTCACGCCTGGACCGAGCCAGGCATCCTGCACGAGATCGTGTCGGCAACGGACCGGTTCGCTGACCGCATCTGACCGCCGGGCGCGCCAGCAGGCGAGCATGCCCCGCCGCGGACGGGGCATCGGGAGATCCAACGACGACGGCTCAACGGTGCGCCTACTGCAGGCGCCGCTTGACCTGTTCGATGCTGTCGGCGACCAGCGCCGTGGCCGCCTTGCCGCTCACCTTCTCGGCCAGGATGCGCTCGGCGGCCGCGATTGCGGCATCCGCCGCGGCAGCGCGGACATCCGCGACGGCCTGTGCCTCGGCCTGCGAGATCTTGAGCTCGGCCATGCGCGTGCGCCGCGCGATCATCTCTTCGAGCTGCCGGCGCGCCTCCAGCTTGAGGCGGTCGGCCTCTTCCCGGGCCAGGGTGAGGATGTCCTCGGCCTCCTTTTCGGCCTCGCGGCGCTTGCGCTGATATTCGGCGAGAAGCGACTGAGCTTCCTCGCGCAGGCGCTGCGCCTCCTCGAGTTCGGCCCGGATTCGCGCGGCGCGCGCATCGAGCGCCGCCGTCACTCGGGCCGGCACCTTGAGGTACAGCACGATGGCGACGAAGATGATGAAGGAAACCAGAACCCAGGTTTCCGGTGCGGCGAAGATTCCCATGGCGGGCTCCTGTCTAGGCGCCGCGGGCAGCGGCGACGGCCGCCTCGACTTCGGACCTGCTGACCTTGACGCCGGCGAGCATCTCGACGATCTGCGCCGCCGCATCGGCGGCAGCGCCGTCCACCTCGGCGAGCGCCCGTGCCTTGCTCTCGGCGATGCGCCGCTCCGCGTCGGCGGTCTTCTCGGCGAGTTCCGCCTCGACCCTCGCCCGTTCCTCGCCCAGCTCGGCATCGAGCCGGGCGCGGGTGGCCGCGGCGATCTCGTGCGCCCGACCGCGGGCCTCGGCGAGCTCGGCCTCATAGGCCGCGATGACCTCGTCCGTTTCGGCGCCGAGACGGGCGGCGGTATCGAGATCGCTGGCAATCCGATCCCGCCGATGCTCGATCACCGTGGCAATGCGCGGCAGTGCCACGCGCGCCATCAGCGCATACAACACGGCGAAGGTGATGAGCAGCCAGACGATCTGCGGGGCGTAGGTCTCGAAGTTGAACTGCGGCATTCCGCCGCTGCCGTGCTCTTCAAGTCCGATGGCCTCGGAGATCTCGGTCTGCTCGCTGTGGATCACCTCTTCGGCAATCCCGCTGCCCTGCCCGTCGGACTGGGCCAGAACGATGATGGTCTCTTTGTAGCTGAGCATCGGTTCGAGCCCGTTGAATGGGCCGCCGGCGGCAGCGCCGTCAGACGACGAAGAGGAGGATCAGGGCGACGACGAGGCCGAACAGACCGGTCGCTTCGGCGAGCGCGAATCCCAGCAGCAGGTTCGGGAATTGACCCTGGGCGGCCGACGGATTGCGCAGCGCGGCCGACAGGTAGTTGCCGAAGATGGTTCCGATGCCAAGACCGGCGCCGGCGAGCGCGATGCAGGCGATGCCCGCGCCGAGGTACTTTGCAGCTTCCGCTTCCATGTCACTAGCTCCTTGAAGACTGACGGTTCTGAAGGGTTCGGTGAAGGTCTGGTCGCGACGTTCGCTCGCTCAGTGGTGCATGTGGAGCGCGTCGTTGAGGTAGATGCAGGTGAGGATGGCGAAGACATAGGCCTGCAGGAACGCCACCAGCACCTCAAGGCCGGTGAACGCGACCATCGCGGCGAGCGGCAGCCAGCCGCCGACAAAGCCGAGCATGACGACGAAGCCGGCAAACACCTTGAGCATGGTGTGGCCGGCCAGCATGTTGGCGAACAGGCGCACCGACAGGCTCACCGGTCGGGTCAGATAGGAGATGACCTCGATGACGATGAGCAGCGGCATCAGCACCATCGGCGCGCCGGAGGGCGCGAACAGCTTCAGGAAGCCGACACCGTTCTTGACGAAGCCGATGATGGTGACGCCGATGAACACGGCGAGCGCCAGCACGAAGGTGACGATGATGTGGCTCGTCACCGTGAAGGCATAGGGGATCATGCCGATCATGTTGGCGAACAGGATGAACATGAACAGCGTGAAGATGAAGGGGAAATACTTCATCCCCTCGGTGCCGGCATTCTGCCGCACCATGTTGGCGACGAACTCGTAGGAGAGCTCCGCCAGCGACTGCATGCGGCCGGGAACCAGCGCGCGACCACTCATCGAGGCGATGGTGAACAGGCTCACCGCCGCGACGATGATGACCATGAACAGCGCGGAATTGGTGAAGGAGACGTCGATCCCGCCGATGTTGAGCGGAAGGATGCGGTTGATCTCGAACTGGTGCATCGGATCGAACGTTGCACCGCCATGTCCGCTCTCGGCCGCCACGCGAAACTCCTCGTCGCCTGTCAGGTCCCGCCGGCGCCGCCGGCCGTCTCGTTCGGCCCGCCCCCGGCTTCCCGGTTCATCCGGTAGGCCTGGCGGAAGATGCTGCGTATCCCCGCTGCCGCGCCGAGCGCGATGAACAGCAGGAACAGAATTGGCTTCGTTCCCAGCCAGCTGTCGAGATACCAGCCGAGAAACCCGCCGACCAGAAGCCCCGCGACGAGATCGACACCGACCTTGAAGGCCATGCCGAGCGCCCTCGAACGCTGCGACTCCTCCGGCGGCGGATCGTACCGCCGGCGGGCACTGGCCAGAGATTCGCCATGCGCCTTTCGACGGCTCGTCAGATCGGCCGGATTAACCCCTGGCTCGACGGTTCCCGGCTCTGTCTTCGGCTCGTCAGTCACCACCGCACCTCGACGGCCCGGTGTGCATCCGCCCGAAACGACAGCCGGGGCATCCCGCCCCCGAAGCCGCGCGCACCATAGTGGGCCGCCAGCACAGTGTCAAGGATGCGCCATTTCAGGCTAACTATCTGACTTATAACATAAATATTGACCTCGCTGCACCGCGACATACGACTTGCCGGCATCGCTGCGGCGGGATTCAGCCCGCTTCGCGGAGGCTCAGGGCCGCCCTGAAGTCTACCGAGACAAGCTGGCTCACGCCGCGCTCGGCCATGGTCACGCCGAACAGCCGGTCCATCCGTGCCATGGTGATCGGGTTGTGGGTGATCAGCAGGAAGCGCGTTTCGGTCGTGCGGGCCATCTCCTGCATCAGGTCGCAGAAGCGCTCGACATTGTGATCATCGAGCGGCGCATCGACCTCGTCGAGCACGCAGATCGGCGAGGGATTGGTCAGGAATACCGCGAAGATCAGTGCGGTCGCCGTCAGCGCCTGCTCGCCGCCGGACAACAGCGTCAGCGTCTGCGGGCGCTTGCCCGGCGGTCGCGCCACGATCTCCAGACCGGCCTCCAGCGGATCGTCGGATTCGATGAGCTGCAGTTCTGCGGCGCCGCCGCCGAACAGCCGCGTGAACAGGGTCTGGAAATGGCCGTTGACCACCTCGAAGGCCGCCAGCAGCCGCTCGCGGCCTTCCCGGTTCAGGCTGGCGATCGCCTGCCGGAGACGGTGGATCGCCTCCTCGAGATCGCGGCGCTCGGCGACCAGCCCGTCGTGCCGGGTCTCGATCTCGCGCATCTCCTCCTCGGCGCGCAGGTTGACGCTGCCGAGGCGTTCGCGATCGCGCTTCAGCCGCTCGAGATCGCGTTCAAGCTCCTCCGGCTGCGGCAGCGGGTCCTCCGGTCCGAGCCCGGCAAGGGCAAGTGCCTCGCCGGCCGGACGGTCGAGCGCTTCCAGTGCCGCCTCCTCGACGTCCGCAAGGCGTTGGCGCAGCCCCTCCAGCATCGCCTCCTCGCGCGCCTTGGCCTCGCGCGCCGCCGACAGGGCGGCATCCGCCTCGCGGCCGACTCGGTCGGCCTCCGCCAGCGCCGTCTCGCCGGCCGCGAGCGCATCGGCGGCGGACTTGCGGGCGGCCTCGGCAGCGGCGATCTCGCCGGACAGGGATTCGCGGCGGGCCGCGAGCTCGGCAGGGACCGAGGCGAGAGCGTCGGCCTCGGCCCGGATCTCGGCCTCGCGCGCCGACAATGTCGCCACATGGCGTTCCGCCTCGGCGATGCGCCCGCGCCAGCGCGCCGTGTCGGCGGCAACGCGCTCGCGTCGCGTCTGGCGCTGCTTCGCCTCGCGGGAATGGGCCTCGAGCGCGGCGCGCGCTTCGGCAAAGGCATTGCGGGCGGCAGCGGCCGTCACCTTCAGCATCTCGACGCGGGTGGCGATGTCGGTCTCACCGTCAAGCGCGGCAAGCGCCGCCTCCGCCTCGGCCCGGCGCGCCTGCGACTCGGCCAGGCTCGCGGTGATGCGCGCCCTGGCCTCGGCGAGTGCGCCAAGCCGCGCGGTGACCTCGCTGGCGCGCCGTTCGGCGGCGGCGCGACGCTCGTCGGCTTCGGCCAGTGCGGCGCGGGCGCGCTGACGGGCCGCCTTGGCCGCGGCCGCCTGCTCGGCCAGACGTTTCGCCTCGGCTTCCGCGGCAGCAAGCGCCGCACGGGCCGCGGCAAGACCGGCCGCGGTTGTGGCGATCTCGCGGTCGAGTTCGGCCACCCGGTTCCGCTGTTCGAGGCGTCGGGCGGCAGCGGTCGGGGCATCGGAGGCCGCGGTATAGCCGTCCCAGCGCCACAGCCCGCCGGATCGGGAAACGAGCCGCTGGCCGGGCTTGAGCAGCGGCTGCAAACGGGGACCGTCCTCGGGGGCGACGAGGCCGACCTGCGCCAGGCTGCGGGCGAGAACCGCCGGCGCCGTCACGACGTCGGCGAGCGGCCGGACGCCCTCCGGCAGCCGGGGGTCGTCAGGGGCTGGCGCGACCTGCCGCCAGTGGATGGCCGCGTCCGCCACGGCCGGATGATCGATGTCCTCGCCGAACGCCGCTCCGAGCGCCGCCTCGAAGCCGGGCTCTACCGTGATGGAATCGATCAGCGGTGGCCATGCCGCGCCGTTCTGCGCCGCGAGCACCTTGAGAAGCGTCTGACGCTCGGTTTCGAGCGCCTTCATATCCCGCTCGAGGTCGTTGAGCGGCCGACGCGCGGCCTCGCGCGCGTCGCGGCCGGCCGCCTCGGCCGCCTCG
>Ga0209909_100578_pt1 | contig 14561 bp, 16 predicted proteins | sample FECB22metaG_FD_188302 | JGI IMG/M metagenome (GOLD analysis project Ga0209909, IMG submission 188302) | Cyanobacterial communities from the Joint Genome Institute, California, USA - FECB-22 (SPAdes) (version 3) | ecosystem: Environmental > Aquatic > Thermal springs > Hot (42-90C) > Microbial mats... | reverse complement strand
GTGCGCACGCGGGGTGACTCGTCGGCCGCGGGCGTGGTGGGGGCGGGTGGGCAGCAGGACTGGCCGCGGGCCGCGCCGCGCGCGGTGACGCGGTGGCGCAGTCGCCAGCCGACCACGCCGAGGACGAGCAGCGCGGCGGCGCCGGTCAGCCAGGGGTTGAGCAGCCAGGCTCCGAGGCCGCCGAGGACCCCGGCGGTGAGCAGGGCCGGTCCGGCGCAACACAGTACGGCCAGTCCGGCGATCGCGGCGATGCCGAGGGAGTCGCGCATCGAGTGGCGGGTGGGGTCAACAGGCATGGCGGGGCAGGGTCCTTCCCTTTCTCAGACGCGGGGTGCGATGCGCTCGCAGGCGGCCAGCGCGGCGCAGTTGTCCGCGGCCAGCGACCGGGCCAGCACCACCAGGTCGCCCACCCGCGGGTCGACCACCCGGTAGTGGGTGAACCGGCCCTCGCGGCGGGCGGCGACGTAGCCGCAGTCGGCCAGGCACGCCAGGTGGGTCGACACCCGACCCTGGGACAGCCCGACGTGGGTAATGCACTCGCTGACGGTGTGCTCGCCGGCGAGCAGGAACTCCAGCAGCCGCAGCCGGGTCGGGTCCCCCAGTGCGCGGAAGAACTTCGCCACCACCCCCACCTGCTCACCGGCCTCACCGAGCAGCGGCGCTACCCCCGCCGCAGCCGGAGGAGGCCCTGCCGCAGGGGTGGGGGGTGTGGGTGGGGCGGTGGTGCCCGAGTTGCCGGTCATCGTGTCCGAGCTCCCTTCCACGAACGACGTATCCGTCTGGACGAATGCCGGGACGCTAGCATACATTCGGCTAAGCAGATTGAACGGTTCGGTGACGGGTACCCACTCGATCAGCGAGTCGGGGGATCGAGCGCCCGGGCCGGGCTCGTTCGCTCGGCACCACTGCATGAGCTTGAGGAGGTTCTTCGTGAACGACACCGTGCTCGACGTGAACGACACCGTGTTCGACCTGGCCGTGATCGGTTCCGGTGGGGCGGCGATGGCCGCGGCGATCGCCGCCCGGCAGGCTGGTAAGTCCGTGGTGCTCATCGAGCAGGGCATGCTGGGTGGGACGTGTGTGAACGTCGGGTGTGTGCCGTCGAAGACGCTGCTGGCCGCGGCCGGGGCCCGGCACGGCGCGCTGGGCAACCCGTTCCCCGGCGCCCCGACCTCGGCCGGCGGGGTGGACCTCGCGGCGCTGGTCGGGCAGAAGGACGAGCTGGTCGGGCGGCTGCGCCAGGCCAAGTACGCCGACGTCGCCGACGCCTACGGGTTCGAGGTCCGCCCCGGGCGGGCCCGGTTCACCGACGAGAACACGCTGACGGTGGACGGGCAGTTGCTGTCCGCGCGCGCCTACCTGGTCGCGACCGGCGCCGAGCCCGCGCACCCGGGACTGCCCGGCCTGGACGAGGTGGACTGGTTGACCTCGACCACCGCCATGGAGCAGGCCGAGTTGCCCGAGTCGCTGGTGGTGATCGGCGGCGGCTACGTGGGGATGGAGCAGGCGCAGCTGTTCGCCCATCTCGGTGCCCGGGTCACCCTGATCGGGCGCCTCGCCCCGGCGGCCGAGCCGGAGGTCGCCGACGCGCTGCGCGCCGTGTTCGCCGACGACGCGATCACCGTGATTGAGGACCGCGCCGTCGCGGTCGAGACCGTGCACGGCCAGGTCGACGTGCTCACCCGCGACGGGCAGCGCGCCAGCGGGGCCCGGGTGCTGGTGGCGACCGGGCGCAGCCCGCGCACCGCCGCGCTGGACCTGGACGCGGCCGGGGTGAAGGCCGACGACCGCGGCTTCGTCGTGGTCGACGCCCAGCAGGCCACCTCCAACCCGCGGATCTACGCCGCCGGGGACGTGTCCGGGGGCCCGCAGTACGTCTACGTCGCCGCCGCGACCGGGCGGGTAGCCGCGCTCAACGCCACCGGCGCGGCCGGGCCGCGCCCGGCCACGGTCGATTACACCGGGATGCCCGGGGTGGTGTTCACCCGCCCGCAGCTCGGCACGGCCGGGCTCACCGAGGCCCAAGCCCTCACGGCCGGGTACCGCTGCGAGTGCCGGGCGCTGAGCCTGTCCGATGTGCCCCGCGCGCTGGCCAGCCGCGACACCCGCGGCGTGGTCAAGCTGGTCGCCGACACCACCACCGGGCGGCTATTGGGCGTGCACGCCGCCGCCGACGCGGCCGGGGAGATCATGCTCGCCGCCACCTACGCCATCAAGGCCGGCATGACCGTCGACGAGATCGCCGACACCTGGGCGCCGTACCTGACCATGGCCGAGAGCCTGCGCATCGCGGCCGGGTTGTTCCGCAACCAGATGCCCACCTCCTGCTGCGCCTGAACCGCCAGCCCACCCACCTCTCACTCGATCTCCAAGAAGGGACGTTGCTGTCATGAGCATCGACGCCGACCGCCTCGCCGCCAGGCTCGGCGAGACCATCAGCTCCACCCGCGGGGCAGGTGGAGACGCGATGGGCTGGCTGTGGCCGGTGCTGCTGCGTGAACTCGCCCGCGGCCGCCCGGTCACCGTCGAGTACCTCGCCCGGGTGACTGGGCGCGGCGCCGCCGAGGTGCGTGACGGGCTGGGCGGGCTTTCGGACACCGAGTACGACGAGCACGGTGCGGTGGTCGGGCACGGCATCACGCTGCGTGAGACCCCGCACCGGTTCACCGTGGACGGCCAGGTGCTCTACACGTGGTGCGCGCTGGACACCCTGATCTTCCCCACCGTCCTGGACCGGCCCGCACACGTCGTCTCCCCCACCCCGGGCAGTGGCGAGCTCGTGCAGCTCAGCGTCGATCCCGACGGCGGGGTCACCGCACTGGAGCCGGCGACCGCGGTGGTGTCGGTCCTGATCCCCGACAGCGGCTCGTCGAGCGTGCGGGCGTCGTTCTGCGACCAGGTGCACTTCTTCGCCACCCCCGACGCCGCCCACGACTGGCTCACCGAGCACCCCGGCGGCACCGTGCTGAGCGTCGCCGCCGCCTTCGACCTGGGCCGCCGCCTCGCCCAGGACATGACCGCGGCCGGTCAACCCGGCTGCTGCTGACCCCCGGCAGCCGTCGGTCCCCACCGGTGTCCCCCAAGGCAACCACCGGCCTCCGGGCCCCGCGGCCCGGATCCCCCGCCCCCGTTTCGGAAGGACGGTCTCCCCGTGCATGACCAGCCCCCCGCCACGACCGGTCGGGCCACATCCGGCCTTGGCACGGTCGGCGCCACCACCACGACCCGCACCGATGCTCGACCGGCCGGCGCACCGTTGGGCGGCGGTCTGCTAACCGGTGCCCTGGCCTCGCTGTGCTGCGGCGGGACGCTGCTGTTCACCTCGCTGGGCCTGGGCTCGGCGTGGGGTTCACTCGGGATGTCTCGCTTCGTGCCCGAGGCGCTCGCCCTCGGCGCGGTGACCATCGCCGCGATCCACTACCTGTCCTACCGCCGACGCGCCCGCAACCGGGCCACCCACGCAGGCGGCGCCACGCTGCGCCGTCCGATGCTGATCTCCGCCGGCGCCGGGATCGTGTTCATGACCGCGAGTTTCGTGCTCGTCGAATGGCTCAACCACGCCGTGATCCACCCCGAGCGGATGACGCCCACCATGGCCCAGGGGCTGATCGCTGGAGTACCGAACAGCCACCTGCTCTACGCCGCACTGTGCTATCTGGTGCTACCGCTGCTCGCCGCGGCCCCCCTACCCACCGCCCGGGTGGCGATCCAGCCGGACGAGAACCGCGTCTGAGCTCGGGACGCCAGGCCCTACCCCGCTACCGACCCAAGGAGAGGCCCCCGTGCAGACACCGATACGCACCCGCCGCGGTCACGGCCACGTTCGGCGCGGTCCCGGCCACGTCGAGGACCTGGTCATGGCCACGTTGGCCGGCTATCTGGGCACCAAGGTGATGGAGCCGGTCAGTATGAAGCTCTACGAGCTCGAATCCGCCGCCGACCGGGCCCGCGAGGACCACGCCCGGCCCGGGCCCGTACCGGATCGCCGCGCAGAAGACCGCCCACCTGCTCGGCCTGCACCCCACCGAGCAGCAGCTCGACCAGGCCGCGCTGGTGTTCCACTACGGGCTGGCCGTGTCCTGGGCGCCGGTCTATGCCTACCTGCGCCGCCGCCGGAGCGGGCTACGGCCCGTCCCCGCGGGGCTGGTGATGGGTACGGCGATGAGCCTGGTCGCCGACGAAACGATCACCCCGGCGCTGGGGTTCTCCGCTCCCAACCGCGCCTACCCGCTCTCGACCCACCTGCGCGGACTCGCCGCCCACCTCGCGTTCGGGTTGGCCGTCGCCGCGGTCACCGAAGCCGCCTGGTGCCTGCGCGGCCGCCGTCCCTGACCCGCACCATCCACGCCTCGGCGTAATTGCAAGGAGCCGGTATGAGCGAGCAATTCGACATCATCGTGATCGGCATGGGCCCCGGCGGCGAATCCGCCGCCGGCCGGCTGCTGGCCGCCGGTCAGCGGGTCGCGGTGATCGAGCAGGAACTGATCGGCGGCGAATGCGGCTACTGGGCGTGCATCCCCTCCAAGACCCTGCTGCGCCCACCCGAGGCCGGCGGCGAGGTCGACCGGGCCGCCGGGGTCGACGGGGCCCGGCTGGACTGGGCCGACACCCGGGCCTGGCGCGACGACATGATCCGCCATCTCGACGACAGTAAACAGGTCACCGGCTACGAGAACTCCGGCACGACCGTGGTCAAGGGGCCGGCGCGGATCACCGGGCCCGGCACCGTCGAGGTCAACGACCGCACGCTGCGCGCCGAGCACATCATCATCGCCACCGGCTCCGACGCCGTCCTGCCCCCGGTCGACGGCCTGGACACAGTGCCGGTGTGGACCAACCGGGAAGCCACCACCGCCACCGACATCCCCGAGCGAGTGGTCATGCTCGGCGGCAGCGCCGTGGGCGCCGAGCTCGGGCACTTCCTGGCCCGCTTCGGCGCCCAGGTGTCCATCGTCGAACGCTCGGCCACGCTGCTCTCGCGCGAGGAACCCCGCGTCGGACAGCTACTCGCCGAGCGGATGCGCGGCGACGGGATCGACGTGCGCACCAACGTCAGCGCCACCGCCGCCCGCCGCGACGGCGCCGACACCGTGATCAGTCTCGACGACAGCAGCGAGCTGCGCTGCGACGTGGTGGTCGTCGGTGCCGGCCGCCGCCCCCGCACCGGCACCCTCGGCCTGGACGCGATCAACGTCGTCATCGGGGAGAAGGGGGAGATTCCGGTCGACGAGCACTGCCGCGCCGCCGACGGGGTGTGGGCGATCGGGGACGTCACCGCGGTCATGCCGTTCACCCACGTCGCGAAGTACCAGGCCCGCATCGCCGCCGACGCCATCCTCGGCCGCCCCCACCCCGCCACCTACGGCGGCATCCCCCGCGTGGTGTTCACCGACCCCGAGGTCGCCGCCGTCGGCCTCACCCAAGCCCAGGCCGCCCAGCAGGGGCGGCGCACCACGACCACGGAACTCGACCTCACCGGCGCGCTCGCCCGCCCGTGGACCTACGAGCAGAACCCCCAGGGTCATCTCGGGCTGCTCGCCGACCCGGACCAAGGCGTGCTGCTCGGCGCCTGGGCGGTGGCCCCGATGGCCGGGGAATGGGTCCACCAGGCCGCCCTGGCCATCCGCACCGCGATCCCGATCGAGGTGCTGCTCGACCAGGTCGCCCAGTTCCCCACCTACAGCGAGGGTTTCCATGCCGCGCTGGAGCAACTCGACCTCACCAGCACCGGCTGAGGACCCCTTGCGCAGAGACGCCCGACCTGCTCGACCACCGCGGATCGACGACCCCGCACCGCCGACACCGATCACGGAGTTCACGATGACAGCGGTTCTCTATCCGGCGCTGCGCCGGCTACTCGATGACGGCGCGCAGCTGGTCGAGGTCCTACCGGCAGGCGAGTACACCGAGATGCACTTGCCAGGCGCGGTCAACATCCCGCTCAAGACCCTCGACGCCGCCACCACCGCCGGCCTCGACCGCGCACGGCCGGTGATCGTGTACTGCTGGGACGCCCTTTGAGATATGAGCCCACGAGCCGCGTGCCGGCTCGCAACGCTCGGATTCACCCAGGTCTACGACTACGTGCCGGGCAAGGTCGACTGGCTCGCCCGCAACCAGCCGGTCGAAGGAACCGACGCCGACACCGAGACGATCGGCCGGCACCTGCGCCACGAGGTGAGTACCGCCCGGCCGGAGGAGACCATCTCGCAGGTCCGGGCCCGGGTCGCCCGATCCGCGCACCGCTTCGCGCTGGTCACCACCGCCGATGGCACCCTGCTCGGTCGGCTGCGCGCCGCCGCCCTCGACGACACCGATCCCACCCGGGTGGTGGGCCAGGTGATGGAGGCCGGGCCGTCCACGTTGCGCCCGCACGAACCCGCCGCCGCGATCAAGGACCGGCTCCTCGCCAAGGAGTTGACCTACGCGATCGTCGCCGACCCGGACGGGCGCCTGCTGGGCACGGTGCATCCTGCCGACCTGTAATCGAACCCGCACCGGACGTAGTCGGGACGGAGCCGAGCGCGACGTGACCCGGCCGCGGAAAAGTCGGTCCCGGCCGCCACCGGCCGCGCTACCCTCCCCCCTTGAGACGGGTCCTGGACGGTGGTGCGTCGGTGTACCTGCTCTTCTTCGTTCGCCGGCGAGCCCGGCGCACTCCGGCCGGCTGAGCGTCGGCGCGGCCTGCTGTCACCAGTGGGGCCGGAATCGTCGGGTGAGGGCGGCGCCGCCGGCGGTGAGCCCGGCGAGCGCGACCGCGGCGAGCAGGAACGGCCAGGAGCCCGGGTCGGTGCCGTAGGCGCCCAGCGCGACGAACGCGGCGGTGCCGGGGATGATGCCCAGCGCGGTGCCGATGATGTAGTCGCGGGTCCGTACCGCGCTCAGCCCGGCCGCGTAGTTGATCGCGGTGAAGGGCAACACCGGGACCAACCGGACACCGATGACTGCGATCAGCCCCCGACGCTCCAGGAGCGCATCGACCCGGGCGACCCGGGCCCCGGTGACCCGTTCCACGGCGCCACGGCCCAGTGCTCGCCCCAACCCGAACGCGGCCGCCGCGCCGAGCAGTGCGGCCAGCAGCACCACGACGACACCCAACACGAGCCCGAACAGGGCACCGGCCACCGCGGCCAGGACGTTCTTGGGTAGTGGGAGCAGGGCTGCGGCCGCGTAGAGCAGCACGAACAGCGCGGGGGCCGCGGGCCCGGCCGCCGCGACCTCGCTGCGCAGCTGCTCCACGTCGGGCAACCCGACCAGCAACCCGACCACCGCCGCGGCCGCGACGATGACCGCGAACATCACCAGCCGCACCCACACCGCCCGACCGGCCTGATCACCGTCGGTGCCCGCACCGCCCCGGCCGCCGTCGTCGCGTCGGGAGCCGGACGCGGTCTGGTGCCCCATCCCCGCATGTCCTCTCGACCGGCCCGGGCTCATGCGGTGCTGTCGGTGGGTGTGCGGGGTCGTTCGTCGCGGAACAGTGGGACCCCCAGCGCGGCGGCGAGCAGCGCCGCGGCGCCGAATACGATGAACGCGGTGGGGAACCCGGCCGGCAGCAGGGCTTGGAAGGCCAGGGCGCCGAGGCCGAGGCCGGTGAACAGGGTGAACACGTTGAGGCCCATGGCTTGGCCGCGGTTGCCGGGGAGGTCGGTGACGATGCCCCCGAGCGGGGGTTGGGTCATGTCGTAGCCCAGCGACAGGGTGATGATCGCGACCTGCACGGCGAGCAGCGGCAGTGGCGCGGCCAGTACCAGCGCGCACGCCGCGCCCACGGCGACCCCGGCGGGGATGAGCCGGGCCCGGCCGTAGCGGTCCGCGACGCGGCCGATGACCGGGCCGAGCAGGAACCCGGGGATGCCGTAGCCCAGCAGCGCCAGCCCGATGCCGAGCTCGCCGAGCCCGAACCGCTGGCTCAGGTACACCCCCAGCCAGGTGTAGACCCCGGACTGCAGCACCGCGTTGATCAGGACGTAGGCGTAGGTCCGCTGGCCGCGCGCGGTGCGCAGCAGGGCGGCGTAGCCGGCGGCCACCGCCCGCAGCGGGGGCGGGGTGTCGGGCCGCGCCGTGGCGGGCAGCACCGCTACGGCCCCGGCCAGTAGCACCACACCGCCCACCGCGGCGACGAGGAACAGCCCGTCCCACCCGAGGAACGGTTCGCCGAGCGCGCCGCCGGCCGCGCCGACCGCGATACCGCCGGCCATGCCACCGAACAGCCACCCCAGCGCCTGGCCGCGGCGGTGATAGGGATACAGGTCCCCGATCAGGGCCAGCGCGATCGGCACCACCCCGCTGGCCCCGATCGCCGTCGCGACGCGGAGGCCGATGAACCCTCCGGCGCCGGTGACCAGCGCGGTGGCCGCGGTCAGGGCGGTGAACGCCAGCAGCGAGCCCAGGATCACCGGGCGGCGCCCGACCCGATCCGACAACGGGCCCCACACCAGCGTCATCGCCCCGTAGGGCAGCAGGTAGGCCGGCACCGCCAGAGCGACGGTCCCGGGCGTGGTGGCGAACACCTCGGCCAGCCGCGGCAGGATCGGCGCGATCATGAACGCCTGAGCGAAGATCAGGAACGCGGCCGTGGTCAGCAGCGCGAGCAGGCCCCGCGGCGCCTTCTGAGGGATCGAGAGATCAGACACCTTTGCACTCCTTTGCTGCTCAAGGGCACGACGTGGGCGCCGCCGGTGAGATCGGCCTACCCCGGGCCGGGTGGGCGGCGGCTACGGGGACCAGATGGTTGGGGCCCTGGGGGAGGGCCGGGCGCCGGGTGTGATGCCGGACCCCAACCCCCGGCACGGCTCAGGTGGTGGCCATGACCCGGCACTGCTCGGCCGCGGCCCGCCAGCGGGGCGTGGTCGAGGATCGGGAAGGCCGACATCAGGTCCTGGTCTCGCCGATCGCAGCGTGGAACAGGGGGCGCCCGCACCCGTTCGGCTCCCTCCCCGTTCGGCTCCCTCAGGCGGCCGCCCGCGGCGAGGGGTGCTCCTGCTCGGCGGTGTCCGTCGCGGGCTGGCTCTGGCCGACGCTGCCGATGGCCTGGATCAGCAGCGAGGGCCGCGCGCCGAGGGAGTTGACGAAGATGGTGGTGACCGAGGCGGCCATGGCGACCATGGCCCAGACCGGGGAGATGAGCCCGGTGGTGGCCAGCGGGACCCCGATGCCGTTGAAGGTGAACGCCAGCCCGACGTTGGTGCGGGTGCGCCGGTATGAGCGGTCACTGATGGTGCGGGCGTCGAGCACGGCGGTGACCTCGTCGCGCAGCAGTACGACGTCGGCGGACTCGACGGCGATGTCGGTGCCGCCGCCGGCGGCGATGCCGACGTCGGCCTGCATCAGGGCGGGGGCGTCGTTGATGCCGTCGCCGACCATGGCCACCCGGGTGCGGTCGGCCTGGTACTCGCGCACGATCTCGGCCTTGCCCTCCGGGCGGACTCCGGCGCGGACCTCGGTGATCCCGAGCTGGTCGGCGACCCGGGCGGCGGCGCGGGCGTTGTCGCCGGTGACCAGCACCGGCTCCATTCCGGCGCGGCGCATCCCGGCGACCGCGTCCGCGGCGTCCGGGCGCAGCTGGTCGCCGAGGGCGATCACCCCGATCGGGGTGTGGTCGGCGGTCGCCACGATCACGGTGTGCCCGTCGGCTTCGAGGGCCTCGATCCGCCCGGTCAGCGCGCTGAGGTCCACCCCGGCGTCGGTGAGGAACCCGGGCTGGCCGACCAGCACGTCGCGGCCGGTCACGGTGGCGCGGACCCCGGACCCGGTGTGGGACTCGAACCCGGACGCCTCGGCCACCGCGACACCCTGCTGCCGGGCTGCATCGACCACCGCCCGCGCCAACGGATGCTCCGAGGGGGACTCGGCGGCCGCGGCCAAGCCCAGCAGCTCGTGCTCCTCGTGGCCGGGCAGGGTTTCGAGGTGGCGCACGGTGGGCCGGCCCACGGTCAGGGTGCCGGTCTTGTCCAGCACGATCCGGCGCACGAGCCGGAAGGTCTGGAAGGCTTCCCCGGTGCGCATGACGATGCCGGCGTCGGCGGCGGCGCCGGTGCCGCGCACGATCGCCAGCGGCGCGGCGATCCCGACCGCGCAGGGGTAGCCCATCACCAGCACCCCGAGTGCGGCGAACACCGCCCGCCGTAAGTCGGGTTCCCCCGCGATCAGCCAGGACCCGGCGAGCCAGCCGGTCAGGGCCAGCGCGGACACGGTGAGCACGGTGGGGGTGTAGACGCGCAGCACCCGGTCGACCAGGTGCAGGATGCCGGGTTTGAGGGCGCGGGCGTCCTCGACGTGGCGCACCACCTGGGCGAGGAACCCCTCGGCGCCGGTTGCGGTGACCTCGAGGGTGACCGCGCCGGTGCCGTTGATCGCCCCGCCCACGACCTCGTCGCCGGGGCCGCGTTCGGCCGGGACCGGTTCCCCGGTGACCAGCGACAGGTCGACCGCGGTGTAGCCGGTCACGATCCGCCCGTCGAGCGGGACGCTTTCCCCGGGCCGCACCCGGATGCGCTGGCCCACCGTGATGTCCTCGACCGGCACCTCGATCTCGGCGCCGTCGTCGGCGACGCGGCGGGCGAGGTCGGGTTGCAGGTCGAGCAGCTTCTTGATCGACTGCCCGGAGCGGGTCTTGACCAGCAGCGAGAGCCACTCGGAGAAGATGTGGTAGGTCGCGACCAGCACCGAGACCGCGAAGAACTCCGCGGTCGGGAACCCGGGCAGCGCCCCGGTCAGCCCGATCAGCCCACCGGCGATGCCGGCGAACGCGGCCACCTCGAGCAGCACGTGCTGGTTCAGGATGCCGCGCCGGGCGGACTGATAGGCCATCCGCAGGATGTGCGGGGCCACCCCGGCCACCATCACCACCGCCAGCACCGCGGCGATCCACCCGGTCACCGGCGGCGCCAACCAGCCGGCGAGCTGCGCGGCCAGCGCGGCGGCGCCGGGGGCGGCCACCGCCACCGCCCACGCCGCGGCACGCCCGGTTCCCTCCCGGCGCAGCACCCCGAACACCAGCCCGAGCGCAGCTGTGAGCAGCACCGCGCACAGCAGCTGCCACCAGCCCTCGGCGATCTGCACCATCGCCGCCAAGCTCGCCGACACCGCCACGAACAGCCTCTTGCCCTCGGCGAGCAGATCGGCCTCTTCATCTTCGAACGCGCGCAGCTTGCGCGGGTCGTAGAGGTCGTAGCCGACATCGCGCAGCGTGCCGAGCAGCGTGTCCGGGGACACCACCTCGGGGTCGTAGTCGACCAGGGCCTGCTCGTGGGTCAGGCTCACCGACACCGCGGCCACCCCGTCCATCCGGCCCAGCGCCTTCTCGATGGTGCCGGTGCACAGCGAGCAGTGCAGGCCCGCGATCTTCGCCCGGATCCGGCGGTGCCCGGGGGTGGTGCTCGGTTCGGATTCCCACAGCTGCGCGGGCTGCTCGGTCACGGCGCTCACTGTCGGCTCTCCTGCCCGGTGACCGCGAAACCGGCGGTCTCGACCCGGTCGGTCAGCACGGACGGATCGGCAAGTTCCGGGCCGACCCGGACCCCCACCCGCCCGGTGGTGTGGTCCGCCGACACCTCCCGGACTCCCTCCACCCGGCCCAGCACCGCGGCGATGCGCTGCTCACAGCCACCGCACGACATGCCCTCGACCTGCAAAGTCACCGTCTCCATCACCACGCTCCTCGACCCCTGTCGACGTGTCCTCTCGCGTACGTCGACCACGCTAGAACCCTGCCCCAGGGGTAAGGTCAAACGTGACGGCCGGGAACCGTCACACAGCCCCAGACAGGGAAGGAGGCCCGCCATGGCCATGACCGTCGGCGCCGCCGCGCACGCCGCAGGGGTCAGCGCGAAAGCGGTGCGACTCTGGGAATCCAAGGGTCTACTCCCCGCGGCCGAGCGCACCGCGGCCGGCTACCGACTCTTCACCGACACCGACCTCGACATCCTGCGGTTCATCCGCCGGGCCAAAACCCTCGGCCTGAGCCTGCCCGAGATCAAGAACATCATCGACCTGCAACGCGAGGGCACCACCCCCTGCGCCCGGGTCACCGAACTACTCGACACCCACCTCACCGAGATCGACCGCACCCTCGCCGACCTCCGCGCGCTACGCCGCTCCCTGGCCACCGCACGCCAGACCGCCCGCGACACCGCCCGCCGCGGCGAACCCGCCATGGTCTGCCACATCATCGAGAACACCGCACCCACCCGCGCCTGAGAACCAGTTGATCGACGCGCCGTTCGCTTGACGTCAGACGCCGCCCACGCAGGGCCGAGGCCAGGGTGGTGGCCGGGAACCTCAACTGGTGAACAGCGCCGTAATGGTGGGCAGGCACGTCGCGATGGCACTGACGCCCAGCACTCCGGCCACGCTGGCGGCGGCCGCCCGGGTCGGGCTAGAGCGTGTCCCGCCGGAACCGAGGGCTACCTCGATCTGACCGCACCGCAGACGCCACCGCCGTGACCCGGGGTGAGAGGATCGCCGTTGTGGCCACCACATTCGCCGACCTCGAAGCGAGAGTGCGCGGACTCGAGTCCCGCGCCCAGCGGACCGAGGAGGACGTCACCGCAATCGTGACCACGGTGATCGAGACCCGCGAGGACGTGCGGTGGCTCAAGCGCGCCGCCCAGGCGCTGCTCGATCAGGCCGGAATCACGCTCGAGCCAGACGACCACGAGCCGAACGAGCACGACGACGGCTAACCAGGGTGGCCCGGGGCAGCAGCCCCGGCAGGACCCTGCGGTGTGGAGCCCAGGGCGGGTCCCACCCCCGGTCAGCTGTCCCGGCCTGTCGTCTCGGGGGGCCGGCTGGCGGCGTAGAAGGTGGACACGGCGTAGCTGGGGTGCCGATCCAGGTTGTGCCGGGAGGAGTCGTAGCGGCGGGTCGTTCTCGGATCGCGGTGTCCGGCTCCATCTTGGACGTCGCGCAGTGATACTCCGGCGTCGAGGGCGGCGGTGACGAAGGTGTGGCGCAGGCTGTGTGGGTTGATCCGGTCGGCCTGCGGGAGCTCGGCGCGGCGGGCGAGGCGGCGGATGAGGCGCCAGGCGGCGGGTTCGTCGACCCTGCGCCCGGTGCGGGTGCTGAACAGCGGGCCGCTGGTGCGCCCGGCTAGGTAGACGGTCAGGGCGTGGGTCACCGGTGGGGCGAGCGGCGCGGTGGCGGTGTGGCCGCCCTTGCGGCGTAGCCGCAGGACCTGGTGTCCGCGCTCGGTCTGTAGGTGTTCGACGTCGCGGGACAGTGCCTCGTCGATGCGTAGCCCGTTGTGGGCCAGCAGGCTGACCAGGGCGTGGGCTCGTGCTCCGTCGGCGGCTGCGGCGGCCAGGAGGCGGGCGACCTCGTCGCGGTCCAGCCCGGTGGACACCGAGTCCTGTGTGGTCCGGGGGCGGATCACTCCGGTCAGCGGGGACCGGTCCAGGACATCCTCGCCGACGCCGTAGGCATACAACCCGGCCAGTGTGGAGAGCTTGCGCGCGATCGTCGACTCGGCGGCCGGGCGCCCGGTGCGGGGTTGGGGCTGGGCGAGCTCGTGGGCGTAGGCGTCGATGTGCACCCGGCGGACGTGCAGCGGGTCCAGCCCGGCCTGGGCGCACCAGGTGTAGAAGTCGCGGATGTCGCGGGCGTAGGCGCGGCGGGTATGCGGTGAGCGCCGGGAGAGCACGAACGCCGTGGCCAGCCGCCAGGCCGCATCGTCACGCTGGTCCCCTCGGGCCGCGTCCGGCGCGGGCGCCGTGGCGGCGACGTTGAGTGCGGCGGGAGACTCGGTCGGGCGCGGGCGGCTCATCGGAGTTGGCCGTGGTAGACGCAGGTGTCGGTGTCGACCAGCCAGGCCAGGACCTCGTCGTGGGCCGCTAGGGCGGTCTGCAGCGCCGTCACGGTGGCCGCGTCGGCCGCGGTGGCCGAGCCCTCGCCGGCGCGGCGGGCGTGCCCGTCGAGTTGCTCGCGGATCCGCGCGGCGAGGGTGGCGATGTCATCGACGCTGAACCCGTCCAGGCTCGCGCGTGTCCGGGCCCGCAGCTTGTCCGCCGCGCGCGGATCGGCCCCGCGCCGGTCGGGCGGTCGGGCCGCCGCGCTGCGCTTCTCGACGGCCGGGTCGGTCGCCGATGGGACCACGCGCAGGTGCGAGTGCCTACCCATCGTGGGGCGCTCCTGTGGTGTCGGTGACCGGGCCGGGGGCCGTGGGTAGGGCCGGAGCGGCGGGTTGGCGGGGCGTGCGCAGCAGTTCCCACGGCGACCCGGCCGACGGAAGGTACTGCTGGTGCAGGTAGGAGGCTTCGAGTTCGGCCGGTAGCGCCGCGGTCTCGAACCGGATCAGCCCGGACACCCGCGGGTGCGGGCTCCAGCCCCGGACCGAGCGCGCGGCGACCACGAACCCGGACACCGCGCCCAGGATCGGCAGCGCCAATCCGGTGCATAGATCGGCCACCGCCGGCCCGGTGCGCCACCAGCCCACCCACGCCGAGTCCGGCGGCGGGCTCGCGGCATCCCAGCCGGCCACCGCGCGCTGGTTGTCCGGATCGGGGTCCGGGGCGGCCGGGCGCAGGCCCACTGCCAGGGCGAACGGCTCGGTGCCCGGGCCT
>Ga0209909_100577_pt1 | contig 14719 bp, 23 predicted proteins | sample FECB22metaG_FD_188302 | JGI IMG/M metagenome (GOLD analysis project Ga0209909, IMG submission 188302) | Cyanobacterial communities from the Joint Genome Institute, California, USA - FECB-22 (SPAdes) (version 3) | ecosystem: Environmental > Aquatic > Thermal springs > Hot (42-90C) > Microbial mats... | reverse complement strand
TAAACTTCCACGGCGAACATCCCCGGCTCCTCTCGAAAGAGAAGCTTCTCCACTGGCCGGCTTTTACGCCGCCCGCATCAGCATGACGCCGACGCTCCAGTGGATGGTTTTGTCACCGCCCTACACACGCGAAACATGGGAGCACGGATGATGCCGTGAATGCGGCGCTTCCGCGGGCTTTCAGGCGTAGGGGCCGCCGAACAGGTCGCCCAGCGCCTTTCGCCGGAACAGCGTGCGCCACCGTCTGCGCTGATGCTCTGGCCGGTTGTGGATCATGTGGCAGCGCTGACAGAAGGCCGCGAGGTTGGCGTCCGCGTTGTTCGAAGTGTCGTGATCCCGATGGGCGGCGGCTAGGACGACCCGCGTCCGGCGGCCCCGTCCGAGGATGTCGGCTTCCGCAGAGATCCGGATCCGGCGACCCCAGCCGTCGCGCCACCGGCCGGCATCTGCGTCCCACCAGCGGCCATCTCCGAGGTGGTAGACCATCCGTCCATGCGGCCGACCGCATCCCTCGCAGCAGCCTCTCGCCCGGCCGAACCGGATCACAGCCGAGAGCTGCGCCCAGTCGATAGGGTAGAAGAAGCGATGCTCGGGCCGGATCGGCATGGTGGCCGCACTGTGCCACCCAGCGTTGGAAAAGCGTAGCAGTAGGGCGCCGATCAGGCCCGAACAGAGCCGCTCGCATGTTGATGGTGCACGGTCCTCGGGTCGGACTTGCCTGGGAGGGCCTGACTCGACGGATAGCGATGGCCTACCCACGCGCCTCCTTGGCGTTTGGAGGCGTGCATGGTGGCAGTGGCCGCGAGAAAGGTCGGACGGATCGCGCGGATGTGGCCTGGACGGGCGCGGCAGATCCCGGGGATGCCACGCCTAGAGCATCTTGACACGCCGCATAGTGACTCGCTGCCGCCTCGCCCTCTGACGGCCGCTGAACTGATCGCCATGGCCCGAGCGGCACGGCGATCGGAGACGAAGCTGTAGGCGCGGACCGCGGCATTCCTGGTGCGGTCTCGCTTACCGTGCCACTACCGTCTTCTACCGTCTCTTGCCGGATCCGACCGTACCCTGCCGCGCCTCCACCGACGTGCGACGTCGCCACCCACCTGACGCGCCGTCTGCGCCGTAGAAAGGCTAGGGCCACGGCGGGCTACAAGGACCCACAGGGCGCCAGTCGTTGCCAGTAAGTTTGCCAGCGGTCTGCCATAAGCTTCGGGGTATCACACCTCACGCACTGAAGTGTGTGAGCCCCGTAGTCCCATCGAGGATCCAGTCTGACGGGTCATCGGCTAGCTTCTACTAACGGGGGGCCGAGGTGAAACCTGGGTCCGCCGGAGCCGTCAACCTATCGCCCAGAACAATGGGAGCGCACCGGCCAAGAACAGGGCCGAGGAGAGGAGCACGGCAAGGCGCTCGCGATGGTGGAGGACGAAGGCGTGAGGGCTGGCGAACATGGCAGAGCCGGATCGGAGAAAGCAGCTCACGCTGGCCGCCGACGGCACCGCTGCACGCGATCCGCGCCTTTACCCCCGGTTCGGGTAAAAGCTTCTTGGTCGACCTCGCCGCTGTCATCGCGACCGGCCGGCGCTGCCCGGTGATCGCCGCCGGCAAGACGGAGGAGGAGACAGAGAAGCGGCTCGGCGCGCTCTTACGCGATGCGGTGCCGGTTGTGTCGATCGACAACGTGAACGGCGAGTTGGGCGGCGACATGCTCTGCCAGCTCATGGAACGACCGCTCGTGCGGGTCCGCATCTGGGCCTCGTATCTCGCCCTCAACCCCGCCGCGTGAGAGCCGACCCATGGGAACCGTCCTGCCCTTCCCCCAGCACCGCGCCCGGCAAAGCGCCTCCGGTGTCCGCGTCGCCTTCGTCGCCGGGCATTGGTGCATCGAGCGCCTACAGGCCGGGGACATCATCGCCCGCAGCCGCATGCCGTCGCTAGCCGACGCCCAGCGCATCGCCACGCGCATCAGCCGCCGGGACAGGGTGCCGCTGCTCGCGCCCTGCGTGCCTCGGCCATCCCGACGCACGGGCGCCCATTCCACCCCCGACGGCGCAGCCTGAAAGGAGCCACCATGTCGAACGTCATCACCATGCCGACCCGCGCGAAGTCCGACACCTCGACGGCGCACTATCAGGAGCTTGCCGTGTACGGGAGCGCCGGCCCACTGACGGTCACGCTCGGCCGCCGCACGGACGCGCCGGACGACTGGATCCATGTCCTGCTGCTCGGGTCCGCCGTCGGCTTGGAGATCGTCGCCAGCATGCCGAACGACGTGAACGGTCGGGCCATCGCGGATTTCGTCGGGCCGGCCGTGCTGCGCACCGCGTACCTGACCGAGACTGAGCTTGCCGCCCAGCCGGAGGCCTGCTGATGTCCGCCGCGCCCCGCATGCCCCATCCCGGCCGCACGTCGGCCGAGCGTCGCGCCCTCGACCGCATCGGCTGTGGCGAGCCCCCGGCCTGCGCACAGAAGACCCTGCGCAACCTGCTCGACGCCGGGCTGATCGTGGATGTCGGCACCGAGACCCGGCGCGATGCTCCGGGGGAGTATCGGATCCCCGCCTACGCCGTGCCGATCCCAGTCCACATGGCCTGGTGCTCGGCTGTCGCCGCGACCGACGAGGAGATGGCTGCGTTCGAAGCTGAGCTAGAGGACCTGCGGTGATCGCCTCACACGTGCGAGCCCGCGAGTGGGAAATCTTGGCATTCTTCGGCTTTGCAGACCCTCACACGAAGTGCGGCGGCAGGATCATGAACTGCGCATGCACGACGAGGCTGAACGCCATGGCAGCCGTCACGACGGCGTCGACGAGGCGGTTCGTCAGGGTGATTGGCTTGGTCATGGCGGCCTCGTCAGCTCGGCTGTTCTGAAGCCGCCTTATGGCCAGGCTGGATGTCGCGAGGATTGCTCCGATTGTTGCGTGGGGCTGAGAGGCGGGACGTGCGTCAACGAGAGCGCTCAGACCTCGGTCTCACGCCTCACGATCGCGTTCTCGTCAGTACCTTTCTGCGTCAAGCCGACATCCGGGCCTTCCAGTGGGTCTGAGGGCGCCTTGGGGCTGATCGGACGAATGGATCTCTGTTCGGCGCCAACTCGGGCCCAGCGCTCGGCATCGTACTCGGCGTCTGCGAGATCCTGCGTGTTCGAGGTCAGTGGCTCTTTGGGCATCGGACGCTCTCCGTGTGCAGGAGTAACACAGCGAGTGTCAGAGCAGGTCCGGGCGCCACATCGATGCGAGATGACCGGCGTTGAGGCTGGAGAGGCGTTGATGTGATTTGCCCCTGCCTCGCATACGGAAACGGCGGGGCTCGTACCCCGCCGCTGATCGCCTCGCTTGTTCTGGCGGTGGCTGAAGCTGCGACCAGGCTCGTGGTCTCAAAGGCCCATCAGCACCCCCGCAGAGCCAATTACCGTCATGGCAAGACCACCCACGAAGGCGCCGATCATCGCGTAAGAAAAGATCTTCAGGGCCATGCTGGGCAATTCTTCCGTGCGGCGCGAGGCTGTGTGTCAGCCCCTGCGGAACCGTCTGATAGGAAGATGTCCTATCGCCTGGGTTTGTGCGGTGCGAGGGGGCACGTTGCACTGCGGAACCATTCGGCGGAGGTTCAGCGATGACGCCCATCGAGGCCGCCGCCGACGCCCTGCTGCGCATCGTCGTGAATGGTGAGCGCGAGCGTAGCGCCGCCGCGAACCCCGGATGGGCGCGGGGATGCCGCTGGACCGACACTCTGGCGCCAGCCGCTACCGACGCCCTCCGACGTGCCGGGCCGCCCCTATCTGCCGTCGTAGAGCGATGTGCTCGGCCGATCGGCGCCTTAACGCGCCGAGACAGCTGCCCCGACGCGGTAGTGGTCCTTAGCGGCAGATGCGGCGCGGGCCGACCGGGGTGGGACGCACGAAGCAGCGCGGGCCAGGCCGGAAGCCACGGGCCATCGGACGGCAACGACCGAGGGGGCCACGAATGAAGCCGGGACCGCAGCCCATAGCCACGTTGGTGATCTGGGCATTGCCCGCGATGGTCCCAGCACCGATCGGCGCAAGAGGTGCAGCGCTGGCTGCGGATGCGAAGCCGAGACCGCCGGCGAGGGCAGCGGCGGCTGCGAGCATCTTCAGGTGTGTCATGGTCAGACCTCCTGTGGTTGAGCCCGCAGCCGCAGAAACGACCAGCGGGCGCGCGCTGGTGCCATAGAAAGGGTGAACGAGAGGTCACCGTCGCGGCTTGCATCAGAAGTTAGTGTGAAATTTCATAGCCGGTGCTATCTACTATTCGCTCTGGCTGTTCTCCCGCTGTTGTCTACAGCCAGCCCAACCGCCGAGATCTGACCATGAGAGGTCAAGGAAAACCATTCCCCGAAGGCCAGTCTGGCAACCCCGCCGGTCGCCCTCGCGGCTCTCGCAACCGCTCCGCGCTGGCCTTGGAAGCGATCTTTGAGGGGGAGGCGGAAGCCCTGTCCCGCAAGGCAATCGAACTGGCCTTGGCTGGCGACGGCGGGGCGATGAAGCTGTGCCTCGACCGCCTTCTGTCCCCTCGCCGGGACCGGAGCATCACCTTCGACCTGCCGACCATTGAGACGGCCGACGACCTGCCGAAGGCGACGGCCGCTCTCTTGCGGGCCGTGTCGGCGGGCGAGATTACGCCGTCCGAGGCCGCCGACATCGGCAAGGCAGTGTCCGCCCACATCGACGCCATCACGGCGGCGGACCTGAGCCGTCGCCTTGCCGAGATTGAGGGGATCCGCCGATGAGGCTGCACGAGATCAAGAGCCGCATCCTCCGGCTGGAGCTGCAGAACCCTAACCTGAAGCCAAGCCCGCACCGCTACACGGACGAGGAACTAGACGGCCTTATCGCGGTGCTGCGGCAGGCAGAGGCCGGCGAGCCGGTTGACCCCGACCGCGATGCCTGGGCGGGGGCCCTGCTGGCCCGAGAAGGGCTCACGTCTGGGGAGGCTTGGACATGCGGTTGAGAGAGATCGAGGCACGCGTCGTTAGGCTGGAGGCGGCACGGAAAACCAATGCCTTTGCCGGTATGTCCGAGCAGGAGATTGACCGCGGGGCCATTCGCCTCCTGGATCAGCTCATCGGACCGGACGGCAGCTTCGCGGCGGTGGTCGCCGAGATGGCCGCCTCCGACGAGCCCGACATCCGCGATGGGGCGCGGGCGACGGTCCAGCACTTCGGTACTCGGTATGGCTACGCCCCACCAGATATGATCGCCGTTTGAAATCTTTGATTTAAAATCAAGTCGGGCGGGTGCACATGCTTGGCCGCCGCACAGGCGCCCTGACCGCCACCCTGTCGGATCATCCGATCGACGATGCGGCCGGCGACCTGAGGGCAGCCGATGCTCTCGCAAACTGGTAGCGCTGGGTCGCACAGGGCCGAGCCATCGTCTGCAACCGCGTGCTGTGCCTTGTTGGGCCTGAGTTGACCGCCGACGAATGGGCGGCGCGATACGTCACCGAGCACTGAACGGCAAGGGCGTCTCTTAACGGTTCGGTATTATTGCGGAAGTATGAGACCTCATAGTTTGAGGTAGCGTTATGCGTGTTCTTCTCGTCGAAGACGATCCTATGGTCGCGCAGAGCATCGAATTGATGCTCAAATCTGAAAGCTTCGTTACCTACACCACCGACCTCGGGGAAGAGGGTGTCGATCTCGGGAAGCTCTACGACTACGACATCATCCTCCTCGATCTGAACCTGCCCGACATGTCCGGCTACGAGGTGCTCCGTTCGCTCCGTGTAGCTAAGATACAGACACCCATCCTCGTCCTGTCCGGCATGGCCAGCATCGAGGACAAGGTGAAGGGCCTCGGCTTCGGGGCCGACGACTACCTCACCAAGCCGTTCCACAAGGACGAGCTGATCGCACGCATCCACGCTATCGTGCGCCGCTCGAAAGGCCACGCCCAGTCGGTGATCACCATCGACGACTTGGTCGTGAACCTCGATCAGAAGACCGTCGCGGTCGGCGGCGCCCGGGTGCACCTCACCGGCAAGGAGTACCAGATGCTGGAACTCCTCTCGCTCCGGAAGGGCACGGCGCTGACCAAGGAGATGTTCCTCAACCACCTCTACGGCGGCATGGACGAGCCCGATCTGAAGATCATCGACGTGTTCATCTGCAAGCTTCGCAAGAAGCTCGCCAACGCCAGCCAGGGCAAGAACTACATCGAGACCATCTGGGGCCGCGGCTACGTGATGCGTGACGGTGCGACTGAGATGCGAGCTATGGCTGGCTGAAGACATCCTCGCGAAATTCCAGAAAATCTCTAATCGGGATTGATTTCTCGTTCTCGCTGGCACAAGGGTCCTGCTTTACACAGGCAGGTATACCGTGAACGAAAACGCAGAAGTCATCGATGCTCCGGCCGTCGATGTCATTGAGCTGACGGCGGACATTGTCTCGGCCTATGTGTCCAAGAACTCTGTGCGGCCCGCCGACATGGCGGAGCTAATTGCCAGCACGCACGCTGCACTCGCTGGGCTTGGCACCTCTGCCGCACCGGCAGCTCCTGCGGTCGAGAAGCTGACTCCTTCCCAGATCCGCAAGTCGATCACGCCGGACGCACTGATCAGCTTCGAGGATGGCAAGCCCTACAAGACCCTGCGCCGCCACCTGACGATCAGGGGCCTCACCGCAGAGGCCTATCGCGAGAAGTGGGGGCTGCCGCGCGACTACCCGATAACGGCAGCCTCCTACTCCGAGCAGCGCTCCAAGCTCGCCCTGTCGCTTGGGCTCGGGCAGCATCGCACGAAGACGGCCCCGAAGGTTGCCGCGGTTGCAGAGACCGTTACGGAGAAGCCGAGGCAGTCGGGAAGAGCGCGGAAGGCGAAGGGCGCCACAGAGGCTTAAGAGCGAAAATGGCGAGCCTCAGCATGTCGGTGTCGCTATCTCACTGTGGCTTCGGCTCGGTCACCGATGGCTGCGCGGGCGCGGCAGGTGCAGACTGTTCTGACAGCTGCTTACGGGCGTCGGCGAGGCCGCCCTGCACGCTCGCCAATTCCTGACGCGCAGCCTTCAGCTTTTCGTCCAGCTCGGACAGCTCCTTGTTGCGGGTTGCTAGGTTCTCGGTCAGCGAGGCGAGCTGCGCCTGGGCGTCAGCCTGCCGCTTCTGCAGAGCCTCGACCGCAGTGCTCAATCCGTCTCGGGTCTCCTGGAGCTTCTTGACCGCTGCCTCAGCTTGGCTCCGCTCAGCGGTGACGCGATCCCGGTCCGCCTGACCTGCGGCGGCATCCTTCTGCGCAGAGGCAAGGCTGTCACGTGCCTGCTGAAGCTGCTGGTCGGTTCGAGTGACATCGGCCGTGAGCTTGTCTCGGTTCGCGCTCAAGCCGCTGATCGCCTGCTCCAAGTCAGCACGCTGTTTCAACACCTTCTCGGTCTCAGCCTTCGCTTCCGAGAAGGCCTTCTGCGCGGCGGCGGCGCCCTCGCGGGCTGTCTGCTGGCTCTGCTCAGCCTGAGCGAGTTCAGCCGTCTTGGCGGCGCTCTCCTGCGTCAGGGTCGCGAGATTGCCACGCAGCTTAGCTTCCTGTTGACGTGCTTCCTCAAGCCGCGCACCGACATTCGCCAAATCCTGGGTGCGAGCCTTAGCGGCCTGATCGGCTTTGTCTGCCGCTTCGCGCAGAGGCGCGATCTTCTGCTCGGCCTGCTGGACTTGGGTCTGCAGTTCGCCGAGGCGCTGTGTCTGCGCCTGTTGCTCCTTGGTCGCTGCACTCGTCTTCTGCTCGGCCGCCTGCTCCTCTTGGTGCAGCGTCGCGAGGCGGGCTTGCAGCTGCTCGACGTCCTGAGTGGCCTGGCGCCCCTGCTGCTCCGCGGTCGCGATCCTGGCTTGCAAAGCCGACAGCGTGCCCGTGGCCAGTTGCTGCTGCGCAAGCTCGGTTTGCAGTCTGACCTGCTCCGTCTGGAGCAAGCCGAGCTGTTGCTCAAAGGCCCTGCGGTGCTTGGAATGCACGGCGGTGACGATGAGCAACCAGACCAGCAGCACGGCCGCCACGACGGCAAGGCTGAAGGCTACAGGGCGACGCAGTTCGGATCGGACATCGATCGCCATGGTTCACCCGCTCGCTACCAGAGGACGCGGAGCTTAAACGCTGAAGAGCTGTCGGAAGGTCCGGCTCCCGACGATCCGACGCTCTGCAATGCCCTCGGCCTTACTGGCCTGCGGCTCGACGTGATCTGGGCCCCGCGGCGGCCGAGCCCAAGACCGACGGCTGCGCGGACAACCACCCGGCGAGTAACACCCTCGCACGGGCCTGCCGGATCGCGATCGCTGTGAGCGAAGCCAGGGACTTCAGGTCCCAGTACAATCACGTAGGCCGTGACTACGCGCGCCTCACCGCAGCTTCGGCTGTTCAGTGCGATTTTCCGGCTTGTCCGCTAAGTCGCTGCGAACCTTGATGCCGCCGGTGCGCGATCGCCGCTTCTTAACAACAGGTGATGACGCATCATCAGGCAAAAGCTCAGTGAATGGGACGGTAAACAGCAACCTATGGCCGGCATCGGCTACAGAAAAGCGGTAGCTCTGGAGCTGAGGATTACGGGTGCAGTCGCCTAACGATGTGAAGCCGGCACCATGCTGAGCCAGCGATCGGGCAGCCTCGTCATCGGCGCAATCCAATCCCTGATAGTCGCGGCACACCAAGCCGGACCGGGACTGCACGTCGAAGAAGTAGCGTGGCATGGCGCACTCCACCGCCCCTTCGAGATGCTCAGGTTGTTGACCGCCTGATTTGCTCGATCGAGTGTTGCTCCAAATCCGATCGTTGTCACCCCTATTGCTGCGACACGAGCGTTACAGAAACCCGCTCCCAGAGTGCCCTTTGAAGGCGTTGGCGCGGCGGATGTAGCCGACGACGGTCCGCGGATCCCGGTGGCCAGACTGATCCATGATCCGCGCGAGATCTGCCCCGCGCTCGGCCGCCGTGGTGATGTAGCCCGCCCGCAGGGAATGCGCCCCGAACGTCGAGGCATCGAGCCCAGCAGCGGCGCAGTAGCCCTGCAGGATGTTGGTGACGGATCGGTCCGTGAGGCGGGGCGCAATCTCTGCATCTTGTGCAGACTTTCGCACGCGCCCCGACCGCGACACTGGCCGGAACACAGGCCCGGAGGTGATGCCGGCCGCGTCGAGCCATTCCCGCACGAGGCGCACGGGCTGGATGAACCGACCCATCGGGATCGCCTTCTCGAACCCCCTGCCCTCTTGGTCGACCTTCGAACGCCAGACCATGATGCGCAGGCCCTCGGGATCCTCGCGTAGGTCCTCGACATTGAGGGCCACCAGCTCAGACCGGCGGAATGCGCCCGCGAAGCCCAACGCCAGCAGTGCCCGATCCCGCTTGCCTGTGAGGGTGTCGGGGACGCGGGCGAGCAGCATCTGCAGCACGTCGACCGTGGCGGCGGCTTTCTGGATCGGCGCAGTGCCGATCCGCCGCCTGATCCCCTTCATGGTTGCCCGGACGTCCTCGTCGTCGGTCGGGTCGGGGGCTTTTGCCAGCTTGTGCGCGTACCGGATCGCAGCGAGCCGTCGGCCGATGGTTGATGCGGACCGCCCCGCCTCTGCTTCGGCCACGAGGAAGCCCGAGACCGCCTCGGGCGTCGCCGGCAAGGGCCGGAAGCCATACAGCGTGCACCAGTCCTGAAACACGAGCGCATCGGACCTGTAGGCCCGCACCGTCGCGTCCGCCTTGCTGGCCTGCTGATAGGCGCGGACGATTGCCGCTGCCTTGGCAGGAAGGCTGGTCCGCAACTCGGTTTCTGCGGGCAAGGTGTCAGGCATCGTCCTCGTCCGCCTGGACGTCCTTCAGAGCATGATGCTCGGATAGTAGCCTTCGCATCGTTCGATCCGCCTCCGAGCAGTCGGTCGGCTCGGGCGAGGCGGGGTCGCAGCCCTCGATAGTCTCGGTGGTCTGCTGGTCGACCGCAGCGCGCTCCTCGCGACTGAGCCCCGCCAGGTCTCCGAGCCCAAGGTCGCGCGCGACGTGGGCCGCGATCTCCTCGCGTTTTGCATGAAGGGCCAAGACTCGCGCCTCCGCTTGATCTGCCACCTCCTGACGCCCGACCTGTTGAGCAAGCGCACGTCGCCACCCCGGGGGAAGTGTTGCGCCGCGCAGCAGCATCCGATCCGTGACGCTCGCCAGCACGAGTTGCCAGTGCTCTGGGCTCAGCCTAGCCAGCGATTTGCCCAGGCCGAGATTGTGAGCAGCCAGGTCGGCGGCTTCCTTCCACTCGGGCGGCAGGACGAGTTTTTCAGTCGGGATGGTGACGGGCGCATCAGGCATGCCGAACCCCTTCAGCTGAACTCACGCGACACAACGCCGGACGGTAGCCGATCGCCCGCCTCACCGCCCTTCAAGCCGAACCCTTTGAAACTTCCGAGAATGACCATTATCACAAGTTACACCAAGTCTGGCGCCAGCGCAACGCTAAAGCATGATAGCACTGTAATGCTACAGTTCCCACGTACAGATGAATGGCCATGCTGGATCAGCGGTCGGAGGTTCCGGTGCCGGAAAGGCTTGGTGTATGGCCGTCGCCCCTCCCCTTCTAAGGCCGGGCGATCGCATGGACTACCGAGAGCAGGTTGCACACCACGAAGCTGCCCACGTGGTCATCTCTCACATATTCGGAGGTGGCCCGACTGGGCATGGGATTGACCTTGATGCTCCGACCTCGGTGGCCGGGGCGTTCGGGAATGCCGGCGTCGCGACGCTGATCCACGATCCAGACCTGCCCGAGGATGAGCAGCGTAAGGACCTTGGCCGAAACGTCGCTATCATCCTCGCCGGTGCCGCCGCCGATGCGCGAACCAAGGGCTGCGCCATCGACGAGGCGCTTCAGGCTCAGCCAAGCGACGTGCAGATCGCGCGGGATACGATTGCGCTCTCACCTCTGATCTCGACGGCCGACAGAGATCCGGCCGAAGTGCAGGAAGAGCGCGAAATCGTGTTTCAGATTGGGTGCCAGTTAGCGGAGCAGCGCCTCGCGCGGCCTGATGTCTGGGCTTTGGTAGAGAAGATCGCGAAGCCCTGCCTCGCCAACGGCGGTAAGCTCTCCAAGAAGGAGATCGAGGCCCTTCTATAGCAAGAAGCCTCGCCACAACGCTTTAGCGCTGTCATGCTACAGCGTTAAAGCGGGAAAGCACGATGATGTCATAGCATCATCTCGCCATCGCGCTACGCGTCGCCTTTGGTCTTGAGGGAGGCTGCTGACGGATGCCCATGCTTCTGCAGGGCGGCGTCGATCCCTTCCATAATGACGTCGTGCACCTTCACGTCGCGAGTGAAGGCGATCTCGCGCAGGCGCCGATGCACCTCGCGCGGCAGGTACACCGAAGTGTGCACCACCTCAGGCCGAGCCCGGCGACCGCCGGCTTTCGGGGCGGGGGCCGGTTGTAGGGCAGGGGCCGCTGGAGCTTGAGTTTCCAGGGCCGGCGCGGCGACCTCCGGTTCGGTGGGTACTTGAGCCTCGACTTTAGCCTCGGTCTGCTCGTCCGACAGCTTCAGACCGCCGATGACTGAGGGTCGCCTGGTCACGCCTTGGTCCCTTTCATCTTGCGGTCTGCCCAAGCCCATAAGCCGCGCAGCTCGTCGGCTGCCTTGCCCTCGGGCGCATACTCGGTGACGCCCTTCCCGGCTGCCAGCGCGTCCTGATGGTCGGCACGCGTGGTCAGTGACGGTTCGGCCAATACCCCGAACATGCCGAGGCCGCTTGCCGCCTCGACGGTTCGAGCCGACCGACCGGCCGGGCACTGGTTCAGCACGAAGGCGAACCGATCCCGCATGCCGAGTCGCATCAGGGTCTCGATCGTCGGCATTGTGGCCTGAAGGTCGAGGCGAGACGGCCGAGCAGGGATAAGCGCTAGGTCAGCCGCCTGCATGGCGAGGTTGCCACCGGTCGAGGCAACACCGGCCGTATCAAGGATGGCAAGGGTGTATCCCTCTTGGCCGAGCGCTTTCAGGATCTTCGGAAGGTCCGACAGGCGATCCGGCCCTAAGCGGTCCACGGCCGGCGCGTCGACCGTCCTACTATCACCCCATGTGGCGAGGGATCCTTGCGGGTCGAGGTCGAGCGCGATGACGCGCTCCCCCGCCTCTGCGGCGGCGACTGCGAGACTGGCCGCGACCGTCGTTTTGCCGGCGCCGCCTTTCTGCGTGACGAGCGTGATCGTGCGCATATAACCCCGTCGGTGCTGTCGTGCTGTAGCAGGAAAGCATGACAGTAGGAAAGCGCTATGGCCTCGTTATGCTAGAGCGCCAGAATGCGGTCACGCTGTAGCACTACAGCATGATAGCGCGGCGCTTCACGGCGTGAGCGGCGACTTGCATCCCAATGGATGGAGACCAGACCGCCGCTTAGCATTACAGTTGCGAGCTAAGGCTCCTATCTGAGAGGTTTCGGATGGGAGAGCGCGATGCCTTCAGCCTCGCTCGAGTCCACGCTGGAGCTCTGGTCCACGACGCTGCGGCAGGCCAAGCAGCGCATTCGCCCGCTGTTTGCCGCGCCGAGTGTCGCCGCCTCCGCCAACGCCTTCCTGGACGGCCTGCTCGGGGGTGAGCGGCGCAAGACCGGCTGGATGCGGGCTGAGGCCGCCGGTGACCCGGGTCCCTGGCGTCAGCAGGCCATCCTCGGTCGCACGCACTGGGATGCAGAGGCTCTGCGCGACGTGGTGCGCGACGACGTCGTCGAGACGCTCGCTTCACCGGATGCGGTTCTCGTGATCGACGAGACCGGGTTTCTCAAACAGGGCAAAGCCTCGTGCGGCGTGGGCCGGCAGTACACAGGCTCGGCCGGCAAGATCACCAACTGCCAGATCGGGGTGTTTTGCGCCTACGTCTCGGATCAGGGCCACGCCTTCATCGACCGTCGCCTGTACCTGCCCAAGGCCTGGGCCGGGGATCCAGCCCGAAGGCAAGCGGCGCATGTGCCCGAGGCGATCACGTTCGCCACCAAGCCGCAGCTGGCGCTCGCCATGATCGAGCGGGCCATCCAGGCCGAGGTGCCGTTCGCGTGGGTAGCGGCCGACAGCATCTACGGCGTGGGCGAGATCGAGATGGCGCTGCGGCGGGCCTATAAGGGCTACGTGCTCGGCGTCACCGGTCAGCATCGCTGCGTATTCCGACGAAGCCGGCCGGGGTTTCCGATTTGAAGCCGGCCGTCATTCCGAGGCGAAGCCGGCCACCGGCCCGATCTGAAGCCGGCCAGTGACGGGGCACTCCCGCGGGTCTGGGGTGAGGATCACGAGGTCAGTCGGACAGGTCAAGCGGCGGGCTCGGCCGCCTTGCGTTTGCGCAGGCTCTCGCCGGCGAGTTCAATGCGGTGAGCGTTGTGCAGCAGCCGGTCGAGGACGGCATCGGCGAGCGTGGGGATGCCGATGATCTCGTACCAGCGATCCACCGGGACCTGGCTGGTGATCAGGGTCGAGCCGGCGTCGTAGCGGTCCTCGACCATCTCCAGAAGATCGCGCGCCTGTTCGGGCAGGAGCGGCTCGGGGCCCCAATCGTCGAGGATCAGCAGGTTCGCCTTCGCGATCTGGCGCAGCAGACGGCTGTAGCGGCCATCGCCACGCGCGAGGCTGAGCGCCGCAAACAGGCGTGGGACCCGGTAGTACAGGACCGAGAGGTCGTCCCGGCAGGCCTTGTGCCCGAGCGCGCAGGCGAGCCAGCTCTTGCCCACGCCGCAGGGGCCGGTGATCACGAGGTTGCGCCGGGTCCGGATCCAGTCGCCGGTGGCAAGCTTGAGGAACAGGGCACGGTCCAGGCCGCGATGGCTGCGGTAATCGACGTCCTCAATGCTGGCGGGATGGCGCAGCCGTGCGGCGCGGGCGCGGGCCTCGAAGCGCTTCTGCCGCCGAGCCGTGGCCTCGTGGTCAAGGAGCAATCCGAGCCACTCGGCGTGGCCGAGGGCGCGGGCCTCCGGGTTGGCGTCCAGCGCCTTGAAGCCCGAGGCCATGCCGCTCAGGCCGAGTTCGTGCAGGAGCTCGAGGGTGGGATGGGTGAGCATCGGCGTCTTTCGTCAGTGGAAGTAGCGCGGGCCGCGTAGGTTGGGGTGGAGCATCACCGGGACGGCCTCGGCCGGCGGGGCCGCGCGGTTGAGACCGTTGGCCAGGATCGAGGCGATGCTCTTGTAGGTGAGCGCGCCGAGCGCCACGGCTCGGGCCGAGGCGGCCTCCGCCCGGCCGGGGTCGAGCCCCCGGTAGAGGCGCAGGATGCCCAGACAGGTACGGAAGCCCTGCTCGGGATGGGGCCGGTCGTGGAGGATGGCGATGACCAGCCCCTCCGTCTCCGGCCCGATGCCGCGCGCCCAGCGCCGGAAGCGCTCGGGGCTCCACTCGGCGTAGCGGCGATGGGCGCTGGGCATGTGGTCGGGATCGGTGCCGTGCCGCCGTCCGGTGTAGCGGCGTTCGTGGGCGGCGACGCGCTGTCCGCGATGGAACACCTCGACGGTGCGCGCCGTGAGGCGGACGTCGACCTGCTCGCGGATCAGGGCGTGGGGCACCGAGTACAGGAAGCCGCCCGCCTCGACGTGGTAGTCGAGGTTGACCCGGGCCAATCGCCACTCGGCGAAGGTGTAATCCTGCTCCGGCAGCGGTCGCAGCGCCGCGCGCTCGATCGCCTCGAACAGGGCGCGGCGCGTGGTGCCGAGCCGGCGCATGCGGTGAGCGTTGATACGCTCCACCATCGCGGCGATGGCGGCATTGCACTCGGCCAGGGAGAAGA
>Ga0209909_100576_pt1 | contig 14732 bp, 11 predicted proteins | sample FECB22metaG_FD_188302 | JGI IMG/M metagenome (GOLD analysis project Ga0209909, IMG submission 188302) | Cyanobacterial communities from the Joint Genome Institute, California, USA - FECB-22 (SPAdes) (version 3) | ecosystem: Environmental > Aquatic > Thermal springs > Hot (42-90C) > Microbial mats... | reverse complement strand
AGCGATCCATCAAGCTGCGCAGAAAACGGGCCGCACGCAACAACCAGTACCTTCAGCACATACTCCAGCCCTCAGCCCGTTAACCCGGATTCAGAGCCGTGTCGCGGAACCTTCGTTGCGGCCAGGACCGTCTCCATATAGGTGCCAGTCCTCGATGGTGCCCGAGGAGGGGCGATTGGAAGCTGAACATCCCCAAGCCGGTCCGGAACGGATTGGCGAGCGGCCGCGGACGATCTCGGTTGCCGGACGGCAGTTTCCCGTGCCGCGCTCGAGATGGCTGCGTTTAATGCTGGGCGTGCTGCTGGTGATCGGCGGATTGTTCGGCTTCCTGCCGATACTCGGCTTCTGGATGGCGCCGTTGGGATTGCTGCTGCTGTCGGTCGATCTGCCGCCGGTGCGGCGAATGCGCCGCAGGACCGACGTCTGGGTCGGCCGCACGGCGACGCGGCTGCGTCAACGCCGCCGCTGATCTGCGCGCATCGATCAAGCTTGGAGGCCACGCCCGGAATCGAACCGGGGTACACGGATTTGCAGTCCGCTGCGTCACCACTCCGCCACGTGGCCGGCCGGGAGCGATACATATTGGGGGGCTTGCGCTTAAGCAAGTGCGAAACGTCAGCCTGCAGCCTTGCCGGTCGTGGACGACGGCGGCTGGCTGCGCCTGATCAGGCTATGCTATAGCGTGCGCGCCGGGCCAATGCGTGGGCGCCGGAGCGTGCGGCCGTGACGGTCGAGGCGGGAGAGACAGGCATGAGCGATTTCGAACTGGCGCGGCGCAACATGGTCGAATCGCAGGTTCGAACCAACAATGTGACTGACCGGCGACTGATCGCGGCGATGCTGGAGATCCCCCGGGAGCGCTTCGTCGCGCCGACCATGCGGGAGCTCGCCTATATCGACGAGGACGTGCCGTTCGCCGAGAGCGGGCCCGGTCGCCATCGTTGGCTGATGGAACCGATGCCGTTCGCCCGGCTTGTGCAGCTGGCGGGCGTCCGGCCCGAGGACCTGGTGCTCGATGTCGGCTGCGGCACCGGCTACTCGACGGCGGTCCTCGCCCGCCTCGGCGAGTCGGCCGTCGGCCTCGAATGCGAGGCGGAACTCGCGGCCCGGGCCGATCAACTGCTGATCGAGCTTGGCATTGGCAATGCCGCCGTCTTGACCGGGGAACTGTCCGCGGGATGCCCGCGGCAGGCCCCCTTCGACGTGATCGTGCTAGAGGGCGCGGTCGAGGTCGTGCCGGAGGCGCTGTTGCGGCAGCTCCGCGACGGGGGGCGGCTGGTTGCGCCTGTGATGCACGGACCGATCGGCAAGGCGACGCTGTTCACCAAGAGCGGCGGCGAAATCTCGTCACGCGTGGACTTCGACATCAACGTTCGGCCGCTGCCGGGATTTCGCAAGGCAGTCGAATTCGTGTTCTGAGTGCTGGTCGACAGTCGGCGTTGCGCCGTCGCGGCGCTGCCGCCGACCGGGACTGTACTCGCAGCCGGTGTGGCGAATATACCCCACCGGCGTGGCAAATTCCCATCGGCCGGCGGGCGCTCTCTTCTCCAGACAGCGCGAGCCGCTATAGTTCCTGCAACCGTCCGGCAAAGGACGGACGTGACAGGGTTCAGCGTCGCCGGGTTGTGATGGCCAAAGTCGATTCGAGTCCGGCTCTGACGGTCGGCGCGGGCAGACATCTGCTCGCGGCGGCCCTCTTGGCGGCAGGCATGATCGCCGGGCAGGGCGCGCAAGCCGAGACATTGATGTCCGCGCTGTCCTCCGCCTATGTCAGCAATCCGACGTTGAACGCTGCGCGGGCGAATCTGCGCGCGGTTGACGAACTCGTGCCGCAGGCGTTGTCCGGCTGGCGTCCCCAGGTCTTCGGAGAAGGGGCCGTCCGCCAGAGCCACACCTCGACGACCCCGGGGGGCAGTCTCGACCTTACGACGTCGACGATCGGCGTGACGGTCACCCAGCCGCTGTTCCGCGGTTTCCGGACGGTCAATTCGACCAAGCAGGCCGAGGCGACGGTCCGAGCCAACCGAGCTTCCCTGAGCAATACCGAGCAGAACGTCCTGTTCGACAGCGTACAGGTCTACATGGCGGTCCTGACCAACCAGGCGATCGTCGAACTGCAGCGCCAGAACATCGAGGTATTGACCGAGCAGCTTCGCGCGACGCGTGACCGTTTCCAGGTCGGCGAAGTCACCAACACCGACGTCGCCCAAGCGGAGGCGGCGCTGTCCGGCGCCTATACGCAGCTCAACCTGGCGGAAGCTGACCTGCTGACGAGCAAGGCGCAGTACCGGCAGATCATCGGTCGTGATCCGGTCAACCTGACGCCCGCGGTGCCGGCGCGCTCCCTGCCGTCCAGTCTCGACGAGGCTGTCCGGCTCAGCCAGGCGAATCACCCCGCCATCATCGCGGCGGTCTATGCCGAAGAGGCGTCCGCCTATCAGGTGAAAGTCGTGGAAGGGACGCTGCTGCCGACCCTGACCCTTCAGGGCAGTGTCGACTACACGAACAACCCGTCTGCCTCCGTCGACAGCTCGGCCTCGGCCAGCATCATGGCCCAGTTGACCATCCCGATCTATCAGGGAGGCATCGAGTATTCGCAGGTCCGCGAAGCCAAGGAGCTGCGGACTGAGCGGACGATGCAGATCGATGCGACGCGCGCCAATGTCCGCCAGGCGGTTGCCTCGGCATGGGGTTCGCTCGAGGCGGCAACTGCATCGATCGCGTCGGCGCAGGCGCAGGTGAAGGCTGCCCAGATTGCGCTCAACGGTGTGCGGGAAGAAGCCAATGTCGGTCAGCGGACCACGCTCGACGTTCTCAACGCGGAGCAGACGCTGCTCGATGCGCGGGTGTCGCTGGTGCAGGCCGAGAGCGCGCGGGTCGTCGCATCATATGCGCTGTTGTCGGCCGTCGGGCAGCTCAGTGCGGAACGCCTTGCCCTGGCGGTGGACTACTACCAGCCCGAACGCCACTATCAGCAGGTACGCGACAAGTGGTTCGGCCTGCGCACGCCGAGCGGCCAGTAGCGGAACTGAGGATCCGCGCGGCAGCGCGGGGCAGGGGCAGCCCATTGCACGGTCGCGGCCCGCTGCAATTCATGGCTGTGGGTTTGGTTCGGGCAGGGTTGCGAACCTCGGGTGCCGTGCCATAGTCGCCTGAGATGCGAACGCCGAACGATTCGGCGAAGCACCCCGGTTGCTCGCGGCGGAGATGGGGGATCATGAGCAAGCCGAACCCGGCACCCGAACCGACGATGGAGGAGATCCTCGCGTCGATCCGCAGGATCATCTCCGATGGCGACGAGATGGCGGCCTCGGCGCCACCACCGCCGCCGCCTCCTCCTGCGGCTCAGCGTAGTGCGCCGCCGTCTGCCACTCAGCGCAGTGCGGCGCCGATGCCCGTGCGGCCTGCAGTGGTGCCGGAACCTGTGGCAGGGAGTGCCGCCGATACCGCGGCGGATGATGCCGACATCTTCGACCTGACCGACGCGATGGTGGCCAAGCCCGAGACGGTCGCGCCGGACTTCGATTTCGATTCGATGGATGCCGGTCCGGAGGAGGACGTCGCTCCGGTGGTCGAGGAGCGCCAGGCCCGCCCGGAGCCGGCTACCCGACTGGTCGAGCCCGAAGTCGTGCAGTTCCGAACCGACGAGGAACCGATGCGTACGGTACCGGGGGGGCGGTCGATCCAGGCCGAGCGGCCCATCGAGGCCTCTACGCCACCCCGGCCGGCTGCGGCCCCGACGCCAGCTGCCGCGCCGCGCGAGATGGATAATCGGGACACATTCTCACCGGCGCAATCGCAGGCCGCTGACCGGCCGGCCGAGCCGGTGGCCGAATCGTCTTCCCCACTGATGTCGCCGCAGACGGACAGTGCCGTTGCAGCGGCCTTCGGAAGGCTGGCCAACACGATTCTCTCGCGTGATCCGAAGACCCTGGAGGATCTGGTCAAGGAGATGCTTCGGCCGATGCTGAAGGAGTGGCTGGACGACAACCTGCCGGTTCTCGTCGAACGGCTGGTCCGCGAGGAAATCGAGCGAGTGTCGCGCGGCCGGCGCTGAAGCCCGGTCGCCCTCCGGTTTCATCTCCACCTCGGTTGACTCGTCGCGACGCCTCGGCTTTGTTCCCACGCCGACCGGCGGCTCCAGCGCGCGACGAGAAAATCGATGCTCGACAAGACCTTCCTGCCTGCAGAGGTGGAATCACGGATCTACGAGGCGTGGGAGTCTGCCGGCGTGTTCCGCGCCGGGCGGCCAGAACGTCTCGCCGCGAAGCCCTACACGATCGTCATTCCGCCGCCGAATGTCACTGGCAGCCTGCACATGGGCCATGCCCTGAACAACACGCTGCAGGACGTGCTGGTCCGTTTCGAGCGGATGCGCGGCCGCGACGTGCTTTGGCAGCCGGGAACGGATCATGCCGGCATTGCCACGCAGATGGTCGTCGAGCGTCAGCTCGAGTCGAGCGGTACCACGCGGCAGGCTCTCGGCCGCGAGGAGTTCGTGCGGCGCGTCTGGTCCTGGAAGGCCGAGTCGGGCGGCATGATCCTGAGCCAGCTCCGCCGGCTCGGTGCCTCATGCGACTGGTCGCGCGAACGTTTCACCATGGACGAGGGCCTGTCGAGGGCCGTCGTCAAGGTGTTCGTCGAACTGTACCGGGCGGGTCTGATCTACAAGGACAAGCGGCTCGTCAACTGGGATCCGAAACTGCTGACCGCGATCTCCGACCTCGAGGTGCAGCCGACCGAGACGAAGGGCCATCTGTGGCATCTGCGATACCCGGTCAAGGACGCGCCGGGGCGGACGATCACGGTGGCGACCACCCGCCCGGAGACGATGCTGGGCGATACGGCCGTTGCCGTTCATCCCGATGACGCGCGCTACGCCGATCTTGTCGGCAAGACCGTCGTCCTGCCGATCGTCGGCCGCGAAATACCGATCATCGCGGACGAGTACGCCGACCCCGCGCAAGGGTCGGGAGCCGTGAAGATCACGCCGGCCCACGACTTCAACGACTTCGAGGTCGGCCGGCGCCACGGACTGCCGATGATCAACGTGCTCGATGCGCACGGCAGGATCAACGACGAGGCCCCCGCCGCCTATCGAGGCCTCGACAGGTTCGAGGCCCGCAGGAAGGTGGTTGCCGAGTTCGAGGCACTGGGGCTTCTGGAGAAGATCGAAGACCACGTTTACACGGTGCCATACGGCGACCGGTCCGGCGTCGTCATCGAGCCGTGGCTCACCGATCAGTGGTATGTCGACGCCGCGACCCTGGCGAAACCCGCGATCGAGGCGGTGGAGCGGGGTGAAACGGTGTTCGTTCCCCGCAACTGGGAAAAGACCTACTTCGAGTGGATGCGCAACATCCAGCCCTGGTGCATCTCGCGCCAGCTCTGGTGGGGGCATCAGATCCCCGCCTGGTACGGGCCGGATGGTCACGTCTTCGTCGCCGAGACCGAAGAAGAGGCCTCTGCCGCGGCACTGGCGCACTATGTGCTGAACGAGATCATCAGCGAAGAGGAGGCCGCCGCGCTGGCCGAGGATCCGGAGCGCCGCGCCGCCTTCCTGCGGCGTGACCCCGACGTGCTCGACACCTGGTTCTCCTCGGCGCTGTGGCCGTTCTCAACGCTCGGCTGGCCTGACGAGACGCCCGAACTGCGCCGCTACTACAAGACCGACGTGCTGGTCACCGGGTTCGACATCATCTTCTTCTGGGTGGCGCGCATGATGATGATGGGGCTGCACTTCATGAAGGAGGTGCCGTTCCACACCGTCTACATCCATGCCCTGGTCCGCGACGAGAAGGGCCAGAAGATGTCGAAGTCGAAAGGCAACGTCATCGATCCCATCGAACTTGTCGAGAAGTATGGTGCGGATGCGCTGCGCTTCACGCTATCGGCGATGGCAGCCCAGGGCCGCGACATCAAGCTGTCGGAATCCCGTGTCGAGGGCTACCGGAACTTCGCGACAAAGCTTTGGAATGCCGCGCGCTTCTGCGAGATGAACGGCTGTGTTCCGGTTGCCGGATTCGATCCGGCCAGGGTGTCGGGAACGATCGATCGCTGGATCGTCGGGGAGGTCGAGGCCACCGCCCGCGCGGTCACCGAGGCGATTGAGGCCTACAAGTTCAACGAGGCGGCGGGCGCCGCCTACCGTTTCGTCTGGAATGTGTTCTGCGACTGGTATCTGGAACTCATCAAGCCTGTACTGTCCGGCGAGGATGGCGCTGCGAAGTTGGAGACGCGGGCGACGGCGGCCTGGGTTCTCGACCAAGGCCTCAAGCTCCTGCATCCGTTCATGCCATTCGTGACCGAGGAACTGTGGCAGCGGATCGGCGATGGGATCGGCGGGCGAAATACTGTCCTTGCCCTCTCGCCATGGCCGGAACTGCAGGGACTCATCGACGCGACAGCCAAGGCGGACGTCGAATGGCTTATCGACGCGGTGAGCGCCGTTCGCTCGGTGCGATCCGAGATGAACGTTCCGACAGCCGCGCGGTTGCCTCTATTCGTGATCTCGTCCTCCGCTGAAATAGAAGGCAGGATAGATCGTTACAGGGAGTTTATGAAGCGACTTGCGAGGCTCTCGAGTGTCACCATGGCGACCAGCGCGCCGGCCGGTTCGGTGCAGATCGTGGTCGGCGAGGCGACGGCGGCACTGCCTCTGGCAGACGTCATCGACCTTGATGCCGAGCGGGCCCGATTGCAGCGGGAAGTGCAAAAGCTCGTCGACGAGATCGGCAAGATCGACGCAAAGCTCGGCAATGCCAGCTTCGTCGCGCGCGCGCCCGAGCATGTGGTCGAGGAGCAGCGCGAGCGGCGCCAGGAAGCCGAAGCGGCACGCGTCCGCCTGTCGCAGGCGCTCGAGCGGTTGTCGGGCGCCGCCTGATCGAGGTGCCTCGCATTCGCCGCAATGAGGCGGGAATGGCAACCTTGCGCGGTTGGTCGCCCAGATGGCATGCGGGGCTCTCATGCTGGAGAACGAACTGGTTCGGCAGGGAAACTGGCTGTTTCGCCGACGCTCCTACCTGCCTCTCGTCATCCTGCCAGTGGCGATGGTCGCATTCGCGCAGTCGGACTGGGTGATCCACGCCTTCGGCGACGGGGTCGAGGACATCTGGGATTTTGGTTGCCTGCTGATTGCATTGTCCGGTCTGGCGGTCCGTGGCGCGATCGTCGGGTTCGTTCCACGCGGCAGCTCGGGCCGCACCACCAGGATGCAGCGGGCGGAGGCTCTCAACACGAGCGGGATGTATTCGCAGATGCGGCATCCGCTCTATTTCGCCAACTTCCTGATCTTTCTCGGCTTCCTGCTGGTCTTCAAGAGCCTGCTGTTCGGCCTCGGCGGCGCGCTGGCGTTCTTCCTGTACTACGAGCGCATAATGCTGGCGGAAGAGAGATTTCTGGAGGAACGGTTTGGCGACGCGTACCGCCATTGGGCGCAGCGCACGCCCGCGATCCTGCCCCGGTTCAGCGGTTGGGTCTGGCCCGAGCTGCCATTTTCGCTGAGGACCGTACTGAGGCGGGAGTATCCGGGGCTCTATCTGATCACGGTGTTCTTCCTGGTCGTCGAGGCACTCGAGGCCGTGGTCGTAGAGGAGTTGCCGCTCGACGTCTGGATCAGCGAGGAACCGGTCTGGGTGATGTTGTTCTTCCTGGGAACACTGACCTATCTTGCGATCAGGCTCATCCGTCAGCATACGACATGGCTGGCCGTCGCCGGTCGTTGACGTCCGATATGGGACCAGAATCCATAATACAGATATCGGCTTGCCGAGGATTCCTCGGTCGGCGCATGACGTGAGGATGTGTTGGAGCGACTGTTGCGGCGCTGCCACATAACGTGGGAAATCTGCAACGATCGGTGTTCGGGCGCAGCCGCGCCCAGTTCATGCCACAAAGCTACCTCATCTTGTTAACTGTCTGTTAAATAGACGGTTTCCGGGATGCGCTGAAGGCCGCCTCGACTTCGCCGCAGTGTCGTGAGACGCTCGAACCGACAGTGGCGTATTGCCCGCCTCCGGGCGTCGTGGCAGTCAGCGGACGCGGTATCCGGTCTCGTATGGGGCCTTCGGTCAGCGGCACTTGCGGGCAGCCGCGACCGGATCGGGCGGCGCAGGGTGAAAGTGCTGGACTATGCGGTCTCTGGGCGTTCTTGCGGTGACGATGTTGGGCTCGGTCGTGCTCGTGGCGCCGTCGGCGCGAGCGCTCGATCCATCGCTGCCTCTGTCTGCCGACGCATCTCCCGTCGATGCTTTCCGGATGGGCGCGGAGGCTTACAGCGTCGGCGACCTGCAGTCGGCCCTCAACGCCTTTCAGTACGCCGCTTCCAAGGGACATGCCATTGCCCAGTGGAAGCTGGGCAAGATGTACGCCAGCGGCGACGGCGTGCCTGAGGATGACTACATGGCGTTCCAGATGTTCTCGCGGATCGCCGATCAACACGCCGACGACAATCCCTACACGCCCTCCGCGAGAGTCGTCGCCGACGCCTTCGTCAATCTGGCTACCTATTACAAGAATGGCATCGCGAAGGCCGGGATAAAGCCCGATGTTGGCCGTGCGGTCGATCTTTTCACCCATGCGGCAACATATTTCGGCGACGCATCCGCCCAGTACAACCTGGCCCGCATCTACCTCGACGGTGACGGCGTGCAGCCGGACCCCGGCCGTGCCGCGCGCTGGTTGAGCCTCGCCGCCCGCAAGAATCACGTTGCCGCTCAGGCGACGCTCGGGCAGATGCTGATCTACGGCGATGGTGTCCGGCCAATGCCCGAGAAGGGCTACATGTGGCTGTTGGTGGCGCGCGAGAACGCCGGCCCCGAGGACCGCGACTGGATACTCGCGCTCGATCATCGGGCGAGCCAGATTCTGACGCCGGAGCAGAAGACTGCCGCCGCCGGCCTGGCGGAGAAGTGGTTGACCAAGGGCACCGAATAGCCGCAGGTCGCCGGCAAGCCCCGACGCCGCATCGCAGGACGCGGTTCGCGGAAGTCGGCCGGCTAGAGTTCCAGATCGACCCAGACGGGAGCGTGGTCCGACGGCTTGTCCCAGCCGCGGGTGTGCTTGTCGACACCACACCGCACCATCCGGTCGGCTGCCTGCGGCGAGAGTAGCAGATGATCGATGCGGATCCCGTCGTTCTTCTGCCAGGCAGCCGCCTGGTAGTCCCAGAAGGTGTAGACATCGCTGTCCGGCATCGCCGCGCGGATGGCGTCGGTGAAGCCGGCGGCAAGGAGTTCGCGGAACTTCGACCGGCTCTCTGGCTGGAACAGGGCATCGCCGACCCAGTTCTCCGGATAGCGCGCATCCTCGGGCATCGGGATGACATTGTAGTCGCCGGCCAGCACCAGCGGCTCCTCGAGGCGAAGGCGGCTTCGCGCGCGGGCGATCAGTCGGTTCGTCCAGGCGAGCTTGTAGGAAAACTTGTGGGAGCCAACCGGGTTGCCGTTTGGCAGGTAGATCGAGGCGACTCGGGCGACGCCATGCTCGCCGGCTATCGTCGCCTCGATGTAGCGCGCCTGGACGTCGTCGGGATCGCCGGGCAGGCCACGGACCACGTCCTCGATCGGCCGCTTCGCTAGGATCGCGACGCCGTTGAATCCTTTCTGGCCATGCACGGCGACATTGTAACCGGTGCCGTCCAGCGCCTCGTGCGGGAAGGCCTCGTCGGCCGACTTCACCTCCTGCAGGCAGACGACATCGGGGTCCGCCTCGGCGAGCCAGCGCCGCAGCAGCTCGATTCGCGCGCGGATTCCATTGATGTTCCAGGTCGCGATCTTCATCGGCCCCCCAGCGCGTGACCGCCGGCGGCGCCGGCAGCAGCGGTCAGATCGAGAAAGACGTTCCGCAGCCGCAGGACGCGGTCGCGTGCGGATTGCGCACCTGGAAGGAGGCGCCAATCAGATCGTCGACAAAATCGATCTCGGAGCCCGCCATGTACATCATCGACACCGAGTCGACGAAGACAGTGGCGCCGTCCCTCTGGATGACGATATCGTCCTCGCCGGGAGACGAATCGAGCTCGAAGCCGTACTGGAATCCCGAACAGCCGCCGCCGGAGACGCTGACCCGTAGCGCCGTCTTGCCCGGTTCCTTCGCCAGGATGCGGACGATCTGGCGCGCGGCCCGTTCGCTGAGCGTGACCTGCTGTTCGTCGACCTCGATCATTGGCGGCTCCTCGATGTCCGGCGGATGCGGGATGGACATTCCGTCGCCGGAGCGACCTAAAGGTATGGTGGACGACGTGACTGTCAATCGCTCCGCCGTCGGAGCAGGGGTCTTTCGGGAATGGTTCGGATGCCGGCAGCCGCACGGCTCCGATCCCGCCCGCAGCCGCGGCCGGCTCCATCCCGAGCCGCCGAGCCCGACCCGCACCGAATTCCAGCGCGACCGGGACAGGATCGTTCATTCCACGGCCTTCCGGCGTCTGCAGTACAAGACGCAGGTCTTCGTTTTCCACGAGGGCGACTACTTTCGCACCCGCCTCACCCACACGCTCGAGGTGGCGCAGTTGTCGCGTGCGCTCGCGCGCAGCCTCGGCCTCGACGAGGATCTGGCCGAAGCGGTGGCGCTTGCCCACGACCTTGGGCATCCGCCGTTCGGGCATGCCGGCGAGCGCGCGCTCGACCGGGCGATGGCGAACTTCGGCGGCTTTGACCACAATGCCCAGAGCCTGCGTGTCGTCACGCTGCTCGAGCGTCGCTATGCCGCGTTCGACGGGCTCAATCTGAGCTGGGAGACGATCGAAGGCATCGTCAAGCACAATGGGCCGCTGGTCGATGCGGCGGGCGAGGGGATCGGGACCTATGCGGCCGGTGTGCCGGCTTCGATCCGCGAGCAGGATGCCCGTTACCAGTTGAGGCTCGCCTCTTGGGCGGGCCTGGAGGCGCAGGCCGCCGCACTCGCCGACGATATCGCCTACAACAGCCACGATATGGATGATGGTCTGCGCGCCGGTCTGTTCGCACTCGACGACGTGGCGGGCGAGGTGCCCTTCGTCGCAGCGATCGTCGCGGATCTGCGTGGGCGCTATCCGAGGCTGGAGACGTCGCGGCTCATCCACGAAACGACGCGGCGGGTGATCACCGGATTGATGGAGCGGGCGCTGGCGGAATCCGCCGCTCGGATCGCCGCCGCTGCGCCTGCCGACGCCGACGCGGTCCGGGCGGCATCGAGCGCCATGATTGCCTTCGATGCGACCGCTGCTACCGCCGTCGCCGACCTGCGCCGGTTTCTGTTCACCCGGATGTACCGGCACGAGCGCGTCAACCGGATCATGGAAGATGCCGCCGACGCGGTGACGCGGTTGTTCGAGGCGTTCCTGACCTCCCCTGAACGGATGCCACCGGAATGGGCGCGTACGGCCGCGCGCGGTGACGGCGAGGATCGCGCGCGGGTGGTGGCCGACTACATCGCCGGAATGACCGACCGCTTTGCGCTGAGCGAACATCGCCGGCTGTTTGACGCCGCGCCGGAATTGCGTTAGGCGGCGCGCGTCCCCGCAGGTCGGTGCCCGGGGACCAGCCGGGATCCTTCGAGCATGGATGTCTTCCGCGATTTCACGGCCCGCATCACCGGCGCCGTCGAGGCGATGTCGGCGGCGGGCGAACTGCCGCCGGGGCTGGATGCCGCACGCATCGCCGTCGAGCCACCGCGCGAGAGCAGTCACGGCGACCTCGCGACCAATGCGGCGATGGTGCTTGCCCGCGATGCCGGCATGAAGCCCCGCGACATCGCCGAGAGGCTGGCCTCCCGGCTGCGGGCCGAACCCGGCGTTGCATCCGTCGATGTGGCAGGGCCCGGCTTCGTCAACCTGACGCTGACGCCCGAATACTGGCACGAGGTACTGGATGCGTTGATCCGCGCCGGAGCCGGTTTTGGCCGCAGCCGGATCGGCGGCGGCGAGCGCGTCAATGTCGAGTACGTCTCGGCCAATCCGACCGGACCGATGCATGTCGGCCATTGCCGCGGCGCGGTATTCGGTGACGCCCTGGCCAGTCTTCTGGAGTTCGCCGGATATGAGGTCACGCGCGAGTACTACGTCAATGACGCAGGCGCTCAGGTGGATGTGCTGGCGCGCTCTGCCTATCTGCGCTACCGCGAGGCGCTCGGCGAGGAGATTGGCGACATTCCCGAGGGGCTCTATCCGGGCGATTACCTGAAGCCGGTCGGCGCGGCGCTGGCTCAGCGTTACGGAGAGAGCCTGCTGGCCCGGCCGGAGAGCGAGTGGCTGCCGACGGTCCGTCAGTTCGCGATCGACGCTATGATGGCGTTGATCCGCGACGACCTCGCCGCACTCGACATCCATCACGATGTGTTCTTCTCCGAACGCTCGCTGATCGGCCCGGATGGCGGCCGCGTGGCGGCGACGATCGACGAGCTGCGAGCACGCGGTCTCGTTTACGAGGGCAGGCTGCCGCCGCCCAAGGGGCAGCTCCCGGACGACTGGGAGGATCGCGAGCAGACGCTGTTCCGCGCGACCACATTCGGCGACGACGTCGATCGTCCGCTGATGAAGTCCGACGGCAGTTATACCTACTTCGCCTCCGACATCGCCTATCACCGCGACAAGTTCGAGCGCGGCTTCCGCACGATGATCGACGTGTGGGGCGCCGACCATGGCGGCTACGTGAAGCGGATGAAGGCAGCGGTGAAGGCGGTGAGCGGCGGGGAGGCCGAGCTCGATATCAAGCTATGCCAGCTCGTGCGGCTGCTGCGTGGTGGCGAGCCGGTAAAGATGTCGAAACGGGCCGGCGAATTCGTGACGCTGCGCGACGTCGTCGACGAGGTCGGACGCGACGTGGTGCGCTTCATCATGCTGATGCGCAAGAACGACGCGACGCTCGACTTCGACTTCGACAAGGTGACCGAACAGTCGAAGGACAATCCGGTCTTCTACGTCCAGTACGCGCATGCGCGCGCCCATTCGGTGTTCCGCCAGGCGGCGGAAGCCTTTCCCGATATCTCCTACCCGATGCCGGCCCCCGGCGCGGCGGCCCTGGCAATCCTCGCCGATCCCGCCGAGATGTCGCTGCTCAAGCTGCTTGCGGCGTTCCCGCGCACGATCGAAACGGCGGCCGCCGCGCATGAACCGCACCGCCTCGCCTTCTATCTTCACGAGGTCGCGAGCGATTTCCACGGACTATGGAATCGCGGCAAGGACTTGCCACAATTACGCTTTATTAACCCCGGGGACCGAGTTTCGACGATAGCTCGGTTAACATTGGTTCAGGCTGTTGCGTCGGTATTGTCGGCCGGACTGAGAGTGCTCGGAGTGGAGCCCCTCGAAGAAATGCGTTGAATCGCGTTTCCGGTCAGACGACTATTGAATTCCGCCGCCTGCGCGACAGACATACAGCGGGATAGGGCGAGGAATGTCGGATACGCGATACCACGGGCGCAACGCGCAGTGGGATACGACCGCGGAGGCAGGGACACCCGGCCGCCGAACGGATGCCGTACAGTCCGATGATCCGCTGGCCGAGCTGGCGCGGCTGATCGACGAGGATCCGTTTGCCGACTTCAACCGCCAGCGCAGGGAGCCCGAGGTGTCGGGCGATCCTAGTCACTATGGCGCGCCCTCCGCACACGGGTATGACAGCCTGGCGTCCCAGCCTACCCATCACACCCATCAGGGCTATACGCCTCATGCCGACGAGCCGGCAGGTCCGTTCGACGGCCATGACCATGACGCGACGGATATCGGCAGGCTGTATGCCGAACTTGCGGCTGCGAGCGAACGGGTCGAGCCGCGCTTAGAGGCCCCGCGCTACACGTCGTTTCCCGGCCCCCGTTCGACCCCGGTGCCGGAACCGGAGGCTTATGGCGACGAGCCGTTCGAACCGCATCAAGGGGATGCCGGCGGTCTCTATGGCGACCACGGCTATGCCGACGAGGGACATCTCGCCGACAGCTGGGCAGAGGACCCCCGCTATGCGAACATGCCCGGAGATTCGGCCTATGATCCGCTGTACGCCGAGACCGATCCGGCTTTTGACCAGACGGGACATTTCGCCCCTTACGAGGGCGAACCGGTCCAGGAGCCGAAATCGAATCGCCGCCGCGCCATGATGATTGCCGGCGGCATGGTCGGCCTGGTTGTGGTCGGCGGCGCCGCTGTCGTCGGCTACGGATTCCTGTCCGGCGGCGACACCGATGCTCCGCCGCCGGTAATCCGTGCCGAACGCGCGCCGGTGAAGATCCAGCCGCCGAGCAGCGGCGAGAGCGATGCGGCAGCGGCACAGTCGCCCGGCAAGCTGGTCTATGATCGCGTTGGCGCGGATAGCGGCAGCGAGGAACGGCTTGTCTCGCGCGAAGAAGCAGTGGCCGATGTCGGCGACCGTCAGGTTCGCAGGATCGACACGAACCAGGACGACGGCCTGCGCGGCGCCACGGGCGAGGCGACGTCGGACGATCTGCCGCGCCGGGTCCGCACGGTGGTGGTGAGGCCTGACGGCACGATCGTCGGCGAGGTTGCTCCGCCACAGCCGGCCGTGCCCCTGCAGCCCGCTCCGCTACCGGGCAGCGATACCCCTGCCAGTCCCGCCGAAACCGCCCAGGAAGCGCCGACCGAGGACGCAGCGGCCGCGACCAGCAGCGTCGAGGTTCCGCTGCCGGTACCAAGGCCGGCCGAACTGCCGAGGTCTGCGGAGGCGCCGCGGCAGCCCGCGGCCGTTGCAACCGCCCCGGTCGCAACGGCGCCGGTCGCCGCCCCGCGGCCGGCGGGAAGTGGCTTC
>Ga0209909_100574_pt1 | contig 14807 bp, 11 predicted proteins | sample FECB22metaG_FD_188302 | JGI IMG/M metagenome (GOLD analysis project Ga0209909, IMG submission 188302) | Cyanobacterial communities from the Joint Genome Institute, California, USA - FECB-22 (SPAdes) (version 3) | ecosystem: Environmental > Aquatic > Thermal springs > Hot (42-90C) > Microbial mats... | reverse complement strand
GGCCGCCCGGCAGTCCCAGCGCATAGACCACGCGGCCCTCACGCAGGGCCATCACCGGCGACATCGAGGTGGTGACGCGCTTGCCCGGCGCGATCGACAGCGCGTTGCCCGGCCGCGGGTCGAAGTTCGACATGTAGTCGTTGGGCACCATGCCGATGCCGGGCACGATGAAGCGCGCGCCGAACAGGCTGTTGATGGTCTGGGTGGTCGTGACGACGGTGCCACTGGCGTCGGCCGTCGTGAGGTGCGTGGTGTCGGCGCCCTCCTTGGCCAGCAGCCCCGGTGTCCAGGCCTTGGCGCGCGAGAGGTCGATGCCGGCACGCCGCTGGTCGGCATAGGCGCGGGAGACGATGCGCTCGACCGGCACGTCGACGAAATCGGGATCGCCGCTCGCCTCGGTGCGGTCGGCGAAGGCGATCTTCAGCACCTCGGCCAGCAGGTGCAGCGTATCGACGCTGCCGAAGCCCAGGCTCTTGAGGTCGAAGCCTTCCAGGATGTTCAGCATCTGGGCGATGTGCACGCCCGACGCCGCAGGCGGCGGCGGGCCGACGATCTCCCAGCCGCGATATTGGCCGCGGATCGGCGTGCGCTCGACGACGCGGTACTGGGTGAGATCCTTCAGCGACACGAAGCCGCCGGTCTTCTGCATGTGCTCGGCCAGCAACGCGCCGAGCGAGCCACCGTGTAGCGCGCCCTCGCCTTCCTTGGCGATCAGCTGCAGAGCCTCGCCATAGTCGGCCTGCACCAGGCGCGCGCCGGCTTTCAGCGGCATGCCGCCGGGCAGCAGGCGCGCCGCCGCAAGCTTGTCCTTGGCGAGGTCGGCGGCGGCGCTTTCGATACAGTCGGAGAGATAGGGCGTGACGGTGAAGCCGCGCGTGGCATGGCGGATCGCGGGCTGCATGACGTCGGCCAACGGCATCGTGCCGTACTGACGCAGCGCCAGACACCAGGCGAGCAGCGAGCCCGGGGCCGCCACCGCCTTCGGCCCGACCTCGTTGACGCGACCTTCCGCCGTGAAGACCTGCGGTGCGGCGCCGGCCAAGGGGCGGAACATGTCCGGCCGCCCGGAGAGCGGCACGGCGCTCATGCCGTCGATGATGGTGTGCCGACCGTCGGCGGTGCGGATATGACAGGTCGTGCCGCCGATCAGTCCCACCATCATCGGCTCGACGACGGTGAGCGCGAACTGGCAGGCGACGGCGGCATCGACCGCATTGCCGCCTGCCGCCAGCATCTCCATGCCGGCGGCCGATCCCAGCGGATGGTTGGTGACCACCATGCCGCGGGTGCCGTGTGCCGGCTGCTTCTCGCACTTGAACAGCGTGCCGGCCCGCTGCCGCCAATCCTGGTTCACGCCGCGATCCTCAGTAGATAGTCTCCTTCAGCCGCTGCGGATACTCGCGGTCGTATTTCTCGGCATCGAAATCGGCCTGCAGCGCCTTCATCATGACGCCGCTGCTCGGCAGCGCGCTCTCAGCCAGGTGGCGGCTGGCGTCCCACAGATGCGAGCGGACCAGCGCCTTGGGGCACTGCGTGTAGACGCTCTCGGCCGTCACGATGATCACGCTGCGCGGGATCTTGTCTTCCATGGTGAAGGAGGCGCAGAGCGCGGGGTCGGTGCTGATCGCCGCCCGCCCGTTGATGCGCAGCGTGCGGCCGATGCCCGGGATCAGGAACAGCAGCGCAATCCGCGGGTCGCGCACGATGTTGCGCAACGTGTCGATGCGATTGTTGCCCCGCCGGTCGGGGATCATGACGGTATTCCGGTCGACCACGCGCACGAAGCCCGGCGGATCGCCGCGCGGCGTGCAGTCAAGGCCTTCGGGGCCGGCGGTGGCCAGCACCACGAACGGCGAGAGCTCGATGAAGCGGCGGTAGTGCTCGGAGATATGGCCGATCTCCTTGATCACCGCGGCGCCCGCGGGCTGGCCGTAGATCGCCTCGAGCTCGGCTTCGGACGTGACTAGGTGCGACGCTTGAACAGGGACATCGGGCACGGGGACCTCGTCTTGGAAGACACCAACGGAGCGGAACTATCGACGATTTGGGCCCTGCGAACCAGCGCCGCATCGCTATGATCGGGTCCTGGCGCGCCGATTGCTGGCATGCGCCCAGTTCATTGCAGGCAATTCATTGCAGGAGAAAGCATGCCGGACAGCGGCTGGCAGGTCGGCATCGACATCGGCGGCACCTTCACGGATCTGGTGGCGCTCCGGCCCACCACGGGCGAGCTGCGCTCGATCAAGGTGCCGACCCAGCGCAACGATCCCGTCGCCAGCATCAAGGCTGCCCTCGCCGCCGCCGGCCTCACGGCCGTCGAGGTCGACGATCTCGTGCATGGCACCACGCTGGTCACCAACGCCATCGTCGAGGACCGCGTCGAGCCCGTGGTGCTGATCGCCACGCAGGGCTTCGAGGACGTGCTCGATATCGGCCGCGCCGGGCGCCAGCATCTCTATCGCCTCGACCTGCCGCCGCGCCGCGCCGCCCAGGTGCCGCCGGAACGCCGCATCGGGCTCGCCGAGCGCGTCGACTACACCGGCAAGGTCATGCAGACGGCCGACGCGACGGCGATCGCGGATGCCGTCGGCAGGGCGGCGGCGAGCGGCGTCGAGAGCGTCGCGGTGTCGTTGATGCATTCCTACGCCAATCCCGCGCACGAGCGCGCCATCGGGTCAGCACTGAAAGCGGCGGTGCCGTTCGTGTCGCTGTCGCACGAGGTCAACCCCGAGACGCGCGAGTTCGAGCGCACCGCCACGACGGTGCTGAACGCCTCCGTGATGCCCATCGCCGCGCGCTATCTCGACCGCCTGCAGCGCGAGATCCAGGGCGCCAGCCTGCATGTCATGCATTCGGCCGGCGGCATGGCCTCGCCCGAGGCCGCGGCCCACCGGCCGCTGGCCATGGCGCTGTCCGGGCCGGCCGCCGGCATCTCCGCAGCCCAGCACATTGCGGCCTCGCTCGGGCTTGGCAAGGTGCTGAGCTTCGACATGGGTGGCACGACGACGGACGTCTGCCTGGTCGTGAACGGCGCGGCGGAGATCTCCACCGATTCCAAGCTGGCCGGCCGGCCGGTGCGCCAGCCCATGGTCGCGATCGAATCGATCGGCGCCGGCGGCGGCTCGCTGGTGAACCTCAGCACCGGCGGCCTTTCCATTGGACCGGAAAGCGCCGGCGCCGAGCCCGGTCCGGCGGCCTACGGCCGTGGCGGCACGCGGCCGACCGTGACCGACGCCAACGCCGTGTTGGGCTACCTCGATCCCAAGCGGCGGCTGGGTGGCGCGATTTCGCTCGATGTCGGCGCGGCTGAAGCGGCCCTGGCGCCGCTCGCCAAGCGGCTCGGCGTCGGGGTCGTCGAGCTGGCGCTGGGCGTGCAGCGCGTTGCCAACGCCACCATGGTGCGGGCGCTGGCGCGCGTCACCGTGGAGCGCGGCGTCGACGGCCGGCAATGCACCCTGCTCGCCTTCGGCGGCGCGGGTCCCATGCATGCCGCCCACCTGGCGCGCGAATTCGGCATCGCCGAGATCGTGGTGCCGCGTTTCTCCTCGGCCTTCTCTGCATTGGGCTGCATCGTGGCCGACATGAGCTACACCCAGCAGCAGGCGGTGCGGGTGCTGAGCACGCACTGGGACGCCGCGCGCTTTGCGGCTCTGCATGACGGCATGCTGGCAACGTTGATGGCGCCGTTGCAGCATCACGGACACGGCGCGGACGACATCACGGTCGAACGCACCGCCCTCGTGCGCTACGTCGGACAGAGCTACGCCGTCGAGGTGCCGTTCGCAGCCCCGCTCGACCTCGCGGCGCTGGGCCGCGACTTCCGCAAGCGCCATCGCGAAATCTACGGCTATGCGACGGAAGAGCATTGGGAGATGCAGAGCTTGCGCCTGCGCGCCCTGGTCGCCCGCCGCACCAAGCTCGGCCCCCTACCCGCGTCGGATGGCATGCCGCAGCCGACCAGCGTCGGGCTTTGCTGGTTCGAGCCGTCGGCGCCCCATCAGACGCCACGCTTCGACCGCGACCGCCTGCCGAGCGGCACGCATATCGCGGGCCCCGCCATTGTCGAGGATGCGTGGTCGACCATCGTCGTGCCGCCGGGCTACACGCTCAGCAGCGACGCGATGGGCCATCTCTGGATCCGCGAGGGCAAGAAATGAAGAACGCGATCGATCCCTTCACCGTCGAGGTCATCCGCCACGCCCTCACCGCGGCGGCCGAGGAGATGTCCTTCGTCGTCATGCGCTCGGCGCGCTCGCCGCTGCTGCGCGAGGCGGGCGATCTTTCATCGGCCATCACCGATCACAAGGGCGACCTGATCGCCCAGGGCCGCGATATCCCGATTCACCTGGGCGTCATGAGCTTCACGGTGAAGAAGTTCCTGGAGCGCGTGCCCGCCGAGCGACTGAAGGCGGGCGATGTCTGGTTCCTGAACCTGCCCGAGGTCGGCGGCAACCACTTGCCGGACGTGAAGGCGATCCGGCCGATCTTCCTCGAAGGCCGGCTGTTCGCCTTCGCCGTGAGCCTCGCCCATTGGGGCGACATCGGCGGCGCCTGGGCCGGCAGCTACTTCGCCGCCGCCACCGAGACCTGGCAGGAGGGCGTGCGCATCCCGCCGTTGCGCCTCTGCACCGCCGAGGGCATCGACGAGGAGAAGCGTGACTTCCTGCTGGCCAACCTGCGCGGCCCCGCCGAGCGCGAGGGCGATCTTCTGGCCCAGATCGCGGCGACCCGCGCCGCCGACGGCCGGCTCCAGCGGCTGTGCGAGGAGCATGGCGCCGCCACCATCCGCGCCGCGCTCGACCGTCTGGACGATCTTTCCGAGGCGCAGATGCGCGAGGCGATCGCGGGGCTGCCGGACGGCACTTACGACGGCGAAGATTTTCTCGACGATGACGGGCCAGGCGGCAAACCGGCGGCGATTCGCGTGCGCATCGAGATCAAAGGCGACCACGCGAGCTTCGACTTCAGCGCCACTGACGATGCGGTGGCAGGCCCGCTCAACACCACGCCGTTCGTGGCCATGGCCGCGGTCTATTATGCCATCAAGGCGGTCGCGGGACCCGAGATCCAGCCCAATGGCGGCTGCTACCGCGCATTGGACGTGCGGACGCGACCGGGCTCGATCCTCGATCCCGGCATCGACAAGCCGGTGGTTGGCGGCAACCACGAGACCTCGCAACGCGCTGTCGACGCCATCATGAAGGCCTTCGCCCAGGCGGTGCCCGAGCGGCTGACGGCCGGCGGCTCGACCACCGCGGGCCTGCTGATCTTCGGCGGCACGCGGCGCGACGGCGCCACCGGCACCTTCTACGAGACCCACGGCGGCGGCGAAGGCGCGCGCGCCGACCGCGACGGCACGCCGGTCGTGCGCGTCCACCTCACCAACACCATGAACACGCCGGCCGAGATCGTCGAAGCCGAGTACAGGATCCACGTCGAGGAGCAGCGCCTGCGGCGCGGCTCGGGCGGCGCCGGCAAGCATCGCGGCGGCGAGGGCATGATCCGCACCTACACCGTGCTGGGCGACGGCCTCACCCTCACCACCATGTTCGAACGCCGCGTCGTGCCGCCCTATGGCCTGCAGGGCGGCAAGCCCGGCGCGCCGTTCCGAGTGACGCTGCATCGCAATGGCGAAAGCCGCGAGCTTTCAGGCAAGGAGAACCTGCCGCTGCGCGCCGGCGACCGTGTCGTCATGGAAACATCCGGCGGCGGCGGCTACGGAGAGAACTAGTACTCGCTGCCTAGAGTATCTCGATTACCTGAGACGGATCTTGCCCGAGTGCCTCAATCGACTGCCGACGCTGTCTGAGCGCCTGCTCGACTTGATCCGTCGATCCGTTGCCCAGTCTTACCCAAACCATTCTGACATGCTCGCCAAGCACAAATCGCAGCGCCAGAAAGTCGGCATCCTTGCTGACGATCGTCAATCCTTGTTCAAGGGCAAATTTTGCAATTGCTTGATCGTTGGCGGATTTCAGCCCGAGGTCGCGGACATGAACAGAATCGGGAAAGGCATCGGCGAGGCGCCTGACGAGCTTGTGGCTGAGATTCTGATCGAACAGCAATCTCATGCGTGAAGCTGGACGGTTCCCCGTTCGCGTGCCGCCGCATAGGCGAGGCATGCCAGCACGTCCTCGCGGGTAAGATCGGGGAAGTCCGACAAAACCTCGTCGATAGTCATCCCAGAAGCGAGGTACTCCAGGACGTCAGCAACCGAGATGCGCATGCCGCGAATGCACGGTTTGCCGCCGAGCTTGTCCGGTTCCACGGTGATCAGAGTGCGCCAATCCGACATGACTTCCTCACAGGAACTCGATTGTACCCGCGACCGGCACGGTGACGCCAGCCACCTGGGAGGCCTACGGAAAGGCCTGACCTTTGCTGGGAGCGCCCACTCCTAGGTCGCGGTTAATCGCGACCCCTGCCGCTCATGGTCTCCCTAACGAAGCTGGGGAGGTGGCGCCGTCATACAGCGTCGGAGGGGTCATGAGCATCAGTCCTGTTGTTCATGACCCCTCCGCCCGCTATGCGGGCACCTCCCCTGCGCGGGCTCCGCACAGGGGAGGAATGGCTGACCGCGGCTCGAAGTACGGCACGGCGTCGAGCAGCGTGCGGGTGTAGTCCGACTGGGGATGCCGGAAGATCTCCTGGCTGGGGCCCGCTTCCATCACCTTGCCGGCCTGCAGCACGACGAGGTCGTCGCACAGCATGCGCACGACGTTGAGATCGTGGCTGACGAACAGGAGCCCGATCCCCTCTTCCCGCCGCAGCCGGTCGAGCAACTGCAGGATCACCGCCTGCACCGAGACGTCGAGCGCGGCCGTGGGCTCATCGAGCACCATCAGCCGCGGCCGCGGCGCGATGGCGCGGGCGATGCCGACACGCGCCTTCTGGCCCCCCGACAGCTGGTGTGGGAAGCGCTGGAGCAGCTCCAACGGCAGGCCAGCGCGGTCGGCGGCATCGCGCACCCGCCCGGTGAGCGCGGAGCCGTCGCGCAGGCCCTCGAGGCGGCGCAGCGGATGGGCGATGCTGTCGAACGCCGTGTAGCGCGGGTTCAGGCTGTCGTGCGGATCCTGGAACACGATCTGAATGTCGCGCCGTTGCGGCGACTTGTGGAACTCGCGCGCCGGGATGCGGGCAATCGATTCGCCATCGAACACGATGTCACCGTCGTCCGGATCGAGCAGCCGGCAGACCAGCCGCGACAACGTGCTCTTGCCCGATCCCGATTCGCCGACCAGGCCAAGAGCGCCGCCCGGCGGCAGCTGGAACGAGACGTCGTCGACGGCAGGCGTCGGTCCGCCGAAGGATTTCACGACTCGCATCAACTCGAGCAGCGGCGGCGTGCCCGGTTTACGCTGGATGGGCTTGGCAACGACCTTCGGCGCGTCGGGTGCGAGATCGGCGAGCGTCGAATGCCGCGTCGGCGAGGCGGCAACCAGCCGTCGCGTATAGGGATGCGCCGGCGCCTCGAACAGCGCATCGGTCTGGCCCTGCTCGACCACGCGGCCCTGCTCCATCACGGCGATGCGGTCGCACCAGCGCGCCGCCAGGCCGAGATCGTGGGTGATCAGGATCATGGCCATGCCGCGCTCGGCCTTGATGCGCGCCAGGAGCTCCATGACGGTCTGCTGCGTGGTGACGTCGAGGCCGGTGGTCGGCTCGTCGGCAATCAGCAGGGCGGGCTCGCAGGCGATCGCCATGGCGATCATGACGCGCTGGCACATCCCGCCCGACAGCTCGTGCGGATAGGCCGACAGCCGCGATTCGGGATCGCGGATGCGCACGGCCTTCAGAAGGTCGAGCGCCTGAGCGCGTGCGGACGCCTGGGAGAGGCGCCCCCGGAGCCGATCGTGCGCCGCCAGCACGTCGACGATCTGCTGCTCGACCGTGCGGATCGGGTTCAGCGCCGAGCGCGGATTCTGGAAGATCATCGACAGCGCCGAGCCGCGCAGGCGGCGCAGGTCGGCGTGGCCGGCATGAGTGATGTCGCGGCCCTCGAAGCGCACGCGGCCGCCGGTGATACGACCGGCGCGATCGAGCAGGCGCATCACGGCAAGCGAGGTCACCGACTTGCCCGAGCCGCTTTCGCCCACGATGCCCAGCGTCTCGCTGCCGTCCAGAGTGATGTCTATGCCGTGCAGCGCCTCGACGACGCCATGCCGCGTCGAGAAGGCGACCTGCAGGTTCTCGACCTGCAACAGCGTCATGTGCGCATGCGCGGATCGAGGATGTCGCGCAATCCGTCGCCCAGCAGGTTGAAGCACAGCACCGTCAGCATCAGCGCCAGGCCGGGGAAGGCCACCAGCCACCACTTGCCGGTGGTGATGAAGCGCGCGCCCTCGGCCACCATGATCCCCCATTCCGGCGTCGGCGGCTTGACGCCGAGGCCGATGAAGGAGAGGCCGGCGGCATTGAGGATCGCCCAGCCGAGGTTGAGCGAGATCTGCACCGCCATCGCCGGCAGCACGTTGGGCAGCAGCACGCGCAGCACGACCGACAGATGGCTGTCGCCGCAGGCGCGCGCCGCCTCGACCCAACCGGCGTTGCGCCGCACGTTCACCTCGGCACGGGCGAAGCGAATATAGAACGGCAGGTTGATGATGGCGGTGGCGATGATGATGTTCTCGATGCGATTGCCCAGCGCCGCCACCAGCGCCATCGCCAGCACGAACAGCGGAAAGGCCATCAGCACGTCGACGAAGCGGCCGATCCAGCGATCGAGGTTGCCGCCGACATAGCCGCAGAAGCCGCCGATCACGGCGCCAACCGCGAAGGAGAGGCTGACCGCCGAGAAGGCGATCAGGAGATCGAGCCGCGTCGCCGCCAGGATGCGGCTCAGGATATCGCGCCCCAGTTGGTCGGTGCCGGCCCAGTGCGCCGCCGACGGCGGCTTCAGTGCATTGGGCACGTTGGACGCCACGGGATCGTAGGGCACCAGCAGCGGCGCGAAGAGCGCGATGAAGATCAGCGCCAGAGCGCCGATGCTGGCTACCGCCGTCACCGGGTTGGAGCGCAGCACGTAGGCGGCGTGCCGCCCGATGCCCGACCGGCCAATGGCAAGGTCGCTCATGCCACCGACACCCGGGGATCGGCGATGCCGTAGAGCACGTCGATGGTGACGTTCACCAGCACGAAGATCGAGGCCATCAGCAGCACGAAGGCCTGCACCGGCGCGTAATCGGAGGAAAGCAGCGCATCGAGTGCGTACGACGCCACGCCCGGCCAGGAGAACACCTTCTCGACCAGCACGTTGGCGCCCAGCATGGTCGAGAACACGATGCCGGTGATGGTGATCACCGGCAGGAGCGCATTGCGCAACGCATAGGCCACGACAATGCGCAATCGCGACAGGCCCATGGCGTGGGCGGTGCGGATGAAGTCGCTGCCCAGCACCGCCAGCATCGAGGCGCGGGTCATGCGGGCAAGCGGCGCCAGCACGAACAGCGCCATGGTGAAGGCAGGGAGAATCAGCTGGCGGAAGGCGGCCCACCAGCCTTCCCAGTCGCCGGTGAGCGCGAAGTCGATCAGGTAGAAGCCGGTGATGTCGGGCGGAGCCGAGGCGAAGATGTCGATCCGCGCCGTCGGGTCGGGCGCCCAGCCCAACAGATAGTAGAAGGCATAGATCAGCAGCAGGCCGGATACGAAGGTCGGCACGCAGACGCCGAGCGTGCAGAGCAGCCGCACCGCGTGATCGATCAGCGAGCCCTGGCGCAGGGCGGCGAAGATCCCGAGCGGAATGGCCAGGAACAGCGCAATGACCAGCGCGGTGCAGGTGAGCTCGAGCGACGCCGGCAGCCGACGCTTGATGTCGAGCACGACGGGCTGTCCCGTCGTCATCGAGCGGCCGAAGTCGCCGCGCGCGATCTCGCCCAGGTAACGCACCAGCTGCACCGGGATCGGCTTGTCGAGGCCCATGGTGCGGCGCAGTTCCTCGATCTCCTCCTTGCCCGCGCTGGGGCCCGAGGCGAAGAAGGTCGCGGGATCGCCGGGCAGGACGCGCATCAGCGTGAAGGTGACGATCACGACGCCGAGCAGTGCGGGGATCGACGCCAACAACCTGCGGCCGACGCGCCGGGCGATACCGGCCAGCAAGCTACACCCTCTTCAGGTCGCGGAAGTCGGCCTGGCGGTAGAACTGATAGGTGTAGCCGTCGACCGACTTGGACATCGCCGCGTCGTGGTTGGGCTGCCAGAGCATGATCAACGGCGTCTCGGCGCCGAAGATCTCGATCATCTTCACGCAGTCGTCGTCGTACTTTGCCTTGTCGGTCTGGTAGCGCGCGTCGAGGGTCAGCTCTTCCATCCTGGTGCTCTTGAAGGAAGCGAAGTTCCAGCGCTGTTCGCGCGTGAAGTAAAGATAGAAGAAGTAATAGGTGTAGGGTAGCCAGGCCGTGGCGCCGTCGGTGAAAAATGGCATCTTGCGTTCCGACGCCAGCGTATTGAACTCGGCATCCGGCTTCTTCTGGATCTCGACCAGGATGCCGGCCTTGCCCAGCGCCTCCTTCACCAGCGCCGCCAGCGGTTCGGCCGTCGCCGCGGCGCCGACATTGAAGGAGAAGGTCGTCGAGAAGCCGTTGGGGTAACCCGCTTCCGCCAGCAGCTTCTTGGCCAGCGCCGGATCGGTCTTGTTGGGGATGGGCTGCGGGAAGCTGGCATCCGGCGGGGTCGTCGACCAGGTACCGTCATAGAGCTTCTTGCCGCGGCCGAAGATCGCCGCCTTGAACATGTCGTCGTAGGGCAACGCGGCGGCGATCGCCTTGCGCACCTTGACGTTGTCGAAGGGGGCGAGCTGGGTGTTCATCGCGATGTGGGTGAAGCCGTTGGTCTGCGGCATGGAGACGAGCTTGGCCTTGGCCGAGGTCTCGATGGTGGGCAGGTCGGCGGCGGCGAGGTCGATGGCGAGATCGGCATCGCCGCGCTCGACCAGGTTGGCGCGCGTCGCGGGCTCCGGGACTGTCTGGATGATGACGCGCTTGAAGTTGGGCAGCGCGCCGCCCGGTCCGCCGACCCACTTCTCGTTGCGCCGCAGCACCGTGCTTTCGCCGGGCTTGTGGCTCTCGACGATGTAGGCGCCGCTCGCCGCAGTGTTGGTCTTCATCCATTCCTGCGCCCACGGGTCCTCGGCCGTGGCGTTCTTCTTGGCGAGCTTGCTGTTGATCATGATGGCGTAGGGCACGCAGAGGTTGGCCAACGCCAGTCGATCGGGTTTCTCCAGCGTCACGGTGAGCGTCTGCGGGTCGACGATCTTGAACTGATCGACGCTGGTCAGCGAGCCGGTCGTGAACTGCGGCTGGGCCAGCGACTTGGCCGAGACGGCGCGATCGAGCGACCACTTGATGTCCTCGGCCGTCACCGGCGTGCCGTCATGCCAGGTCGCATCGGGGCGCAGCGTGATCGTGATCACTTTGTTGTCGGGGCTGATGCTGTAGGACTTCGCCAGCTCGCCCGTGATGGTGTCGGGATCGAACACCCAGTAGTCGGCGACCTTCTTGCGCCCGAAGCGGAACAGCCGGTCGTAGACGTTCATGCTGAGCCCGAACGCCTCGCGCGTGGAGCCGAACATCGTGAGGTCGAGCGTGTTGATCGTGGCGCCCGTCACATAGCGCAGCGTCTCCGCCCGGCTCTGGGCCATCGCCGGAGCGCCGCCCGCGAGCAGCGCGGCGCCAGCGGCACCTTGCAGAAGAACTCGACGTTTCATGTGGTCACCATCTCATCCGTTGAAGAGCTGGCGTTCCCTACCCAGCCCGAAAAACACGCAATTCCCATGCCATTGGTTTGGCACTGGCGATTGGCCTAGAGCGGAATCCGCCCAGCTGATTCCAGCTGGGCGGATTGTGCTTTATGGTGCGCGCGGGAGAGACGATTCGATGCATTTCGCGACCGCCGACAAGAGCCTGGGCGCCGACCCGGATCGGGCCCGGCACTGGCCGGTGCCGCGGCGTCAGGCGTGGTTCGCCTTCGCGATGACGTTCCTGCTGATGGTCTTCGATTTCATGGACCGGCAGATCGTGGTGTCGATGTTCCCGGCGCTGAAAGCGGAATGGGATTTGAGCGACAAGCAGCTGGCTGCGCTGACCGCCGCCGTTTCGATCACGGTCGCCGTCTTCGCCTTTCCCATCGCGCTCCTGGCCGACCGCTGGAGCCGCGTGAAGAGCATCGTTGTCATGGCGACGATCTGGAGCCTCGCCACCATCGCCTGTGGCCTGTCGAAGACCTACGGCCAGCTGCTGACAGCGCGCACTGTCGTTGGTCTCGGCGAGGCAGGCTATGGCGCCGCCGGCGGCGCATTGCTTACCAGCATGTTCCCCGCCGCGCGGCGCGCCACGGTGATCGGCGGATTTCTCTCTGCGGCCGTGGTCGGTTCGGTGCTGGGCGTGGCGGTGGGCGGCGTGATCACCGCGCGCTGGGGCTGGCAGGCGGCGTTCGGCCTGGTCGGCATTCCGGGCCTCGTGCTGGCGCTGCTGTTCCTGCTGGTGCGCGATTACGGCACCGTGCCGCTCACCGATCCCGAGGCGCGGCGGCTCGGCGTGCGCGGCGTGCTACGCGGTATCCTGGGGCCGCGCACCGCCCTGATCGCTTACGCCGGCGGCGCGACGCAGTTGCTCACCGTGTCGACCGTCTATGTCTGGCTGCCGAGCTACCTCAACCGTTTCCACGGTCTCGCGACCGACAGGGCCGGCCTGATGACGGCGATCGTCCTGGTGCTGGGCAGCATCGGCATCGTGCTGTGGGGCTACGTCGCTGATCGCGTCGGCGATGGCGCCCCGCAACGCAAGCTGATGGTGCCGGCGGCGTGCCTGGTCGTGGCCGCCTTGCTTCTGTCGGCGGGCTTCGGCGCCATGCAGCCGAGCACCCTGCAGTTCGCGGTGATCGCGGCCGGCGGATTCATGATGACGGCAGCCTCGGGCACCGTCCCCTCCGTCGCCATCGACGTCATCCATCCCGGCCTGCGCGCCACTGCCGGCGCCATGGTCGCCGTGGCGCAGAACCTGTTCGGGCTGGCCGCCGGGCCGCTGATCACAGGCGTGTTGTCCGATGCCTACGGGCTGGTGACGGCACTGACGGTGATGCCGGTCTTCGCCGTCGTCTCGGCGACCATCCTCATGGTCGGCACGCGCTTCTATCCGGCGGAGCTTGCGGTGGCGAAGGTCCTCGCATCCCCGACATTGGCATCGGACTAGGTGCGCGCCCTCATTGCTGGGAGCGCGCCACTCCGTGGCGCTCGGAATCTTCCGGACCGCGAGCCTCTGGCTCGCTCATGAGCGCCACGGAGTGGCGCGCTCCCAGCAAAGGCGATGAGCGAGCCGGAGGCTCGCGGTCCGCAAGACAATGATTAACGATTGGCCCTGGCCACCGCCGCATTCAGCAGCAGGTTGGCGCCCGGCACCGAGCGCGCGAGCTCGATTGCCTCGTTGACGTTGTGGCTGATGCCCTCGAAGCAGGGCGTGAAGATCATTGCCGTCGGCGCCATGGTCGCCACGGCATAGGCGTCGTGGCCGGCCTGGCTGCGCATCTCGCGGTACGGCAGGCCGAGCTCCTTGGCCGTCGTCCGCAGGAGATCGATGCATTCGGGCGCGAACAGCTCGGTGCCCCAGCTCCAGCCTTCCTCGACGTCGATCTCGACATTGGCCTTCTTCGCCGCTGCCGCGATCGCCGTGTTCACGTCCTTGCGCATCGCCTCGAAGCGCGCGGCGTCGATGTGACGGAAGTCGATCGTGAGCTTGACCTGCTCGGCATAGGTGCCGGGCAGGTTGGGAAAGCTTTCGATGCGCGTCGTGGTCGTGCGGCCCTCATCAGAAGCATAGGCGAGGCCGATGTCGTTTACCGCGCCAATGACGTAACCCGCGCCGACCAGCGCATTGCGGCGCATCGCCATGGGTGTGCCGCCGGCATGGCCGGTATCGCCCTTGATGGTGAGCCGGAGCGCCTGGGTGCGGTAGCCGCCGACGACGATGCCGACGTCGCAGCCTTCGCGGTCGAGGACGGGCGCCTGTTCGATATGAAGCTCCAGGTAGGCATCGAACCGGCGCTCACCGAGCGGCGCGGGCCCGGCATAGCCGATGTCGTCCAGCGCCTGCTTCACGGTGACGCCGTCCTCGTCGGTGGTGGCGAGCACACGTTCCACCGGCAGCACCTTGGCGAAGGCCATCGAGCCCATCATCGGCGGGCTGAAACGTGCGCCCTCCTCGTTGGTCCAGCAGATCACCTCGATGCCGCGCTTGGTAGCGAGCCCGCGGTCGTTCAGGGTGCGCACCACCTCAAGCCCGCACAGCACGCCCAGAATGCCGTCGTAGCGGCCGCCGCAGATCTGCGTGTCGAGATGGCTGCCGATCGCGACCGGCGGCAGCGACGGATCGGAGCCGGCACGGCGGGCGAAGATGTTGCCCAGCCGGTCGATCTCGACGGTGCAGCCCGCTTTCTTCGCCCAGTCGACGAACTGGTCGCGCATCTCCTTGTCCTCGGCCGACAGCGCCAGCCGGCGCAAGCCGACGTCGCGGAAGCGGCCGATCTCGGCCGAGCGCTCCAGCGTCTGCCATAGGCGTTCGGCGTTGATCTCCAGGGCATTGACGGCCACGACAGAACTCCTTTGTTACGGCGATGGCATTCTACCAAGAAGCATGCCACTGACGACCGATGGACCACGAGTACGACTTCATCATCGTCGGCGGCGGCTCGGCCGGCGCCGTGCTGGCGGCGCGGCTGAGCGAGGATGCCGCGATCCGCGTGCTGCTGCTGGAAGCCGGGCGCGACTTCCGCACCGCCGAGACGCCACATCACCTGCGCATCCCCAACCCGCTGCGCGC
>Ga0209909_100572_pt1 | contig 14854 bp, 17 predicted proteins | sample FECB22metaG_FD_188302 | JGI IMG/M metagenome (GOLD analysis project Ga0209909, IMG submission 188302) | Cyanobacterial communities from the Joint Genome Institute, California, USA - FECB-22 (SPAdes) (version 3) | ecosystem: Environmental > Aquatic > Thermal springs > Hot (42-90C) > Microbial mats... | reverse complement strand
GACGATCGGCTGCGCAACCCTGACCAGCTCCGCCGATCGCCCGTTGCTCAACCGGCGCAGCTGCGCCAATCTCAGCCAACGACTCTGGCGTCAGCTGGATGACAAGCCGGGGTCACAGCAAGCTGCGCCAATCTCAGCCAACGACTCTGGCGTCAGCTGGATGACAAGCCGGGGTCACAGCAATTCCGCATCATACCCCTTGTGCAGGCCGAGATCGAAGACGAGATCATCCTGCACATGCCACGACATGCCTTGGCCTCTCCTGTCTTGCGTTTCCATGTTCAATATGCGGGCACAGGGTCAAAGTAAATGTCGGGATCCGTTTCGGGAAACGCAGGCCCGACCGACCCGCCGCGAACCGACGGAGCAAGGGTAATCCCAACGCCGCACCTTCATGCCGAGCAGCAGATCCCGGCGAATGGCTCTCAAGTCTTGCGCAGGATGACTACATCCTGGAACGACGGATGGCGACGGCGGAAGTCGGCGACTTCCATGATCCGGCCCCAGTGGCTGCGGACATAGGCTTCCTTGTAGAAGACGTTCGACGAGTAGGATCGTCCCGACAGCCACCGCAGCACCAGCCGCTCGCCTTCAAAGGTGCGGGCTTCGGTGTCAAACAGGCTGGCGGCTTTCGGATGTTTCATCACGGGCGACCACAGCGGCCAGTCGGGCGTCATATCCTTCAGGGTGCCTTCGGTGTGCAGCGTGATCCATGCGATTCCACCGGGACGCAGGATGCGCCGCAGTTCCATCAGCCAGCTCGTCTCCATCGCCTCGATATGGGTGAAAACCGAGTAGGCCGACACGATATCGACCGAGTTCGATTCCATCGGCAGGCTGGGGATCGAGGTGTTCTGAAACGTTGTTACCTGCGGCGGAAGAAAACGGTTGCACCACTCGACATGCAGGCGGTTGATATCGCAACCGTAGGTCTTCATTTCCTGCACTTCGAGCGCGGTGTGCCGCGTAACCCGACCGGAGGCGCAGCCCAGATCGAGATAGGTGCCCAACGGCACCTGCATCTCACGAGCTGTGTCGATCAGCATGCGCGCATCCAACAGTCCCGAGGCCCAGTAACTGAAATGGTCGGACCCATAATATCCTTCGCGGTCCTCGGTCTTTGGCAATGGCCAGGTGTCACGGGCCAAAGCTGCGGCATAGTCAAGCTTGGTCCACCAGCTCAGCCGGGTGTCGGTGGCCATGTGGTCCGCTGCCTTCGGCAGAACTTCAAAGTGCTTGTCAACGCCGCTGTTAAGGACGATGAAGTCTTCCCAAGTTCCGGCCGGGGCGGCAGGTACCGTCATCTGTTCTACCATCGCTATGGCTATCGACGCGGGAGACTAGCGTAGCGCGTCCGCGCCCTCGGTCGCAAGTGAAGCGCCGCCCCTGCCGCTCGCGATCCATCCCCAGCACGATCTCGTGGATGGTGCGGAACATCGGCAGCCGGACGAATCGGCGGAACTATCAGTAGACAGTCCGCCACCGGGTCGGTGAGGCCTGCCTCGCAGACGCGCTGCCCCACCCGAGCAGTAAGGGCGAAGGGAAGGGCCGGGCCGGGGGCTGGATAGGCCTGATCCGCTGATACCGCTGCCCGTCGATGAACACCTACGTCCGGTTTCCGACGAAAACCCGACCGGACCGAGCCCGCCGACACCACCTTCGTCCGCGACCAGGAGCGCGCGACAGGGAATGACATCCGTGGCGCCCCCTAGGGGAGTCGAACCCCTCTTTCCAGATTGAAAATCTGGCGTCCTAACCGATAGACGAAGGGGGCGGCGCGGGGAGGGATATACTGGGCTTCGCGCCGGGCCGCAACTGGCGAAGGCCAGTTCTTCACCTGCCCCGCCAGGTCGCGGAGACGACGGCGGCACTGCCGGGGTCGCGCCGGATCACCACTTGCCGGTGTTCGGCATCGATGCCCAGGGTTCCGCCACCGGCAGCGCGTCGCCCTTCTGCAGGAGTTCGATCGAGATGTTGTCGGGCGAACGGATGAAGGCCATCCGCCCGTCGCGTGGCGGGCGGTTGATGGTGACGCCGGCATCCATCAGCGCCTGGCAGGTCGCGTAGATGTCGTCGACCTCGTAGGCGAGATGGCCGAAGTTGCGGCCCTCGCCATAGACCTCCGGATCCCAGTTGTAGGTCAGCTCCAGCAGCGGCGCCCGGCTGGTCTCGGCTGCCGCGACATCCTCCGGCGCGGCAAGGAAGATCAGCGTGAAGCGGCCCGTCTCGCTCTCCATGCGGCGGACCTCCCGCATGCCGAGCTTGCCGCAATAGAAGTCGAGCGACTTGTCGACGTCGCTCACCCGCACCATCGTATGCAGATATCTCAAGGGTGGTTCTCCTTGCGTGTCGGGCAACCGTCGCCCGCCCGTGCCGGAGAATTAATCGTTTCGGCGGCGATGGCCAGCCCGGAGGTGGCGATCGATGGACATGATGCGCGATCTCGATCCGTCGGCCGCGCAGCTGCTGCATATGGTGCGCGCGGCGCGTCGTGTCGTCGCCTTCACCGGGGCAGGCATATCGACGGAATGCGGAATTCCGGATTTCCGCAGCCCCGGTGGCCTGTGGTCGCAGAATCGGCCGATCGCGTTCTCGGCCTATCTGGCCTCGCCGCAGATGCGGGCCGAAGCCTGGCGGCGCAAATTCGCGATGGAGCCGGCCTTCCGCAACGCCCGGCCCGGCCGTGGTCACCGCGCCATTGCCCATCTGGTTGCGATCGGTAAGGTAGCTTGCGTGATCACCCAGAACATCGACAACCTGCACCAGATGTCGGGTGTCCCGACGGATCGATTGGTCGAGTTGCACGGCAACGGCAGTTACGCCCACTGCCTTGCCTGTGGTCTGCGGCACGAGATCGACGAAATCCGCCTGATCTTCGAGGCCACCGGCGCGGTTCCGGACTGCCGCGCATGCGGCGGCATCGTCAAGACGGCGACGATTTCATTCGGGCAGCCGATGCCGGAGGCGGCGATGCTGAGAGCCCGTGCCGAGGCGGAAGTCTGTGACCTGTTTCTCGTTATCGGATCATCTCTGGTCGTATATCCGGCTGCCGCAATCCCCCTGATTGCCCGCCGCCACGGTGCCCGCCTGGTGATCCTCAATCGCGAACCGACCGATCTGGATGCCCACGCCGATCTCGTGGTCAACGCCGATATCGGCGATACCCTCGAGCCGCTGACACGACTGGACGGTTGAGCAAGGATCGGCATTTTCCCTTCCAGACCGCCGGTGCAATGATATCCTTACGGCGAATCGGGGTGCGCGGGTCGGCTGGGACATCGCGCTCGGGCGTTGGAGTAGCACATGGGGGCCAAGCTCACGCCGCACATCGGCGTGGATAGCGATCCGATCGGGGACAGGCCGGTCGACGTTATCGAGATAGCCGGGACCATCAAATGGTTCGATGCCGGCAAGGGGTACGGGTTCATCATCCCCGACAATGGGATGGCCGATGTTCTGCTGCATGTCACCTGCCTGCGTCGGGACGGCTACCAGACTGCCTACGAGGGGGCAAGGATCGTGTGCGAGGCGCTCAATCGCCCGCGTGGCCTGCAGGCGTTCCGGATCCTGTCGATGGACGAATCCACCGCCGTCCATCCGTCGCAGTCGGAGCCGCGCACCCGCGTCTCTGTCATGCCGCAGGGCAATTTCGAACTGGCGCAGGTGAAATGGTTCAACCGTGTGCGCGGCTACGGCTTCCTGACCCGCGGGGCGGGCACCGAGGACATCTTCGTCCACATGGAGACGCTGCGGCGTTACGGCTTCGCCGAACTCAGGCCGGGACAGATGGTCTGGGTGCGCTCCGGACCGGGACCGAAGGGATTGATGGCAGCCGAGATCCGTCCGGAGGATGGTGGCGGCGTCTCGTCGCATTGAGCCCATGCGCGGCGTTGCGCCGCCGGTCGCCACGGCGCTTCGGCCCGCTGGTGCTCGTGCTGGCCTTGGCGCTCCTTGCCTTTCAGCCGGCCTCCGCGCAGCGAGCCGACCAGGCGGTCGATGGCGGTATTGCCGTCGTGGAGACCGCGAGCGGCGCCCACAGCTTCACGGTCGAACTTGCCGAGACGCCGGCGCAACGCGCGCGGGGACTGATGTTCCGCCGCCAGATGGCCCCCGATCACGGCATGCTGTTCGATTTCGGCACCGACGACGAAGTCCGGATGTGGATGCAGAACACCTACATCTCGCTCGACATGGTGTTCATCACGCGTGACGGCGTCGTGCACCGCATCGAGCGGAACACCACGCCACTGTCAACCCGGACGATCTCCTCCAAGGGGCCGGTGCGCTCGGTGCTCGAGGTCATCGCCGGCACCGCCGACCGGATCGGCCTGAAGCGCGGCGATGTCGTTCGCCATCCGATCTTCGGCAACGCCGAATAGTCGTCTCTCCTGACGCCTCGGCACCCCTGCCCGTAGCGGCGCCTTGCCGGCTGCCGCTGCCCTCCTGTCCGTCGCAAGTCCGTCGGCAAGCGCCGTCATCCGCCCATCAACGTGATGACGAGCAGCACCAGCGCCATCACCGCCAGCATGATCCGCCCGAACCAGCGCCACTTGCGTTCGGTCGAGAACTGAGCGTCTGCCATCTGCGATACCGTCCCGTTGCTGGCTCGTCACCTTCGTCGCGCACCCGAACCGCAGAACAGGCGCCGCAGAAGCCATGCTGCGACGCCCATCCGACGCTACTTGATGTCGGTCACGGTGATGCGTCCATTGACCCGTTCGGCAATGAATTCGATCTGCTGGCCGACCGAGACCCGGTCAAGCATCGCATCCTCGGCGACGACGAAGACCATGGTCATCGGTGGCATGTCCAGGTTCCTGATTTCCTCATGCCGGATCGTCAGCTTCTTCTGCTGGGGGTCGATCTTGGTGACCTCGCCCCGGGTATAGTCCGAGGCAAGCGCGGGTCCGGCCGTCCAGACGGCAATTGCGGCCATCGCTGCAACGAGTGTACGCATCTCATTTCTCCATCAATGCCTGACGCGGATGTGGCCCTTCATGCCGGCGTCGTAATGGCCGGGGATCAGGCAGGCAAAGCCGAACTCGCCGGCGTTGGCGAACGTCCAGATGATCTCGCCGGATTCTCCCGGGCCGAGGCGTATCGCGTTCGGGTCGTCGTGTTCCATCTCCGGAAACCTTTCCATCAGGACCTTGTGCTCGTTGATGCTGTCCTGGACGTCCATCACGAACTCGTGATCCAGTTCCCCGGCGTTGACCAACTGCAGCCGGAGGGTCTCGCCTTCCCGGACCGCGATCGTGGTGGGCTCGAACACCATCCTGCCGTCCTCCTTCTCCTTCATGACGACCTTCACCGTGCGTGTGACTTGTGCAGGATCGCCCGGCCTTCCGATCGCCATCATGCCGGCCTCGCCATGGCTGTGACCGCCCGCATGGTTGCCGCCGGCAATCGCGCCTCCGCCAAGGCCGATCAACAGGCACCCCGTCAAGAATGTGCGCTTCATTCCCAGGTTCCTCTCGCAGATGCTTGTGATGGTCAGTCCGCGGTGGAATGGCTCTCCGAGCCATGCCGCGGTGCCGCGTCGGCGCGCACCGCCGCGGGCAGTTCGCCGGTCCACTCGTAGGCGACGGTGCCCTCCGGATGGCGGTACCAACCCGGATCCGAGTAGTCGCCGGCCGAGATGCCGGCCCGCACCTTCACCACCGAGAACATTCCTCCCATCTCGATCGCGCCGAACTGTCCCCAGCCGGTCATCATCGGGATGGTGTTGTCGGGCAGGGGCATCTCCATCTCGCCCATGTCCGCCATGCCGCGGTTGCCCATGGCCATGTAGTCGGGCTGCAGGCGATGGATCTTTCGGGTCGGCCCGGACTTGTCGACGCCGATGAAGGTGGGGATGGCATGTCCCATGGCATTCATCGTGTGGTGCGACTTGTGGCAGTGGATCGCCCAGTCGCCCTCGTGAACCGCATCGAATTCGTAGGCCCGCATCGCACCGACGGGGATGTCGATAGAGACCTCCGGCCATCTCGCCTCGGGCCGGACCCAGCCGCCGTCGGTGCAGGTGACCTCGAAGTCGTAGCCATGCATGTGGATGGGATGATTGGTCATGGTGAGGTTGCCGACCCGCACCCGGACCCTGTCGTTCTTCGACGCGACGAGATGCGTTATTCCGGGAAACACCCGACTGTTCCAGCACCAGAGGTTGAAGTCGGTCATTTCCATGACCCGCGGCACATAGGAGCCGGGTTCGATGTCGAAGGCGTTGATCAGGAACACGAAGTCCCGATCGACGCGCATGAAGGAGGGATCCTTCGGGTGGATGACGAAGAAGCCCATCATCCCCATCGCCATCTGCACCATCTCGTCCGCGTGGGGGTGGTACATGAAGGTCCCGCTCTTCACGAGATCGAACTCATAGACGAAGGTCTTGCCCGGCGGGATGCCCGGCTGGGTCAACCCCGTCACGCCGTCCATGCCACAGGGCAGGATCATGCCGTGCCAGTGGATGGTCGTGTGTTCGGGCAGACCGTTGGTCACGAAGATCCGGACCCTGTCACCCTCGACGGCCTCGATGGTCGGTCCGGGCGACTGGCCGTTGTAGCCCCACAGATGAGCGGTCATGCCCGGAGCAATCTCCCGCTCGACCGGCTCGGCGATCAGGTGGAACTCCTTGACGCCGTTGTTGAACCTGAACGGTAGCGTCCATCCGTTGAGGGTAACGACCGGCTGGTAGTCCGGCCCGGTTGTCGGAAACAGCGGCGGCTGCATGTCAGCGGACTGCATGATCGGAGCATCCGGCAAGCCCATCGCCGATGTCCGGCTCCAGGCCGCTGCGCTTGCCAGGAAGGCACCACCTGCCAGCATCTGTCGTCGCGTGATCATTCGCTTGTCTCCTCGAATTCAGTGTCCGGCGCCGGCACGAGCCACCATTGGCGAAGGGGCGTCTCCGACGGAGCCCGGTGAACCGCCACCGCCATGGATGGCGGTGCCCAGATCGATTTCGGCCAGCCAGAAATCGCGCTTTGCCGTAAGCGAGAGCATGATCGCCTCGATCCTGGCGCGCGTGTCTGCCAGCAGTTCGAAAACGCTCGTGATCATGCCGTTGTAGGTAAGCAGGGATTCCTCCTCGATCGTCGTACGGAGCGGCACGACATTGCTGCGATAGTGCCGGGCGATGTCATGTCGCGAACGATAGACGAGGTAGGCAGTTCGGGCTTCCGAACGGATGTTGACTGCCCGTTCGGCAAGACGGTTCGCGGCTTGCATGTAGGCGAGCTCCGCCTTGCGCAGCCGCGCTTCGCCGCTGTCGAAGATGGGAATGGTGAACTCGATCTCACCCAATCCGGTGACCTTGGTTTCCGCTTCGCCCCCTTCGGCATCCTTCTCCCGCTCGATCTCGATGCCGGCCATCAGGTCGAGGTCGGAGATGTACCGGGTGGCCTGCGTGAGCCCGTAGGCGCGGCCGAGCGCTTCAAGCTCGAGTCGCGCGATCGACAGATCAACGCGATTGCGCAATGCCTCCGCCTCGATGTCCGGCATGTCCGGCACGCGGTCGGGCAGCGGCGGCAGGGCGTTCGGGACGAAGTAGTCGACGTCTTCGCCCCACAGGCCCATCAGCCTGGTCAACTCCTCCTTGGCCACACGCGCCGCCGTTCGCGCCTCGGCCGCCTGACCGGCAAGCTCGGCATAGAACACGTGTTCGCGCGCCTGACCCGATTTCGTGAAGGCGCCCGTCTCGCCCAGCTTCTTGGCCAGCTCCGAGGCAGCATCGGCGGCGACCAGCGCCTTGTTGAAATGGGCGACCCTTTCCCAGGCCGACACGGCTCTTACCCAGGCCCGTCGCGTCTCCGCGGCAAGCCTCAGGGTCTCTTCCACCGCACGCAGTTGCGCTTGCCGGAACCGGATCTCGGCAATCGCAACACGGTGCGGCCGCGTCATCAGTGCCAGGATGTTGCTGATGACTGCCGCCTCGATCGTGCGCGTGAGATCGACCGTCGATATCCCGACGGCCACCCGTGGATTGACCAGCATCGTCTCCTGCCAGAGATCCGCGGCCGACAGTCCGAGATCGGCGTATGCGGCCTGCAGTCCCCTGTTGTTCATGAGAGCGACCTGGACGGCGACATCCGCGCCGATCGTCTTGCCATGCACGAGAGCGTGGACACTGTCGGCGAGAATGCGAGCTTGCTCGCCGGACTGGATCCACACGGGCCCGTGGCCTGTGAGACGGGTGGTTCGGTCCGAGACGGTCGAGAAGCCGGCGACCGGGTCGGATACATCCCCCACATTTGCGGTCATGCACCCCGCAACCGCCAAGGGTGCCATGACGACCAGCGCGCCGGTGGTCAGGCGGCGGATCACGATCCACCTCCCCGTCGCGCAGGCGACAGCTCTTCGTTGAGCTGACGCCAGTTCCGAGGACCGACCGGCTCCCTGTGCTGATAGTCGCCGAGGACCGGCTCATAGACGACGGTGTGGAGACCGGCGCTCGCATCGGCTGGATCGGGGGCGCTCGCGACCTCGCCTGGCTGCGTCGTCGCGCACCCAGCCGCCAGCAGTGGTACGAAGACCGCCGTAAAGAGGCATTTCATGAGATTACCTGATCTGAACGTAGACACACGTGCCCTGCCAATGCCGGCAGTGGCGGTGCTCCCCGTGAGGGGTTACGTCAGATCTGGCGTTCGGGAGGCCTGACAGGCTGTGCCAGTTCGAGATGCCTGAGCGCGGTCAGTACATCGCCTTCGAAATCCCGAAGCGGAACGTGGGTGACGACCCAGGCTTCGACGGCAATCACCTGGACCGGAGCACAATGCAGTTCGCAGCGCTTGTCGTTCGCCTCGGAGGAATGGTCATGCGGTGTACCCGTTGAGGCGCCAACCTCGGACTTTGGTTCGGTCGAATGGCCCTCGTCGCCCGCCTGCGCCTGATCATCACGATGGTGATGACCTTGCGTTGCGTGCGCATCGGGACCCAGACCGTAGGCGGTCGCACTCAGCATCAGACCGTTGCCACCGTGGTGGCCGTCCACATTGCCGGCTGCGAAGAGCACCGGTTGAAGGCCTGATGCCACGACAACTGCGAGGGCAATGATGGCCCGCGCGAGGACAAGAGCTGCCAGGCGATGCAAGGCTCGGTCGACCATGCGCCGATTATTCTTCAGCATTCCGGTGGCGGTCAAGGTCCGTGCGCGCACAAATCGTTTGGCGGGTCCGACCTTGCGACGGCTGGTCAGGATCGGCGCTCGGCGAACGCGGTTCGGGATTCTTCCGGGAGTTTCCGGTTCCCTTGCGGCCGAGCGGTGCCGTTTCGTTCCGAATCCCGTAGTCGGCCGCTTGTCGCGGCGCCGCGAAATGGCTAGGTATCCTCCGGGTTTCGGGCATCCGGGGTATAGCTCAGCCTGGTAGAGCACCTGCTTTGGGAGCAGGGGGTCGCAAGTTCGAATCTTGCTGCCCCGACCAGCCCGCGAGCCGACAGGCGGCCTTGGACAATCGGAGCAACGGCAATGCCGGCACGTATCTATCGACCCGCCCGTACCGCGATGCAGTCGGGCAAGGCGAAGACTCATCGCTGGGTGCTCGAGTTCGAGCCGGAAGTGCCGCGCGAGATCGAGCCGCTGATGGGGTACACGAGCTCCATGGATATGCGCCAGCAGCTGAGGCTGACATTTCCGACCCGGGAGGAGGCAGTCGCCTATGCCCAGCGCAACGGCATCGACTATGTTGTCATCGAGCCGAGCGAGCCGAAGCGCCGCATCGTCGCCTATGCGGACAACTTCAGGTACAACCGAATCGGCCAGTGGACCCACTGACGGCCGAGGCGCCAGACTTTCGGGCCCCGTAGCTCAGCTGGATAGAGCGGCAGCCTTCTAAGCTGCATGTCGCAGGTTCGAATCCTGCCGGGGTCGCCATTATTCCATATATATATCAAGGACTTGCGTTACTTTCCTGCCTCTGCGTGAGGGCCCGTCCCGTAATCGTCACCACCTCGACACGCTGGCGCCAAGGACCTGTGCGAGGGTTCGCACGATCCGTCCTACGCGGCGGACCGGATTGTGGGGCGCGTCGCTTGGACGTGCGACACCAGTGGAGACAGAGGCCATGGATACCTTCATCGCTTATGTGCGGCTGCCCGATGGCGGCGGCGACTGGCACGCGGAGTTTCCGGACCTGCCGGGCTGCACGGCGACGGGGAACACCCTGGATGCAGTGATCGAGGCGGCCAGGAACGCACTCACCATTCACATCGCCGAATTGGTGGCCCAGCGCCGTCCGGTTCCCCGCCCGCGCGATGCCGCCGACATGATGATCGCTGTCAACGAGGATCCGGCGCTCGCCCGCCGTGTCGTGGGGGCGGTGCTCACTCCCGTCGTGCCCCGGCCGGCCTCCGCCATGGCGGCCAGGACCGGGTTGCCGTTGTCGGGCGAACGCAGGGTCGCCTGATCGATCAGTTGCCGGCTGGCGACAGGAGGAGGACCTCGAGGTCCTCTTCGGGAATGAAGTCCGTTGCAACGAATTCGACCTGCGTCGGCCCGGCCCGAACTGCGAACCGGGTGGTGCGCTGCCGCGCTGCTCGGCATGTGGATGAGGCGACACTCCTGTCGCGGCACCATTGGCCATACGTCCGGAGCGCTTCGGGTCATGTGCCCGACGGACCGATGCCGCGTCAGGAGATCAGAAAGTCGCTAGCCCATCCATCCGATAGGGGCAAGGTCCGCCACTTGACGATCCTCCGATGGCCCAGGCAGGTGCGTCAGGCGCCACCCCCCGCCGCGCGCCAGCGTGCGAAGGCAGCCTCGAGATCGGCGACGAGATCGGCCATCGCCTCGAGCCCCACGTGGATCCTGATTGCCGGTCCCTCGGCCTCCCAGCGCGTGGCGACCCGGTATCCGCGCGGATCGAAGGGCAGCACCAGGCTTTCGTAGCCGCCCCAGGAGGCGCCCAGTCCGAACAGCTCCAACCCGTCGATGAACGCTGCCAGCGCCGCCTTCGGGCCTGGCTTCAGCACGATCGAGAACAGCGAGGAGGCGCCCGTGAAGTCGCGCCGCCACAGCGCGTGGTCGGGATGGCTCGGGAGGGCCGGATGCAGCACCCGCTCGACTTCCGGACGGCCTTCCAGCCATCGCGCCAGCTCGATCCCTGCCTCCATCTGGCGCGCGAGGCGGACGGCCAGCGTGCGGATGCCGCGCTGGCCGAGCCAGGCAACGTCCGGTCCCGCACATTCCCCGAGCAGGCTCCAGGTTTCCCTGACCTGAGGCCACATCCGCGCATTCGCGGTGACGGTTCCGAGCATCACGTCGGAGTGCCCGCCGATATACTTGGTGGCTGCATGGATGGAAATGTCGACCCCCAATGCCAGCGGCTTCAGGAACAGCGGGGTCGCCCAGGTGTTGTCGATCAGCGTGACGAGGTCGCGCTTGCGGGCGACGCCGACGATGGCGGGAATGTCCTGGATCTCGAAGGTCTGAGAACCGGGCGATTCCAGGAAGATGGCCTTGGTGGCAGGCCTCAGCAGCGCCTCGATGCCGGCACCGATGCGCGGATCGTAGTAGTCGACCGCCACACCGAAGCGCACCAGCACGCCCGTGCAGAACTTGCGCGTCGGCTGATAGCAGGAGTCCGTGACCAGCAGATGGTCGCCGGCGCCGAGCACCGATTGCAGCGCAATTGCGATGGCGGACAGGCCCGAGGCAGCGAGCACGGTTCCCGCCCCTCCCTCGAGCGCCGTGACCGCCTGTTCCAGGCTGTCGGTTGTCGGGCTCCCCATCCGTCCGTAGGGGTAGGGCATGGCCCGCTTGTCGAACGTGGCCAGATCCGGATAGAGGACCGTCGATCCGCGATAGACCGGCGGATTGACGAAGCCGTGCTGCTCGGCCGGGTGACGGCCGGCGGTGACGATCTCGGTGTCGATGCCGCGCGGCGTCGGATGTCGTTTGGTGCCGGTCAAGATCAGAATGTCCTCTTCGTGTCCGGAATGTCCTGAGCCGTCGACGGATAGTTCGCCATCGAACAGCCTTGACCAACCGGTCATAATCGCCTGAGATGCAGTCAGGGCTCGCCACGGGTCCCGGTGGATGCCGGGCGGCCAACCACCAAGCCGGGGGGCTGTGACTGCCGATTCTCGAGACCGCTTGAGATGGCTCTACACAGAAATCTTCGGCATTCCAACGGGTAACAGAGAAGGCTGCACGATGAGAAACACGCTGATGCCCGCGCTGCTGGGCGTAGCAGTCGCTTTCGCCGCGGGAACGGCTGCGGCGGCGACCCTCGATGAGGTCAAGTCGAAAGGGTTCCTGACCTGTGGCTCCAATACGGGTCTGGCCGGTTTCGGTTATCCCGACGACCAAGGCAACTGGAAGGGGATCGATGTCGATCTGTGCAGGGCAATCGCGGCTGCGATCTTCAATGATCCCGAGAAGGTGAAGTTCGTCCCGCTCTCGGCCAAGGACCGTTTCACCGCCCTGCAGTCCGGCGAAGTGGACGTGCTCGTGCGCAACACCACCTGGACGATGAGCCGCGATACGGCGCTCGGCCTCAATTTTGCGGGCGTCAACTACTATGACGGTCAGGGCTTCATGGTCCGCAAGGATCTCGGCGTCACCTCTGCCAAGGAGCTGTCCGGGGCGTCGGTCTGCGTGCAGCAGGGCACCACGACCGAGCTGAACCTCGCCGACTTCTTCCGAGCCAATGGCATGGACTACGAGGTGGTAGCGTTCGCGTCCTCGGACGAGACCGTTAAGGCCTATGACTCGGGCCGCTGCGACGCGTTCACCACCGACGCGTCCGGCCTTTATGCCGAGCGCCTGAAGCTGACCAACCCGGACGAGCACATCGTTCTGCCCGAGATCATCTCCAAGGAGCCGCTCGGACCGGTCGTGCGGCAGGGTGACGATCAGTGGTTCAGCCTGGTCAAGTGGGTGCACAACGCGATGATCAACGCCGAGGAACTCGGCGTTACCCAGGCCAATGTCGACGAGATGAGGAACTCGTCCAATCCTGAGATCAAGCGCCTGCTCGGTATTGAGGGCGAGTTCGGCACGGCGATCGGTCTGACCAACGACTGGGCCTACAACATCATCAAGCACGTCGGCAACTATGGCGAGACCTTCGACCGCAATATCGGTCCCGACACCGAACTCGGCATCGCCCGCGGCCTGAACGCCCTGTGGACCAAGGGCGGTCTCATGTACGCGCCGCCGATCCGCTGACGGTCGGATCGTCACGTCGCCGGATCCGAACGGCAGGGACATGCCGAGGATCCGGCGGCGGCCCTACCTGCCGAGCACGTCGGCATTGCGGTCCTGGGGGGTCGGGACATGGCGACGATAGACATCGGACACGGTGCCGGCAGCCGGGTTGCCTGGTACAATGATCCGCGCATCCGCGGGCTGATCTACCAGGCGCTGCTCGTCGCCGTTGTCGCGTTTCTCCTCTACGAGGCCATCTCGAACGCTGCCGAGAATCTGCGGCGTGCCAATATCGCCTCGGGATTCGGCTTCCTGAACGCGACGGCCGGATTTTCCATCAACCAGAAGCTCATCGAATATTCGGAAACCTCGACCTACGGGCGGGCCTTCCTCGTCGGGCTGCTGAACACGCTGATCGTCGCCGCGATCGGCATCCTTCTCGCGACGATCCTCGGGTTCATCATCGGAATCGCGCGGCTGTCGCGCAACTTCATCATCAACCGCATGGCCTATGTCTATGTTGAGGTCGTGCGCAACCTGCCGCTGCTCCTGCAGCTGCTGTTCTGGTACAATGCGGTACTTACCCCGCTGCCGGCGCCTCGCAACAGCATCGAGCTGCCCGGTGGCATCTTCCTCAACAACCGCGGAATCGTCATGCCGACGCCGGTGCTTGAGTCGGCGATGGCGATCGTCGCGGCGGTATTCCTGGCAGGCGTGGTGACCGCGTTCGCCTATCGGTCGTGGGCGCGCAGGCGGCAGCTCGAAACCGGGATGCAGTATCCTGTTTTTCGGGTGGCGCTGCTTCTGGTGATCGGGCTGCCCGCGCTGGCGCTGGTACTGACCGGGTTCCCGATCAGCTTCGAGGTGCCCGAGCTGCGCGGCTTCAACTTTGCCGGCGGCACGCCGATCTATCCGGAATTCTTCGCGTTGCTGATCGGCCTCGTCACTTATACCGCCGCCTTCATCGCCGAGATCGTCCGGGCCGGTATCCTGGCCGTCAGTCACGGCCAGACCGAGGCGGGGGCGGCGCTCGGCTTCCGGCAGGGAAAGATCCTCAGGCTGATCGTGATCCCGCAGGCCATGCGGGTGATCATCCCGCCGCTGACCAGCCAGTATCTCAACCTGACCAAGAATTCGTCGCTGGCGGTGGCGATCGGCTATCCCGACCTTGTGCAGGTGTTCGCCGGGACGGTCCTCAACCAGACCGGCCAGGCGGTGGAGGTGATCCTGATCACCATGGGCGTCTATCTGACGATCAGTCTCGTCACCTCCGCCTTCATGAACTGGTACAACCGGCGCGTCGCGCTGACGGAACGATAGGGGCGCGCGATGGACAGGAGCCGTTACGCCTACGTCCGTACCGAACCGGCGCAGACACTGCCGCCGCCTCCCAGCAGTACCGGTGTCATCGGCTGGCTGCACCGCAACCTGTTCGGCAGCTGGCTGGACACGGTGCTGACGTTGGTGGCCCTCTACATAATCTGGCTGGTGGTGCCGCCGATCGTCAATTTCGCCTTCGTCGACGCGGTGTGGACGGGCACGAACCGCGAGGCCTGCCTCGGCCCTGAGGTCGGCGCTTGCTGGGCCTTCGTCAAGGCTCGGCTCGGCTATTTCATCTACGGGCTCTATCCGGTCGAGGAGCGCTGGCGTCCGGACTTGGTGTTCATGCTTGGCGCCATCGGCATAGCCTGGCTGCTATGGCAGAATGCG
>Ga0209909_100570_pt1 | contig 14933 bp, 15 predicted proteins | sample FECB22metaG_FD_188302 | JGI IMG/M metagenome (GOLD analysis project Ga0209909, IMG submission 188302) | Cyanobacterial communities from the Joint Genome Institute, California, USA - FECB-22 (SPAdes) (version 3) | ecosystem: Environmental > Aquatic > Thermal springs > Hot (42-90C) > Microbial mats... | reverse complement strand
GGACGCGTCGCTGGCCGCCTTCCGCGCCGGGACCGCGCGTCCGGAACGGAGCGTGCGGACGTCGCCGTGGCTGGCCAGGATCGCCACGGACACCGTGTCGGGCAAGGACTGGTCCAGGGTCCGGCTGGTGGAGCGGCCGCTGACCGAGTACACCCGCTGGGAACTGCTCAGCTATGTGGAGTCGCAGGCGGCGGGGGAGCGGATCCTGCTCGCCGCGGCCGGCGCGGTCCCGGGGGCCGGGGGTGACTTCTGGCTGTTCGACGCCGACACCGCCGAGCCCAGTGGGTTCCGCACGCACTACGACGCCGGCGGGCGTGTCGCCGTCCGCGAACCCGTCGACGATCCGGACGAGCTACGTATGCTGCGTCGGACCCGGGACCGCGCGGTGGCCGCGGCCGTCCCGCTGAACGAGTTCCTGGCCCGTGAGGATGAGGTGACCCGCCCGCGTGGTCGACGAGAGCCCGACCCGTAACCGGCTCCGCAGCGAGCTGATCCGGGTCCGCGATCTGGCCGGCATCTCGGCGCGCGGGATGGCGCGGACGCTCGGCCTGAACCGCGGCGTCGTCCAGCGTTTCGACACCGGCCGCGGGATGCTCCCGCTCGACCGGATCGAGGCGTGGCTCGACGCCTGCGCGATCGATGGCGCGGAGCGGGAGCGCATCCTCGGTCTCGCCGAGCGCGCGACCGGCGAGACCCGGCCGTGGCGCGAGCTGCTGGAGCGGACCGGGCACCTGCAGGCGGACGTCCGCGAGCGGGAGGCCGAGGCACTCGCCGTCGTGTCGTTCCAGCCCACTGTTTGGCCCGGCCTGCTGCAGGCACCGGAGTACGCGCGGCTGGTGCTCTCCGCCGGGCACACCACCGACGTCGACGGCGCGGTCGCCGCCCGGATCGCCCGCCAGCAGGTGCTCTTCGAAGGCACGACACGCTTCAGCTGGGTGCTGACCGAGCACGTGCTGCGTGCCGACCTGGGGCGACCGGACGTACTGGCCGCGCAGCTCGACCGGGCCAGGTCGCTGGCCCGGCTCGACACCGTCTCGATCGCCGTGCTGCCGGACGAGGCCCCGCTGCTGCCCTGGCACAACTTCCTGATCTGGACGCCGGTGGACGGCGCCCCGTACGTCACCACCGAGCTGGTGCACGGGACGCAGGAGGTGCACGCCCGGGAGGACGTCGCCGAGTACCGGGCGCTGTGGGAGAAGCTCGAACGGCACGCGCGGCCGTTCAGCTGAGGAGGATGGCTCAGTCCCCGGTCACGATCCGGCGCACGGTGTTGCGGTGGTATCCGGTGAGTTCGGCCAGCTCGACCTGGGAGACGCCCGCCGCGGCAGCATCACGGATCGCGCTCCGCAGGACCGCTTCCGCGGCATCGAGGTCGTCCTTCGCCCGTTCCCGTTCGCGCACGGCTGCGTCCAGGCGCGTGCGTGCTGGGCCGGTGTCCACCGACGGACTCTGACACTGCACTATCAGAGTGCAGTATATCCGAGAGCTACTGCACACCTATAGTGCATACTGGTCGTGTGAACGTCTACGCGGTCCACACGGCCAAGCCGGACTCGGTGAGCGCCGTCGAGGTCGTCTTCACGTCGGAGCAGGAAGCGCGTGCCTTCGCGGCCGATCGCTCGACCGACGACCGGGTCCTGTCGGCCTCGGTGACGTCGTACGTCGTCGGGCTGCTCGGCAGCCGGCGTCCGGTGTGCTGGTTCCGGGAGGGGGAGGAGCAGTCGGTGCGCTTCGATCGGCCGGACATGTTCGGGACGTGAGCGCCGGCCGCAACGCCCGTAGATGGAGCGCTTTCCAACCTGAACTCAGCCGGGTCTGGGTCAGCACTATTACCGCCTGGACCAGAGCGGTGGCCCGACTTGAGCAGCTGGGGATCTTGCGGAGGACTGCCAGCTCTTGCGATGGGCGTTTGTTCGTTCCCCGGGGCAGCGCTGGCGGTCTTGCGCGGAGTTGAACTGCTTCTGCGCTCGCGACAGCCGCAGGTAGCGGCCGATGTCGGGGTTGAGCCGGCGACCGAGCTGCGAAACCCGGATCGACGGACCGCCGCCTTGGTAGGAGGTGTCGGTGACCGTCGAGATGCCTGCGGTGTTCAGGGCGTCGATGATCTGGTGTTCGCGGGTAGCGCCCACGTCGTGGCGGACGCTCGGAAGGGCTGGTGCGGCCAAGATCAGCCTGCCTGCGTGGCCGGCGAGGACCTGCGCGTTCAAGCTGTGGCGCTGTGTCCACCGGGTTAGAACGCTCGGTCGTACCCGGTCCCACACGACCCCGGTCGATCGCCAGCAGGGTGCCGTCGAGGATCACGTACGCCTTGCGGCGGGCGACGTCCAGCACCTGGTCCAGGGTCGGTGCAATTGTGCGACGAGGTCGACACCGCCGCGAACGTAAGGGAACACCGTGGTGGTGCCGACACTGAATCCGGCGGCCAGGGCGGTGTAGGTCTAGCCCATGTTCAGATGCGCCAGCCTCAGCAACGCCTGTTCGCCTGGAGTGGGTCTGCGCCGTCGGGTCCGCATCACGGTTCGGCGGTGGCGGACCGCATCGGCGAGGATCTGCAGGGCGCGGTTGTACACAGGTATCGACGACAGGTAGCAAGCACCCTGAAGCTCCAGGTTGGTGCGGGTTGATCTAGGCGATCGCCTCCTACCAGGAGCATTCGCCTACTTCAGCGACACCACGCCGCGGCCGCCAACCTCATGATCACCAGGTAAGGAATCGCTCAATCACCAACTGACAGTCATTGACACATCTCAATGTAGCCCGCAAGCGCCGGCGACGGTGCCGCGAGGGCCTGGATTCGAGTCGCGCGCACTCCCGAAGCCCGCATCAAATCGAAACCTGATACCGACAACTGAAGAGATTCAGTCATAGCCGACGCGATGTCGCCAGTTGTTCGATCCACTTGATGTAGGAAGATCTCGCACTGCGCTCGGAAAGCACATTCTGAACGTATCTCTGGCCGCGTCGACCAGCTTCCGCGGACGCTTCTCCGTCGCGGGCCAACGCCAGTACGGCTTCCAACAGCGTTAAAGGATCACCCGGATCTACGCGATAGCCCGCTTGCGCTGCTGCGAGCTCAAAGGCGGCGGCGCCGCTTGGTCCAGTCGCAGCCAGGGTGGGCCGGCCTGCTGCGAAATACGAGGTCAATTTGCTCGGGACGCACATGTCTGCAACTCCAGGGAGCTCATTCAGAAGCAGCACATCAGAAGCTGCCAGGATCGACGGAAAATGATCCGCTGGCACCGGGTCTAAGAATTGAAGACTCCTGATTCCTCTTCCTAGTCTTTCGAGTCTCGAGCGTTGACTGCCATCACCCAATAGTACAAATCGGACAGGAGCGTCGATTTGATCTGCACATCTGGCCGCTTCGACGATATTATCTAAACCCTGCTTGAGGCCCATGTTACCTGCATGCAGCGCAATTATCTCACCTGCGGACCAGTTCAGACGGTCGCGAACACCATCGGGGTCGGATGAGTCTAGACTGATGTGAGACCAGTTTCGAACTACCTCAATTCGGTCCGGGTCGATGCCCATCGCAGTCAGTGATGCTTGGAATGAATCGTGAATCACCGAGATGCCATCTACTCTCGATAGAAGGGCAAGCTCGAGCGCGGCCACTGCCCGAGCGGATCGGCCACCTAGCAACCCCGTCTCAGTTACTGCCCGGCTGTACAGATCTTGCACAATAACCCCGACCGCAGTTCGGTGCTTTCGTCGCCGAGTTAGCGCGGCCGCAACCGTCAGTAGGGCCGGACTGGTTGCAACAACAACATCCGGAGCCGTGACACGAACCGATGTTGAATGAAGGCCGAACACCGCTTCTGCAAAAATCCTTGAAATGCCCGCGGGATTCTTCGGTATAGGATGCCGAATTCGAGTCACCGGAATACCATCGATGATCTCGCTAGTCCGGAGTCCGGTGTAGCCCTCACTTATCTCCCAACTCGGATAATGAGGGTAGCTCGTAACTACCTGAACGGAGTGCCCGGCTTCCGAGAGAAAGCGAGCTAGGCCAGTCGTATACGGCGCAATACCAGTGGGCTCGGGTGCGTAGTTGATACCTAAAATCAGGACATTCAGCGTTCTATCCACGGAATAGCTCCTTACGTCAGCGATATGGGAGCTGGGAAAATGGGTCGGGCGAGATGTGCACACTAGGAGGCCGAAGAGAATCTCGCAGATGTGTCATCCTTGTATCTGCAAGAAGCGATCCGTGTTACTCCTGATGCGCACGTCTGTTAGCCCCAAAAATGGAATCAGCTCCTCCTCTTGAAAATAGCGATTGCCCGCCAACGCATAGCGACAATACTGAGACTATGAGATCTGACGAGCCTCGATAAGTTAAGTGTGGATCGAGTACCATCAGTATTGCTAGCAGCGAAACAATCGCGATGCCCGTAGCGCCAATTATCGCGGACAGATCTTCCGAATAGGCGCGAACTCTATATGCAGCCAGTGCAGCCGAAACAAGGAACGCGATGAACGCAATTAGCGCCGGAACTCCGCCTACCCAAACAAGCCACGCATAACCGCTTTCGATGTAGATCCACTCGCGCCATGGCTCTGGGGCGACTATCCGAGCAGATGTCCGCACTCCAAGCAGCCAGTTCCATCCGCTTGTCAGCTCAGGCAAAACTAGGTTCTGTAGATTGGCAAGCCGTCCATTCGTACCGGTCCACGCCGCAGGTAAACCAGTCCTCTGGTCAATTTGATCGACTCGAGCGCCAACCACCGAGCGCAAGAGCAGAACGCTGGCCAGGCTAATCCCAGCGACGATAGACAAGTACTGGATCGGACGGCCGCGAGCAAGACCGAAGGCTGCAAAACAGATGATAAGTGCAAGCACACCCGATGCTTGGCCTGAAGCAAAGCAGCCCAGCGCGCACAGTATCGCCAGTATTCGAAGTAGTCGTCGATGGTGACGAATACGTGCAATGCTTGCCAGCCCAAACAGTAGCACTGAGCTAATGGCCATAAAGTCGGCGAACGGTATCGGCGCTCCCAGCGTGGATGACGCCCTCAGGCTGGACGCGCCATCGGAGTATTCATCCGCATCGGACCAGACAGCAGAAAGAGCGGAAACGATCGAATTGATCCCCGAAACCTGGAGCAGGCCAATAGTTACAACTATACTTGTCGAGTAAACGAGCACCTGAATACTCTGCCGGATACTCCGGACTGATCGAAGAGTTGTGCGAAGCAGCAGATAGACAGCTAAGAGCTTCCACAGCGACATTGCGTAGACGTAGTCGTCGGACGCTATCGGTAAGCCCCGAGCCCACATTGTCAACAGGCTATACAGCGATGTGGTTGTGGCAAGAATGACGAGCAAGACATCTGGGACCTTAATCCCACCGACTGGGAGTAAGCTGCGTCGCCGAATTAGTGCTGACACTATCACGCAGATCCAGAGTAGGACCAGGATTACTTCATTCGGTCGAAGGAGAGCGAATATGGCGCCCCGGTCGATACCAACAGTAAGCGGAAAGAGGCCAATGTAAAGGTACGCGGCTGACTCGACTCTCCAATAGACAAGCATCTGAATTATCGCTGCGATACAGAGTGCGATTACGAGCACTGGAGCTAGCGCCGTGCCGATTCCCAGTAGCAATCCAGTAAGGCTGAGTGCCACCGCGGCGGAAGAATTGAATGCGGGCCATCGAAGCAGTATGTGTTGCCTCATTCGGGTCTCCGTCGGTTCTTCAACCAGCCGCTAAGCAAGATCATCTCGTGAGAATGCAGCAACATATGGGTCGCAATATACGACGATGCGACAAACAGTAGAGTAAGCGCAAGGTGTGCCGGACTGACAGTTGCAATTGATTGCCTGTCAAGTGAGTAGGATGCAATGGAGCCGACCGCGAGTGCAGTTCCTGCTGCTAGTAAGAACGCCCAACGATTAGTGGCGACTCGCAAGCCGCCAGGTTTACGTCGTTCCCCAAAGAATGGCGCGGCCAGTATCAGCAGCGCCAGTATGTCAGAAGCTGATGTGATAAGGCCAAGTGCCAAAACTGAATGCTCGATATCGAGCAGAATCCAGGCGACTAGTACTGAGCCAAGAGTGACAGCTCGGATCGACACTGCAACTGTCGGCCGAAGGGCATTACGTCTTGCGTAAGAGGCATGAATCACCAATATTAGGACGGCTGAGGCTACGCTGCCAATAGCGAGACCGATTAGCGAATCAGAAATCAACCCTAATCCGCTTGGGCTAGCCATCTCGCCAGTACTTACGATTTGAGCAATGTGATCGGGGACCACGATGTAAAGGATCCCTATTGGAACAGTGAGAAATAGTACGACACGGATCGACCTAACCAGGATATCTCTAAACTCCTGCAGATTTCTTGCAGCATAGGACCTCGCTAGAGACGGAAGCGTCGCTTGAGCTATGGGTCGACCGATGACAGCGTCTGAGAGAGTGTAGAAGTTGTACGCTAGTTGGAATGCAACGACTCCTCCCGGCACACCGCCAGCGAAGATCAGTATGACAAGGGTTCTGAGTGCGTTTGCTCCCGCGAACCCAAGAGAAGGGTAAGCAAGCTTAAGTATGGCACGCACGTCCGGATCAGAAGCGCCCCATCGCGGGTACAAGGTTATGCCAACGCGCCTAGCTCCGTACCACTGTACGGATGCATGTGCCAAGACTGCGCCCGTTGTTCCGCAGCCGAGCCACAGTAGATGGCCAGCGCTAATGCTCGTCAACTCCGACTCGCCATCGAACAGCGATTTATACCCAACCATGACGGCAATAGTCGTCAAATTCTCAAATGCTGGTGCAGCGGCTGGGAGCGCAAACGAGCCCCGCGATTGCTGAGCCGCAATGCAACATCCAATTATTGCATATAGGAGTAATTGCGGCATAAATAGGGCAAGTAGGGGTAGGGCTACTGCACGCTGGGCGTTCGAGATTGAGGTGTCAGTGACGCCTACTGTCAAAGCGGTCACGAGAAGCTGTCCAGCAAGAACGAGTAGTATTGCGACGATGCCGAACAGTGTGAGTGTGAGACCTAAGAATCCTCGAAGAATTCGTGCCGCGACATCGCCATCTCCAGAGTCCGTACGATTAACGATCGTGGGAACAAGAAGTGAAACAAACAGCGGTCCAATGAGCATTTCGAAAGCAATATTAGGAATTGTGTTTGTCGCCTGGTAGATGTTGCCGAAGTATGTGGGGCCCAGGACGGCAGCAATTGCGACGACTCGCAGGAGCCCTGTGAGTCGGCTCACGATTGTCCATAATGCAATCTGCGCCCCATTGCGAATAGGATTGTCGCCCTCAGGGCTGAGACCCTTATTCATTTAATTACCTCCTTCCAATCGCTCAGGCTTAGCGTGATGGCGAAACCGCTATAGTCTCTCTAGTAGATGCGGATCGGAATCTAGCAACGAAGTTGCAAGGGGGGAGCAGCTTCAATCTTGACACGAACGCGGCTTGTAAGCACCTGCTCGAGGTGGGCCGATGTGAGATTATTGCCTTCCCAGATCGTGATTGCGAGGCCTAATGAATCGAGATGTCGAGCGATCTGATGCTGGTGGTCATCGACATGTTCTTCATGTGACTCGTAGCGTGGAAAGATGATCGGAATTTTGCCGGCTTCGAGCGCGCTCAGGATCGAACCGACGCCTGCATGCATGATTACGACCGAGCGAGCGGCGATCATTGATTGGAGATCCCCCGCGGGAACATACCGTTGGTACTCGATCTCTAAGTCCTCAACGAATGTGGGGCCAACCTGCCAAAATACATCGTACCCGGCGGGTAGGCCGTTTTTGCAGGCCTCGATCATCCGGCGGAATCCGACATCTTGCATCGCGCCAACGGTCACTAGGGTGGTGATATCTCCGTTGGTCACGCCTGCTTCCTCAACAGACTTGGTGAACGATTCAAAAACCGAGCCGACATAGGGACGCTTCAGGGTTGCCGTTTCGGGATGCTGTACGTAGTAGTGAATCCCTGGCAGTAACAGTGCGATTCGGCCAGAAAGGGAAGGGCCGTCGACGCGTGCTGCAGTCTCAATGAAATGGAAAGGAATTCTACGTAGTATGGCGATAGGGTACGCGGCTAAGCCATGGTTGGCGCCGGTCGTTACGATTGCGTCAAGGTCTTTGCCAAAACGCGTCCAACGAGCTATCCGAATGAAATTGATAAGAATGCCGATAATGTTCCTGGGGCCATTATAGCGCAGCCAAAACTTGTTCTGATCGCGCAGAAGGTCAGTGCTGAGTTCATTCTTTGGGACTGCCCATACGTACTCCGTGGATAGGCGCAGGCGTGGCATCAGGACATAGAGTTGCTTGAGGTGACCGCCACCGCTGGCGACGAGCAGTACTGTCATTTTCCCACCTTTCGGGCGAGGTGTTGTGATGGCACTCAAATTGGGCGGCGGTCGGGGCGATGAATCCGGTTAGTCGCCGAGTTGTCATTAGGCGCAGTAGCTGGACGGTCTATGGCTGCATGTTCGTGGCTGACGACCGGAGTCGGGTGCGCTATCGGCGAGTTCGTTGTATGGCTCGTATAGCTCCGGTAGTTTTTTCGCGATCGGGCTTGGGTCATTGTGAGGATGACTCCTAGGATTCGCGCAGATGCTGCCTGTAGATGACTGGCTGCTTCAATGATCTGCGGTACGCGGGTTGACCCACATTTTGAGACCAGGATTACGCCATCGGCGTGGGCTGCTGCAGCGGTAGCGTCCGTGACTGGCAACACGGGTGGCGCGTCGAGTAAGACGAAATCGTATCTCTGACGGAGTTCGTCCATCAATGTCTTCATCTGGCGTGATGAGAGAAGCTCACTCGGGTTGGGTGGGATGGCGCCGCTCCCGAGGACGTCAAAGAGGCCGCCGCCCCATGCCTGTACCGCATTTCCCGTGCGCACTTGACCAGATAGGATTGTGGTAACGCCGACAGCGCTGGTAAGACCAAGTATATGAGTCAATCGAGGCCGTCGAAGGTCGGCGTCAACGAGAAGGACTCGGTGCCCAGCGGCTGCGAGCACGATCGCAATATTGGCGACCGTTGTAGTCTTTCCGTCCTGTGGGTTTGGGCTAGTGAATACAAGGACTTTGTGTGGCTGGTCGATATCAATGTATTGTAGCGCTGTTCGGATCTGTCGGTATTCTTCTGCGTGGTGTGATTGCGGATCATCGTGTGTGATAAGTGGCCCCGCTTCCGCAGAGGAGTGCGCAGAGACGCTTCCAAGCGGTGGTGCCGATACGATCTGACTCAGTTGTTGTATTGAGGAGATTCTGGAGTCGGCAGCATTTATTGCGGCTGCAATTACGACTCCGAGAACGAGGCCTGCCAGAATGGCTAAGGAGATTGTTCCCGCTAAGCTCAATGTAGACGGGGATTGCGGCAGTTGGGCTGGTGCTACAAGCTTGACGGAAACTGGCGCAATTCCAGCGGGACTTGATGGCCGCTCGAGCTCATCAACAATTCGAGGAAATGCGCTTCCAACGGCATTCGCCAGTGCTACGGCGTCCTCGGGTGTGGCTCCGATGGCATCGATTGCGATAATTACAGAGTTGTTGGCGCTAGAAGCCGAGACTCGTTCTCTAAGTTCGGCAGGAGGGATAGTGTTGCCGAGTTCGGTTCCGACTTCGGTGGCCACTCGCGTGCTTGTTATTAGCTCAACATATGAGGTGACTCGCTGTTCAGATAGCTGCGCTCCTTGATATGCGGCTTGGGGTGTGTCTACTGCATGCGCCGAGACGTACAGTTCCACAGTCGCCGTGTACTGGTCGGGTCGAATAAGCCAGGCGACTGAAGCCGCAGCTGCGACGATGACGATCGAAATCAAGATCACGATCCAATGCTGCGCGATCCCGACAATGGTTTCGCGTAGCGAATGCGCCTCGGATGGGCGGAGATTGAGGTCCCGCATTTAGGGTGTCCGCCTAACTTCGTTGTGGGACATGGAGGCGGATTCCTTTCGCGGCGACTAGTTCGCTGCTGGCCGTGGCTTTTGATGTTGTTCCGGGGGGGGGCTGGTGCGCTTCGCTGTGAGGTGATATCAGGAACGTTTGATGTATCGGGTGATCCGTGCTGGCTAGGCTTTTCGAGCGCGATTCAGTTCGGCGTCAACCATGACGTGGGAGAGCTGGAGTGCGAGCGTTCTTGGCTTCCAGGCAAGAAGACTCTCCGCTTTGGTGGCGTCGCCGATCAGGGCATCCACCTCGGTGGGTCGCAGGTAGCTCTCGTCGAACTTCACGTACTGCTGCCAGTCGAGGTTGACGTGGTCGAAGCAGAACTGGGCGAAATCCCGCACGGTGTAGGCCGTACCCGTTGCCAGTACGTAGTCGGTCGGCTCGTCAGCCTGCAGCATCCGCCACATGCCTTCGACGTACTCCGGCGCGTATCCCCAGTCCCGGACGGCGTCGAGGTTGCCGAGGTAGACGTCCTTGTCCAGACCCAGCGCGATCCGGGCGGCCGCCCGGGCGATCTTGCGGGTCACGAAGGTCTCGCCGCGGCGGGGGGACTCGTGGTTGAACAGGATGCCGTTGACGGCGTAGAGGCCGTGGCCCTCGCGGTAGTTCCTGGCGATCCAGTAGCCGTAGACCTTGGCGGCGCCGTAGGGGGAGCGGGGGTAGAAGGGCGTGTCCTCGTTCTGCGGCGGTGGGGTCGCGCCGAACATCTCGGAGCTGCTGGCCTGGTAGAAGCGGCAGTCGACGCCGACCATCCGGATCGCTTCGAGCAGCCGGGTGGTGCCGACGCCGGTGGTGTTGCCGGTGAACTCGGGCTCGTCGAAGGAGACGCGCACGTGCGACTGCGCGGCGAGGTGATAGACCTCGTCGGGGTGGATCTTCTCGATCAGCGTGACGAGCCGGCTGGAGTCGGTGAGATCGCCGTAGTGCAGGAACAGCTTCGCGTCGGGGTCGTGCGGGTCCTGGTAGAGGTGGTCGATCCGGCCGGTGTTGAAGGTCGACGCCCGGCGGATGAGGCCGTGTACCTGGTAGCCCTTGGACAGCAGTAGCTCGGCGAGGTACGAGCCGTCCTGGCCGGTGATACCGGTGATCAGGGCGCGTTTCGACGCGGCCGGGATCGGGATCGAAGCTGTCATGTGGAGGTTCCCCCAGGGAGCGGCCTGTGCGGTGGGTCGTCGCGTCGTCGCGGAGTGATCACGCGGACGACGCGACGAGTGCCGGTCGTCGTCGCTCGGATGCCTGCCGGTTGGCGGGCAGGCTGGTCCTTGCGGCGGTCACGTCGGACGTGTCGGTCCGGCCGAACGGGCCATTAGCGATCAGGGGACCAGATCGTCAAAGCTGGGGATTACCGACAGTCAGGCTTGTGTCCGCGAGCGTGCACGCGGGCGTTCAGGCCGGCGGGGCGCTCGCCCGTTCCCTTCCGCGGCCGGCGTTCGTGCCGGGACGGTCAGGGTGACTCGTCGCGCTGGATGTAGGGCCGGGCCAGGCCGTGTGCGGTGCCGAACGGGATCCCCGTCTGTTCGCCGAGCTGCGGCCAGGACAGGCGCTCCCGCTGGTAGAGCGCGGCCACCAACCGGCCGACCCGCTCCTTCGCCGCGTCCCGGTCGGCGTCGGCGAGGCGTACCGCACGGATCAGGTCCTCGTCGGACAGCTCGTCGAGCGGGCGCGCGAGGAGGCGGGCGAGTTCGGCGAGCTCCTCCGGGTCCACGGGTCGAGTGTTTGCCGTACCATCTTTCGAATATTCGAAAGCCACTGGAGCGGGGGACGCATGACGACCGATCAGGTCTTCGCTGTGCACACGAGCAAGCCGGACTCGGTGAGCGCGGTGGAGGTCGTGTTCCGGAGCGAGCGGGAGGCCCGTGCGTTCGCTGCCGACCGGTCGACGGATGACCGCGTGTTGTCGGCGTCGGTCACCTCCTACGCGGTCGGGGTGCTGGGCTCGCGCCGCCCCGTCTGCTGGTTCCAGTACGGGAAGGAGCAGGCGGTGCGGTTCGACCGGCCGGGGATCTTCGGATGTTGAGCGGTGCCCGCCTCGGTTCGTGACACCCGAGTGCCTCGATGGCACGGTTGCCCCCGCTCCGGACGGCTGTCACCGGCCGGCCACGGCGATTGCTCGGACGAGGCACGCCACCGAATCAGCGGGCGCCCTTGTCATCGACCGCCTTCGCGCGTCCTGGCCTGGAGACGGACATCGGCTTCAGGCCCTTCAGTCCAGGCCGTCTGCCCACGGGACCCGCGATCGGCCTCGAGGTGAAGGGCAAGCATCTGCGACGACCTGGTGCTCGTGTCGTTGGTAACGTGCTGTGAGCGCCGTTCGGGAGGGGCCGATGTCACGGCTGTTCCGCGTCTTCGTCAGCTCCTCGTTCCTCGACATGGCCCAGGAGCGGCGGGCGCTCACGGAGGGCGTGTTCGAACCGCTTGGTGAGTTCTGCGCGGCCCGCGGTGCATCGTTCCAGGCCGTCGACCTCAGGTGGGGAATCAGCCCCGAGGCTGTTCTGGAGCAGCAGACGATGCCGACGTGCCTCGCGGAGGTGCGCCGATGTGTGCAGGCGTCGCCGCACTTGAACTTCCTCGCATTGATCGGTGACCGCCGCGGCTGGCTGCCGGCGCCGGCCGCGATCCCGGCAGCCGAGTTCGCGCTCCTCGCCGGTGCGGTGTCGCCTGCAGAACGTGATCTGCTGGACGACTGGTACCGGGTCGACCAGAACGCGGTGCCGTCTGTGTGGCGGCTTCGAGCCCGTCGGGACGTCGCCGAGGACGACTGGACGCAAATCGAACGGGGTCTGCGGGAAGCGCTGGAGCGGGTCGCGCACCATCTGCCGCAGCACCGACGTCTCGCCTACCTGGGGTCCGCGGTCGAGCAGGAGATCGCGGAGGGAGTTCTGACCGTCAATGATCCGACCGGGGCGTTCGCGGTCGTTCGGTCGCGCGTGTCCCGCGACGACACCGACGCGCGCCACTTGGATGCTCTGGAGGTCGCGCTGCGCGAACGGCTGCCGGCCGATCGGATACTGACCTCGCGTGCGGGCGACGACCGGCACGAACTGGTGGAGGCCATCCGCACGCGGTTCACCGCAGTGATCGAGTCCGTCCTGGACGATGAGCGGGTCACCCCTCACCCGAGGGCGGTGACTCAGGTCCACCACAATCTGGCGCGCAGGCAGCGTGCGGCTGGGGCGCCCGAGACCGACGCTCCGCTTGTCGGGAGGGATGCGGAGACCAAGGCCCTCGTTCGATTCGCACGCACCCCCGGGCACGGAATGATCGGGCTGGTCGGGACAGCAGGGGCCGGTAAGTCGGCGCTGGTCGCGGCGGTCGCCGACCAGGCCGCGGAGCGGATACCGGCCGGCGGACCGCTCGTCATCCTGCGGTTGCTGGGGACGACGGCGGCGACCAGCCGCCTCGACGGCCTGCTGCGCGGCCTCGTCGATGAGATCGCGGCCGGCCTCGAGATCAGCGCGCCGCAGGCGGCGGATGTCCCCGAGCTGATCGGACGGCTGGCCGAGCTGCTCGCGCAGGCACGAGCGGCGCGCCCCATCCTGCTGTTCCTCGACGCTGTCGACCAGCTCGCCGCCGACCACGGAGCGCATCGACTGGTGTGGTTGCCCGACCCGCTTCCGCCCCACGTGCGCGTGGTGGTGTCCACGCTGCCCGGGCCCACGGAAGACGCGCTGTGCGCTCGGACGTCCACCGCGACGATCCCGCTCGCAGGGCTCGGCGCCGAAGAGGGCAGGTTCCTGCTCGGCCGTTGGCTTTCGGCAGCCGGCCGCAGGCTGACCGAGGAACAGGAACGTGCCGTCGTTGACGCGTTCGCCGTGCAGGGAAACCCGCTCTGGTTGCGGCTGACCTTCGAACAGGCCCGCCGGTGGCGTTCCGACGACGCGCCGCCGGCGCTACCCGAGGATCTGCCCGGCCTGGTCCGGATGCTCCTCGCCAGCCTCACCGACACCGCGCACGGACCGACTCTGGTTGCCCACGCCCTGGCGTTGCTCGCGGCCAGCGGGCACGGGCTCTCCGAACTCGACATCCTGTCCGCGCTCTCGTCGGATCCCGCGGTGATGGCCGAGGTGCGGGCACGCACCCACGAACGGTGGCGAGCCGACATCTCCACGGTTCCCGTGGTCCTCTGGGCACAATTGCGAGCGGATCTTGCCCCGTTCCTGACGGAGCGCGTCGTCGACGGCGATGTTCTGCACGACTTCTATCACCGAGTGCTGCGGGACGCCGCTGCGCGTGATGGCCTCCAGCCACCGGTCGGCGCAGCTCGCCATCGACAGCTGGCCGCGCTGTTCGCCCGCACCGCGGACCCGGACGGCACCCGGTCCTGGCGGGGTGCGTCGCCGCGCGCCCTTGAGCAGGTGCCGGCTCAACTCCGGGCGGCCGAGGCGTGGACCGAGCTGGCGCGGGTCCTTGTCGACGTCCGCTTCGTCGAGGCCACAGCGTCGCTGGTGGCCCGATCGTTGGGCATCGACGGCCGAGGCAGGTCCGTCGTCCGCTACGGCGGCGTCCATGCGATCCGGGCGGGTCTCAACGAGCTCCTCGCGGCGTCTCCACCCGACGTCGACGCGGTCGACCGGGCGGTGTGTTCCGCCCTGCAGCGGGCGTTGGCTCTCGAGGCCGATCTCCTGACCGTGCAGCCCGAGCTGCTGTGGCAGCAGCTCGCCAACCGCATGCGGTGGGAATCCTCGCCCGCGGTGGCAGCACTGCTCGATCGTGAGGAGGCGCGGCGTGCCGCCGAGGGCGGTCCGGCGTGGCTGCGATTGCGCAGGCCGGTCGGCCGGACACCTGGGCTCGTGCACATCCTGCGTGAACGTGGTCGGGCCCACTGTTGCGCGGTGAGCCCGGACGGGGCCGTCCTGATCTCGGGAGGTGACGAGGACGGCACGCTGTGGGACGCAGGGACTGGGTCCTGGCTGGCAAACCTGCCGGGTCACTCCGGGCCGGTGCATGCCTGCGCCGCCGCTCGGGATGCGCTCTACACCGCTGACGAGGCGGGCACCCTGCGCC
>Ga0209909_100568_pt1 | contig 15037 bp, 14 predicted proteins | sample FECB22metaG_FD_188302 | JGI IMG/M metagenome (GOLD analysis project Ga0209909, IMG submission 188302) | Cyanobacterial communities from the Joint Genome Institute, California, USA - FECB-22 (SPAdes) (version 3) | ecosystem: Environmental > Aquatic > Thermal springs > Hot (42-90C) > Microbial mats... | reverse complement strand
GCTTCGGTGCGCGCGGACGGCCCGCACGCCGTCGTCTGCGTCGCCGGCAGCCCGACCGCGGAGCCCGGGGTGCATCGGGTCGTCCCGGCGCCCGCGGCGGCCGGCGAGCCCGGCGCCGTCGGGATGCAGGTGCTGCGCGCGCCGCGCGACCTGGGCCTGCACCCGGAGACGATCTCGGTGCCCGAGTCGATCCGGTTCGCCTCGACCGACCGGGACGGCGCACCGCGCACCGGGTACGGGCTCTACTACCCGCCGCTCGGCGCGCACGACGCCCCCGAGGGGGAGCTGCCCCCGCTGCTGGTGGTGATCCACGGCGGCCCCACCGGGGCGGCGGTGCCGGTGCTGAACGTCGGCGTCCAGTACTGGACCAGCCGCGGGTTCGGCGTCGTCGACGTCGACTACGGCGGCTCCACCGGCTACGGCCGCGCCTACCGGGAGGAGCTGAAGGGCGCCTGGGGGATCGTCGACGTCGCCGACTGCCTGGCCGCGGCCCGCACCCTCGCCGGCACCGGCCGGGTCGATCCGGCCCGGCTCGCGATTCGCGGCGGCTCCGCGGGCGGGTTCACCACGCTCGCCGCGCTGGCCCGCGACGACACCCCGTTCTCCGCGGGGGCCGACCACTTCGGCGTCGCCGACCTGGCGGCGCTCGCCCGGGACACCCACAAGTTCGAGTCCCGCTACCTCGACGGCCTGGTCGGGCCGTACCCGCAGGCCCGCGACGTCTACACCGAGCGGTCGCCGCTCACCCACGTCGGGACGTTCTCCACCCCGCTGATCGTGCTGCAGGGCGACGAGGACGCGATCGTCCCGCCGAACCAGTCCGAGATGATCGTCCGGGCGCTGCGCGAGCGCGGGGTCCCGGTGGCCTACCTGCTGTTCCCCGGCGAGCAGCACGGGTTCCGGAAGGCGGAGAACATCCGCCGGGCGCTCGACGCGGAGCTGGCGTTCTACGCCCGGATCTTCGGCTTCGAGCTGCCGGCGGCGGAGGGCATCGAACCGGTCGAGATCGAGAACCTCTGAGCGCCCGCCGCGGACCGGCTCACAGCAGGCCGTGGGCACGGGCGTTCGTGATCACCTGCGCCCGGTTGCGCGCCCCGAGCTTCTGCATCACGTTCTGCAGGTAGGTCTTGACGGTGTTCGGCGACAGGGTGAGCTCGGTGGCGATCTCGGCGTTCGTGTGGCCCGACGCGACGAGCCGCAGCACGTCGTACTCCCGGGCGGTGACCGGTGCGGCCGCGGCGGGCGGGGCCGTGCGGTAGCTGCCGGTGCGGGCGACCTCACGCAGCGCGTCGCGCAGGGTGGTGCCGGAGGCGTCCTTCACGACGAGCCCGCAGGCGCCCGCCGCCAGTGACGGCCCGACCGCCGCGTGCTCCGGGAACGCGGTGAACAGCAGGATCCGGGCGGCCGGCGCGATGGCCCGCAGCCGGGGCACGACGTCGACCGCCAGGCCGTCGGGCAGCCGCAGGTCCAGCAGTACCACGTCCGGACGCAGCCGGGCGGTGGACCGCACCGCCTCCGCGCCGTCGCCGGCGTGCCCGACCACCCTGATGTCCGGGTGCCGGGTGAGCTGGGTGATCACGCCGTCCCGGACGACCGGATGGTCGTCGACGACCAGCACCCGGATGCCCGGCGCGCTCAGCACGGCAGCTCGATCCGCCAGGTGGCCCCGCCGTCGGGTTCGGAGGTGATCCGGACGCTCCCGCCGAGCCGGCCCGCGGCGTCGGCGCTGCTCGTCAGCCCCAGCCCCGGCCGGTGCCCGGGCGGCAGCCCGACGCCGTCGTCGGTCACCGCGACGACGATCCCGCCGCCCGGCCGCTGCCCGGCGGTGACGACGACGGCGGACGCCATCGCGTGCTTCTCGACGTTCAGCAGCGACTCGCGCACGGCGCCGACGACGACGTCGGTCCGGTCGGGGGTCAGCACCGGCGGGTCGTCGAGGACGACCAGCTCGGCCGGGATCCCGGTGCGGTCGGCGAAGGCGGCGCAGTCCGCGCGCAGCGTCACCGACAGGGCCAGCGCGGCGGGGGAGGCGCGCAGCGTGCGCAGCGAGTCGCGCAGCGCCGTCGACGCCTGGTCCGCCTGACGGCGGAGCCGGTCCAGGCGGTCGGTCAGCTCGGGATCGTCGCCGGCGGCCTCGGCCAGGCCGGCCATCCCGGACCCGATCGCGAACAGCAGCGCGCCGACGCTGTCGTGCAGCTCGGCGGCGAGCCGGCTGCGCTCCTCGTGCACGGCCACCTCGCGGGCCAGCCTGCTGCGTTCGGCGACGGCGATGGCGAGCGCGGCCTCGTCGGCGACCGCACGTACCCGGGCGACCGCCCGGTCGCCGAAGCTCCCGTCGGAGCGGGCGCCGACGGCGATCACGCCGTGCGTCCGCCCGTGCCTGCTGACCGGGACGGCGAGCAGCCGCCGGACCGCCTCGGCCTCGATGTGCGCGTCGAAGGTGTGGGTGATGCCCTTGGCCCGCAGGTAGTCCTCCACCGACGCCGGGCGGCCGGTGCCGTAGACCTTCCCGGTCAGGCCGTGACCGAGCGGCACCCGCAGGCCCCGGAGAAGGTCCGTCCGGTCGCCGCGGATCTGCCCGAGGACCAGGCACGCCCCGGCCTCCGCCGGGTCGCCGCCCTCGGTGAGCGGCTCGGCGATCCACGAGACGTCCCCGTCGGCGGCGAGTTCGGCGAGCGCGGCGCGCATCGCCGCCCGGCGGTCGAGCAGCTCGACCAGGCCGCCGTGCGCACCGGCGACGGGGCCGAGAGCCGGAACGCCGCCCGTGCCGCCCGTGCCGCCCGGGCCGCCGCTGCTGACCATGCCGCCCATTGAACGCCGCCGCCGGGCCTCAGTCACCGTCGAACCGGGAGATCAGCTCCCGGCGCATGATCTTCCCGGTCGAGGTCGTCGGCAGGTCGTCGACGAACCGGACCAGCCGCGGCCGCTTGTAGGCCGCCAGCCGCTCGCCCGCCCAGTCGATGATCTCCTGCGCGGTCGGGTCCGATCCGGGGGCCCGGACCACGTAGGCACAGGCCAGCTCCCCGCGGACCGGATCGGGCACCGGCCCGACGGCGACCATCGCCACCGCCGGATGGCCGGCGAGCACCCGCTCCAGCTCCGCCGGGTACACGTTGTAGCCGCCGGTGATGATCATGTCCTTGCGCCGGTCGACGATGAACACGTGGCCGCTCGCGGTCATCGACGCCACGTCGCCGGTGTGCAGCCAGCCGTCCGGCTCGACCGCCTCGGCGGTGGCCGCCGGGTTGCCGTGGTAGCCGAGCATCACGATCGGGCCGCGCACCATCAGCTCCCCGGGGACGCCGAACGGGGCGTCCCGGGTGGTGTCCTCCAGATCGGCGATCCGGACCTGCACCCCGGGCAGCGAGACGCCGATGGACCCGGGGACCCGGGGCGCGTGCAGGGCGTGGGTGGTGCCCAGCCCGGCGATCTCGGTCATCCCCCAGAGCTCGATCAGCGGTGCGCCGGAGCGCTGCTCCCAGCGTTCGATCGTGCTGACCGGGATGGTCTGGCCGCCGACCGTGCAGCGGGTCAGCGAGCCCAGCTCGGCCTTGTCCAGGGTGGGCTCGGCGAGCAGCATCGCGTACATCGCGGGCACCCCCTCGAAGAGCGTCGCCCGGTGCTCGCCGATCAGCCGCAGGGTCTCCGCCGGGGTGAACCGCTCCATCAGCACCACCGTGCCGCCGGCGAGGAACGTCCCGTTGATCACGACGTTGCCGTACACGTGCGGCGCGGGGAGCGCGGTGACGACGACGTCGTCCGCGGTGCGGCCGTGCATGGTCGCGGTCGCGGCGCAGTTGGTGAGCACCGCGCGGTGGCTCTGCACGGCGCCCTTCGGGTGGCCGGTGGTCCCCGAGGTGTAGCCGATGGTCGACGCGGAGTCCGGATCGGTGGTGATCCGCGGCGCGTCACCGGTGCAGGCGAGCACCTCGTCGAAGGCGGTCACACCGTCGGCCGCCGGTCCGTCGCCGAACGCGACCACGTCGGTCAGCTCCGGGAGGTCGCGGGTCAGCCCGACGAGTGTCGCGGCGTGCTCGGCGCTGGTGAACACCACCGCGGCGCCGCAGTCCCCGAGCACGAACGCCAGCTCGGACGGGGTGAGCATCACGTTCACCGGGTTCACCACCGCGCCCGCCCGGAGCGCGCCGTGGTAGGCCACCACCCACTCCCAGCGGTTCTGCGCGTACAGCGAGACCGGCTGCCCCGGTCGCACGCCGCGACCGGACAGCCACGCCGCGACCCGGTCGGCGAGCCGGTCGAGCTCGGTGTAGCCGAGCGTGCGCGTCGCCGTGACCAGCGCCGGCTTGTCCCCGAACCGCGCCGCCGCAGCGGGCAGGATGTCCCCTGGACCGTTCACCGTGACTCCGACCTCTCCGTCGAGACGAGCGGTGAGCACACCGGAACGACGGTCTGCCGGGCACCCCCGAACGGGTGTGGTGGTGACCGGAACGCCCGGACCGGGTTCCGGTCGCTAGCGTGTGACCGGTGGGGGCAGGGCACTTCGTCGCGCGGGTCGGGCTCGATCCGGCGGCGCCGGAGCAGGGCTACCCCTTCGACCTGCCGGTGACCCGATGGCTGCGCCGGAACCCGATCCTGTTCCGGCCGGGGGTCACGTTCCTGGTCGGCGAGAACGGCTCCGGCAAGTCGACGCTGGTCGAGGCGCTCGCGGTGGCGATCGGGCTGAACCCCGAGGGCGGCTCGAAGTCCTTCGCGTTCGCCACCCGGGCCAGCGAGTCCGAGCTCGGCGCGCACCTGCGGGTGGCGCGCCGGCCGGGCCGCGAGCGGACCAGCTTCTTCCTGCGCGCCGAGTCGTACTACAACGTCGCCACCGAGGTGGAGCGGCTCGACAAGATCCAGCCGCTGCTGCCGGCCTACGGCGGGTCCGGGCACGAGCGCTCGCACGGCGAGTCGTTCCTCGCGCTGCTCACCCACCGGTTCGGCCCGCGCGGGCTCTACCTGCTCGACGAGCCGGAGGCGGCGCTCTCGCCGACCGGCGCGCTCGCGGTGCTGCAGCGGATGGTGGAGCTGACCGCGCAGGGCAGCCAGTTCGTCGTCGCCACCCACTCGCCGGTGCTGCTCGCGCTGCCCGGCGCGAACATCCTGGAGCTCACCGGGGACGGCGTCCGCAGGGTCTCCTACGACGACGCCGCCCCGGTCAGTCTCACCCGGGCGTTCCTGGACGATCCGCAGGCGTTCCTACGGCACCTGGGCTGAACGCCCGGCTGATCGCAGGTCGCACCATCTGCTGCGGGCAGGAACCGCTCCGTGGCCCCTGGTCGAGCGATTGTGTTGTCCGCCAACGAAAGTATGGTCGGTAGCGTTTCGATGGCCGAACCGAGGAGCTCCCGTGGACCGAGCACGACCGAGGCGGACGATCGTGGCGACGCTTCTCGCCACCACGTTCTGTGCTGCCGGAACGGTTCTGGCCATCCCTGCTCACGCACAGTCGGGAGGGACGTCCAAGACCTGTGGTCTGGATTCGGGGGAGCTGGGTGGGAACTGCTTTCTCGAAGCTCCCGGGTTCCCTGGTGGTCGTGTGGTGGTCAACATCGATGCGACCGGCTCCCACCCGACGCCGATCCGGTGGCGGGTCGTGAATCTCCAGGGCGGTGGTCCGATCTGCGAGGGGAGCTACCGCCCGAGTGATGGTCCGCTGACTGCGACCTGTGACTCGTTGCCACCCGGGACACTCAGCCTCGACACTGCTCGACCTCCGCTGGAGAGCGCCACGATCGGGCTGTCGTGGTGAGCGCGCGAAGCATCGCGGTCGTCGTAGGAACCCTGGCGATCGGGGCGGTGATGCTCTCGTCCGATCCGCGCCCGATGGACGCGCCGGTCGTCGAACCGACCTCGGGGACCGAGCAGGCCTGCCGGTTCGACGTCTTCGAGGAGATGGTGCCACCCGAGGTCCACCACACCTGCAGCGACGGTCACGGGAGGCACCGGGTGCTCGCGGTCTGCGAGCTGAACAACGTCGCCGTGCAAGGGGTCCGGCACGTCGTCCAGGGTCCCTGGGTGACCGGCCCGATGACCTCGGCGGCATCGTGCGGGATCAACGAGACGCTCGTCGACTGGGGTGCCGAGGGCGGGGGGTGAGCCGTGGCGGGGCGGGACGCCGCCCCGCCACGGGCTTGCGGAATCAGGCCTGCGAGGCCGCTGGAGCAGTCTGCCCCGGGTTCGCAGGCTTCTGCTTGCGTGATCCCTGGGCCAGCCGTCGTTCCACGAGCCGGGAGATGCCGGCGAGGACGAGGCAGAGGCTGATGTAGATCACCGCGATCACGAGCGCGACCTGCAGGATGGGTGATCCCAGCTGTCCCTGGCTACCCAGCTGGCGGGCTACGAGGAGCAGCTCCTCGTAGAGGATCAGGAAGCCCAGCGCGGTGTCCTTCAGCACGACGACGAGCTGGGACAGGATCGTCGGCAGCATCGATCGCACCCCTTGCGGGAGCAGAACCGACGTCATGACCTGGGTTTTGCGCATCCCGAGCGCATAGGCGGCCTCACCCTGACCGCGTGGCACGGCGTTGACCCCCGCACGGAACACCTCGGCCAGCACCGAGCCGTTGTAGAGCATCAGGCCGAGTACGACGGCCCAGAACGCGGAGATCTGGATGCCGAGGCCCTGGTCGAGGCCGAAGTAGAGAATGAAGATCAGGATGAGCAGCGGTACCGCTCGGAAGAACTCCACGACCGCCGTCGACGGCACTCGTAGCCAAGAGTGGTCGGACAGCCGCCCGGCGGCGAACAGGGCGCCGAAAACGAGGGACAGGACAGCCGCCACCGCGAACGCCCGGACGGTGTTCCACAGCGCTTCGAGTATCCGGTACTGGATCTCGATGTAGGTGATCCACTCCCACATCCGCGGAGCGAACTGCCCGGTCGAGTAGAAGCGGTAGAGGAGCAGGCCGAGCGCGGCCACGATCGCTGCGACGCCGACCACACCGACCGTCCGGTTTCTTGCCCGCGCGATCGGACCCGGTACGTCGTAGAGGACCGAACTCATCGGGAAACCCCCCAACGTGCGTCGAGACTGCGCTGCAACCAGGTGAGGGGTGCGACGAGGATGACGAAGAACAGGGCGACCCAGAGGAGGCCGACGAGGACGTTGTAGCCGCGCTCGGACACCGTCTGGTAGATGCCACCCGCGTTGAACACCGCGAAGCCGGCGGCGATCGTGGTGTTCTTCAGCAACGCGATCTGCACGTTCGTCATCGGCGGCACGGTCGCACGCAAGGCCTGCGGGAGCACCACCTGCCCCAGGGTCTGGGTGAAGGTGAAACCCAGGGCCCGAGACGCCTCGGACTGCCCGACCGGGACCGTGTTGATCCCGGAGCGGACGACCTCGCAGACGAAAGCCGCGGTATAGAGCGTCAACCCGATGCAGGCGAGTGCGAAGAAGGACAGGTCGATGAGACCGAGCCGCGGGTAGGCGAAGGCGAAGAAGAACAGCACCAGGGTGAGCGGTGTGTTCCGCAGGATCGTCACGTACGCGGAGCCGAAGCCGCGCAGCACCGGTACCGGGCTGACCCGCATGCCGGCGATCAGCGTGCCGACGATCAGCGACCCGATCGAGGCCACCACGAACAGCCCGAGCGTGCCCCCGAACCCGCGGACGTACACGTCCAGGTTGTCCAGCAGGACGTTCACCGAGCTACCCCCTACTCCAGTCGAGCCGGCCCGGCCCCGGCACGTCCTGCGCCGGGACCGGGCCGTGCGTCATCGGCTCAGTACCGGTCGATCGCCGGCGGGGTGCCCGGGGTGCCCGAGGCGCCCAGGGTGCCGTCGTAGATGGTCTGCCAGGTGCCGTCGTCGAACGAGGCCTGCAGCAGGTCGTTGACCTTGGTGCGGAACGCGTCGTCGTCCCGCGGGACGCCGATGCCGTAGGGCTCGTCGGAGAACGTCTCGCCGACGACCTTCAGCTGCTCCGGGTTCTGCGAGGCGAAGCCGAGCAGGATCGCGTCGTCGGTGGTGACGGCGTCGACCTGGCTGTTGTTGAGCTGGTCCACGCACTGCGAGTAGGTCTGGAACTCGACGATGTTGCCCGGCTCGGTGAGGCCCTCGTCGCGGACCCGCTGGATCGGGGTGGAGCCGGTGACCGAGCAGACGATCTTGCCCTGCAGCGTCTCCGGGCCGGTGATCTCGGTGTCGTCGGCGCGCACCAGCAGGCTCTGGCCGGCGACGTAGTACGGGCCGGCGAAGCCGACGCGCTGCTTGCGGTTGTCGTTGATCGTGTAGGTGCCGACCATGTAGTCGATCTCGCCGCGCTCGATGACGTCCTCGCGCGCCGCGGACGGCACGACCCGGTAGTCGATCTGGTCCGGGCCGAAGCCGAGGCCGCCGGCGACCATCCGGGCGATGTCGACGTCGAAGCCGGAGAACTCACCGGTGGTGGCGTCCTGGAAGCCGAGGCCGGGCTGGTCGTCCCGGACCCCGATGACGACGCGGCCACGCTGGGAGATCGCGTCGAAGGTCGGGGATCCCTCGACGGTCACGTTCTCCGCGACGGTCGGCTCGAAGCCGGAGTCCGTGCCCCCGCCGGGGGCGCCCTCCTGGCCGCAGCCGGCCAGCGCCAGGGTGGTGGCCAGTGCGGCCGCCACCAGCATGCGGGTTCTCTTCATGGTGGATCTCCACTCGTTCGGGAACGGATCGGGGTGCCGCGCGAGGCGCGGCGGGGCGGACCTCAGTGGCTGAGGATCTTGCCCAGGAAGTCCTTCGCGCGGTCGCTGCGCGGGTTGGAGAAGAAGTCGTCGGGCGTGGAGTCCTCGACGATCTCGCCGTCGCTCATGAACACGACCCGGTGCGCGGCCCGGCGGGCGAAGCCCATCTCGTGGGTGACCACGACCATCGTCATGCCCTCCGACGCCAGCGAGGTCATCGTGTCGAGCACCTCGTTGACCATCTCCGGGTCGAGCGCGGAGGTCGGCTCGTCGAACAGCATCACCTTCGGCTTCATCGCCAGCGCGCGGGCGATCGCGGCCCGCTGCTGCTGGCCGCCGGAGAGCTGGGCCGGGTACTTGTCGCGCTGGTTGGCGATCCCGACCCGCTCCAGCAGGGCGAGCGCCGTCTTCTCCGCCTCCGCCTTCGACACCTTCCGGACCTTCAGCGGGCCGAGCGTGACGTTCTCGAGGATCGTCTTGTGCGCGAACAGGTTGAACGACTGGAACACCATGCCGACGTCGGCCCGCAGGCCGGCCAGCGCCTTGCCCTCGGCGGGCAGCGCGGTGCCGTCGATCTCGATCGTCCCGGTGTCGATGGGCTCCAGCCGGTTGATCGTGCGGCAGAGTGTCGACTTGCCGGAACCGGAGGGGCCGAGCACGACCACGACCTCGCCCCGCGCGACCTCGAGCTCGATGTCGCGGAGCACGTGGAGGTCGCCGAAGTGCTTCTGCACGGTGGTCATCCGGACCATGGGGGTGCTGGACGCGGGCGTGCTGCTCATGCTGCCTCCGGACATGGCGAGAGCCTGGACGGAACGGACAGGTGAGTCCACCACCTTGAGGAAGCTTTAGGGTCTCGGCCACGTAACGGAAGGGGCGGCGCGGGTGCACATCCTGCTGATCGAGGACGACGACCGGGTGGCCGCCGCGCTGCGCCCGGCGCTGCACCGGCACGGCATGACCACGACCCGCCTCGACCACGGCCGCGGCGTCGTCGACCACCTCGACGGGGTGGACGTCGTGCTGCTCGATCTCGGCCTGCCCGACTCCGACGGGCTCGACGTCTGCCGGGCGATCCGCGCGGTCAGCGAGGTCCCGGTGCTGATGGTGACGGCCCGCGGCGAGGTGTCCGACCGGATCGCCGGCCTGCACACCGGCGCCGACGACTACCTGGTCAAGCCCTACGACATCGGCGAGCTCGTGGCCCGGGTGCACGCCGTGCAGCGCCGCCGCAAGGTCGGCGCCGACGGCACCGTGACACCGGCCGGTGCGGCCCCGGTGACGGTCGGCGACGTGCACCTCGACCCGGAGCGGCACGAGGTCACCGTGGCCGGGCGGGAGGTCGTGCTCACCCGCAAGGAGTTCCAGGTGCTCGCGCTGCTCGCCCGCGCCGACGGCGCGGTCTGCACCCGCGCCCAGATCGTCTCCGAGGTGTGGGGCCGCGGCTGGGCCGGCGCGAACCGGACCCTCGACGTGCACGTCGCGACCCTGCGCACCAAGCTCGGCCGCCCGGAGCTGATCCGGACCGTCCGCGGCGTCGGCTACCGGTTCGCGGCCACCGAGGACTGAGGGGACCGTCCCGTGCGGAGCCGGTTGCTGCTGGTCGTCCTGGTGCTCGTCGGCCTGCTCGCGGTCGGGCTCGGGGTGCCGCTGGCGCTCACCGACTCACAGCGCAGCCAGGAGGAGGTCTTCACCGACCGGCTCACCGACACCATCTCGTTCGCCTCCGCCGCCCAGCGCCCGCTGATCGAGTCGCCGGAGGGCCGGTCGGCCACGACCGCGTTCGCCGCCGAGATCACCCGCTACGACGAGGTGTACGGCGTCGCCGTGCTGGCGTTCGACCGGTCCGGCGAGCTGCTCGCCGCCTCCCGGCCGTCGGAGCGGCTGCCCGAGCTCGCCGGGGAGCCCGCCGACCGGCTGACCGTCGCGCTGGCCGGCCGCCGCTCGGCGCCCTATCCGCTGCTCATGCCGTGGGACGACGCGCCGCTGGTGCTCGCCGAGCCGGTGCTCGTCGACGGCGAGGTGGTCGGCGCCGTGATGACGGTGTCGCCGACCGACGCGCTGCGCGCCGGCCAGGTCGGCACCTGGTCGGTGGTCGCCGGGGCCGCCGTGCTCGCCCTGCTGGCCGGGACGCTGGTGGCCCTGCCGCTCACCGCCTGGGTGCTCCGCCCGGTGCGCAGGCTGGACGAGGCGATGGACCGGATCGGCACCGCGGTGCTCGCCGGCGGCCCGCCCGAGCAACCGACCCGGCGGACCGGGCCGCCCGAGCTGCGGTCGCTGGCCGGGTCGTTCGACCGGATGTCGACGACCGTGCGGGAGGCGATCGCCGGGCAGCGCGCGTTCGTCGCCGACGCCTCGCACCAGCTCCGCAACCCGCTGACCGCGCTGCGCCTGCGGCTGTCCAACCTGGACGGCCGGGTCGCGCCGGGGGCCACCGACGACCACATCGCGGCGATGGAGGAGGCCGAGCGGCTGTCCCGGGTGCTGGACGGGCTGCTCGCGCTGGCCCGGGCCGAGCGGGCCGCCGAGACCGGCGACCCGGACGCGGTCACCGAGCTCGACACCGTCGTCGACGACCGGGTGGAGAACTGGCGGCCGCTGGCCGAGCACACCGGCGTCGAGCTGCGCCGCAGCGGGCCGCACGGGCTGACCGCCCGGATCGACCCGGCCGGCCTGGAGACCGTGCTCGACGCGGTGCTCGACAACGCGCTCAAGTACACGCCGTCCGGGGAACGGGTGCGGGTCGCGACGCTGCGCGCGGCCGGGCGGGTCGGGGTGAGCGTCGTCGACGGCGGGCCCGGGATGCCCGCCGAGGACCGGGCCCGGGCCACCGACCGGTTCTGGCGGGCCCCCGGCCAGGTGAACCTGGAGGGCAGCGGGCTGGGCCTGGCGATCGCCGCGCGCACCGCGGCGGCGGCCGGCGGGGTACTGGTGCTGGACCCGGCGCGCGGCGGCGGGCTGCGGGTGACGATCTGGCTGGACCCGCCCGCGCCGTCCGCCGTTCCTCAGTAGCCCTTCCTCAGTAGCCCTTGGTGGAGCGGTAGAACCGGACCGCGCCGGGATGCAGCGGGATCGGCTGGGTGCCGATCGCCGACCGGGAGTCGATCGTCACCGCGGCCGGGCTGGCCTCGGCGACCCGCGGCTGCGCGTCGAACGCCGCCCGGATCAGCGCCTCGGCCAGGTCGTCCGGCATCGCGGCGGTGACCAGCAGCGCGTTGCGGACCGACAGGCAGGACACCGGCCCGGGCAGGCCGTAGGTGTTCGCCGGGACCGTCGCCAGCGAGTACACCGGGAACTCCTCGCGGGTGCGGTCGAGCGCGTCGCCCAGCTCCAGCAGCCGGATCGGGGTGCCGGCGGCGAGCTCCCGGATGCCGTCGGTGGGCACCCCGCCGGACCAGAAGAACGCGTCGAGCCGGTCCTCGCGCAGCGCCGTGACCGCGTCCGGCAGGCCGAGCTCCGCGGACTCCCCGAGCTCGTCGAGGCCGATCCCGGCGGACCGCAGCAGCCGGATCGCGATCGCCTGGTAGCCGCTGCCGTCCGGGCCGATCGACACCCGCCGCCCGCGCAGGTCGGACAGCCGGGCCAGGCCGGAGTCCCGGCGGGCGACGACGTGGGTGACGTCGTCGTAGAGCCGGGCCAGCGCCATCGGCTCGTCCGGGCCGGTCGCGGCGGGGCCGCCCGCGATGTCGGCGGCCACGTCGACCTGGCTGATCGCCACCGTCGCGTCGCCGCCGGTCAGCAGCCGCATGTTCTGCCCGCTGCCCGCGGTGTTGAGCACCCGCGGCGGCCGGTCCAGGCCCAGCCGCTCCTGCCAGATCGCGGCCAGCGCGCGGGCCAGGTTGATGTAGACGCCGGGCTGCACCCCGCCGGCGACGACCAGCTCCGGCTCCGGCGGCCCGCCGGTGCAGGCACCCCCGGCTCCCAGCACGATGCCCGCGGCGAGCCCGGTGTGCAGCAGCGCACGCCGGGAGAGCGCGCCGGGACCGGGAGTCACCCGTCCATCTTCGGCGAAACCCCGGGCAGCAGGTGGGCCGGGGTGGCGCCTACCCTCGCAGGGGTGAGCCGCAGCTACACCGTGCGCACCTACGGGTGTCAGATGAACGTGCACGACTCCGAGCGGATGGCCGGGCTCCTGGAGGGCGCCGGGTACGCCAGGGCCGAGGATCCCGACACCGCCGACGTCGTCGTGTTCAACACCTGCGCGGTCCGGGAGAACGCCGACAACAAGCTCTACGGCAACCTCGGGCACCTGCGGCCGCGCAAGGTCGCCAACCCGGACATGCAGATCGCGGTCGGCGGCTGCCTCGCGCAGAAGGACCGGGAGACGATCACCCGCCGCGCCCCGTGGGTGGACGTCGTGTTCGGCACGCACAACGTGCACGCCCTGCCCACCCTGCTGGACCGGGCCCGGCACAACGAGGCCGCCCAGGTCGAGATCGCCGAGTCGCTCGAGGTGTTCCCGTCGACGCTGCCCGCCCGGCGCGAGTCCGCCTACGCCGGCTGGGTCTCGATCTCGGTCGGCTGCAACAACACCTGCACCTTCTGCATCGTGCCGTCGCTGCGCGGCAAGGAGCGCGACCGGCGCCCCGGCGACGTGCTCGCCGAGGTCTCCGCGCTCGCCGCCGACGGCGTGCTGGAGGTGACCCTGCTCGGGCAGAACGTCAACGCCTACGGCTCGGAGTTCGGCGGCGAGGCCGGGCGCGGCGCGTTCGCGAAGCTGCTGCGGTCCTGCGGCGACGTCGAGGGCCTGGAACGGGTGCGGTTCACCAGCCCGCACCCGCGCGACTTCACCTCCGACGTGATCGCCGCGATGGCCCAGACGCCGAACGTCTGCCCGCAGCTGCACATGCCGCTGCAGTCCGGCTCGGACGACGTGCTGCGCCGGATGCGCCGCTCCTACCGGTCGTCGCGGTTCCTGCGGATCCTGGCCGAGGTGCGCGAGTCGATCCCGCACGCCGCGATCTCCACCGACATCATCGTCGGCTTCCCCGGCGAGACCGAGCGGGACTTCGCCGACACCCTCGACGTGGTGCGCGAGGCCCGGTTCGCCCAGGCGTTCACCTTCCAGTACTCGACCCGGCCCGGCACGCCCGCCGCCGAGATGGACGGCCAGCTGCCCAAGGAGGTCGTCCAGGAGCGCTACGAGCGGCTGGTCGCGCTGCAGGAGGAGATCTCCTGGCAGGAGAACCGCGCCCAGGAGGGGCGCGAGGTGGAGCTGCTGGTGTCCAGCGGCGAGGGCCGCAAGGACGGCGCGACCCGGCGGCTCACCGGCCGCGCCCGGGACGGGCGGCTGGTGCACTTCGCCCCCGGTACGACGACCGGGATCCGGCCGGGCGACGTGGTCACCGTCGTGATCGACCGCGGGGCGCCGCACCATCTCGTCGCCGACGGCGGCGTGCTGACCCACCGCCGCACCCGGGCGGGCGACGCGGCCGAGGCCGGCACCCGTCCGGCCGGCGCACCCACCACCGCACCCACGACACTGGGGCTGCCCGTGTTCGGCAGGCCGGCCGACGAGCCCGAGCCGGCCACCGGCTGCGGGGTCCCCGCCACCACCTCCGGAGGTTCCCGATGAGCGACGTGTCCCCGCAGACCCGCGCCGAGATCGACGGGGTCGGCCGTGCCGCGATGCGCCGGATCGACCCCGGTACCCGGGCGATGGTGGTCGCCGTCGGCGTGGTGGCGGCCGTCGCCTCGCTGCTGCTGCCGTGGGTGGCCGGGGCGCCGGGCTGGCAGATCCTGGCCGCCGACGCGGGCGGGCCGTTCCCGACGTTCTTCTCCTACACGATGACGACGTTCGCGATCGTCGTCTCGGTCGCGGCGCTGCTGACCCGGCTGTGGGTGCTGGCCTGGCTGGCCGCGTTCGGCTGCGGCATCACCTCGGTGACCGGGCTGTGGGCGATCTGGTCGCTGCAGACCGGCGCCGCACCCGGGCCCGGCATCGGGCTGGTGCTGGGCGTGCTCGCGGTCGTCGTGCTGACCTTCGTGTGGGCCGGGGCCGCGCTCTCGCGGACGTGAGCGGGGCCCCGCCCCGGCCGGTCAGCGCTCGTTGACCGACTGCTCGGCCGCGTCCAGCCACTCCCGCCACTGGGTGGCCTGGGCGCGGGCCTGCTCGGCGCGCCTGCGGTCGCCCGCCGCCTCGGCCTTCTCCGCCTGCGCCTCGAACTGCTCGACCCGGGACCGGAACTGCTCGACCCTGGCCTGGGCCTCCGGGTCGGTCCGGCGCCACTTCGCCTCGGCGGCCTCGGCGACCTTCTCCTCGATCCCGCGCAGCCTGCCCTCCAGGGTGCGGATGTCCTCGCGCGGGACCTTGCCGATCTCCTCCCACCGCTCCTGCACGCCGCGCAGCGCGGCCCGGGCGGTGTCCGGGTCCGACAGGT
>Ga0209909_100563_pt1 | contig 15356 bp, 8 predicted proteins | sample FECB22metaG_FD_188302 | JGI IMG/M metagenome (GOLD analysis project Ga0209909, IMG submission 188302) | Cyanobacterial communities from the Joint Genome Institute, California, USA - FECB-22 (SPAdes) (version 3) | ecosystem: Environmental > Aquatic > Thermal springs > Hot (42-90C) > Microbial mats... | reverse complement strand
GATCTAGGCAATCGCCCGTCTACCAGGAGCTTCACCCTTTCGAGGTCACGCCACGCCGCACGCCAGCTGACCTGCTCGTCCATCAGGTTGGCAAAGGCTCAGTGACGAGGAGACGGCCCGGTCCAACAGCCTCGCGGCCGTCGGTGTCCTGCGCCCCGATTCCTGAGCTCGGGCACGCTGGGGAGTGCCTGAACCGGCACAATTCTCGTAATCGCTGAGGACCTGCGCGGTTCACCCTGGGCCGGCCGGCCTGTCGACCGTCTCACCGTCCTCGTACCGGAGCAGCCTGCCGACTCTGGGGAAGGGCGCCGTTCGGCGTTCGTGCCAGATCCGTGCCAGATGTAGGCGGGGCGGGCCCCACCGAATTGCCTCTCGGGGATCGGGAGTGGGCGCCGTTTCCGCTGGTAGATGCTCTGAGCGGGCGACGGGAATCGAACCCGCGTAGCCAGTTTGGAAGGCCTCGTCAGACTGGCGCTCTCCGGCCTCCACCTGCAAGAACAGCGGACAGCACGCCCTGCAAGTGACCGCGGTTGACCGCTGGTAGTTGCACGCCAATTGCACGCACTGAGCCGCACAGGCCCGGTCACAGCCTTCAGTATGAACGCGGACACGTCGGGACCTCGCCGCCTTGCCGGTGTCATCTTCTGTCGTCTGAACTGGGAATCTGTGCCGCATAGTGCCACCTTGACTCGGCGACACACGGGCGATTCGCTCCGGAAACGCTCCGACTCCCCTACCGGAGCCGGAGTGCCATCTTCTCGACCTGCGCCCACGGTCACTCAGGTGGGGTGGCGGGGAGCCATTCCCCCGCCACCCCTTGGGGCGACCCAGCGCGGCCGGGGAGGCTCGCGGTTACGGGCCGGCCGCTGGCCGGTCGCGCAGCGACGTAGAGCGCCAGCGCAGCGCCCTCGACCGGGAGACCGGCCGTGCTAAGCCACCGGGCCGACAGGCCACGCCGCAGGCGTTCCATAAGGGGTTCTCGGCCGCGCGGCCATGAGCGGAACTGGACCCGGCGGATCCTGGGTCGTGTTCGCGCGGGACATCTGCCAGTAGCCACCCTGTTCGTTTAGGCAGCCCAGAGCACTCGACAACCATCAGGGGTGCGGTCGTAGAGCAGGATACGAAGCGGCGAGCGCCGCACACAAATATCGGAGTGGATCACACGACGCTGGATCGAGGCTTCTCACTCCGAGCCAAGGACCTCCTCTGCCGTAATTGGCACCCCGCGCCAACACCCCCTGGGTCGAGCTGCCAGACATCACCCGAGCCTCGCTGCGATAGCTCGATCACCCGGCAAGTGCATGCGTGGCCTACTCGTTGGAGCCCGACATCGACGCACGTTCGCGAAGACACAAGGTTTCATACCATCGAGCGAGCGAATACGCGGACCTGAGTGCTATTGTGTGAAGAATGACAGTCCGGTCAAGTACGAATCTACCGCTCATCGCGCGCCGCTGAGTCGATATGAATGAGAAGATCTGCGCGAACTGCGGCATCTCACTCGGGGTCTCCGTCAAGAAGAAGGGCGGAGTCCGAGCAGTCGCCTGGATGAACCATTGCGACGAGTGTGCTGACAATATCGCCACGCAGATGGTGATTGTCGAGAAGCTCCCCACCATCCAGATCTGGCAGTGCGTCGAGTGTGGACTCACACGGACCTGCAGAAGAGGCTGGTCCACACGCTGCCATGCCTGCCTCGACGACCGTACGAATCTCGCCGCCCTGGACCTCGATGGGCTCGCCACAGCATTCGAGGCTGATTTCCCCGAGTACGTGCCCGACGCGAAACGGTGGGTCGATGCCGACGTGCTCGACGACGCCGACGTACACGAGTACCTCTCCGCTGCGGCTTACGAAGAAGAGCTCGAGTTTCGCACCCACCCCGGCTGGACGGTCATCGCCGGTGACGTCAAAGGACTGCCCTACCAGCGCTGGGGCACCGAATCTCACGGCTTCTGGGGTGTGCACGACAAGTGCGGCACTGTTCAGAACCTCAGCGTTCGCGAATGCCAGAACTGCGACCCGGAGCCGGGCTCGAGAACCCACCGCGCCCGCAAGGACGATCCGCACCTGCTCTACCTCGTCCGCAACGACGGCAGGCTGAAGGTCGGCCACGGCGACCGCAACCGGATCATCACCCACACCCGCGGCGGCGCAGCGATCGTCTCGGTCCGCCGGGCGACCTTCGCCGAGACGACCGCGGCCGAGCGCGAGATCCTCCGCCGGCACAGCAAGGTGATCAGCAAGGGCCACGGAGACCTCCCGAAGAGCTTCGGCTCGGGCACCGAGGTACTCCCAGGCAACACGGACATCGACTTGAGCGAGTTCCTTCCGGACGCCGAGGACGTCACGACGTACTACGCACTCCACGCCTTGGGCATCGAGGTCGCACCCGACACGAACGGGGCCGCCAGCTGACCCAGTGTGGCCGAGCACTACGGTCAGAAATCCTGACCGGCAAGGGGGTTCACTGGTGGCGGCAGCCTTCGCGGCAGGCAGCACGGTCCTGGTACGGGACGAGGAGTGGGTGGTTTCCTCGTGCGAACGCGCAGGAGAGGGCTGGAAGCTCCGCTGTACGGGCAGCTCCGAACTGGTCCGCGGCGTCACCGCGACCTTCTTCGACTCGCTCGACGACGTCGTCGCCCTCGATCCCGCCGAGGCCACCCTCGTGCTCGACGACTCCCCGCGTTTCCGACGCAGCCGCCTCTGGATCGAGTCCGTGCTTCGCAAGACTCCGGTCCCGCTACACGAACCGGGCCTGACCGTCAGCGCAGACATGCTGCTCACCCCGCTGGAGTACCAGCGCAAGGCCGTCGCCACCGCGCTCGACGCCAATCGCCTGCGCCCCCGTCTACTGATCGCTGACGCCGTTGGGTTGGGCAAGACCCTCGAGATCGGCATGATCCTCGCCGAGCTCGCCCGCCGCGGCCGCGCCGAACGAGTCCTCGTCGTCACCCCACGGCAGGTCCTCGAGCAGATGCAGTACGAGCTGTGGACCCGCTTCAGCCTGCCGCTCGTCCGCCTGGACTCCGACGGCATCCAGCGCGTCCGCCAGCAGCTCCCGTCGAGCCGGAACCCGTTCACCTACTTCCCCAAGGTGATCGTGTCTGTCGACACCCTGAAGTCCGCCCGCTACCGGGCCCACTTGGAGAACCACCGGTGGGACGCCGTCGTGATCGACGAGTCCCACAACGTCACCAACGCCGCGGCGCAACGCAGCGAGCTCGCCCGCCTAGTCGCTGGGCAGACGGATGCGCTGATCCTCGCCTCCGCGACCCCGCACAACGGCAAGTCGGACTCGTTCGCAGAGCTCATCAACCTTCTGGACCCCACGGCGATCGTGGACCGCGAGCACTACGACGTGAAGGACATCGAGCACCTGTTCGTCCGGCGGCATCGGCATTCGCCCGACGTCGCGCGCGAGGTCGGCCACCTGTGGGCCGAGCGCCCCGAACCGCAGGTCCTCGCCGTGGCCGCGAATCCGGCCGAGGACGCCGTGGCCACCGAGCTGTCCACCGTCTGGCTACACCCCGGACCAGGTGGCTCCCCCATGACCGGCGGCGGCCGCCAGTTGTTCTCGTGGAACCTGGCGAAGGCGTTCCTCTCCTCTTCCGCCGCGCTGCTCGAGACGGTCGAGGCGCGGCAGAAGTCCATCGCTTCCGACCCGAACGCGCACGCCGAATCCGCTGCGCTTGCCCGTCTCGCTGAGCTGGCCGGCAAGGCGACCGGATCCGCGAAGCTCGACAAGCTCGTCGACCACCTCACGTCGATCGGGGTCGGCCCAGGCAGCGAGACTCGTATCGTCCTGTTCAGCGAGCGCCTGGCCACGCTCGACTGGCTGCGCGCCCGGTTGCCGAGGCTCCTCGGACTGCCGGACGAGGCCTTCGCCGTGCTGCACGGCAAGCTCCCGGACAAGAAGCAAATGGAGGTCGTCGAGGCCTTCCAACTCGCGACGACGCCGGTGCGGGTCCTCATCACCGGGGACGTCGCGAGCGAGGGCGTCAACCTGCACAAACGCTGCCACAACCTGGTCCACGTCGACATCCCGTGGAGCCTCATCCGCATCGAGCAACGCAACGGCCGCATCGACCGCTTCGGCCAGAAGGAAGTGCCGACGATCGTCGCACTGGCGCTCACCACATCCGACGAGAAGTTCAGCGGCGACGTCCGCGTCATCACTCGACTTCTCAAGAAGGAGCACGCCGCGCACCAGGCACTCGGCGACGCCGCCTCCCTCCTCCACCTACACGACGTCGAGCTGGAAGAGGGCGCGATTCGCCGTGCCCTGCAGAACGGCACTCCGCTCGACGAGGTCATCCCCGAACCCCTTGCGGCGGACGAGTTCGCTGGCGACGAAGAGTTCGAGGACTTCGACACGTCCTTCCTCAGCCATGGCGAGACCACCGCCGAAGCGCCGCCCACGAGGGCCAAGCACGACGGCCTGTTCGATCACGAGGTCGACTTCCTCCGCGAGGCGCTCCACGAGGCCTTCGACGGCAACCCCGGCGGCCACGGCGGTGTGGGGTGGGCCGAGCATCCCGACGAAGGACTCGTCTCGCTCGTCCCGCCGAAGGACCTCCTGGCCCGCCTCGGCGCACTCCCGCAGAGCTACCTCGCTCAGCGGAAGATCAAGGAGAAGCTGCTCCTGGCCGTCACCCCCGAGGCGGGCGAGGACCATCTGCGTCGTGCGACCGAGGGCCGGGTCGGAGAGAAGGGCGACAAAGAGACCCAGTGGCCCCTGGCGCACTTCCTCTCCCCGCTGCATCCCGTCCTGGACTGGGCGGTGGACCGAGCGCTGACCCGCCTGGGCCGCAACCAGATACCGGTGGCCACCGCCGCTGTCGACAGGCCCACCGCGATCGTGCTGGGCACGCTGACCAACCAGCGCGGGCAGGTGGTGCTGCGCTCCGTCGTCGGGATGCAGTTCCCGTCCAGCGGTGATCCCATCGTGCTCGACGATGCCGAGGAAGTCCTGCGGTTAGCGGGCTTCCGCAGCGACGCGGTGAACCCGCAAACTCCGCTGGATCTCAGAACGTATGCGGATTACGTCCCAGCCGCCGTCGAGCGCATGCGCTCCCACATGGCATGGCTCAAGCAGCAGCGCGCCGCCCTCGTCACCGAGCCTCTTCGCACCGCCGCGCGTGGGATCGCGCAGTGGCGCAAGGACTCCGAGGCTCTCGCCGAGACGCTCGACAACCCCCGTCGGGCGGCGCGAGCCCGTCAGCGCATCGCCGACCACGGCACGCAGGCGCAGAAGCTCGTCGAGTCGCTCAGCGCCCGCAAGGAGCCGATGGTGCGCGTCCTGCTCCTGCTCGTCCCGAACGGAGACTCGCGATGAGCGCCTTCGACACGATCGTCGTCGAGAACGACTTCGTCTCCGAGCACTGGCTCGCCGAGCAGTTCCCGGCCACAGTCCGGGCCCGCCGCGCCGAATGGAAGGAGCGGGAGGACCACGCCAAGGTCACCCCGCGCAGCGGCCTGGTCTCCCTCGCAGGCGACTTCGGCCGGGACCTGGTCCGCTACCGCGAGGCGGAGTCGCAGCACCACGAGCAGCTCGCGCAGAAGAGCCAGAAGCAGATCCAGGCGGAGCGCACGCAGCTCGACGCTCAACTCAACGCGCTCCACCAGGCCATCCGCGCGGCGCTGCTGCTCCCGGCCGAGGAGACCACCTGGATCGGCTCCCGCACCGACACGGAGCTGACCGTGCGGGCCGCCGTTCCGCAGGCACCCGCTGGGATTCCCCTGCTCGTCCTCCAATCCCGAGACGCTACTGACATCGAGGACCTGCTCAACGCGAACGGCGCCGGTCATCTCCTCACCCCGGCCACCGTCGACGGCGTCGAGGTCAGCGCAACCTCTGAGGTCCTGTCCAGCCTGTTCCACACCGAAGAGAAGCCTGCCCTCATCCTGGTCACCGCGGGGGGCTGGCTCCTGCTCGCCGAACGCGGGACCTGGCCAGAGGGCCGCTACCTCGCGATCGACCTCGCCACCGCCCTCGAACGCCGTGACACCAAGGCCAGCGGTGAGCTCGAGACGATCGCCGCCCTCGTCGGCGCGGAGAGCCTGCTCCCGGACACCGGCGACGACAAGGCTCGGCTCCTCACCCTCCTGGAGGACTCGGTTAAGCACGCGGAGGGTGTGTCGAAGGGCCTCCGCGACGGCGTCCGCGAGTCGATCGAGTTCATCGCCTCCGACGTGCTCCGCCGGCGGCGCGACAACGGCATCCCCGACGACGTCGAGGGTCTCGCCGCCGACCTCACCCGGCAGAGCCTCCGCTTCCTCTACCGGATCCTGTTCCTGCTCTACGCCGAGGCACGTCCCGAGCTCGGAGTGCTCCCGACCAAGGCGCCGGAGTACTCCGAGGGCTACGGACTCGACCGGCTCCGCGAGCTGGTGCTCGCCGACCTCACCAGCTCGGCCGCCCAGACCGGGACGCATTTCTACAGCTCGCTCGGCGTGCTGTTCCGGCTCGTCAACGACGGTTACCCGCCCGAGACCCTCGGCCCGGACGGCACCCCCGTCCAGGACTCCGACGACAAGGGCGGCCTGAAGTTCGAGGCGCTCCGCGCCGACCTCTTCAGCCCGACGGCGACGGCGCTGATCGACGAGGTCGGGCTCGGCAACGCCTGCCTGCAGAAGGTCCTCGGCAGGCTGCTGCTGTCGAAGAAGCAGCGTGGCCGCGACCGCGGCTTCGTCTCCTACGCCCAGTTGGGCATCAACCAGCTCGGTGCGGTGTACGAGGGCCTCATGTCCTACACCGGCTCCATCGCGCGGGACTACATGGTCGAGGTCGCCAAGGACGGTGACCCGGCCAAGGGCAGCTGGGTCGTCCCGATCTCCAGCACCGAAGGTTTCGACGACAACTGGCTTGTCATGCGAGACGACCCGGACACCGGCGACCGCAACCGCGTGGAGTACGAGCCCGGAGACTTCGTCTTCCGGCTCTCCGGACGTGACCGCCAGCGCAGCGCCTCCTACTACACCCCAGAGGTCCTCACTCGCTGCGTCGTCACGCACTCGCTAGCCGAGCTCCTCGACCAGAACGACACGACGACACCCGCCGCGGACATCCTCAAGCTGACGGTCTGCGAGCCCGCTCTCGGCTCCGGCGCCTTCCTCGTCGAGGCCGTCAACCAGCTCGCCGACCAGTACTTGACCCGGCGGCAGCACGAGCTCGGCGAGGACATCCCGCCCGAGCAGTACGCCGCGGAGAGGCAGAAGGTCAAGGCCTACCTGGCGCTGCACAACTGCTACGGCGTCGACCTCAACGCCACCGCCGTCGAGCTCGCCGAGATCACCCTTTGGCTCGACGCCATGCACCCCGGCCTCCGCGCCCCTTGGTTCGGTCTCCACCTCCGCCGCGGCAACTCCCTGATTGGCGCCCGCCGCGAGATCTACACCCCGACCCAGGTCGCGAAGAAGGGCTGGCTCAAGACTCCCCCCACTCCGCGCCCGCTCTCCGAGCCGATCGCCGCCACCGAGATCCACCACTTCCTCCTCCCCGCGGCGGGCTGGGGTGCGGTCGCAGAAACCAAGGAAGCCAAGGAACTCCGCCCCGAGGAGACCAAGGCTCTCAAGGAGTGGCGCAAGCAGATTACGAGCACGCTCTCGAAGGCCGAGGTTCAGAAGCTCCAGGACCTCGGCCGCCGGGTGGAGGCGCTGTGGGCTCTGGCCCGCCGCCGCCTGGAGATCGCCGAGCAGGAGATCCGCCGCGACATCGACGTGTGGGGAGCCGACGTCCTGCCGGTCGGCACCGGCGCAGTCCAGCGCGAGCAGATCGAGCAGTCGCTCGCCGACCCCGACAGCGCGTACGGCCGACTCCGCCGTGTCATGGACGCCTGGGCCGCCCTCTGGTTCTGGCCCGTCACGAACGGCGAGACCCCACCGACCCGCGAGCAGTGGATCGGCGCCCTCGAAGGCCTCCTTGGCTACACCAGCAAAGCCGAGCTTCGGCGGGGTCGAGGACTGTTCGCCGATGACGCCGGCTGGCTGGAGCTGAATGACACCGAGTTCAATGAACGTCGCTTCTCGGGGATGCGCCCCGTTGCAGAGGTCGTGAAGGCGAACCCATGGCTTACGATCAGCGCAGAGATCGCGGTGCGGGAAGGATTCTTCCACTGGGAGATTGATTTCGCCCCAATTTTTGCCCGGGCAGACGGCTTCGACCTGCAGGTAGGAAACCCCCCGTGGGTACGACCCGATTGGGACGACCCAACAGTCCTGGCAGAGCACGACGCGTGGTTCGGCGTAGCAGGGAGCGCAACTCCGCACGAATTCCGCGAACGGCGAGACGGCATCCTCACGAGTTCCGCCTTCGCATACCTGACCGAACGCGCCTCACTTGCCGGGATGGCATCGAATATCGGCAGTCCGATCATTCGCCCACTTGCCTCCGATGCTCAGACAGATCTGTATCGCAGCTTCATGGACGAGGCGTGGAGGACAACGCGGAACGGCGGAGTCACCGGCCTAATTCACCAGGTAAAGCATCTAATCGAGGCTGGCGGGGCAAACTTTCGTAGCCAATGCTATCGACGCCTCCGGCGACACTGGCATTTCGTCAACCAACTCAAGCTATTCGATATTCTGAACACTCGAGACTACGCGGTCGCAATCTACTCTAACTCTCGAGAGCCAAGCTTCCTCAATGCCGTACATCTCTATCACCCAGATACCATTGAGCGCTCATTTCGACACAATGGGGATGGCCCGGAACCCGCCACCACGACTGACGATGGGAAGTGGGATCTTCGCCCACATGCGATGCGCATTCAGCGGGTCGACAGCGATGTGCTCCGAGGATGGGCACAATTGGCTTCGACGGAAGACCGCGGTGAGTTCGCTTCGGCCCGCTTCGTATTCACACTTAGCCCGTCGATCAACGCGGTTCTCGCGAAGCTTGCTAGCGCTCCCCGATTCGGCGAGATATCGCACGCGTACACGCACGGGTGGGTGCAACGTGACGCCGAGTCCGAGGGAATCCTCGTTCACGAAGCTGCCATACCAAGAGACATCCAGGATGTTGTCATCCAAGGACCGAATATTGGTACGTCCAACCCGCTCCTGCAGCAAATAAATCCGACTATGCGGAGCTATCGCGACTACTCATCAATTCACCCACAAGATGTTGGCGTCGACACGCGACCGCGGACGAGCTATCAGCGGGGAATCGGTTCGGCCGCATTCAGGGCATCGTATCCACACTGGAATGGATCTCCTTCCAACAATTCTTGGCGACTCTTCTGGCGCCGTCGAGTGGATCCGTTCAACACCGAGCGAACTCTGCAAGCGGCGATATACCCACCCGGCCCCACGCATATTGATGGAGTGTGCAGTCTGACCGTTCAAAACCTTACTACGTTGACTCACACGTCTGCATTGTGGTCATCCTTGCCGTTTGACTTCTTCGTGCGCTTCGGCGGGTTCCGAGACGTGCGCATCAATCTTGTCCGTCGGATGCCGGCGCCGATGACGGGACATCTGACGAATGAGCTACTGCTTCGCCAGCTTCGCCTCAATTGCCTCACCGCCGACTATGCACCACTATGGGAAGAACTCTTTGACCAAAGCTGGTGCCGAGACAGTTGGACCCGCGATGACTCCTTCCAACAGTTGGGCGCCGTCACACACAACTGGACAACCCGAACACCCCTCCGCACTGACTCGGAACGACGGCAGGCACTACTCGAGATCGACGCACTCGCTGCGATAACACTAGGAATCACCGCAGCCGAGCTGTGCGCGATTTACCGTGCGCAATTCGGAGTGCTCCGTAAGTACGAACGGAACTTGACCTTCGACGCCACTGGCCGCCAGGTCCCCAAGGACTTGGTCAAGAAGTACGAGCGTCACGGTGTCAAGACTGATCTCGACTGCTTTGAACCACCGTTGACAGGCGTGAACCGCGAGGCCGAGATGACCACGGCGCACGAAGAGTTCAGTCGTCGCGTCACCGAGCGCCGCGCTGCGGCCACCGCTGACGAGTCAAGGAGTATTCCAGGATGAAGGCGGACACCCTAAGCCTGAGGCAGTTGTTCAGCAAGGACGTCCGCTACGTCATCCCCAGGTTTCAGCGCTCGTACGTCTGGAACCAGGAGGATCAGTGGGAGCCCCTCTGGGACGACGTACGGAACACCGCCGAGCGCTACCTCGAGCTCCTTACCGAGTTGGGCGGCGACGTCGCCGACCACGGCGCGAAAGCTGCGGAGCAGGTCGAACGACACTTCATGGGCGCCGTCGTCCTGCAACAGCGCCCCAACGCGGTCGCCGAGCTGGAGACTCGTGATGTCATCGACGGTCAGCAGCGTCTGACCACCATGCAACTTCTCGCCGACGCCGCCCAGCAGGTCACCGAAGAGGACGGGTTCGTCCAAGAGGCCAAGCGCCTACGCCGCATTGTGATCAATCGCGATGTGGAGGGCGACGACGAGTTCAAGCTCTGGCCCACCCAACTCGACCGCGACGCGTTCCGCGCGGCCATGCGCAACGGTGACGAGGATCTGGCGTTCGAGGGCTCTGCAGTGGCTCAGGCACACGCCTTCTTCCGCCTCCAGGTTCGGGAGTGGATCGCTGCCGCCGATAGCCCGGACGAGCGCACCCGTCTCGTCCATGGTCTTGAGACGACGCTGTTTTCGCTGCTGCAGCTCGTCGTGATCGATCTGTCGACGACGGACGATGCGACTGTCATCTTCGAGACCCTGAACGCTCGTGGCACACCACTGCGCGAGTCGGATCTGATCAAGAACTACGTCCTTCAGGAAGCGACGGCTGCGGGTCAGAGCGCGGACGCGCTGCATGACGAGCATTGGGCTCGGTTGGAGGATGACTGGTGGCGGAAGGACGTCCGCCAAGGTCGTCTCTACCGCCCTCGACTGGACACCTTCCTCGGCCACTGGCTCGTCATGCGGACCGCTTCCGAAGTCCAAGCGCAAAACCTGTTCGATCGTTTTCGCAAGTACGTGAAGGACGACGACAAGGCTGTCGCCGGAGTAGTCGCCGATGTCGTACATGTCGGCACGAGCTATCGGATGTTGGAGAGCCCGGCCACCGACAAGGACCTGGAGCGCTTCCTCTACCGCTGGAAGGTGATCGATGCCGGTGTCGCCACGCCGGTGTTGCTTTGGCTGCACTCCCAGCCGGGGATCACCACAGAGGCACGTGTGCGCGCGTGGACGGCGATCGAGAGCTTCCTCGTACGCCGCATGGTCTGCCGACTCACCACGAAGGACTACAACCGCGTCTTCATCGACCTGGTCGGGCGTCTGAAGGACGACCCGACGCTGGAGAACGACGCGATCGTCACCTACTTGGCGAGCCAGGAGGCTGACGCTCGGCAGTGGCCCGATGACCGCCAGTTACAGACGGCCTTCACCGAGCTGCCGCTATACCGGCTGCTCACCCTCGGCCGACTCCGGATGGTTCTGGAGGCTATCGAGGAGTCGCTGCGGACGTCGTACACGGAGTCCGTCGAGGTCCCGAAGAAGCTGACGATCGAGCACATCCTTCCCCGAGCGTGGACGACGCACTGGGCACCGCCGGCGGGGGATGACGTGCAGGAGGCGACGTCCCAGCGCAGCCGGTTGCTGCACAGCATCGGCAACCTCACCTTGATCACCGGGAAGCTTAATACCAGCCAGTCCAACGGACCGTGGGAGAAGAAGCGGGTCACGCTCGACCAGCACTCGGTCCTCCACCTCAACAAGCAGCTCCTGACCGAGTACGGCAGCCAGGACTGGGATGAGGCAGGCATCCGGGCCCGCGGCATCGACCTCGCAACGCGTGCGAGCCGAATCTGGCCGTCGGCATCCGCGATGTCAGCGAAGGGCTGAGTCGAGATGCCCGCGGGGTGGCCCGCAAATCGATTCATCGTGGCGCAGTCTTGGTGGATCGCGAGCCAGCTGGTGCGACGCCACCCCGAGCTGACGATCATCGAGACGAAGCCCGAATTCACGGCGCATGACAACCTGGCACTCGTCGACTCCATCGCGGCGCCATGCTCACGCGACGCCGTGCTGGAGATCGACCGCAACGGATCGCTCGGTCGATCATCCGAGCCGGAGTCCCCGTCGATGACCTGGCGCGAGGTCTTCGAGGCAGGTGATCCTTTCGAGCTGCTCACGCGACTCGAGGTGACCGCAGGTCTCACGCCCCCGACTGAGACTCCGCGGTCCGGACGGAAGGCAGTCTCCTACCGGCTCATCTCCCGCCTGCTCTCCACGACGCTGAATGACCGGCGCCCTCTCCAGGTGAGGAGCGGCTACCTCCAGACCTTCCAGATGGGGTCGGGCTGCTGGCCGCAGCTGGGGGACTTCCCGGGTGTCGCCGAGAAGCTGCGGGACGTCCGCCTCGACGACGTCGATGGCCAGGCCGGCTACCGCTTCTGGATGTTGGAGCACGATCGCCTTCTCGTCGCAGTGCTCGACACCGATGCGTGCCTCTACCTCGCCGACGGGAGCTCGACCGACGTCTACAAGCGCTATCGACGCACAGGCTCGGTGACGAGGACGCTCGGCGACGCACTCGGGCAGTTCCTCGGATGAGCGAGCCGGCGCGCAGATTCGTCATCGCGCAGTCGTGGTGGATCGCGAGCGAGATCGTCCGACGGAACCCAGCTCTCCTGCTCATCGAGACGCATCCGGGCGGCGGCCAGTACGACTGCCTCAGCCTCATCCGCCGGACGGCGTCGGAGACGAAGACCCTCATCGACCTGAACCGGGTCGGTCGAGCACACGTGCACGCTACCGAGGGCTTCGAGCCGATCACGTGGGCGGAGGCATTCGCGGCGCAGGGAGGTCACAACGTCGTGCACTCGCTGGAGCGAGCTGCGGGCCTCACCCCGCTGGCGAAGGCTCCGCCGACTGGCCCGCGCGTCATGGCCTACCGGGTCATCGCCCGAGTGCTCGCCTCACTCGTCGACGATCGCCACGAGTGGGATGCCCGCAACGGGCAGCTCGACTCGTCCGGAATGGACGCAACGGGCTCCCACCGACCCGAGCTCCTACGGTTCCCCACAGTCGTCGACGCGCTCCGCGACTGGCGACCTGACGATCTCTTCGGGCGCCCCAGCTACCGCTTCTGGACGCTGCTGCGCGACGCGAAACCCGTCGCGGTCTTCGACACCGACGGTCGCCTCCACCTGCCGGATCGACCACCGAGCGAACTACTTCCGGCGTACAAGCGGTCGCGCTCACTCACGGCTGTCGTCGGCGAGACGCTCGGCCACGTCCTTCCCTGAATCGGGGTTTCTCCGACACGCCCGATCGTCATCCAGTAGAGCGCCGGACTCCATCTGCACTACGTTGAGTGATCGTGCAGGCACTGGGGGACACCTCTATGGAGGTACTGAGCGAGGTCACGCTGTCGGAACTCCACCACCTTGTCAGCAGCGAGATCGCGGCCGGGAACGAGTCAGACAAGCAGGAGGGGCGCAGGCGGCTCCTCAGGGCAATCGAGGACTGTGCCGCGGCGGACGGCGACTCGGCAGGCGCGCTTCTCGACGGCCGATCATGGCGGATCGCGGAGGTCCGAGTCAGCGGCATCGGTGGAATCGCCTCGCTCGATCCGCCTGCTCTGACTTTCTCACCGGTACCCGGAATCACCGTCGTCCGAGGCCTGAACGGTCAGGGCAAGACGAGCCTCGCACGCGGCATCGACTGCGCACTGCGGGGTAGCGCCGACCTGACGCCGGGTGCGGCGAACACGCTCTGGGCCGCCGAGTTGCTCACGGAGGGCGCTACCTCGGGGAGGGTCGGGCTCACGCTCGCCAGCGGTGCGTCTCGCCTCGTCATCGAGGTGGACTTCGCCACCGGGACCAACACGCCCACCGTCACCGGATTGCTGAACGGCAACGGCGAGTCGCAGCAGGTCGACCTCGGCGGCTCCTGGCGACAGGCTCTGGGAAACGCTCGCGCGCACTACAGCTACGACGCCGTACAAGGCCGGCTCGTCGAGAGCAAGGCGCTTCAGGGCTTCCTCGAAGAGCTTCTCGTCCTCGGCCCAGTGTGGCAGCGGGTGCGGGATGCCGTCGACAGCCGCGCTGAGCGCGCGACAGCAGCGCAGAAGGCCTTCGCCAAGGCTGTCAAGGATGCGCGAGCAAGCGAAGCCCAGATCGCTGCGAGGCACAATGCTCCTGACAGCAGCGTCGCTCGACCAGCCACCGTGAACTGGCCCCGGCTCCAAGACGCAGCCGACATCGACTCGTGGCTGCTGGCGACCGGCCTTTCGGTGACGGATCCCCAGCCGGTGACGACCGTCGGAGCTGATCACGAACGTCGGCTCGCGTCGATCCAAGATCGTTTCCACGCAGCGGATGAACGACTCGAGTCCGCCGAGTCCACGATCGAGGGCCCGGGCATGGCCGCGGCGCTCCATCACTTGAACCAACTCCTCAACGTCGAGGAGCTCGACTCCACGGTCTGTCCACTGTGCGGGTCTTCCACGGACTGGCGCGGACATCTCCAGCGGTTCATGAGTGATCTCCTGGAGCGCGCCGAGGCCGCGCAGGAGGTCCTCGACTCTGTGACGGAGCTGCGGGACTGGACCGAGGCAGAGCTGGCACCGCTTCTGGACGCCGGGACGCGCGATGGGCCCGACCACGAGACCGCCGCGTTCAGGGCCGCGACCGCACGCGGATGCCAGGCTCATTCCGACGCACACGTTGCCGGCAGGGCCCTTCTCCAACGGCTGAGCTCGGATGACTACCGGCAGTGGCTCGATCGCCTACGTGAGGCGACGAACACCGCATCAAGGTGGCGTTCCGACCTCACCGAGGTCGTCCACGGGTTCGCCGCAACCGTCCGCGGGACGACCGAAGACGCGGCAGACTCCGTCATCTGGAAGAAGGCTCAGGAGACCCTGAATGAGTTACAAGTCACGCTGAGACAAGAGCGGCAGGACGCGGTGACCGCACGCCTCGGCGAGGCGCTGGCCCGGCTCCTGCCCGATGCCGGTGTCGAGCTGCCTGGCATCCAGCATCAGGGCGGGGTCAAGCAGCAGCGCGGGGTGAAGGTCGACCTGACGATGGGCGGCCGGGTGGCCACCCTCGGGATGCTGAGCAGCGGACAACGGAACGCGTTGCTGCTCACGCCGCTGCTGGGCACGACGTACCAGGATCTTTCGGCTTCCTCGTTGTCGACGACCCTGTCCATGCTCTCGACGACACGCGCGTCGATCTTCTTGCCCGCGAGCTCGCCCGTCTCGCGGAGACCCGTCAGGTGATCGCACTGACCCACGATCCGCGACTGGAGGAGCACCTGCGCGCCCGACAGCCGGACATGAGCGTCATCGAGCTACAGCGCGATGCGGCGACACGAACCGTCTCGTGGACGACGCACAGCCTGCCGTGGCAGTCATTGCTC
>Ga0209909_100562_pt1 | contig 15363 bp, 11 predicted proteins | sample FECB22metaG_FD_188302 | JGI IMG/M metagenome (GOLD analysis project Ga0209909, IMG submission 188302) | Cyanobacterial communities from the Joint Genome Institute, California, USA - FECB-22 (SPAdes) (version 3) | ecosystem: Environmental > Aquatic > Thermal springs > Hot (42-90C) > Microbial mats... | reverse complement strand
CTGACCCTTACGATCGGCGACGAACGAAGAAGGGGCCCGATCGGGCCCCTTCTTCGTTCAGGCTGCACGTTGCCAGTGGCCTGATTTTGCTCCGCCACGGCGGCCTGGAATTGGTCCGCCCTTTACAGCTACCTCATTGGACGGCCGCAGCGATTGGTGGACAGCACTGTGCCGATGGCTCTCTCGGCCTAGCTTCGCGACCGAGCCATGAGCGTCCGCTTCGCGAGTGCGCATGAGCCGTAGGCGGCGGCCGGATAGGGGCGGAAACGGGAGCCGCTCCGGGGGGCAAGCCTGTCTGCTTCCGGAGAGCGGATGCATCCATGCCGGCATGGCTGTAGGGACCGCCGCTGACCCAACGCGGACCCGGGAAGGTTCTGCCGTCAGGCTTTCAAAGGATCGCTCGGTAAGAAGCGAAAGGTCCATGTACCGGAATTCGCGCTCGGCGGGCGCTTGGGCCGTCAATCAGCGCAACGGCTTTGCTGCAGCGTTTTCCGTTTCTTTGAGCAGCACGCGGCTCCGTTCCACGGCTGTTCGCATCTCTGTGGCGTCCGCTCGCATCTCGGCGATCTGAGCCCGCATCTCAGCCACCATCGCGCGTCCATGCCGCACCTGCGCCGAAGGAGATAGGTCAGGGGCCTGGGGGGCCCGCTCAGACTTGCGCCCGTCGTGAAGGCGCTCGTTGAACGGCACCTCCATCAGCTCAGTCTGCGCGGCATCACAGATCAAGAACGCGCAGGCCAGGGGGGCGGTGCCCTCGTGCAGGAGATCAACGCACAGATCCGGGATCGCCCGGCAGGCTTCCAGGTAGGCGGCCTCCAAACTCGGTCTGTCGAGCCCGTCCGTATCCCGCTCCAGCCTCCTGGGGGTGCGCAGGTGGAAGTAGAACAGCGGCATCGTCTCAGCGCATCACCATCGCCCGCGCGGGGGCGAGATGAAGGTAGTCTGGCTTGAAGTCGCAGAGGGCCGCAAGCCGCTCTGGATCCGGCACGTGCATCCAGCGCTGTTTCAGCACGATCAACCCGTCATCCCGTAGCACGCGGATCGATCGGTTGACGTGCACGGGAGTCAGGCCCGCGGCGTCGGCGAATTCTTCCTGTCGCAACGGCCAGGGAAAACCATCTTCGACTGGCACGCCAACAGCTTGTAGCCGAGCCTGTATCTCGCAGATCAGGTGAGCGAGGCGCGGGGCCGCCAAGCGGCGGCCATTGTTGATGAGCCACTGGCGCAAGATGCTGTCGGTCTGGAGCGAGGACCAGCGGAAGGCCTGGGCAATACCCGGGCGACCTTGCACCGCCTCTGCGATCTCGGCCGGGTTGATTTCCGCGATGAGGCCCGCACTCAGCGTGGTCACGGAATGATCGGCGTAACCGAGCAGGCTCGTCTGCACGTGGCTGATGTCACCGGGCAGGATCAAGTCGGTGATGAGACGCTGACCATCGGCGAGAAGCTTTGACCGACAGGCCCAGCCCTCCAGCATGACGAGAACGCGCTGGACTGCATCGCCTTCCGCGACGAGCTGTTGGCGTGGCTCGACGACCCGCGTTTGTCGAAGAAGGCGATTCAGGCAGGCGCGATCCTCCGCGGTGAGATCTGCACCATATGCCAGCCTGCGGAGGAAACGATCCAGCATGAGGAGGCACCATTCCGCCGTCGGTATCTAGTCAGAATCGTTCGATCTCCCAGCGCAAGTTGTGCTGGCGCGTCGCCGGTCAATGCCGGCGAGGCACAGGGCAGAATCGTACGGACGGCGCTGCGCGAAATGGAAGCTTCTGCGGCGCGGGAAGGTGGAGGGCGGAACGTCCGCCGGCGGGCGGTGAGTCGATCTCCGCGTCCCACTGCGGGCGGCACGCGCTGAGCGGCCCGGTCTCCGGACCGGACGTGCGGGCACATCGCGCCGCCCTGATCGAATCGATGAGCCCTAGGCCAACAGACGGCATCGGAGCGAAGCGCGCCCTGGGCCGCCTTCCGCTCGCCTCCACAGGGTCTGCCGGCCCGCGGGGGCCCGTCTCAGCCTCGCGCATTCGAGGGCTCGGCGCCGTAACCGGCTTCACGTGGGGGATTCTCCCCCCCTCTCCGCCAGTCTCTCTTTCAAAGCGCTCGAGGACCGGCGTCCTCCCGCTGTACCGGCGCCCGTCCGTGACCTCTGTGGAGCCCGCAGGCCGCGATCAGAAGCTGTACCCGACGCGCAACCGCATCTGATGGCGGTCGAAGCTCGACAGGTCGAGCGGCCCGGGCTCGCCCGTCGCCCGCCCGGCGACCTGGAAGCTCCAGGTGAACGAGGCCCAGGCCTGGGGTGACAGGGTCGTGTAGGCGGTCGGCCCGAGATACACGGCCTCGCCCGCGAACCTATCGAGCGCCAGACCGTCGTAGGTCCGGGCATAGCGTGCCTCGCCGCCGAGGAAGAGGCCGGGCCGGACGCAGTAGGCCAGTGCCCCCGCCACCTCGATCCCCGAACCGCGCACGGGCGCGTCCATCGCGGTCAGCCGCGTCGTCGAGAGCGCGAAGCCGACATTGACGGCGGCGATCAGCTTGCCGGGAATGATCTCGCGGTCGGCAAGCAGGCCGATCTCGGTGCCGAAGCTGCGCGCCGGCACGCCCGACCCGCCGTCGACGGTTCCGTAGCCCGGCACGATGTTGAGGGTCAGACCGAAGGCGGCCGCCCGGCGGTCCAGCAGGCGCAGCCGGGTCTCGAGGAAGCCGCCGTTGAAACCGCCCGTGGTCCGGGTCGGGGTGCCGGGCGCACCGATGTCGTAGGCGTTGAAGGTGACGCCCGGAGCCAAGCGGAAATCGTGGGTCAGCGGCACCTTCAGGGCCAGGGAGCTGTCCACGGTCAGGAAGCGGGCGACGCGCCGGCCGAGGCGCCCGCTCGTCTCCCATTCCAGCTCCGCCTCCCCGGGAACGCCGAGGTCGCTGCCCTCGGTGAAGCCGAACAGATGCTCGCTGTCGAGGTCGCCCGGCGTCAGGTTCTCGGCGGCGGTGGGCAGGCTCTGGGCCAGCGCCGGGGCCGCGGTGAGCGCGAGCGCCGCGGCGAGGACGCACAGGACCGATCCCGGAGCCGAGCGTCGACGCGGAGTGCCGGTGTGCGTCATAGCCCTGACCCATCATTATAGCTGATGCTATATCTAATAGGGTTGGCGATGCCAGGCCGTCAACGGCCGGGCGTGCCGTATGGGCGGGTCGACGAAGGTCCGGCCGCGGATCCGGCGCGGCGCGCGCCGGAGGAAGCGGCGGCGCGCGGCGGCCGCGGCGCCGGTCGTGGGCCGGTCGGGCGTGAGCCGTATCCGCGCTCCGGCTCACGCGGGACCGGTCTCGGGGGCTGTCCCGGCCGCGGGCGGGGCGGCGACCGGCCCGGGCTGCCGCCCGCGCGCGCGGCGCTCCTCGAGGCGCTGCAGGATCACGTAGAAGGACGGGACGAACAGCACCGCCAGGCAGGTCGAGGCGAGCATGCCGCTGAACACCGTGATGCCGATGGACTTGCGCGCCGCGGCCCCGGCCCCGGAGGCGGTGACGAGGGGCAGGACGCCGAGGATGAAGGCGAACGAGGTCATCAGGATCGGGCGGAAGCGCAGTCGCGCTGCCTCCACGGCGGCGGCCGCGATGTCGAGGCCGGACTGCCGCTTCTCGCGGGCGACCTCGACGATCAGGATGGCGTTCTTGCTCGCCAGCGCGATCAGCAGGATCAGGCCGATCTGCGTGTAGAGGTTGTTGGCGACGCCGAGCAGCAGCAGCGCCCCGACCGTGCCCAGCAGCGCCAGCGGCACGCCGAGCAGGACCGCCAGCGGCAGGATCCAGCTCTCGTACTGGCCGGCCAGGACCAGGTAGACGAGGAGGATGGCGAGCCCGAACACGAGGTAGATCTGCGCGCCGACCACCTTCTCCTGGTACGACATCGCCGTCCAGTCGTAGCCCGTGCCCGGCGGCAGCACCTTGGCGGCGATCTGCTGCATCAGGTCCAGCGCCTGCCCGGAGCTGAAGCCCGGTGCCGCCCCGCCGACGATCGTCGCCGTCGGGTAGAGATTGTACAGGCTGATCAGGGACGGGCCCTGCACGGTCCTGATCTCCACGACGGTGCCGAGGGGCACCATCACGCCGTTGCCGGCGCGCACCTTCAGGTTCTCGACGTCCTCGGGACGGAGCCGGTAGTCGGGCGCGGCCTGCACGTAGACCTGGAAGGTCCGGCCGAACTTGTTGAACTGCGTGACGTAGGACGAGCCCACGTAGCTCGAGAGCGTCGAGAAGACCTGACCGACCGTCACGCCGAGGGCCTCGGCCTTGACCCGGTCCACCGCGATCGCGATCTGCGGCACGCCGGCCCGGAACGAGGTGTTGAGCTTCCGCAGCCCGGATTGCGCGTTCCCGTCGGCGACGATCGTCCGGGCGAGGCTCTCCAGCAGCGGGTAGTCGAAGTCGCCGTTGCGCAGCTCGATCTGCATGGTGAAGCCGCTGGCGTTGCCGATGCCCTGGATCGGCGGCGGGATCAGCACGAAGGTGTCGGCGTCCTCGACGCCCGCCAGCATCGTGTTGAAGCGCTCGTAGAGGCTGCGCAGATCCTGGCCCTTCTCCCCGGCGCGGGCGTCCCAGTTCTTGAGAACCACGTAGGCGACGCCGGCATTGGGCAGGGTGGCGTTCGAGTCGAGGACCGAGATGCCGCTGATCGAGAGGACGTTGTCGACGCCCGGCGTCGCCTTCGCCTGGGCGCTGATCCGCTGCATCACGGCGTCGGTGCGCTCCTTCGAGGCCCCGTCCGGCAGCTGCGCGCCGATCAGGACGTAGCCCTGATCCTCGGTGGGCAGGAAGGCGGTGGGCAGGCGGGTGAGCCCCCATCCGGCGAGACCGATCAGCAGGAGTGCCGCGGCGACCATCAGGCCGCTGCGCCGGACCATGCTGGCGATCAGCCGGGCGTACCCGTTCTCCAGGACGCCGTAGACGCGGTTGAAGCCGCGGTAGAACATGTTCCGCTTCTCCGGCGGCACCGGCTTGCGCAGCCACAGGGCGCACTGGGTCGGCTTCAGGGTGGCGGCGTTGATCGCGCTGATCAGCGCGGTCGCGGCGATCACCAGGGCGAACTGCTTGTAGAGCTGCCCGGTCAGGCCGGGCAGGAACGCGGCCGGCACGAACACCGACATGAGCACCAGGGTGATGCCGATGATCGGGCCGAACAGCTCCTCCATCGCTTGCTCGGCCGCCGCCCGCGGCGAGAGGCCCGCGTCGATGTGGTGGGACACCCCCTCGACGATCACGATGGCGTCGTCCACCACGATGCCGATGGCCAGCACGATGGCGAACAGCGTCGAGAGGTTCACGCTGAAGCCCATCGCCGCCATGGCGGCGAAGGCGCCGATGATCGTCACCGGCACCGTCGTCGCCGGCACCAGCATGGCGCGCCAGTCCTGGACGAAGACCAGGATGACGATCAGGACCAGCACGGCCGCCTCGAACAGCGTCCTGTAGACCTCGTGGATCGAGGCCTGCACGAACTCCGTCGTGTCGAACGGGATGGCGTAGACGAGGCCCGACGGGAAGGTCTTCGCGAGCTCGGCCATCCGGGCGCGGACCGCGTTCGCCACCGTCAGCGCGTTCGCCTCGGGCAGCTGGTAGATGCCGATGCCGGCGGCGGGCTGCCCGTTCAGCGTGAAGGACTGGCTGTAGGTCTGCGCGCCGAGCTCGACCCGGCCGACGTCGCGCAGGCGGGTGATGCGGCCCCCGTCCTGCGCGTCCGCCTTGATGACGATGTTCTCGAAGTCCGGGGCGTTGTTGAGCCGCCCGTTGACGTTGAGGGTGTACTGGAAGTCCTGTCCGGCCGGGACCGGCGGCATCCCCACGGCGCCCGCGGTGACCTCCTGGCTCTGCTGCTGCACGGTATTGATGATGGCGTCGGGGGTGAGGCCCCGGGCCTGCACCAGGTCGGGGTCGAGCCAGATCCGCATCGCGTACTGGCCGGCGCCGAACACCGTGACGTTGCCGACGCCGGGCAGGCGGGCCAGCTCGTTCTGCACGTTGATGACGCCGTAATTCGACAGGAACAGGCTGTCGAACTTCCCGTCGGCGGCCGACAGCGTCACGAATTGCAGGACCGCGGTGGATTTCTTCTGGGTCGTGACGCCCTGGACCTGGACGGCCTGCGGCAGCGACGACATCGCGATCGCGACGCGGTTCTGCACCAGCACCTGGGCCTGATCGCCGTCCGTCCCGATCGCGAAGGTGACGGTGAGCGTGTAGGTGCCGTCGCTCGCGCTGGTCGACTGCATGTAGAGCATGCCCTCGACGCCGTTGACCTGCTGCTCGATCGGGAGCGCCACCGTGTCGACCACCGTGCGGGCGCTCGCGCCCGGATAGCGGGTGGTGACCTGGACCGTCGGCGGCACGACGTTGGGATACTGGGACACCGGCAGGTTGAGCAGCGACACCGCGCCGATCAGCACCATGACCAGGGCCAGCACGTTGGCCAGGACCGGCCGCTCGATGAAGAAGCGCGAGATCATGCCGTTGGCCCTCGGTGCCGGCGTCTCAGGGGCCGTCCCACCGCATCGGCGGGACGCGCTTTGGCGGAGGCCGGCCCCCGGGCGCGGGGAGGATCGGCGCCGCAGACCCGGGGCCGCGTCGGCGCGGCCGGGTCCCGCGGCCGATCTCTCACCGCTGGGGCGGCGCCGGTTCGGACGAGGCGTCGGCCACGGCCGCCCTCTGGGGGGCGACCTTCGCGCCCGGTATCGCCCGCTGGATGCCGTCCGTGACGACCCAGTCGCCGGGCGCGAGCCCCGTCTCGATCACCCGGTAGCGCCCGTCCCGGGGGCCGAGCGTCACCACCCGCTGGGAAACGACATCGTCGGCCCCGACCGTGAGCACGTAGCTGCCCTGCTGGTTCGTCCCGATGGCGTCGTCGCGGACCAGCAGGGCCTTATCCTGGCGTCCGACCGGGATCCGGACCCGCACGAACAGGCCCGGGAGGAGCGCGTGGTCGCCGTTCTCGATGAGCGCCCGGGCCATCAGCGTGCCGGTGGACGGGTCGACCTGCGGCGCGAGGTAGTCGAGCTTGCCGGTATGGGGATAGCCGGTCTCGGTCTGCAGGCCGATCTCCACCGGGATCTTGGACAGGTCGCCCAGCGTCCGCTGCGTCGCGAGCAGGTGCTGCTTGACCAGCAGAACCTGCTGCTCGCTGACGTTGAAGTAGACGTAGAGCGGATCGATGCGCACGAGCTGCGCCAGCTTGGTCGGCCCGCTGATGCCGACGAGCGCCCCGACATCCACGAGGTGGTTGGTGACCACGCCGTCGAAGGGCGCCGAGACCTGCGTGTAGCCGAGATTGATGGTGGCGATGTCGAGATTGGCCTGCGCCTCCATGAGGGCGGCGCTGGCTTGGTCCAGCTTGGTCTTCGCGTCCTCGACGCGCGCCTGCGAGGCGAATTCCTGCCGGCCCAGCGTGGACTGGCGCTGATACTCGGACTGGGCGTTCGCCAGGGTGGCCTGCTGCGCCGCCAGGGCGCCCTGCGCCTGCTTGAGCTGCGCCTCGTAGGTGTTGCGCTGGATGGAGAAGAGCGGCGCGCCCTTCTTCACGACGGCGCCGTCCCTGTAGGTGATCGCCTCCAGGAAGCCCTGGACCCGCGCCTCGAGTTCGACGGCCGCGAAGGCCTTGGTGTTGCCGGTGAGCTCGAAGTAGCGCGTCACCGTGCGCATGGCCGGCTGCGCGACCGAGACGGTGGGCGGCGGCGGCGGGACGTACTGGTTCGAATCGTGGCAGCCGGCGGCGAGTCCCGCGATGGCGGCCAGGGCGAGGAGACGGAGGGATCCGGGGAGCTGAAACACGATCGGCACGGTCGACCCTCAACCTGAGAGCGTTACGGGACGGTCTTCGGCCTCGGTCCCGCCGCGGCTACTGGCCGTCCTCGGCCTTGGCTTCCCGGGCGAGGGTCAGGCACTCCAGCAGATCGACGTAGCTGGGCAGGCCGTCGAGCTGGGCTTCCGCCGCGCAGCGCGTCCGGTCGACCGCCGGGAAGCTGGACCACTTCTTGGCCACCTCGGCGCGGGCCGATCCCTCGTCCTGGAGGCAGAGTTTCTGCCGACCGACATCGAGGGTCATCTCCTGCGTCGCCGCCCGGCAGCTGCCACGAACGTCGAAGACCGGCATCTTGTCCGAGACCGGCGTCGTCAACGCCAGCTCCAACAGCAGGGCGGGGACAGCAAACATCATGATCGGCACACCCGCGCGTCGCCTCGACCGGGTGGCCCGGTCGATCCGTGTTTTGGCAGCCCCGAACGGTTGCCGTGCCCTGCGGCAATACAGGTTCGATACGCGAGACCGGCCCGATTCGGTTGCCTATCCTGTATCGATAGCATAGCTCGCCGCCGAGTTGTCGCAACAAAAATTGTTATCAACCGGCGCATACTACCTAACATGGCCTGCGACCGGCATATCGGCGAGGCGATATCTGCGATATCCGCCGGATACGTAAGATAGATAGAGAGAAAAGATTATTCTATAAAGTATAAGCGTGTTCCCGGGCGCTGGATCGGTTCAGCGTGCGCGCGGGGCGACTGCACAATCGTTCGGGCCGCGCCCGCCGTCGTCGGCGTGTCGTCGGCGTGTCGTCGGCCAGCGCCGGGCCTGCGCTGACGAAGAAGCCCCCGGTGCGGCCGACGACGAGGGCCTCGGGCTTGAGCGCGCCCATCCTGTCGGTGAGGGCCCCGCCTCCGGCGCGGAGCGGGCGGGCTCGCGTCCGCGGCCCGGCGCCCGGGCCGTTCGGGTGAGCGTTCGCCGGGCGCCAGCGCGGCCGGCTCGGGGAGGATCGTCCGGGCGCGCGGTGCGCCTTGCCCGGCCGGGGCGCCCGCCTCACTGTGCGCGCGCCCGCTTCCGCGGCCGCAGACCCGACGGCGCCGCTTCACGGGTAGACCGGAAGGGAGAGACATGAATCTGCTGAAGCGGCTGTTCGGACGCGCCGATGCGGCACCGGCGGCGGAGGCGCCGCCGGACGAGCCGCTTCTCGTCAACGCCTACGCGACCGTGCGCGACCTGCCCGCGCTGGCCTTCCCCCACGAGCCGAACGGGCGTCGGGACCTGTCCGACCCCGCCTTGCAGCCGCATCTCGACGGGTTCATCGGCTACGTCATGGGACGGGGCGACGGCCAGATGACCGCCCTGCGCTACCACCTGTGGCGCCACCTGCAGCGCGTCCGCAACCACGTCAGCTTCGCGGTCGCCGCGTCCGATCTGCCGCGCGTCAAGGCCTGGGCGCTCGCGGCGAACGCCGTCCTCTTCCTGCCGGACGGCTCGGTGCGCGCGGCCGACATGGCGCTCCTCATGTCGGCCGCGGGTGAGACGGATCCCGCGGCGCGCCTGCCCTATCCGCCCGACGCCGTCGCGCGCCGCGCCCGGACCCTGGAGCGGCTGGGGAACCTGGACCCGAAGCCGCCGGCCGGCATGCCCCCCGCGCTCGGCGAGGCGGAGTTGGCGCTTCAACCACCGGCGGAGGTGCTCCGGCGGGCTCTGGCACTGCTCTACATCGCCGCCTGGGGGCAGGCCTTCGGCGCCGGCACGACGCTGATCGCGCCGGGACAGAGGGCGCTGAATCCCACCGGCTTCGCTTCCCTGTCGCCGGCCGAGCGCGCCCGGATCGAGGCGGCGGACCCCAGGGACGCCGCGGCGGCGTCCTGGCGCTACGAGGCCGCGAACACCCTGCTGTGGGCGCTCGGCGCGAGCGCGGCCCGGATCGCCGACAGCGACGCCGCGGCCGACGTGGACGCGCTCTGGCGGGCAGTCGCGCCGCTCGCGCAGGACGCGGGCGCGGCGGATGTCGCGCGCCTGCGGCCGCCCGGCGAGATCCTGGAGGCGCTGGACCGCGCGTGGCGGGAGCACTGGGTCGTCCGGCAGGCGCGGCAGAAGGGAGTGGCCCCCGCGGGGCTGAACGGCGACGTCGTGGCGGAGCGTCACATCGCGCTGAACTGGCTGACCGGCTTCCAGAACGACCGCGACACGCCGTGGGACGCGATCGACACGCCGACGTGACCGCACCTCGGCTCAGCGGAGACCGTCGAAGTAGTCGAAGAACACGCGGTCCGGATCGTGCTTGTCGCGCAGCGCGCACAGCCTCTGCCACTTCTCGGGCGTGAACGCCTGGGCGACGATCTCGGGCTGCTCGACCGTGTCGGTCTCGCCGATGTAGTAGCCGATGTTGAACGGCTTCAGCGCGGCGATCACCGCCTGATGCCACGCGGCGTTGGCCTGGTCGTCGTCCGCCTCGCGCCACATGGTCCAGGGGCCGCCGTAGACCTTCGAGGTCATGGAGCGGGCCATGTCCCGCTGCGGCCCCGGGACGTCGGGCCCGCAGAAGATCGTCGACAGGAACACCGAGGTCGCCGAAGGCGCGCTCCGCCACAGGGGCAGGATGGCGGCCATCAGCGCGCCGGGGCAGTGATTGGAGTAGGTGGCCTCGACCCGGGAGCGCACGCCCTCCGGGAAGAGCGCGCCGGACGCGTCGAAGAGCTGCTCGAAGTCGAGGGGCGTCGCCCGCGCGCGCGACAGGGGCGCGACCGGTGCGCCGTCCAGCGGCGCCAGCGCGCGCCGCGCCGCCTCCGGTGTGTCTTCGAAGGCGGTGGCGGTGACCATGCAGACCCAGCCGTTCTGGGCCGCCGCCTGCTCGGCCAGCGCGGGCGGCGCCTTGACGAGGAACTGGGTCAGCTCGACGCTCGGCGCGATCGTCGGCGCCGCCTCGCCGAGCCACCTGCCGATGGCCGGCGCGTCCTCGAGGCGATAGAAGTACTCGCTCCCGTGAATGGCTTTCGGCAGCGCGTGGAGCTTGAGGAAATACTTCGTGACGATCCCGAAGAAGCCCGGGCCTGCGCCGCGCGCGGCCCAGAAGAAGTCCGGGTTCTCGGTCTCGCTGGCCCGGATCAAGTCGCCCTGGGCGGTGACGAGCTCGATCGCCTCGAGGCTCTCGGTCCCGTAGCCCCAGACCGTGGGGTTCCAGGCCATGCCGCCGCCGAGGAAGTAGCCGCTGGCCTTGACCTGAGGACAGTGGCCGGTCGGGAAGGCGAGGCCGTGGCCGTTGAGCGCCTTCTGGATGTCGCGGTTGCTGAGAATGGGCTGGATGACGGCCCGGCGCTGCGCGACGTCGATCGCCAGGATCTTGTCGAGGCTCCCGAGGTCGATCAGGATCCCGCCGTTGCGCAGGGTCGGCTGGCACCAATTGTGGCCGCCGCCGCGGACGACCACCTTGAGGCCGTGCGCGCGGGCGAACGTCACCGTGGCGACGATGTCGTCCTCGTCGGCCGCCTTGACGATCATCTGCGGTGCCCGGTCCGGGATCAGTCTGTTCCACAGGTTCCCGTGAAGGGCGTCCCGGAACTGCGGGTCGCCCGCGTCGATGACCGGGCCTCTGCAGACCGTCCTCAGGCTCTCAGCATTCATGTCCAGGCACTGCGCGGGCGGGGAGACCCGCTCGGGCGAGGGGGCCTGAGCGGGCGGAACAGGACGGCCGATCTCGCGATCCGGCCCTCAGTAGGGGACGCGGTCCGCTTTCTGCGCGTACTTCTTCCAGACCTCGACGGCCTCCTCGCGCATGATCTGCTGGGTCGGGATGGAGCGCTCGCCGACATCCTTCTTGAGTTCGGCGTAGATCATGCTGTCGTCGAAGCCGCCGTACTCCAGCGCGTCTTCGACCTGCGCCGCGTAGTAGACGTTCTTGACGCCGGCCCAGTAGGCGGCCGCCATGCACATCGGGCAGGGTTCGGCGCTGGTGTAGAGCGTCGCGTTCCGGAGCTTGAAGCTGCCCTGCGCCTTGCAGGCCTTCCGGATGGCCTCGATCTCGCCGTGCCAGGTCGGGTCGTTCTCGGCGACGACGCGGTTGGCGCCCTCGGCGATGATCTCGCCGTCCTGGACGATCACGCAGCCGAACACGCCGCCGGCGCTGTCGACCAGTGACGTCTTCTCCGACAGGGCGATCGCCCGGGCCATGAACTTCTCGTGGTTGTCAGACATTGGAACCTCTGTCGTCGCGAAACGGGTCGGCTGATCGAGACTGTGAACCGCGGAGACTTGCTTATCGAGGGGCGATCCCGTTTGTTGTGTCGAACCGCACTAGACTTCAAGGCGTGCTTAACGACTCGGGATCGGCCGGCCGACATTGCCGTCGGGTTGAGCAACGTCGCCGCGCGGTACGGCCGAGCGGTGTCGGCCGCGACGGGCACGCGACCGCCGTCGATCTGCGCGGGCAGGATCGGCGACGGGGCGTGGCGCGGTGCGGGACGTCCGGCTGAGACCGTGCGTCCCGCGAAGCGCATGTTCGTCAGCCAATAACGCGCGGCTACGATGTCTCTGTCGACAGGATAGACAGGGTCGACGGAGCCCCGTCAACGCTTCCGGACAATCGATCGCGGTGGAATTGTAAATGTCCAAGAATGCAATAGAGCGGCCGTGAATAGCTGATCAATGTTGCCGGCAGGCCGATCCGGGCAGCACATCCGGCGCGTTGCGGCCGCGGCCGCGGCCCTCGATAGGGGCGGCGGCGCCCCGGCTGAGACGGACGGACAAGAAATAATCCGTCCCGTCACGGCCGGGCAATCCCGCCTCAGGGCACCGCGATCCGGGTCGGAGGGGGCGGCGCCGCCGCGCGGGGCGACGGCGCGACCGGTCCGGGACCTCCAGGCTTCGCGGGGCGATCTTCCAGTCGCTGGTGCCGGCCCGGATCGCGGGTCGTCCCGGAATCGGGCGATCAGGCGGCCGGACGCTCCGCGAGGACGTCGCGGATGGCGCCCCTGACGTGCCCGAGGGCGTCCGCCTCGTCCGAGCCGCCGGTCACGGCGGCCTCGAGGGTCCGGCACGCCGCCGCCAGGCGCGTGTAGCCGAGGCTGCCCGCCATGGCGATCAGGGCGTGCGCCTCCTGGGCGATCGTCGGGCGCGGGGTTCCGGGCGGGAACGCCGCCTCGAGGCGCGCCCGCAGGTCGCCGGTCAGGCGCGCGACCTCGGCCGCGCCGATCGCGTCGCGGAGGCGCTCGACCCGCGCCGCGTCGCGGACAGGTTCCGGATCGGGCGCCGGGCGCGCGGCCGGAGCCGCCGCGAGGCCGGCCACCGCGGCCGACAGCCCGGCCGGCGTGAGGCTGACCGCCAGCCCGCCTCCGGCCGGCACGCAGGCGGCCAGTTCCTGCTCCGTCAGGGCCAGGATCGCCGCCATGGCGGCGCTGCGGACCAGGCCGGCCGCCAGGATCGGCGCCGGCGCCTCGGCGGCCGACAGGGGCAGGCTGCGGGCGCCGACGTGGAGCCAGCTGAGCAGCCGGCAGGCCGGATCGTCCGAATCCCGAACCGCGGCGGCGAGTCCCGCGCGGCGCTCGGCGAAGGCGCGGCAGGTCTGCGCCAGCGCCGTCCAGGCGGCCGGATCGTCCACCCGGAACGTCGCGTCGCAGGCGTGGCCGAGACGTCCGGTCAGATCGACGGTGGGGAGCAGGTGGCCCGGGCTTCCCGGCGGCAGCGCCCGGCTCTGCGCGAGACCCTCCGCCGCGCCGATCAGGATGAGATCGGCCTCCGCCACGGGGGCGAGGCGGAAGGCGTGGCCCACCGCGGCGGCCGCCTCGGCGCCGAGATCCGGGTACAGGGCGGCGCGCGGGCGCCCCGGGAGGCCGCGCCGCCGCCACAGCGCCTCGGCCGGCGCCTCGTCGGCGGGCCTCGGCGACGGGTCCGGTGCGACGCCCGCGGGCCCGTCCGACGCCGCGTCCGGCGCCGCGTCGGGCGCGCGCAGGCGGTCGAGCGTCGCGTACAGCAGGTCGGGCTCGACCGGCTTGACCAGGATCGCGTCGAACAGCGCGTCGGCGCCCCGGCGCGACGCCAGGCCGTGCCGGTCGGCCGTGATCCCGACGAGGCGGACGCGCCCCTGCGCGCCGACGATCTCGCGCATCAGCCGCGCGAGAGCGTACCCGTCCATCTCGGGCAGGTGGTAGTCGATGAGCACGACGGCGTGGCGGCGCTCGCTCAGGAGCCGCAGGCCCAGAAACCCGTCGGCCGCGCAGTCGAACGCGTCGCCGCGCGCCGCCAGCAGGGCGCCGATCAGGTCGCGCGAGCCGGGATCGTCCTCGACCAGCAGGATACGGTCGGTCATGCGATCCTCACGGGCGGATCCCGGTCCGGGCGACCGGGCCGCGGAGCGCCTCGGGTGGCAGGTCGGCGCCGCTCGCCTCGGCCTGGATGGAGGGCGGTGCGCCGATCGAGGCCTGCCGCAGCGCGGCCGGACCCGCGTCCTGGGGCCCGCGCCCGCCGTCCGGCGCCTCGGCGACGCCCAGGTAGCGCCGGCCCGGCGGCGGGGCGGTCGCGGCGACCGCGGCCCGGGCGACCGGGGCGGGATCCCGCGCCGCGGCCGGAATCCGGCCCGCGGTGCGGGGCCGCGCCGCGGGGACGGGCCGCGCCGCCGACGGGCCCGCGACGGGCGTTCCCGCGTGGCGCGGCACGAGCGTGATCTGCGTGATCGCGGCGGCCATCGCCTCGAGGGTGATGTCGTCGCGGCAGAGCCGGATCCGCAGGGACACCGGGCCGGGTCGCCCGGAGGCCGGGTCGAGATCGGGGGCGGCGGCGATCCACTGCCAGGCGTAGAGGCAGCGGGCGCCCCCCGCCGCCCGGCCGACCGCGAGTCCGTAGGGCCCGTAGGCGTTGGCGGCGGGCCGGGTCACGACCTGCATCGCCGTTCCGGGGAAGGCCGCGGCGAGCTCGGCGCGGATGCCGGTCTCGGTCGGCCGGCCGCCGGCGAGGCTCGCCTCCCCGGTCGCGCTGCCGCGGGGCATGCGCAGCAGGATGCCGTTCTCGCCCCCCGCGCCGCGGGGCGCGGGGCTCAGCGACACGGCCTGCTCGAAGGCGTCGGCGCCGTCGTGCTCCCGCAGTCGCACCGGCCGGCCCGCCCAGTCCGGCAGGACGGCCATCGGCGTGGCGGGACGGCCGGGATCGGCCGAGGCCGGCAGCCGCCCGTCCGCGATCGCGTCCAGGCTGGCGTAGCGCGGGGTTCCGGCGACGGAGCGCGCCGCGTCCCGGGCCGTGCAGGCGCCGAGGAGGAGGGCGGTCAGCGCCAGGGCGCGGAGGGGGCGGACAGGGAACGTCACGGCGTCGTCTCTCGCACGGTCTGGTTACGCATCGCTTGCCGCGCGCCGAGGGCGCCCGTGGTCGCCGGCGCCTCCCGGTCCGCGGGACCGCCCGGCTCCGTGCCCGCCCGCGCGGCCTGCTCGTCGGCCCAGAGGGTCCCCCGCGGCGCCGGGCTGTCGGCGGCGCTCGGCTGGCTCGCCTGCTCGCCGCCGTTCCAGGCCGGCAGGAGCGCGAAGCCGTAGCGCTCGTAGGGCATCGGCCCGACGCCCGGCACGCGGCGGGCGACCGTGGGCGCGCGGCCGCGCGGCCGCGCAGGT
>Ga0209909_100559_pt1 | contig 15519 bp, 17 predicted proteins | sample FECB22metaG_FD_188302 | JGI IMG/M metagenome (GOLD analysis project Ga0209909, IMG submission 188302) | Cyanobacterial communities from the Joint Genome Institute, California, USA - FECB-22 (SPAdes) (version 3) | ecosystem: Environmental > Aquatic > Thermal springs > Hot (42-90C) > Microbial mats... | reverse complement strand
GCGCCGCCCCTTGGCCAGCGGCGGCGGATGCAGGGTCTCCATCTCGCGCAGCCAGCGATTGAGCTTGGGCGTCGGGATGCGCTTGTTCCAGACGTCGTAGGTCGCGAACACCGCCGGCATGAGCCGCTCGATGCCCCGTCCGTTCAACGCCGACAGGCCGACGATCGGCAGATCCTTGACCTGGGCGAACGAGGCTTCCAGGCGATCGGTAAGCTTGCGCCACGCCTTGGTCGCGGTGGAGCGGTCGTCGGCCAGCAGGTCGGTCTTGTTGACTGCGATCACCAGCGCACGGCCTTCGTCGATCACTCGTCCCGCAATGGTCAGGTCCTGCTTGTCGGCCATGTCGGCGGCATCGAGGACCACGACGACGACATCAGCCAGCCGGATCGTGTCCAGCGTGTCGGCGACCGAGGCAGCCTCCAGCTTGGCGTCGATGCGGCTGCGCCGCCGCATGCCCGCGGTATCGACCAGGCGCACCGGACGGCCGCGCCATTGCCATTCGACCCGGATGGCGTCACGCGTGATGCCAGCCTCCGGACCGGTCAGCACCCGCTCTTCGCCGACCAGCCGGTTGAGCAAGGTCGACTTGCCAACGTTGGGGCGGCCGACGATCGCCAGCAGCAGCGGTCGCTTGGCCGCCTCCTCGTCGCTCTCCTCGTCGGCGGTTTCGTCGTCCTCATCGTCGTCGGCCATAGGCTCGATATGCCGGCCGAGCGCTTCGTGCAGGTCGCTCAGCCCTTCGCCGTGTTCGGCCGAGACCGGGATGGGCTCGCCCAGCCCCAGCCCGTGCGCCTCGGCGAGGCCCTGCTGGCCGGCCCGGCCCTCGCACTTGTTGGCCACCACGATCACCTTGCCGGCGCGCTTGCGCAGCCAGCCCGCGAAGCTCTCATCCAGCGGCACGATGCCGGCGCGCGCGTCGATCAGGAACAGCACGACATCGGCGCTGTCGATTGCGCGCTCGGTGAAGCGGCGCATGCGCGCCTCCAGCGCCTCGCCGCCCGCGGTCTCCCAACCTGCGGTGTCGAGCAGCGTGAAGGCGAGATCGCCGAGCGTTGCCGGCGCCTCGCGCACGTCGCGGGTTACGCCCGGCGTGTCGTCGACGATGGCGCGGCGCTTGCCGACCAGGCGGTTGAACAGGGTCGACTTGCCGACATTAGGTCGGCCAACGATAGCCACCCGTGGAGGAGCGGGCCGGTTGTCAACGGAGGGCAATGAGCCGTCCTGAATCGGTCAAGACGTAGATCGTGCGATTGGCGATCACGGGACCGAGCCGGATCGGGTCACGCAGATCGAGCTTGCCGAGGATCTTGCCGTCGTAGGGCGACACGGCCAGGAGCTCGCCCAGCGTGCCGCCTATCAGGAGGCGATCGCCCGCCAGCACCGGGCCCGACCACAGGACCGGCCTCTTGCGCGCTTCGTCCTGGTACTGCGTAAGCGGCGTCACCCACTTCACCTTGCCAGCATCGCGCGACAGCGCGGCGACGTCGGCGCTGCCGGTGGTGACGAAGACGAAGCGACCGGCCACCCACGGCGTCTGGTTGCCGCCGATGCCGCGATCCCAGACGCGTTGGCCCGAGCGCAGGTCGAGCGCGGCGAGCTGGCCTGCCGTGCCCATCGCCAGCACCAGGCCGCGGTCGATCACCGGGCGGCCGCGAATGTCGGTGAGGTTGCCGAAGGCGCGCACTTCACCGCGCGCGCCGATCATCGTCTCGTTCCAGATCGGCCGGCCGTTGTCGACACGCAATCCGACCAGCTCGCCCGAGCTGAAGGGCGCTACGATGTAATCACCCGAACCGGCCGGGCTGTTGCCGCCGACGAAGCCCGCGCTCTCCTGCAGGCCGGTGAACTGCCACAGCTCCGAGCCATCGACCGCAGCCAGCGCCTGCAGCTTGTTGTCGATGCTGATGGCGAACACGCGGTCGGCGAAGACCAGCGGTGCGCCACGCACCGGGGCACTCACGGTCGAGGCCCAGATCTCCTTGCCGTCGTTGGGATCGAGCGAATAGACGGCGGCATAGCCCGTCGTCACGAACAGCTTGCCGCCATAGTAGGCGAGCCCGCCGCCGAACTCGTTGGCATCGCGGCCCTTCTCGGGCTTCAGTGTCACGCGCCAGATCAGCTGGCCGGTATCGGCATTGAAAGCCGAGACAGTGCTCTGCGCATCCTTGGCGAAGACCTTGCCTTCGGCCACCACCGGCGGCGTGGTCAGGATGCGTGAGGAGGTCGTGCCTGCGCCGACGTCGGCCGTCCAGATGACTTGCGGCGAATCGCTCACCGCAAGATTGTGCATGGCATAGTTGGCGAAGCCGCCGGACTGCGGCCAGGAATCGTTTACCGTCGGGGCCGGCAGCACGACTGAGACGTTGGCCATGTCCTTGTCGGGCTCGAGGTCACCGCGCTCGGCGAACACCGAGAGACGCTCGCCGGGCAGCGGCGTCTTGCTCTTGCCGAACATGTCGCCGATCGCGTCGCAGCCCGACAGCGACAGGCCGAGCAAAAGGCCAACGAGACCGACGCGGAGCGAGGCCGCATGCAACACACTGGCCATGCGGCTACTTCGCCTCGGGATAGAGATTGAGCATCGCCGAGGCGCGCTGCGCGGCGGCCTGCGGCACCTGAGGGTCCTTACTGATCTCGGTCCACAGCTCTCGGGCTCGCTTCATGTCGCCCTTGCGCACGGCGAGCATCGCCTGCAGCTCCCGCACGCTCAGCCGGAACGGCCGGTCAGGGCCGGCCAGCGGCTCCAGCTTGGCCACGATCTCCTCGGCCTTGGGCGAATCGATGCTCTTGTAGCCCGCGATGACATTGGCGAGGTCGGACAGCTCACTGGCCGACAGCGTCGGCGCCACCTCGACCAGAGCTGTCACCTGCGCCTCGAGCGGCTCGCGCAGCTGGGCGGCGATCAGGGCCGCCAGCGACCGGTAGGGTTCGGGGGCGCTCTTGGCCTGCTTCTCGAAGGCCGCCCGCGCGGCCGCCGGATCCTGGGCGATCTGGGCGAGGGCCGCCGAGTAGGCAGCGCTCGCCTCACCGCGTTGCGAGGCGTCGTACTGGCGCCAGCCGACCATGCCGGCGGCCGCCACGACGAAGATGACGGCGGCGGCCACAATCCAGGTGCCCCAACGGTTCCACCATTCCTTGAGCTCGTCCTTGCGGACGGCCTCGTCGACTTCATGGAAAGCGGCGGAATCGGACACGATGGCTCCCGGATTATCGCGAAATATCAACAGCTTCAGGCGCGGTTCTAGCCCCGCGACCCGCCTTTGGCAAACCACAGAACCTGGGCCGTTTGGGGGCGCTTTACCCTTTCCAACGGTTCTGCAACAATTCGGGTGACGTCATGGTTCAAGTGCCGGCTGCATGACCAACCTGTACCGTTTGGCCGATCAAAAGGCCCGGCGCCGCATTGTCTCATTCGACCGGCGGGAACTGTCCCGGCTTCTCAACCTCTACAGCCTGCGAGTCGCCTCCGGCGAATGGCGCGACTACGCCATCGACTTCCGGCCGGGCATGGCGATCTTCTCGATCTTCCGCCACACCGCCGAGCAGCCGTTGTTCGCCATCGCCAAGGTGCCGGGCGGCAACCAGGGCGGCTACATGGTCTACAACGGGCCGCGCAAGCTGGCGCACGGCGATTCGCTGGAGGACGTGCTCAGCATCTTCGAGCGCAAGCTGCGTTTGCTGACGGGCTGATTGACCTCCCGCGTTTTGCCGGACCGCGGACCTCCAGGTCCGCTCATCGCTGGGAGCGCGCCACTCCGTGGCGCTCATAGAATGTTGATACGACGAGAAGATGCGCCACGGAGCGGCGCGCTCCCAGCAAAGACCTGGGGGTCCGCGCTCCGGCAAGACTAGAAGACCTTCGCGTAGTTCTCGGGCTTGAAGCCCACCAGCAGTTTGCCGCCGACATCGAGGACGGGCCGCTTGATCATCGAGGGCTGCGCCTCCATCAGCGCAATCGCCTTCTTCTCGGTAAGGCCTTCCTTGTCCTTGTCGGGCAACTTGCGGAAGGTCGTGCCGGCGCGGTTCAGCAGCGTCTCCCATCCGACCTTGCCCGCCCATTGCTCGAGACGGCCGCGTTCGATCCCGGCCGTCTTGTAGTCGTGGAAGGCGTAGGCGACGCCCTTCTTGTCGAGCCAGGCGCGGGCCTTCTTCATCGTGTCACAGTTCTTGATGCCGTAAATCGTGACGCTCACGGGTCCTCCAAGAAAAATCGCCGGCGCATGTCGGAAGCTGGATAGCTCGTTCGTCCTTGAGTTAGCAACGTGGTTGCGTGCAAGGAGAGTATGATGTCTGCCGATCGCGAGCTTGTCCTGACCCGCCTGATCAATGCCCCGCGCGAGAAGGTCTATCGCTGCTGGACCGAGCCCGAGCTCATGAAGCAGTGGTTCGCGCCCCTGCCCTACACCACTCCGCATGTCGAGGTCGACGTGCGGCCGGGCGGCGCAAATGTCATCATCATGTGCGGTCCCGACGGCAACGACCTGCCCAATCGCGGCATCTATCTCGAGGTCGTGCCCAACGAGCGGCTGGTGTTCACGGATGCCTACGTGAAGGCCTGGGAGCCATCGGACAAGCCGTTCATGACCGTGATCCTCACGTTCGAGGATGAAAGCGGCAAGACACGATACACCGCTCGCGTCCGCCATTGGACGGTGGCTGACAAGGAAGCGCACGAGAAGATGGGCTTTCATCAGGGCTGGGGTATCTGCACCGACCAGCTCGAAGCCCTGGTCGCCAAGCTGTGATGGGAGGCTGACATGGCCAACAACTTCGTCTGGTACGAGCTGATGACGAACGACGCCAGGGCGGCGGAAACCTTCTACGGCCAGGTCGTGGGCTGGACGGCGAAGGACGCCGGACAGCCCGGCATGGCCTACACGCTTCTGTCGGTTGGCAACACGCCGGTCGCGGGCCTGATGACCCTGGACAAAGAGGCCTGCGATGCCGGCGCCAAGCCCGCCTGGATCGGCTATGTCGGCGTGAACGACGTCGATGCCTACGTGGGTCGCATCACCAAGGCCGGCGGCAAGGTGCACGTGCCGCCGACCGACATCCCCAACATCGGCCGCTTCGCCATGGTGGCCGATCCGCAGGGCGCAGTGTTCAACCTGTTCAAGCCTGTCTCCGACATGCCACCGCCGCCTCCCGATCCCGCGACGCCGGGATTGGTCGGCTGGCACGAGCTGATGGCGGCCGACGGAGAGAAGGCCTTCGCCTTCTATGCCGACCTGTTCGGCTGGACGAAGGACGAGGCGATCGACATGGGCGCGATGGGTCGCTACCAGCTGTTTGCCGCCGGCGGTGCCGCGATCGGCGGCATGATGACCAAGCCCGCCGACGTGCCGGCACCGTTCTGGGGGTACTACTTTCAGGTCGACGCCATCGGCGCGGCGCTCGAGCGGCTGAAGGCGGCCAGCGGCAAGGTCATCAACGGACCGATGGAGGTCCCGGGCGGCAGCTGGATCGTGCAGGGCGTCGACCCGCAGGGGGCGATGTTCTCGCTGGTCAGCCGCAAGCCCTAAGGCTGAGGCCTTATTGCACTGGATTGCCGCTGTCAGTGCACGCCGGTTTCAAATAGCCTCCGCTCGGGGAGATGGCGCGCGCTCGCCGCCACGGCTCTTGCAGGGGGACAGGACAATGAGTGTGACCAGCGTCGGACAGAAGGTCGCCACGAATGGCACTGACGACGACGGCGAGAGGAGCAATGGGGGGCGGATCTGGATTCTGGGGGCGATCGTCGCAATAGCGGCGGTCGTGGCGGGCTTCTACGGCATCGACGCCTACTCTGCCGGAACCAACGCCGCGGTCGCCCAGTCGACCGACGACGCCAAGGATTTCGAGACGGTGTTCCGCGATCTCCTGAAGCAGCGCTCGCTCGTCATGAGCATGGCCGCCGAGGTGCTGCTGCAGGACACCACCACCATGGAGGCGTTCGCGCGCCGGGATCGGCCGACGCTGGTGGCGCGCATGGAACCGTTCTTCGAGCAGCTCAAGAAACACCATAGCGTCGAGCAGCTCAATTTCTGGCTGCCTCCCGCAACAGTCTTTTACCGCGCCAGCCAGCCCAACGACTTCGGCGCCGATGTCTCGAAGTATCGCCGGACCGTCCTGACGGCCAACGAGCGTCGGGAGCCGGTGGTCGCCGTCGAGACCGGCTCGAACGGCCACGTCGATGTGCGCGCCATCATGCCGATCGTGGTCGACGGCAAGTTCGTGGGCTCGCTCGAGTTCGCGAGCAACCTCGACACGCCGTTGGCGAGCGCCAGCGCCACCGCCGACCAGAAATGGGCGGTCGGCATCAGCCGGGAAGTGTCCGAGCGCGTTGGCCGCGCCGCCGACTCCCGCACTGATGTGTGGCAGAAGGACATGGTCTTCTATCTCTTCTCCGATCCGCAGACCGCCCAGCTTCTGCACTCGATCAGCTTCGATCCGACTGCCCAAGGCTACACGCTGGCGAACGACAGACACCACCACACGATCTTCGTGCGCACCTTCCCGCTGACCGATTTCGGTGGCACCCCATCGATCGTCGTCGCCATTGTCGACGACCTGACCAACGACTTTGCCCAAGTCTTGCACTCGGTGCTGATCAAGGCCGTTGCCCTGTTCGTCGTGCTTGCGGCGGTCGGCGTCTATGCCTTCGTGAAGTTCGGCCAGATTCGTGGCCGCCTGACCGGGCTGGTCGGCAGCCAGCGTCGGGAACTCGCCCAGCAGGTCGCCGTCGGCCAGGCCGCCCTGGCCAAGCTCAAGGAAGTCGACCTGATCAAGCGCGGCTTCTTCAGCAACCTGGTCAGCGCCATCAACGGGCCCCTGCAGGCGGTCACCGGCCAGCTTGCCACGCTCGCGCCGGCGATGGCCAAAGCCGATCCCGCGACGGCCGGCCGCCTCGGCTTCGTGATGAGCGAGACCTCGCGTCTCAGTCGCCTGGTCCAGGACTACCAGCAGGTCGAGCTGTTCCGCCAGAAGCTGGTCAAGGCCGACGCCGCACCGGTCAGCCTGGCGGCCGTGGCGGCGAAGGTGGTCGAGGACGACCTCGTCGCCTATCGCCGTCTGCCGCAGTTCTCCGTCGCGTCCACCGTGCCCCTCGACCTCGCCCCGGCGCGCGCCGACGCCGAGCTGCTGCACCGGGCCATCGCCGGCATCATCGCCATGGCCGCGCAGCGTTCGGGCAAGGGCGCGGTAACGATCGCGGCGACGCGAGATGCCGAGCAATGGCTGGTGCTCACGATCACCGGATCGGCGTTCTCCGGCGCCGCGCTGCCGAGCGAGGCCATGCTCGACGAAGCGCGCCAGTTCATGGCGCGGCTGGGCGCGGTCGAAAGCGCCGACGCATCCGGTGGCGAGCTGGTGGGCCTGGTGCTCGCCCGCACGATTGTGGAGTTCTACGGCGGTTCGCTCGCCGTCTCGGCCGGCGAGCCTGGCTTCATCGTCCGACTGCCCGCGGCAATCTAGGAGAGCGCCATGTCGAATGATGCAATGAAGGTCTACGGGCGGCTGGCGACCGTCATCGCCGCCCTGGTCGTGGTGGTGGTCCTGGACAAGCTGTTCACGGGGCCGTTGGCCCTTGTCTCGGGGCTGTCGGAGGTCACGCTGACCCAGTGGGTCGTGGGTGCGCTGGCGCTCGCCTGCACGCTGATGCTGGCGCGCATCGTCAAGCGCGAGGTCATCCACGGCTGGATCGAGCGGCGCACTGGCAAGGACGTGCCGCCGCTGATCGGCAGCCTGGTCTCGGGGCTGGTGATCTTCGTCGGCATCTGCCTGATCCTGTCCCTCGTCTTCCGTCGTGACATCACCGCCCTGGTGGCCACGGGCGGCGCTTCGCTGATGATCCTGGGCATTGCGCTGCGCGACGTCATGCTGGCGCTATTCACCGGCATCCTGCTCAACGTCGAGAAGCCCTTCCGGGTGGGCGATGCGGTGCGCATCAACGACCGGCTGACTGGCAGGGTGGAACGCATCACCTGGCGCACGACGGTGCTGCAGACCGGCGCCAACGAGACCGTCTACGTGCCCAACCTGCAGCTCTCCAGCGCGGTCATCCTGAACCAGGCGCAACCCGACAGCCGCTCCAGGCGGACCATCGAGCTCACGATCGACTACGACACCTCGGTCGAAAGCGCCGAGCGCGTTCTCTATGCGGCTACGCTGGCGGCGGCGGGTGTCACCCATGTGTCGCCGCCCTCAGTCTCGGCGCGAAAGCTCACGGCTGACGGTGTGCTCTACGAAGTCAGCTTCACCATTTCGAACTATGCCGATGGGCGCAGGTCCGAGCACGCGGTGATCAAGAGCATTCTGCAATGCATGCGCGATGCCGATATCAGCGTCTCCGCCCCCGGGCGCGAGCGCACGCGCATCGCCAACCGCTCGCTCGACGTCTTCCACCTGGTGCAGCAGGTCCGCCTGTTCCGCGGCCTGCCGAAGGACCTTTGCCACCGCATCAGCGGCGTCCTGATCGAGCATCATTTTCCCGCCGGCGCCGAGATCGTGCGGGCGGGCGAGCGGCGCAACTCGATGTTCATCGTCGGCGAAGGCATGGCGCGGCGCACCGCGTCGGACCGTGACGGCGCCAATGTCGAGCAGCATCGCTTCATCACCACCGAGTTCTTCGGCCGCAAGGCGCTGTTCGCCTGCCAGGCGCAAAACGCCTCGGTGCTCGCCGAGACCGCCGTGCTGATCTACGAGTTCGAGCGCCGAGCCTTCGCCCGCCTGCTCGACGAGACTCCCGAGCTGATCGATACCTTCGCCGCAGCGCTGGCCCAGCTCGACTGGCAGGAGAGCATTGGGCACAGCACCATCGACGAGCCTCCACGCGAGGTGATCAACCGTCTGGTCAACCTCTATCGCGGCCAGATCGAGGCCAACTACGGCCCCCGGCACGAACCAGCGCCGCTGGCGGCCGAGTAGCCGGGCTTGAAGACCGCAGGCGCCGCTCTCGCCCTGCTGCTGGCCTCGGTTGGTGCTGCGCGGGCGCAGACCGACAGTCCGGACCAGCTGATCGCCCGCTGGACGGCGAGCGACGCCACCTGTCGCAATCCAACGGCTTCGGCGGTCGACGCGGTCGGCGCCTGCGAGCAGCGCGACACGCTCGCCAAGGTGCTGGCCCTCGCGGGCTTGTGCCACGGCACGGCTGCCGGCAAAACCGGTGCGGCCTGGACGCCTTGCGCCGCCCAGACGCGGCCGCAGGCGACCCGGGCGACGGCGCAGTTCCAGCGCATGGGCGGGGTGTTCGTGCTGTCGGGGCTGCTGGATACTACCACTCAGGCCTACTTCATCGTCGATTCGGGCGCGGCCACGGTGCAGGTGCCCGAGGAAGCGGTCGAGGAGATGAAGCGCAAGGGCACGCTCACCGAGGCCGACTTCATGGGTCAGCACCGCTTCATCCTGGCCGATGGGCGCGGCATGCAGCAGCGCGTCTTCCGGCTGCGCACCCTGCAGATCGGCGACCGCACGATGGAAAACGTGATGGCCACGATGGGCGCCCCCAAGAGCCGTGCCCTGCTCGGCCAGAGCTTCCTGCGGCGCCTGAACTGGTGGAAGATCGACAATGTGAGGAACGCGATCGAGTTCGAGTTCACGGGAGCGTTTTAGTGGATTTCCTGATCGACGGTCCGGCAAAGGCGACGTGTTCGATCCTGCTGGCGCACGGCGCGGGCGCGGCGATGGATTCGCCGGCGATGAAGGTCATCACCAAGAGCCTGGCGGATACAGGATTCCGCGTCGCCCGGTTCGAGTTCGGCTACATGGCCAGCCGTCGCACGGCGGCAGGCCGCAAGCCGCCGCCGCGCGCCGAAACGCTGCGTCCCGAATACGTCGAGGCAATCGCGGCGCTCAAGGCACGCGAGCCGCTGAAGGGGCCACTGATCATTGGCGGCAAATCGATGGGTGGGCGCGTTGCCAGCATGATCGCCGACGAACAGCACGTGGCCGGCCTGCTCTGCCTCGGCTATCCCTTCCATCCGGTTGGGAAGCCGACGCAGCTTCGAACCGCCCATCTTGCCGACCTCAGGACGCCGGCGCTGATTGTGCAGGGAACGCGCGATCCCTTCGGGACCCGCGAGGAGGTCGCCGGCTATAAGCTCTCGAAAGCCATCGAGATCCTCTGGCTCGAGGACGGCGATCACGACCTGCGCCCGCGCAAGGCCGTATCGGGATTCTCGATGGCCGATCACCTGAAGACAATGACAACGAAGGTCGCTGCCTGGGCCAACAAGATCACCTGAGGAGGAATCGCATGCCGAAGTGGCGCTACACCAAGGGCCTGCACGATCTCGGCAACGGCTGCTACGCCTGGCTGCAACCCGACGGCAGCTGGGGCTGGAGCAACGCCGGGCTGCTCGCCGATCACGACCAGACGCTGCTGGTCGACACGCTGTTCGATCTCAAACTGACGGCCGAGATGCTGGCGGCGATGCGCGCCGCCGTGCCCGCCGCCAAGGCGATCGGCCGGCTGGTCAACACCCATTCCAACGGCGACCACACTTTCGGCAACCAGCTGGTGACGGGGGCCGAGATCATCGCCTCGCGCGCCTGCGCCGAGGAGATGAAGGAACGGCCGGCCGAGGAGCTGGCCGCCATGCAACGCAATTGGCGCCAGCTCGGCGGGGCCGGCGCCTTCCTGCACGAATCGATGGGAGCCAAGTTCAAATGGGATGACGTCACGAACACCCTGCCGACGCGGGTGTTCGATGGCGAACTCAAGCTCAAGGTCGGTGACAAGGACGTGCTGCTCAAAGTCGTCGGCCCCGCGCACACGCGCGGCGACCTCCTGGTGCACGTGCCGAAGGATCGCACCGTCTTCACCGGCGACATCCTGTTCGTCGAGGGCCATCCCGTGCTGTGGGCGGGCCCGGTCGACAACTGGGTGGCCGCCTGCGACCAGATCCTCGCCTGGGACGTCGAGACCGTGGTGCCCGGCCACGGTCCGATCACCGACAAGCAGGGCGTGCAGGCGATGAAGGACTACCTGCTCTACATTGAGGCCGAGGCGCGCCGCCGTTACGATGCCGGTATGCCGGTATTCCAGGCTGCGCGCGACATCGCGCTCGACCGCTTCGCGAGTTGGGGCGATGCCGAGCGCATGGTCGTCAATGTCGCCTCGCTCTACCGCGAGTTCGGCTCCAAGCAGGAGCTCGGCGTGATGGAGCTGTTTGGCGAGATGGGCCGCATGCACGCCGAACTCAAGGCCAAGGCGCACGGGCATGGCCACAGCCACGCCCACTGACGAGATCAGCGCGCCACTCCTGCGGGCGCCCGCACGTTGGCGTACTCGTATCGGACCTCACTCTTCACCTGGTTGGCGCCCTGATCCATCGTCACGTTGTGGCGCAACGGCAGGCCGGTCGCCGACGAGATCCAGATCTGCGCTTCGCTGGCGCTCGACGCGCTCCTGCTCTTGACGCCGTAGAGTTCGGCCGGCTGGCCGTCGACGGGCTCGCTGCCGAGGCGCGTACAGCTGTGCTCGGCCTTCAGCATCGCCTGGCGCACATTGCCTGCCGCCTTCGCGGCGTCGTAGGGGCTCGCCGTCCATTGACCGTGAGACTGCGTGTAGAACGTGCCGTTTAGGTGGATGATCTCGCTCTGGATCGCCCTGCCCGGCACGGCGCCAGTTTCGATGGTGATCTTCTGGTGCACCGGCACTGTCGTCTGCTTGACGATCGCCGCCAGCACGGCCTCGCAGGCCGCGTCGTCGGCGCACACGACCGACGACGACATTCCAAGCGTCACAACACCCAGCGCAAGAACAGCCATCGTCCTCATGGTCACTGCTCCCGCCGCAACTTTCGCGGTTCGCCTGTCGTTCGGGCCCACAAGGTCAACCGTCGCGATGGGAGGCTACGCCATGCAGATCACCGGCTTCAAGGATATGTATATCGCCGAACTGCAGGAGCTGCGCAGCCTCGAGGTGCAGCTCGACGAGACGCTGCTGCACCTCACCGAGATGGCGACCCATCGCTCGCTCAAGGATCTGCTGGTCGACTACCGCGGCCGGACGCGGGAGCAGAGGGAGCGGCTCGATGTGATCCTGCTCGTGCACAACGCGATGCCGCCCTGATCGCGGCCTCGGGTCGTGATTTTATTCAACCGTACGGTTGACAATAAGAAGGGACGGTCTATATTCAACCATATGGTTGAATTAAAAACCCCTCAGCTGGATAGCGTCTTCCACGCCCTGGGCGACGCCACGCGGCGGCAGATGCTGCGCGAGCTCAGCGATGGCGAGCGCACGGTGGGCCAGCTCGCTGAGCCCTTCGCCATCTCCCTGCAGGCCGCCTCCAAGCACATCAAGTCGCTGGAGAATGCCGGCCTGGTCCGCCGCGAAGTACGCGGCCGCACCCATGTCTGCCATCTCGAACCGGGGCCTCTCGCCAGCGCGCATGAGTGGCTCTCCTACTACCGGCGCTTCTGGAATGACCGCCTCGACATCCTCGAACGCCTCCTGCGCGAGGAGGACGCCAGGGCCAAGGCCGACAAACCCCGCAAACCCAAAGGAGACGACCGATGACCGACTTCGCGAGCCCCTCCGACTACGGCACGCTGATCGGGCCCACCACGCTCAAGATCGAGCGCCTGCTGCCCGGCCCGATCGACCGCGTGTGGCGCTATCTCACCGACAGCGACCTGCGCGCCAAGTGGCTGGCCTCGGGCACCATGGAGATGAAGGAGGGCACGCCGTTCGAGTTCGTGTGGCGCAACGGCCAGCTGACGACACCGACCGGCAAGAAGCCGGAGGGCTTCGGCGACGAGCATCGCATGCAAAGCCGCATCACCGAGCTCGATCCGCCGCGCAAGATCTCCTTCACCTGGAGCAACAGCGGCGACGTCACCTTCGAGCTGACGCCGCGCGACGACAAGGTGCTGATGACCGTGATCCACCGCCGCCTGCCCGACCGCACCACCATGCTGAGGGTGGCTCCGGGCTGGCACATGCACCTAGACGTCCTGGTCGCGCGCATGACGGACAGCGAGCCCGAGCCGTTCTGGGACGGCTGGACGCGACTGCAGGGCGAGTACGACAAGCGGTTGCCGAGGTAAGCCATGCGCAAGCTGATTGCCGGAATGAAGGTCTCCGTCGATGGCAAGACGGAAAGCAGCGAGGGCATGGCCGACTGGGTCGATGCCTGGTCGGAAGACTACGGGCTGACGCCTCAGATCGACGCCTGCGTGCTGGGCGCCGGCATGTACCCGGGCTACGAGCGCTACTGGACGGGCATCCGCAACGAGCCCGCCACGCCGGCCTGGATCACCGGCGCGCCACCGACGCCGGCCGAAATCGAGTGGGCAGAGTTCGTCACCCGCACGCCGCACTATGTGCTGTCGACGACGCTCACCACGGCGGCATGGCCGCAGACGCGCTTCCTGCGCAGCACGGCCGATGTCGCCACGCTGAAGCGGCAGCCGGGCAAGGATATCTATCTGATCGGCGGCGCGCGCACGACGGCGAGCCTCATGGATGCGGGGCTGGTCGACGAGCTTCGCCTGATCGTGCATCCGCTGGTCGCCGGCGACGGCAAGGCGCTGTTTGCGTCCATGCCGCGCCGCCCGCTCGACCTCAGGAAGATGGAGCCGCTGGGGAAAGGGCGTATCGGCCTTGTTTACGGCCTGGCCTGACCGGTTGGCGCGAACCGGCTGGTGAGAAAGCCGACAAACGTCAACAGCCACGCCGCCAGGGCGATGACCGTGAACGCCCACGACACCGCGCGCAGGAATGGCGCATCGAGGACCATTGCCAGGCCGTCGGTCGATACTGAATACATGCCGAGCGGGAACACCGCGCCCCACTCCACCACCTCGTAGCCGAAGGGCACGCCGCGGATCAAGTGGCGCCACACCGCCAGGAGAACCAGCAGCGGAATCCACCAGGTCGCCACGCTCCAGAAGAAAACGGTCAGGCCCTTCACGAAGGGCAGCAGCTCGGCGGTGAGCGGCGACAGACCCGCATTCTGCGCCAGCGTCGCTCCGGCGAGCGTCGAAATGGCGCCCGCGCCCATATTGATCCACTCCAATGACGAAAGGTCCCGCGGGCCGAGCGGCACCGTGACATAGCGAGCAAGCACCAGCGCCATGAGACATAGGTACAGCGCACCGCCGGCAAGCCACAGAACGAGCGCCGCAAGCACCAGCGGCTGCTGGAAGGCCGCAAGGGCACCGCGTGCCAGGACCAGCACCGCGAGGATGGCGACGGACTGCTGAGCCACGACGATGATCATCCATCCGCCGTTCAAGTCGGCCAGGCGCGGCTTGTCCGGCAGGCTGAGCAGCACCGCCAGCAATCCGTAGCTCATGCCGGCCCACAGCACGGCAGCGGCGGCCCAGATTGCCGCCGCCAATCGTGGCTGTCCCATCTGCAGGTCGAGCTGCGTGCCGAATACCGCCAGCGCCGCCACGATCGTCAGGAAGCCCAAGCCGCGACCGTGGTTTCGTATGTCGGACGCCATCGCCTGCGGATAGAAGGCGGCACGCGCCGCCGTCGCGACCACAAGTCCGGCGAGAAAGAGCGCGTTCAGCCAGAACAGAACCACGGCGACGAATGCGATGCCGTGAAGGTGCGCCGAGACCGCGACGATGCCCGTTGCCATGACCATCGCGAAACAGGCCGGATGAAGCGTCTTGAGGTCGTCTCGACGTCCTCGTTCGAAGCGAAGTTCCATTCCGCGGGGTCCTGATCTCACCACTGCTTCGCGAGTATCCATTGCGGCAGCTGCCTGTGCTAGCGTTGAGCATGACCACCTACGCCGACTACAAGCCGCTCACCTTCCACGACGCTGCCTGCCGCTTCACCGACGGCAACGACAGCCCGCGCGCCTATCTCGAACGCTGTCTCGAGACCATCGCCGCACGCGAGCCGGTGGTGAAAGCCCTCACCGCCATCAACGAGACCGGCGCTCGCGCTGCCGCCGATGCCAGCGCTGCGCGCTGGAAGGTGGGCAAGCCGCTGTCGCCGATCGACGGCATGCCGATCGCCATCAAGGACCTGCTCGAGACCAAGGACATGCCGACCGAGATGGGCTGCGCGGCGATGAAGGGCAACTTCCCCAAGCGCGACAATGCCGGCGTGTGGGCGCTGCGCCAGGCGGGCGCCGTGATCCTTGCCAAGACCGTGACGGCCGAGCTCGGCGGCTCGCATCCCGGGCCGACCACCAATCCGTTCGACCCCAAGCGCACGCCGGGCGGCTCGTCGTCGGGCTCGGCCGCCGCCGTTGGCGCCAACATGGTGCCGGCGGCGATCGGCACGCAGGTCGGCGGCTCGATCATCCGGCCCGCCGCCTATTGCGGCAACTTTGCGCTGAAGCCGACGCAGGGCGGCATCAATCGCGGCGAGCGGCTCGCCACCAGCCAGAGCACGCACGGCCCCCACGCCGGCTGCCTGGAGGACATGTGGCAGGTCGCGATCGAGCAGGCGAAGCGTTGCGGCGGCGATCGCGGCGCGCTCGGCCTGATCGGCCCCGACACGCTGCCGGCCGCGATCAGGCCCAACCGGCTGATCGTGCTCGAGACCGAGGGCTGGCCCGACGTCGATGC
>Ga0209909_100558_pt1 | contig 15521 bp, 17 predicted proteins | sample FECB22metaG_FD_188302 | JGI IMG/M metagenome (GOLD analysis project Ga0209909, IMG submission 188302) | Cyanobacterial communities from the Joint Genome Institute, California, USA - FECB-22 (SPAdes) (version 3) | ecosystem: Environmental > Aquatic > Thermal springs > Hot (42-90C) > Microbial mats... | reverse complement strand
GCCGCCTCGACCCGGTCGGCCTGCTCGGCGGACGCGGCGAGCGCCGCGGTCGTGAGCTGACCGGTCCAGGCGCGCAGCTCCTCAGGGTCGCTCTGCCAGCCGTGCGGTGCGTCGTCGGAGGCCACCTCGCTGACCCGACTGACCAGGTCGGCCACCGCTGCCTGGTGCGTCTCTGACGCGCGGCGCAGCTCCACGCGCCGGTCGCGGAGCCACCGCTCGACACGGTCGAAGCGACCGGTCTGGAAGACCTGCTGCAGCAGCGCCTGCCGGTCCTCGGAGCGTGCCCGCAGGAACGCCTGGAACCTGCCCTGCGGGAGCAGCGCGACCTGGCAGAACTGGGGGAGCGTCATGCCGACCAGCCGGGTGACGAGGTGGCCCGCCTCGTCGAGGCGGGTGCTGAGGGGATGCCACACGTCGGCGCCGTCGGCGGTCGGACGCCGTTCGGAGATCACCACGCGCGCCTGCTCGGTGGTGGTGCCGGCGCCGCGCTTCTTGGGTCTGGTCCACGACGGGGACCGGTCGATCCGGAAGCGACGCCCTGCCAGGGTGGCCTCGAGGACCACCCGGGGCACGACGTCGTCGCCGACATGGTCGGAGCGCAGTCGCTTGGCGGTGGACCGGTCACCGGGCACGTCGCCGTAGAGCGCGAAGCACACGGCGTCGAGGACGCTCGACTTGCCCGCCCCCGTCGGGCCGCTCAGCAGGAACAGGCCGGCGTCGGAGAGCGGGTCGAAGTCGATGCGCGTCGTGTCGGCGAACGGCCCGAACCCGGTGATCTCGAGGTGGTGGAGCCTCATGCCGCACCGCCTTCTGCCGTGCCTGCTCGCACCCCGTCCTGGTCGGGGTCGTGGCAGCAGCCGTCGATCGCCTCCTGGAGCAGGTCGGACTCTGCGGTGGTCGCGGCGACGCCCCGCACGTGGCGGACGAAGTCGAGTGAGATCGCGTGGTCGCTGTGCCCGGACGTCGGCCGGGCCGGCGTGGTCGGGTCGGCGACAGGCGTGGGGAACTGCAGGACCAAGGTGTGCGGGAAGCGTCGCCGCAGCTGCTCCATGGCTCGGGCCGGGCGGGGCACGTCGGTGAGGGTGGCCTGCACCCAGTCGTGCTCCCGGTCGGTGAGGCTGCGGTCGTCGAGCAGGTCGGCGAGCGAGCCCGCGATCCGCGAGAGGCGACGCGGGACCGGTGCGTCGATCCACCGGGCACTCGAGAAACCCGTCGCGTCGAGCTCGACCAGCCAGCAGCCCTTGGCCTGGTCGGCCTCGGAGAACGAGTAGGCCAGCGGGGAGCCGGAGTAGCGCAGCGCGGGCGCGAGCTCGTGGGGGCCGTGGAGGTGGCCGAGGGCGGTGTAGTCGATGCCGTCGAAGGTGCCGGTGGCCACGCGTGAGACGCCGCCGACGCTGATGTCGCGCTCGGACTCCGACGGCGTCGCGCCGGCGACGAAGGCGTGGGCGAGCACGACGGAGCGGGTGCGGGACGGGCGGGCGGCCAGGTCGCGGCGGACGCGGGTCATGGCCTCGCCCAGCGCCGCCTGGTGGCTGCGGTGACCCAGCCCCCACGGCTCGAGGAGCGCGGAGGGGTCGAGGTAGGGGATGGCGTGGAAGGCCACCTCGCCGTGCCTGTCCTCGAGGACGACCGGGGTGCCCACCGAGGACGGGTCGGTGCGCACGAAGACGCCGGCCGCGTCCATCAGCCGGGAGCCGAAGCCGAGGCGCTGGGCGCTGTCGTGGTTGCCGCTGCTGACGACCACGCGGGCGCGGGATGATGCGAGGCGCGCGAACGCCTCGTCGGCCAGCGCCACCGCGTCGACGTGGGGGAGGGCGCGGTCGAAGATGTCGCCGGAGACGACCACCACGTCCACCTGCTCCGCTGCGACCACCTCGAGGAGGTGGTCGACGAACGCACCCTGGTGGCCCAGGAGGTCCTCGCGGTGGAAGGACCTCCCGAGGTGCCAGTCAGAGGTGTGGAGGATGCGCACACGACGACCGTAGGTCCCGGCACCGACAGCGGTCGGCCACCACGCCGCTCGCGCCGTCAGTGGTAGCGGACGGTGCGTCCCGCGGAGGTGAATCCCCAGAGGTCGATGCCGGCCTCGTGGGCCAGTCCGGCCGCCAGGCTGGTGGGGGCACCGACCGCGACGATCGAGCCGATCCCGCTCGCGGCGGCCTTCTGCACCAGCTCGAACCCCACCCGGCCGCTCAGCACCAGGCAGGCGGCGGCCGGGGCCTCTCCGGCGAGCACGCGGGCGCCGACGACCTTGTCCACCGCGTTGTGCCGCCCGACGTCCTCCCGCACGACCAGCATGGCGCCGTCGGCCTCCGCCAGCGCGGCGGCGTGCACGCCGCCCGTCCTGGCGAAGAGCGACTGTCGCTCCCGCAGCGCCTCCGGCAGGCGGCGTACGACGTCCGCGCCGGGGCGCGCTCCCGACCAGGGGGCCGCGGTGCGGGTCTCCAGCGCCGCCGCCACGCTGTCCTTGCCGCAGACGCCGCAGGCCGACGAGCCCGCGGACGCGGCGACATGGCGGTGGGGCACGTCGGCCTCCGCGGTGAGGGTGACGGTGACGACGTTGAACTCCTGCTCGTCGCTCAGGTCGGCGTCGGTGCAGTAGGCCACTTGGGCCACCGAGTGTGGGGTGGCCAGGCCCTCGTTGACGAGCCAGCCTGCCGCGAGCTCGAAGTCGTGCCCCGGGGTGCGCATGGTGACCCAGGCCCGGCGGGCAGCCAGGGCTCCCGCGCGCACGCGGATCTCCAGGGGCTCCTCGGTGATGAGGCGGTCCTCGCGCGCCACGGGGTCGCCGGCGGAGTGCTCCACGACGCGGGTCCGCACCGACGGCCCGGGTCGCCGCACACGCTCGCTCGTCACTCCTCGACCCTAACCGCTGGGTGTCCGACATCACGTGGTCGGCGATGGGAGATAACGATTCTGCAACCGTAGAATGTAAGAGCCGCAAAGGAGCGGCTACTTCTTACACACCACGTGAGGGACAGAAGCCCTCGAAAGGACAGATCTCCATGACCACGCAGCTGCACGTCGCCTTCAGCCTCGTTGACTCGCGAGCGCACTCGGCCGAGGACCGTGCCCTCCTGCGCAACGTGGAGATCGCCCGCCGCGAGGAGCGCCGCGCCCGTCGCGCCGCGCGCCGCGCCAGCCGCTGACCCAGGCGCCGACCCCGCCGGACGACCCTCTGGCAGGGTGGTCGTCATGACGGACGACACCTTGCGCAGCGTCGAGCTCACCCGGATCGGCCACGCCCGGTTCAAGGCCACCAACGGCAGGGGAGGGGAGACCTTCTTCGGCACCGGGGGTGACGATCCCGACTTCACCCCCGTCGAGCTCCTGCTCGCCGCGATCGCGGGGTGCGGGGCCCTCGACGTGGAGGCCATCACCCACAAGCGCACCTCCAGCACGACCTTCGGCGTCCACGCGGAGGGCCGCAAGGTACGCGACGAGGACGGCAACCACCTGACCGACATCCGGATCAGCTTCGACGTCGCCTTCCCCGAGGGGCCGGACGGCGATGCTGCCCGCGACCGGGTGCAGGGTGCCATCGAGATGTCGCGCGACCGGTTGTGCACGGTGTCGCGGACCGTGCAGCTGGGGGAGCCCGTCACCTACGAGCAGGCTCGCACGGCATCAGGATGAGCGTGCGGGGCTGGGCCACCCCGGGCTCGTCGAGGTAGCTCTCCCACGGGGCGTCCGTGGCGGCGTAGCCGTGCTCGGCGAGCCACGCCGACGCCTCGCTCCACGCTCCTCCGATGGTGTCGTAGGGCCCGGAGTGCACCAACCGGACCGCTCGGCATGCCGGGAGGGTCGCCGGCTCCACCTGTCCGTCGGCGACGACCGGGGCGTCAACGGGGAAGCCCGCCTCGAGGTCCCAGCCGGTCTCGTCCATGCTGCGGTAGCGGGCGAACGGAGGTCCGACGAGCCGCCGACCCTGGTCGGTCGCGACGCGCGCCACGGCCTCGAACGCCCGGCCGAGGACGTCCGGGATCGTCGCCGGCGCCGCCCGGTCACGGACGACGGCGGTCGGCTGCTCGGACAGGTCCACCACGGTGATCTCGTGCTTCATGGCACGACCGTGCCGCGGGATGCCCGCGGACCGCGAGGGTCGAAGGTCCCTCCGCTCCGGGTCCGGGTCAGCCGACGGTGACCTTCTCGATGGTGACGTCCTTGTTGGGGGTGCCGCCGCCGGCCGGGTGTGCGCCGTCGTTGCCCTCGGCCGCGATCGCGTCGATCGTCTCCAGCCCGGCCTCGTCGATGGTGCCGAAGACGGTGTAGCTAGGCGGAAACTGCGAGTCGCGGAAGACCAGGAAGAACTGCGCGCCGTTGGTGTCGGGGCCCGCGTTGGCCATGGCCAGGGTGCCGGCTGGGTAGGTCTCGTCGCCGCTCAGCTCGTCGGCGAAGGAGTAGCCCGCGCCGCCGGCGCCGGTGCCGGTGGGGTCGCCGCACTGGAGGATGCCGAAGCCCTCCTGGTCGCCGATCCGCGGGCACGGGGTGTCGTCGTAGAAGCCCTGCTCCGCCAGGGAGACGAACGAGTTCACCGTGCACGGCGTGGCGGCCGCGTCGAGGGTGAGGCCGATGTCGCCGAAGTTGGTGGTGATGGTGGCGGGGATCGTGCCCTCGGCCTGCGCCTCGGCGTCGGGAGCCTCGACCTCACGAGCCGGGTCCTGGCCGTCGGCGGGGTAGTCGCACTCGGTGGTCTCACCGGCGGCCGCGGGCTCCGAGGGCTCCGAGGACTCCGAGCTCCCGGACCCGCTCGACGCGTCCCTCGCGACGTCGCCGTCGCCCTCGTTGCCGCACCCGGCCAGGGCGAGGACGGACAGGCAGGCCGCTACGGCGGCAAGTCGCTTCAACATGGCGCCGATGGTAGCCAGCGTCCCGTCACATCTCCTCGTGGGTGTCGGGGTCGCCGCCGAAGAGCCGTCCGTCGTCCTCGGCCAGCCCGCTGATCGCCGCCATCTCGACGTCGGTGAGCTCGAAGCCGAAGACGTCGAGGTTCTGCGCCTGCCGCCGCCGGTCGGCGGACTTGGGGATGGGCAGCGAGCCGAGCTGGACGTGCCAGCGCAGGATGACCTGGCCGGGGGAGACCCCGTGGGCCTCGCTCGCGGAGGTGACGGCGGGCTCCTCCAACGGCGCCCGCCGCTTGCCCATCGGGCTCCACGCCTCGGTGCGTACGCCGAGCCGCTCGTGCACCTCGCGCAGGTGGGCCTGGGGGAAGCGGGGATGCAGCTCCACCTGGTTGACGGCCGGGGTGACGCCGGTGTCGTCGATGATCCGCGCCAGGTGCTCCTCGGTGAAGTTGGAGACGCCGATCGAGCGCACCAGGCCGTCCTTCTGCAGCTGCACGAGCGCGCGCCACGCCTCGACGTACTTCCCCTCCCCGGGGTTGGGCCAGTGGATGAGGTGCAGGTCGGTGCGCTCCAGCCCGAGGCGGTCCAGAGACTCGCGCACCGAGGTGATGGCGTCGTCGTACGCATGGTGGCGGCCGGGGATCTTGCTGGCGACGAGCACCTCGTCGCGGGGCAGGCCGGATCGGCGGACCGCCTCGCCGACCTCCACCTCGTTGTCGTAGTTCACGGCCGTGTCGAGCAGGCGGTAGCCCGCCTCGAGGGCGCTCACGATCGCCGCCGTGCCCTCCTCGCCGCGCAGCGGATAGGTGCCGAAGCCGATCGCGGGCAGCGTGGTGCCGTCGTTGAGGACGTAGGTCGGGATCTCAGCCATGCTCCCAACCTAGGGGAGCGGCCTTTGTGTACCCTTGCGGGTACGTACCACATGGGTTACATTCGTCTGCGTGGATGCGGTGCTGCAAGCCCTGGGGGACTCGAGCCGACGCACGATGCTCGAGATCCTGCGTGACCACCCGGCCACCGTCACCGAGCTCGCGGCCGTGCTGCCGATCGCGCGGCCCGGGGTGTCGCGTCACCTGAGGGTGCTGCGCGAGGCCGGGCTCGTCACGGTCGAGCAGGACGCGCAGCGCCGGATCTACAGCCTCCGCCCGGAGGCGCTCGTCGAGGTCGACGAGTGGCTCGACGCCTACCGAGGCCTGTGGAAGCAGCGGCTCGACGCGCTGCACACCGAGGTCGCACGAGGGAAGAGGAACCAGGCATGAAGATCATCGGCACGATGCGCGCGCAGGACCGGGACGGGGGAGTCGTGCGTGTCGAGGACGTCTACGAGACCTCCGTCGACGACCTCTGGCAGGCGTGCACATCACCCGATCGGCTGGCCCGCTGGATCGCGGTCGTGACGGGCGACGTGGTGGTCGGCGGCGAGGTCCACGCGGTCTTCACGTGGAGCGGGCCGGTGCGGATCGATGCGTGCGACGCCCCGTCCCACCTGCTGCTCACCATGGAGCCGGGCACGGACGACGAGACCCAGGTCGAGGCCTGGCTGACCGCCGAGGGATCGCGCACGAGACTGGTCGTCGAGGAGCGTGGCCTGCCCGCGGGCGCGCTGCCGGCGTACGGCGCCGGTTGGCAGGCACATCTCGAGGACCTGGGGCGGTCGATGGACGTCGCCGGGCCGGTCCACGCCGACAGCTGGTCGGAGCACGAGCCTGCGTCGGCGTGGCACGGCCGCTGGACGGAGCTCACGCCGCACTACCGAGATGCACGGGTGGACTGAGGGCTGGTTCCGGTCGCCATCCGTAGGGGAGGTCGGAATGACACGGGTGTGCTCCGGACCCTTCGTAATCTGACATAATGTCAGTTATCGGCGAACCATCCACACGGACGGGTACCCCCTCTCGAACCTCTCGAACCCCCGTCGAGCGGTCAGAGGGTTGAATCACGCTAGTGCGGTTCCTGTGGCGCGTGAGGCGGCGTCAGGATCACCGCACAATGGATCGTGGAGCCGCCGGGTGACCTGGATCTTCCGCGATGTCCGTGGACTCGGCGACTGTCTCAGGCCGGAGCGCGCACGTTCCTGAACGGCGTCAGCGCCAGCCCCGCCGCCACCAGGGCGAACACGACGGCGGCGGCCGCCAGCACCGGCCGGATGCCGACCGCGTCCGCCAGCACGCCGGCGATCGGCGCGACGACGACGATCACGGCACGGTTGACCGAGCGCAGCGTCGTGTTCGTGCGCGCCTGCAGCTCGTCCGGGGTGACCAGCTGCCGGTAGCTCATCTCGTGGGAGTTGCTCATCCCCATCGCGAGCCCGTAGAGCCCTTGACCGAGCATCAGCAGGACCATCGCAGCCGTGGGAGACGCGGGCTGGCTTGCCAGGACCATGACGACCACACCGCAGGTGATGGTCGAGTGGCACAGGATGATCGTCCGGCCGGTCCCGAGCCGACGGCCGACGGCCGTGGTGATGCTCGCGCCGACCACGGCCCCGACTCCCCCGACGGCGCCGACCAGGCCGAACTGGAAGGCCGTCAGGTCGAGGGTGAGGAAGGCGTACGGCGCCAGCACGACGCCGACGACCGCGTTGCCGACGAACCAGCAGTGCGTCGCGATCGCCAGGGTCCGCAGACCGGAGTGGCCGTACGCCCATCGGACGCCCTCGACGATGTCGGCGAGCAGCCCGCGGGCGGTGACCCCGGTCCTCACCTCTGGCTCGTCGACCTCGATGCGACGCAGGGTGAGCGCTGAGTAGAGGTACGTGAGCGAGTCGACCAGCACGGCCAAGGGGGCGCCGATCGTGCTGACGAGGAGGCCGCCGAGCGCCGGTCCGGCCATCGACGAGGCGGCGTCCGCCCCGTCGATGCGCGCATGGGCAGGTTGCAGCTGGCTGCGCTCGACGAGTCGCGGCAGGAAGGACATCGTCGCGGCCATGTTGACGACGGCGGCCGTGCCGTAGAGGAAGACGATCACGAGCAGCGCGCCCAGGGACAGCAGGTCGAGCCACCACAGCAGCGGAACCGCCAGGAGCAGGACCGCCTGCAGGAGGTCGGTGCCGACCATCAACGGCGGCCTGCGGCGCCCGTCGACCAGGGCGCCCACCACCAGTCCGAACACCAGGTAGGGCAGCCACCGCGACGCGTTGAGCCAGCCCACGTCCGAGGCCGTCCCGTCGAGGGTGAGCACGACGAGGGCCTGCAGCGCGAACACGGTGACGTACGTCCCCAGGCCGGACACCGCGTCGGCGCGCCAGTAGCGCGAGAACGACTCCGAGATGAGGACCCCGTCGCCGCGCACGCGCGCAGTCTCGCACCCCAGGGCGACGGCTCCGCTGAGGGTCAGCCGAACCGGCGCACCTGGTAGGTCCCGACGGTGCTCGCCACGACCTCGCCCTGCTCGTCGGTCAGCGTCGCCTCCAGGACGAACTCCCCCTTGCCCGTCGCCAGCGCGTCGCGCCGCACCCGGGCGATCTCGTCGTCGGACAGGGACGCCGATGCGCGTACGACGCCCAGTGCCGGACGGCGGAAGCGGATCGTCGACTCCTTGACGATCGGCACGAAGCCCGCGAGCTCGCCACCTGACGCGGGGTCGAAGTCGAAGGTCACCAGGCTCAGCACCCCGCCGAGCATCTCGGCGACACTGAAGAGGGAGCCGGCGTAGGTCACGCCGAAGTGGTTGACGTTGGGCTCGGGTGGCAGGTCGGCCGCGGCGAAGCCCGGACGAGCCTCCACGACACGGATGCCCATGGCCTCCAGGATCGGGACCGATCCGACGGCCTGGGCTGCTTCCACCCTCAACGTATAGGCGATCGGGGGGCGTGCCGCAAGGCACCGTCCGGCTGCGTCACTCCTCGAGGGTGGCGCGTAGGGCGGTGACGTCCTCCGGGCCGACGCGGCAGCAGCCGCCGACGAGCCTCGCCCCGGCGGCGACCCACGCGGTCACGTCGTCGGGGTGGAACTCGGAGCGTCCTTCCCAGGACCGGGCGGCGGCGTTCCACGCCTGCCCGGAGTTGGGGTAGACGACGGCCGCGCCGTGGGTGCCGGCGATCCGGACCACCGCGGTCGCGTCGGACGGGGTCGTGCAGTTGACCCCGACGGCGAGGACCTCGGCGACGTCGGCTGCCATCGCGAACGCCTCCTCCAGCGGCTCGCCGGCGCGGGTGCGCCCGTCCGCGGCCGAGAGCGACAGCCACGCAGGGACCCCGCTGCCGTCGAGCTCGGTGAGGACGGCCTCCACCTCGGCCAGGCAGGGCACGGTCTCGACCGCCAGCACGTCGGCACCCTCGCCCACGGTGGCGGCCAGCACGTCGAGCCGCGGCCGGTGGAAGGCACGCAGCCCCGCGACGTCGAGGTCGTAGTCGCCGCGGTACTCCGAACCGTCGGCCAGCACCGCGCCGTAGGGACCCACCGATGCCGCCACCCAGCCGTCGGGGGCGACCGCGTCACGCGCCGCGGCGGCCAGCGCCACGCTGCGACGCAGGAGCCTTTCAACCTCCGCGCGGTCGACCCCCTCGGCGCCGAAGCCCTCGAAGGACACCTGGTAGGACGCGGTCGTCGCGACCTCTGCGCCGGAGGCGAAGAACTCCCGGTGCGCGGCCTCGATCGCGGCAGGGTCGTCGCGCAGCAGCCGCGCGGACCACAGGTGTGAGGACAGGTCGTGCCCGTGCCGCTCCAGGAGCGTGGCCAGTCCCCCGTCGAGGACGACGGGGCGCGCTGCGATGGTCTCCGACAGGCGGGTGGGACTCATGCATCCATCGTGACAGGTGCCCGCCGCGTCACGACGGGGTCGACCTCATCCGACCAGCGCCAGGACGGCAGCCGGATCCTCCACGTGGGCGTTGTGGCCCAGCCCCGGCAAGGTCACCGGGGCGTCGACCAGTGCGGCCAGCTGCTCGTGCGTGACCATCGGGTCGTGCTCGCCCCGCCCCAGCACGACCGGGCAGGTGACCGCGGCGAGCAGTCCGGCCATGTCGGGAACGCCGACGCCGAAGGTGCGCGGGTCCTGGGCGAGGCGCCAGCCACTCCCCTCCCCCGCCGCCGCGCGGTCGACGACCGCGTCGTCGACCATCGAGTCCTCGGGAGCGACGAGCCCGACGAGCCCCGAGACCCGCAGGAACCGGTCGGCCGCCTCGGCCCGGCTGTCGTACGTCGTCACCGGCCGCTGTGCCAGTGCTGCCGCTCGTGCGGCGTCCTCGGCCGGCCACGAGACCTTGATGCCGAGCCCCACCACGCGCCGTACCCGCTCCGGTGCCAGTGCAGCGAGTGCGAGCGCGACGACGCCGCCCATCGAGTGCCCCACGACCGCGACCGGCTCGTCGAGCCCGTCGAGCAGCGGCAGCACGGCCTCTGCGTGTCGGGTGAAGGTGTAGGTGTCGTCCCACGGCGCATTGCCGTGCCCGGGGAGGTCGGGCGCCAGCCCGTCGAAGCCGCGCCAGACCCCACCCGTCGCACCCAGCCCGTGGAGGAGCAGCATCAGACCCCCACGTAGGCCGCGAGGTGCTTGCCCGTCAGCGTCGGCTCCTGGGCCGCCACCATCTCCGAGGGCGGTCCCTCGAAGACGACCGTGCCGCCGTCGTGGCCGGCGCCCGGACCGAGGTCGATGATCCAGTCGGCGTGCGCCATGACGGCCTGGTGGTGCTCGATGACGATGACCGACTTGCCCGAGTCGACGAGCCGGTCGAGCAGGCCGAGCAGGTTCGCCACGTCGGCGAGGTGCAGGCCGGTGGTGGGCTCGTCGAGGATGTAGACCTCGCCCTTGTCCCCCATCTGGTTGGCCAGCTTGAGGCGCTGCCGCTCCCCGCCGGAGAGCGTGGTGAGGGGCTGGCCGAGGGTCAGGTAGCCGAGGCCCACGTCGACGAGCCGGTCCAGGATCTTCACCGCGGCGGGGATCTTCGCCTCCCCCCGGCCGAAGAGCTCGTGGGCGTCGACGACGGACATCTCGTGCACCTCGGCGATGTCCTTGCCGCCGAGGGTGTGCTGCAGGACCTCGGCCCTGAAGCGGCGGCCCTCGCACTCCTCGCACGGCGACTCGACGGTGGCCATCGGGCCGAGCTCGGTGAAGATCACGCCGGCGCCGTTGCAGGTGGAGCACGCGCCCTCGGAGTTGGAGCTGAAGAGCGCGGGCTTCACGCCGTTGGCCTTGGCGAAGGCCTTGCGGATGGGCTCGAGCAGTCCCGTGTACGTCGCGGGGTTGCTGCGGCGCGACCCCTTGATCGCGCCCTGGTCGATGACGACGACGTCCTCGCGGCCCGCGAGCGAGCCGTGGACGAGCGAGCTCTTGCCGGAGCCGGCCACCCCCGTGACGACGGTCAGCAGGCCGAGGGGCACGTCGACGTCCACGTCGCGCAGGTTGTGGGTGCTCGCGCCGCGCACCTCCATCACGCCGGTCGCGGTGCGTACGGCGTCCTTCAGTCGCGCCCGGTCGTCGAGGTGCTTGCCGGTGATGGTGCCGCTGGAGCGGAGGCCGTCGATGTCGCCCTCGAAGCAGATCTCACCGCCGGCGGCCCCGGCCGCGGGCCCGAGGTCGACGATGTGGTCGGCGATCGAGATGGTCTCCGGCTTGTGCTCGACCACGAGCACGGTGTTGCCCTTGTCGCGCAGCTGCAGCAGCAGGTGGTTCATCCGCTCGATGTCGTGCGGGTGCAGGCCGATCGTGGGCTCGTCGAAGACGTAGGTCACGTCGGTCAGCGACGAGCCGAGGTGTCGGATCATCTTGGTGCGCTGGGCCTCACCGCCGGACAGCGTGCCGGCCGGACGCTCGAGGGAGAGGTAGCCCAGCCCGATCTCGGAGAACGAGTCGAGCAGGTGCTGCAGGCCCTTGAGCAGCGGCGCGACCGAGGGCTCGTCCAGGTCGCGCACCCAGTCGGCGAGGTCGCTGATCTGCATCTCGCACAGGTCGGCGATCGACTTGCCCCTGATCTTCGACTTCCTGGCCTCGGGCGTGAGCCGCGAGCCCTCGCAGTCGGGGCAGGTCTGGAAGGTCACGGCCCGCTCGACGAAGCGGCGTACGTGCGGCTGCATCGCCTCGGGGTCCTTCGACAGCATCGACTTCTGGATCTGCGGGATGATTCCGTTGAAGGTGAGGTTGACGCCCTCGACCTTGATCTTGGTCGGCTCCGACCACAGCATCGTCTCGAGCTGCTTCCTGGTGAACGACCTGATCGGCTTGTCCATCGGCAGGCCCATGCCCTCGAACAGGCGGCCGTACCATCCGTCCATCGAGTAGCCGGGCACCGTGAGGGCGCCGTCGGCGAGCGACTTCTCGTCGTCGTAGAGCGCGGTCAGGTCGATGTCGTTGACCTTGCCCATGCCCTCGCAGCGCGGGCACATGCCGCCGAGGTAGACCTCCTGCTTGGCGATCCTGCGCTCGGTGCGGCCACCCTTCTCGGTCGTCATCATCCCGCTGGCCTTGCGGGTCGGGACGTTGAAGGAGTACGCCGTCGGCGGGCCGACGTACGGGTCGCCGAGCCGGCTGAAGAGGATCCGGAGCATCGCGTTGGCGTCCGTCGCGGTGCCCACCGTCGAGCGCGGGTTGGCGCCCATCCGCTCCTGGTCGACGATGATCGCGGTGGTCAGGCCTTCGAGGTGGTCGACGTCGGGACGGGCCAGCGTGGGCATGAACCCCTGGACGAACGCGCTGTAGGTCTCGTTGATCATCCGCTGCGACTCGGCGGCGATCGTGGCGAAGACCAGCGAGCTCTTGCCCGAGCCGGAGACCCCGGTGAACACGGTGAGCCGTCGCTTGGGCAGGTCGACGGAGACGTTCTTGAGGTTGTTCTCGCGCGCTCCCTCGACCTTGATCAGGGCGTGGTCGTCGGCCGGGTGTGTGGTCGTCATGCTGTGCGTCTCCCCCGTTGGTCAGGTGGCGGTCTCTGCCTGCTCCCTCGCGGGCAATCCTGCCAGTACGACGACCGGGCGGGCGCGTGTGTGACATCGCGACGGGGCCGTGTGAGCGCTCGCCCGTGGGGATGGGGTGCAGGGTTTGTCCAGCGTGCGAGGGTCGGAGCATGACGACTCACGACGACCAGACCGGAACCGTTGCCGAGATCATGCGCGAGACCGACATCGCCGTGCTGACCTATGTGTCGCTCGACGGTGCGCTCGTGTCCACGCCGATGGGCACCCAGGACTTCGAGGACCCCGGCACGACCTGGTTCATCACCGAGCGCAGCAGCGACAAGGTGCGCGCGATCGAGGCGGACCCGCGGGTCAACGTGGCCTACTCCAGCAAGGCCGGCTGGGTGTCCCTGTCGGGCACCGCGCACGTGAGTGACGACCGAGCCAAGCTCGACGAGCTGTGGGACGCCTCGGCCGGTGCCTTCATGTCGGGCGGACCCGAGGACCGCGACAACGTGCTGCTGCGCATCGACGGCACCACCGCTGAGTACTGGGAGTCGCCCGGCAAGGTGGGCGCCGCCATCCAGATGGCCAAGGGGCTGCTCACCGACAGCGAGCCCGACCTGGGCGACAACGACGCCGTCGCCCTCTGACGATCGGTCACCGATGCTCGTCGAGGCACACGGCCCCGCCGGCGCCGCCGAGGCGTGGCGGAGGTTCACGACGCCCGCGACCTGGTCGTCCTGGGCGCCTCTGATCCGCGACGTCGGAGCCTCCGACGACGTGCTCGCAGTCGGCACCACCGGCACGGTGCACGGGCCGCCCGGCCTCGCCGTCGACTTCGAGGTCACCGCGGTGGACCCGGTCCTGCGCTCCTGGTCGTGGCGGGTGGGGCGCGGCCCGGCGGCGGTGACCATGGACCACCACGTCCTCCCTGCGCGCGGAGGCGGGTGCCGCGCGATGCTCCGGGTGCCCGGGGCGTCCGCCGCGGTGCTCCAGCCCTACCGCCTCCCGGCGGGGGCAGCCCTGCGCGGTCTCGTCCGCGAGCCCGGTGGGCCCGGCACGCCGGAGGCGGTGGAGGGCTTCGACTTCGCCTTCGCGCCGTCGTACGCCCTCGCCGGCCGTGCCTTCGGCATCACCCCTCGTACGACGACGGTCGAGGTGGGGCCGGAGTGGTTGTACGTCCGCTACGGGCCGTGGCGCCTGGTGACGCCCCGCAGCAACATCGCCGCGGCGCAGGTCACCGGCGGCTTCCAGTGGATCAAGACCGCCGGGCCGCCGCACCTGTCGTTCAGCGACCGGGGCGTCTCGTTCACGACCAACGGCGACAAGGCGCTGTGCCTCTCCTTCCACGAGCCCGTGCCAGCGATCGACCCGACCGCGACGATCACCCACCCGGGCGCCACGCTGTCGGTCGCCGAGCCGGGGCGGCTGGCGGAGTCGTTGGGCCACGCGGTGTGAGGGGTGTGGTCCCCCTCGCCGAAAATCCTGGCCCCTGGGCCTTGAATCCACCTCGCTCCGGTAGTACAAAAAATCTCAAACGCTGAGTACAGATCGTGGGCTCCGAGCGACCCACCTGATGCAGAACCAGGAGGACGTCATGTTGCCGCGCACCACAGACCCGTTCCGCGACTTCGAGCGCCTGGCCGAGCATCTGCTCGGCACCACGCGTCCCGCGGCGATGCCGATGGACGCATGGCGTGACGGCGACCGGCTCGTGATCGAGCTCGACGTGCCCGGCGTCCCCGAGGACAAGATCGACCTGGACGTCGAACGGAATGTGGTCACCGTCCACGCCGAGCGCGTCGCGCGCGACGGCGACCGGGACGTGCTGGCCAGCGAGCGAGAGCACGGCGAGTTCAGCCGGCAGCTGGTCTTGGGCGACAACCTCGACCTCGAGCACATCGAAGCCTCCTACGAGGCCGGCGTGCTGCGCCTGGTCGTGCCCATCGCGGCGAAGGCCCAACCTCGCCGCATCCCTGTCCAGCGCGGTCAGGACGCCTTGCAGGGCAGCGCCGAGAAGCAGTCCGTCGAAGCCTGATCGACGGCTGTCCTGGACCCCAGACGAGCGACGAGTCGCTGGCCACCTCGGGAGGGCATCGCACGTGCGGTGCATGCACGCACCGGCGTCGACCCTCGAAGCAGGCGCAGCTTGTTGCGCAGACCGCGGCTCGTCGTTCCCCAGCCCCGCGGGCGGCGCCGGGCACCCACGTTGCCGCTCTGTCCCGCCTGCGCTCACGGCGGACATCCGGCCATCGGGTCGATGTCGGACCCTTCCCCTACAGTCGAACGCATGATCGACAGCCTCTCCGACCTCGACCCGACGGGCCTCCTGGCCGCGTCGAGCGAGGCGGTGCGGGAGCGTCGTCTGGCCGAGGTCCGCGACCTCGAGGTCCTCGCGCAGTGGGCAGTCGTGCACTCCACCGACCCGACCGAGGGCCCCGACGCGGCTCACGCCCGACGGATCGGTGACGTGCTGGTCCACCCCGGCGGGCAGGGCACCCCGGGCGTGCAGGACTTCTGCCTCGGCGAGATCGCCCTGGCCCGCGGCACCGGGGTCACCGCGACCAGCAACGCGCTGGCCGACGTGCTCGACCTGCAGCACCGACTCCCCCGCACCTGGACCGTGCTCTGCACCGGGCAGGCCGAGGTCTACATCGCCCGCCGCATCGCCAAGCTGTCCCGACACCTCCCGGCCGACCGGATCGGGGTCGTCGACACCGCCGTCGCCCGGGTCATCGCCCACGAGGCCGGCGGGCGGGTACTGGCCGTCGCGGAGGCGAAGATCATCGAGGCCGACCCCGCCCTGCACGACGAGCGCGTCGAGGCCGAGAAGGCACGGCGCTAC
>Ga0209909_100557_pt1 | contig 15563 bp, 14 predicted proteins | sample FECB22metaG_FD_188302 | JGI IMG/M metagenome (GOLD analysis project Ga0209909, IMG submission 188302) | Cyanobacterial communities from the Joint Genome Institute, California, USA - FECB-22 (SPAdes) (version 3) | ecosystem: Environmental > Aquatic > Thermal springs > Hot (42-90C) > Microbial mats... | reverse complement strand
GCGCCGCGGCTGCATCGTTTCCAGAGCAAGCATCCCGAGATCGAGGTGCGCATGACGACGACGCAGCGGCGCATCGATTTCGCCCGCGAGGACTTCGACTGCGCCATCCGCTTCACCGTCCAGCCCAAGCCGGAATTGCATGCCACACGGCTTTTTTCCGATGTCCTGACGCCGCTCTGCGGGCGCCGCTATCGTGACAAGCTGAAGACGCTCGAGGACTTGAAGCGCGTGCCGTTCATCGACATGACCTACGATCCGGAGTGGGCGATCTGGCTGCGCGCGGTCGGCATGGGCGACTTCAAGCCCAAGCGCGTGCTCACCTTCGACTCGACCATGATTGCGGTCGAGGCGGCGATGGAAGGCGCGGGCGTCGCCGTCGGTCCGCCGCAGCTCTTCCGCGAGGACCTCGCGTCGGGCCGGCTGTTCCAGCCGTTCCCGCAGATCGTCGACAGTGGCAAGGCTTGGTGGTTCGTCTGTCCGCCGGCCTCGGTCAGCCGGCCCAAGACCAAGGCGTTCGAGGAGTGGCTGATCGAGGAGGTAAACGCCCCGCAGGCACGCTCCGGCCGCACTGCCATTGCCGCCGTCGGGCGGCGCTGATCGGGGGCCTGGAGGCGTCGTGAGGCCAAAAGAAATTGGGGAGTGGTCGAACAAGCCCGATGGCTTACCCGAGCCGCCGACCGGCGCGCAGTTCAAAGAAATTCTAATGGAGCAGAGGGGGAGATGAGCTTGTTCCGTCGCACCGCCAACCCGCCGCCTGCCGCCAGCGGAGGCGGCGTCCGGCTGAGCGAGCCGTGGGCTCTGCCCGATTCGATGGTCGCTGCCCAGGCGGCCGGCTGCCTCACGATCGCCAATACGGGCGCCGAGGCGGACCGGCTGGTCTCGGCCCATTGTCCGTTGGCCGAGCGGACCGAGATCCACGGCATCAAGGTCGTAGGAGCCGATATCAGGATGCGACCGCTGCCCGACGGCCTCCCCATTCCGCCCGACTACACGACGACCTTGAAGCCGCGCGGCTACCACCTGCTGCTGCAGGGCCTGAGCAAGCCGCTGACCTCAGGGGCCCGCCTGCCGGTGACGCTCAGCTTCGAGAAGGCGGGCGAGGTCGCCATCGAACTCGTCGTCCGCGAACCCGGGCTGGTCGGCGAGGCCATCCTCAACGAGGAGTATCACCGGGCATAGCGGTGGTGGCCGCCGAAGGCGTCTTCGACCAGGAGCGCGTCCGGGTCATCCCCCAGGTAGCCCGGGCCGATCGGCACTTTGCCGTGGCCGCCCGGCACGTCGAGCACATAGGTCGGCTGGGCCAGTCCGCTCAGCCGCGCGCGCAACGCCTTCATCAGGGCCTGGCCGCGCTCGATGGAAACGCGGAAGTGCCCGGTGCCGCGCACCAGGTCGGGATGATGCAGGTAGTAGGGTTTTACACGCGCGCTCACCAGTGCCCGCATCAGCGCCTCGAGGGTTGCGACCTCATCGTTCACGCCCGCCAGCAGCACGGTCTGGCCCATCAGCGGAATGCCCGCATCGGCCAGCCGCGCCAGTGCAGCCCGCTGGTCGGGCCCGAGCTCACGCGCGTGATTGCAGTGCACGGCGAACCACAGCGTCGCTCGCTTTGGCTTCAGCGCGGCGATGAGTTCGTCGCCGACCCGTGACGGATCGGCAATCGGCACGCGGCTATGGATGCGAATCACGCCGACATGCGGGATGGCGTCGAGGCTGGCCAAAAGACTCGCCAGCCGCCTGGGCGCCAGCATCAGCGGATCGCCGCCGGTCAGGATCACTTCCCAGATCTCAGGCCGCGCGCGGATGTAGGCGAGGGCCGCTTCCAGCTCGGCGGCGCTGAGCGCCTCGCCGCCTGGTCCCACCTTTTCGCGGCGGAAGCAGAATCGGCAGTAGACCGGGCAGACATGCAAGGGCTTCAGCAGCACGCGATCGGGATAGCGATGCACGATGCCCTTCACCGGCGAGCGCGCCTCGTCGCCGATCGGGTCCGGAAGCTCGTCGGGGGCGATCTCGGTCTCGCTGGCGCTGGGCACGAACTGGCGCGCGATGGGATCGTTGGCATCGCTGCGATCGATCAGCGCCAGCATCTCCGGCGTGAGCGCGATCGCCATCGCCTCCGCCGCCTCTTCAAGGCGCGGCCCGAGGCGAGGATCGTCCGTGAGCAGCCCCTCGCGTTGCAGGGCTTTCAGCGTGCGCAGCGTTTGCATGGCCGCGCCCCAATACTCCCAATCACCGCTTCCAACCAGTTCGGAAAACCACCATCATCCGCGCAATAAATCGTGGGCGCAGGCGAGGGTGGGGGAGCATTGAGCAGCAAGACGACAGGCCGTCCGCTTTTCGGTGAGCAGCAGCGTTTCATGCTGCTCCTGATCGCGCCCGCGGCGGTCCTGCTCACGCTGTTCCAGGTCGTGCCCATCGCCATCGGCGCCAATGCGAGCTTCCGCGATTGGGCGCTGTACAATCCCAAGAAGACCTGGGTCGGGCTGGCGCATTACCAAGCCGTGCTGAGCGATCCCGAGTTCCTCTGGGTCGTGCTGCCCAACACCTTCATCTTCATGATCGTGAGCGTGGCCGGCGCCCTGGTGCTGGGGCTCGCCCTGGCGCTGCTGCTGAACCGGCCGTTCGCCGGCCAGAAGCTGGTGCAGACCGTGCTGCTCGTGCCGCTGATGGTGGCGCCGGTGATCGCTGCCATCATGATGCGCTGGATGTTCAACGATCAGTTCGGCATCGTGAACGCGGTGCTGGAGGGGCTGGGGCTCGATGGCCAGCCCTGGCTGGTCGAGCGCTGGACGGCGTTCGGCGTCATCCTGATGACCGACATCTGGCTGTGGACGCCGTGGTACACGCTCTTGCTGCTGGCCGGCCTGCAGAGCCTGCCGCGCGAGCCGTTCGAGGCGGCGGCGATCGACGGCACCTCGACCTGGCGCGTGTTCACGCATCTCACCTTGCCCATGCTGCGCTCGGTGATCGTGGTCTGCGTGGTGATCCGTGCCATCGATGCCTTCCGCACCTTCGACATCGTCTGGACGCTGACCGGCGGCGGCCCAGGCCGCTCGACCGAGCTGTTCAGCCTCTACGCCTACGTGCTCGCTTTCCTCAGCCTCGATTTCGGGCGCGGGTCGGCCGCCGCCATCATCGGCGGCATCATCATCCTGGTGGTCGGCGCGGTGCTCTACCGCGTCGTCGACCGTCTGGCGCGGACCTGACGCCATGGCGATGGTCAAGGAACCGCTGCTGTTCGCCCGCCTGCCGCTCGGCGCGCGGCAGCTGCTGTTCGGCCTGGTGCTGTTCGGGATCTGCTTCCTGTTCGCCTTCCCGGTGCTGTGGCTCATCCTGACGTCGCTCAGGCCCGAATCGGGCGTCTACTACGTCCATCGCGGCACCGAGTTCACGCTGGGCAACTTCGCCGAGGTGCTGCAGGACGAGCGCGTCGTCGAAGCCTTCGCCAACTCGGCGCTGATCGCGACGCTCGCCACCGTGTTCTCGCTGCTGGTCACGGTTTCGAGCGGCTACATGCTGTCGCGCTTCCAGGGACCGGCCGCGCGCACCTGGTTCGGCACGATCTACGTCTTCCGCTGCGTGCCCTACATCTCCTGGGTGCTGCCGCTCTACTTCGTGGCCCAGAGCTGGGGTCTCTACGACACCTATGCCGGCCTGCTGCTGCCGCACATCGCCGTCCACATCTGCTTCTTCTCCTGGCTGATGAAGGGCTTCTTCGACGGCATCGACCCTTCGATGGAGTACGCCGCGCTGATCGACGGCTGCACGCGCTGGGGCGCCTTCATCCGCGTCGCGCTGCCCTCCGCCGTGCCGGCGATCGCCGCCCTCGGCGTGCTGTGCTGGCTGTTCACCTGGAATGAGTTCCTGTTCGCCCTGATCCTGACCGGCAACAAGGTGCCGGTGATCACCGTGGTGATGGCCCAGTTCGTCACCGAGATGGGAATGCGCTGGAACCTGATGGCCGCGACCGCCGTGATGGCGCTGCTGCCGGCCTTCGTGCTGGCCCTGTTCGGCCAGAAGTACGTGATCCGCGGACTGCGACTCTGAGGGAGGAAAACACCATGAAAGACATCATCAGACGAACGTTGATCGCCGGCGCGCTCGGCTTGGTTGCCGCGGGCTCGGCGAGCGCCCAGGTCAAGGAACTCAGGATCGGCTACCAGCCCAGCCCCATCCAGGACGCCTCGATCGCCATGTTCGAGACCTGGGGCGCCAAGAAGGGCATCAAGATCGTCAAGGTGCCGAACTCCTACGGCGTCTACGTCGAGAAGATGACGGCGTCGTTGACGTCCAACTCCGACCAGTACGACGTGATCTGGCACAACGACGACTGGGGCCAGCTGTGGGCCCATCTGCTCGAGCCGACCGACGACATCCCTGGCCTCGAGTTCGCCGAGAAGTGGGGCATGGACAAGGTCGTGTTCGGCAACGCCCAGGGCCAGAACACCGTGGTGCCCATGGGCCAGACATTCAGCGTGTTCTTCTACCGCACCGACCTGTTGCAGCCCAACGAGGTGCCGAAGACGCTGAAGGAGGTGGTCGACGTTAGCAAGAAGCTGCAGGCGGCCAACAAAGTGAAGTGGGGCTATGTCGGCGGCATGGCCATGAACCACAGCTGGTTCAGCTGGTTCTGGTCGATGTGGGGCAACAATTGTGACGTGCTGATGCCCTTCTACGAGCGCGACAACAAGGTGCTGGCGCAGAACGGCTGGAAGTCGAGCCTCGCTGAGCCGTGCATGAAGGAGACGGTCGAGTATTGGTGGGACGCCATCAACACCCACAAGATCTCACCGCGCGGCATGCCGGCCTACGACCGCAACGAGGCCAATGCCATCTTCATGGCGGGCGATGCCGCCTTCACCGTGGCCGATTCGCTGTGGTGGGGCACCTTCACCGATCCCGCGAAGTCGAAGGTCGCGACCAAGATCGCCGCGGCGCGCTTCCCGCTGGGACCGAATCGCCAGAAGAACTTTGCCTGGGACGACATCTGGGGCTGGGCGATCCCCAAGTCGATCTCGGCCGAGCGCAAGGCGCTCGCCAAGGAGATGCTCGCGGCCATGATGGTCGACGAGGAAGGCCAGATGAAGCTCTGGAAGTCGACCGGCGCGCCGCCGCCCAACACCCAGTTCTGGCCCAAGATCGCCGCGCAGGATCCCTTCATGAAGCTCCTGATGGAGGCGGTCCTGCAGTCGCCCGACAAGGTGCGTGGCGCCTACTACTTCCCGCAGTGGCCGGCGGTGCATAAGGCGTTCAACGACGCCGTGACCAAGGCCGTCACCGGCAAGCGCGAGGACATCGCCAAGGTGCTGGCCGAGAACGCTGCGTCGGTCAGCAAGGCCGCGCAGGGACAATAGTCAGATCTTCCGGACCGCCGGCCTCCGGCCGGCTTCACGAATCATGAGCCGGCCGGAGGCCGGCGGTCCGGAAAAACATGAGAGTTGTATGGCGTCGATCACCCTCAGCAAACTGAACAAGCACTACGGCGCGCTGCACCATGCGGTGAAGGACGTCGACCTCACGATCGCCGACCGGGAATTCGTGGCCCTGGTCGGCCCGTCAGGCTGCGGCAAGTCGACGACCTTGCGCATGATCGCGGGGCTGGAGGACATCTCGGGCGGCGAGATCAGGATCGGCGAGCGCGTGGTGAACCATTTGCCGCCGCGTGACCGCGACGTCGCCATGGTTTTCCAGAACTACGCGCTCTATCAGCACATGAGCGTCTACGACAATCTGGCCTTCGGCTTGCGCAACAAGAAGATACCCGAAGCCGACATCAAGGCCGCCATCGACCGCGCCGCGGAGATCCTGGGCCTGCACGACCTGATGAAGCGCCGGCCGCGCCAGCTGTCGGGCGGCCAGCAGCAACGCGTGGCGCTCGGCCGCTGCATCGTGCGCAATCCCGTGGCCTTCCTGTTCGACGAGCCGCTCAGCAACCTCGATGCCAAGCTGCGCGCCCAGATGCGCATCGAGATCAAGCGCCTGCACGCCCAGGTGCCGACCACCTCGGTGTTCGTGACCCACGACCAGGTCGAGGCCATGACCTTGGGCGATCGCGTCGTGGTGATGCGCGATGGCCGCGTCCAGCAGGCCGGCACGCCGCTCGTGGTCTACAACAATCCGGTCAATCGCTTCGTCGCGGGCTTCATCGGCGCACCGGCGATGAACTTCCTCGACGTCACCATCCGCCGCGAAGGCGTCGTGCTGGTCGCCCAGTCGGCGGCGGTGAAGCTCGCCATCACCGAACCCAGCGGCGAGGCGCTGGCGGCCTGGATCGACCGGCCGGTCGTCATGGGCGTGCGACCCGAGCATCTGGTGCTGGGCGGCGACGGCGTGCTGAGCCGCAGCTTCCAGGCCAACGTCGAAGTGGTCGAGCAGCTCGGTTCGGAAATCCTGCTGGAGACGCGGGTCGGCCAGGCGCGCGTCACCGTGGCCCGCGTGGCGCCCGAGACGCAGCTTGCTGCGGGCGACCAGGTCCGGCTGTCGGTCCAGCCCGGCCGGCTGCATTTCTTCGACCCGAACAGCGAGGCGGCTATCACGGCCTAGTGCCCGATGATTCCGATAGCCGATCAAACGCGCTCGAGGATCGACAGGCCTCGAATGCGATCGATCAGGTAGATCAAGCCGCGATGGTCGACATAGACGTCGTTGCTGCAGACTCGGTCGGCGCCCGCCGGCACGTCCGGCATCCACCAGGCGGCCTGCTTCATCGACAGCGGATTGCTGATGTCGATCACCCTGAGCCCATTGGCGAACCAGGCGGCGGGGACCTCGTTGCCGACGATGGTCTCGACCGGCTGATGGCACGCCGTCATCAACGGCGTCTCGACCCCGACCAGCTCGGGCAGCTGGAAGCAGCTGACCGGGATCGGACGGGTCTCGTCGGTGATGTTCACCATCCACAGCGCCGCCGGCAGCTCCGGCGACAGCTTGGGATCGAGCGGCTGCACGTGCTCGTCGGCCACCAGCATCCAGCGATGGCCGGCAATCGGCACGTCGATCGGGACCAGGCTGTGCGTCGGCCAGCCGAACGGCGGGCTCCAGTCGAGGTGGGAGATCAACTTGGGCTTGGTCATGTCGCTGATGTCGAGGATGACGCCGCCGCCATACCAGTAGCTGACATACAGGCGATCGCCGCGCCGGATCGGATGGTGGCAGCGGTGGTTCTTGGCCTTCCAGCTGGGCGTCTCGCCGCCCGCGGTCCACTGGCCTGGCATCCACCAGCGGCCGACCTCTTCCGGCTTCGTCGGGTCCTTCAGGTCGAGGATCATGACGATGGTGCCGACATAGCCCTCCTGCTCCGTGGAGATGTAGGCGTAGCGGCCATCGAAAGTGAAACGGTGCACGCCCATGCCGGCGCACTGCCAATGGCAGATGTCGCGGGGGTTGCCCGGCCGGCTGACGTCGAAGATGCGCAGCCCCACGAAATCCCCGGCCGGCTTCTCGCCGCGCGTGCGCTCGCGGTTCACCACCATGATGTCGTTGGCCACGCGCACTTTGTGGGAGTGGAGGCCCGGTGGAATGTCGATCGAAGCGACGATCTTGGGATGCGCCGGATCGCTCACGTCCACGACGGAGGTCCCATGCGGCGGCTGCATGTGGCCGACATAGGCGGTGTTGCCGTCCAGGACGACCTGCCCGCCGCCGGCGATATCGAGCCACGCGACCTCGCGAATGCCGGATCCCTGACCCATGGTGTTTCCCCTGGAATAGCCTCGTCCGCGCCGAGTGTAGGCGAGCGGCCGCGCTCAGTCCTCACCACTGTCTGTCAGTTCAGTCATCCCTTCGCTCGATGAGCTGTGCCGGAACGCGCCGCAATTTCCGGCGGGCGTTCGGAACGGGCCAGCCTGCGGGCAATCGTCACGAGTTGGCGCAGCGGCCCCGAACCATCGGCAACGCGCCAGGCCAATGCAAGTGGAGAAGCCGGCACCGGTGACGCCAACGGCTTGAACACGATGTCGCCCACCGCCAGCAGCGAGGCACGCGACCGGGTTGTCACCGCCACGCCTGCTCCTCGGGCAACGGCTCGCACCATCTGCTCCGTATCGGGTTCGATGTGGACGGTGCGGGGCAGGCAGCCTTCGAACACCTGCTCCACGACCCAGTCGTGGAAACCGGGCCCTTGCGCGCGCGGCCAGAACACGATGCGCTCGTGGTGCAGGTCCGAGGCTGCGATCTCTCGGCGGCGCGCCAGGCGGTGACGCCGCGGCAGCGCCGCGACCAAAGGATCCTTGCCGACCTCGATCACCGTAAGGTCCTGCGCATCGGCGAGCGGCAAACGCAGGAAGGCGGCATCGAGCGTACCCTCGCGCAACTGCTCCAGGCTGCGCGTCGTGGTCACGGTGTCGATGATCAGTTTGACCTCGGGATGGCGCCGGCGGAACTCTTCGACGATGTCGGTCGCGATGCCGACCGGGGAGGTCCGGGCATAGTTGAGCCTGAGTTCGCCGCGCAGCGAGCGGCCCGTGGCACGTGTCGCCTCGCCGAGTTGGGCCACGCGGTCGAGGATGTCGGGCGCGCCGGCCAGCAGCGTGCGGCCGGCTGCGGTCAGTTCGACCGAACGGCTGGTTCGGTCGAACAGTCGTGTGCCGAGATCTGCTTCGAGCGTGCGGATCTGCTGGCTGACCGCGGGCTGGGCGATGTGCAGGCGTTCGGCGGCGCGTCCAAAATGACGCTCTTGCGCCACTGCCAGGAAAGTCCGGAGCTGCCGCAGGTCCATCGGCAAACAATAAGATTGGCTTATCGATCAAGTCAAAAGCCGGCTTGGACCGCACGCCGTCCGCGATGGTCTGCTGCGCGCCGGGAGTGAAACGACGATGCGGGCGGCATGGTACGACCGGCAGGGCCCGGCGCACGAAGTGCTTCAGATCGGCGACATCGAGCGGCCGGTGCCGGGACCGGGCGAAGCGCTGGTGCGCGTGCACGCATCGGGCGCCAATCCATCCGACTGCAATGGCCGCGCCGGCCGTTTTGGCCGCAAGATGGGCTTCCCCCGCGTCGTGCCGCACAACGATGGCGCGGGTGTCGTGGCAGAGGTCGGGCCGGGCGTCGAGCCCGCGCTGATCGGCCGTCGGGTGTGGATGCATAATGCCGCGCGCGGCAGGGCGATGGGCAGTGCTGCCGAATACATCGCACTCGATGTTCGCCTGCTCACCGACCTGCCTGACGATTGTGACTTCGGGGTCGGGGCCAGCCTCGGCATCCCGGCCCAGACTGCGCATCTCTGCCTGTTGCGCGACGGGCCGATCGACGGCAGCACGGTGCTGGTGACGGGTGGGGCGGGCGCCGTCGGCTTCTACGCCATCCAGATCGCGAAGTGGGCCGGTGCGCGGGTGATCGCGACTGTGAGCAGCGAACGCAAGGCGAGGGACGCGGCGCTGGCGGGCGCCGATCTTGTCCTGAACTATCGCAGTGACGACGTTGCCGAGGCTGTGCTCGGTTTCACCGACGGCCGCGGCGTCGATCGCATCGTCGAGGTCGACTTCGGGGCCAACCTTCCGACGACCCTGCGTGTGCTGGCCGACAATGCGGTGGTGTCGATGTATTCGTCGGTCGGCGTGCCTGAGCCGCGCGTGCCGGCTCTTGGCCTGATGTTCAAGGGCGCCACCGTGCGCTTCGTGCAACTCGGCCTGTCGCCGCTGCAGCTGCGCCAGGCCGCGCAGCGCGGCGTGGTCGACTGGCTGAAGAGCGGTCGCGCGCGGCACCGCATCGCCATCAGCGTGCCGCTGGAACGTATCGCCGAAGCGCACGACCTCGTCGAAAGTGGCGACCGTCTGGGCACGGTCGTCGTCACGCCGTGAGGGAGGACAAACAACGATGAAACGCAGGTCGATCCTGAAGATGGCGGGCGCCGCCGCGGTTGCCGGCGCAACGGGGCCGGCGCGCGCGCAGGGCTATCCGAGCCAGCCCGTGCGGGTCGTCGTGCCGGGTCCGCCCGGCAACGCGCTCGATTCGCTGGCGCGGCTGATGTGCGACGCCATGGGCAAGTCGCTCCACACCACCTTCCTGGTCGACAACAAGGCCGGGGCGTCGGGCCATATCGGCGCCGAGTTCGTCGCCCGGGCAAAGCCCGATGGCTACACCCTGGTCTTCGGCTCGAGCACCACCCATGTCGTCAGTCCGCACATCCTGACCGACCTCAAGTACAAGCCGCTCGACGACTTCGATCCGATCACGCTGGTGGCCAAGGTGGCGAACATGCTGGTGTGCCACCCCGAGCTGCCCGTGAAGACGGTGCGCGAGCTCATCGACTACGCCAAGGCCAATCCCGGCAAGCTCTCCTTCGGCTCGACCGGTATCGGCTCCAACCTGCATCTCGGCATGGAGCTGTTCATGATCATGACCGGCACCAGCATGCAGCACGTGCCCTATAGCTCCTCGGCGCTGCAGCTCGACCTGATCGCAGGTCGCATCCAGCTCCTGCTCGACAACATGCCCGTGGCCGTGCCCAACGTGCGCGCCGGCAAGGTGCGGGCGTTGGGCGTGGCGAGCCTGGAGCGCCAGCCCGAGCTCCCCGACGTGCCGCCGATCGCCGATACGATTCCAGGTTACGAAGTCGGCGCCTGGGGCGTGCTCATGGCCCCCAAGGGAACGCCGCCCGGCATCATCACGACGCTCAACCAGACCGTGCGCTCGGCGCTGGCCCAGCCCGAGGTGCGCGACGGCTTCCTGAAGCAAAGCTTCCATCCCGCACCGATGACGCCCGAGGAGACCGCCGCCTTCATGCGCCGCGAGTACGACAAATGGGCCAAGGTGGTGCGCGAAGCCAACATCAAGGCGAATTAGGAGAAGCCATGCCCCGGTTCGAAGCCAACATCCGGTGGATGTTCAAGGAATACGACATGCCCGAGCGGTTCGTGCAGGCGGCACGCTGCGGCTTCAAAGGGGTTGAGCACGGCGATCCCTATGCCTGGAAGGCAAGCGACGTGCGCCGCTGGCTGAAGGACAACGGGCTCACGATGGTGCAGATCCTGACGCCGCAGAATTGGGAGGCGGGCGAGCTCGGGCTCACCACGCTGCCCGGCCGTGAGGGCGACTTCCGCGATGCCGTGAAGCGCGGCATCGACTATGCGCTGGAGATCGAGTGCGGCCTTCTGCATCCGGCGATCGGCGCCACGCCCAAGGGCGAGCCGCGCGAGCGGACCTGGGCGCGCGTGGTCGAGAACCTCGTCATGGCCTGCGAGGAGGCGCGCAAGGCCGGGCTGACGCTGGCCATCGAGCCGGTGTGCAGTGCGCGCTTCCCGGATTTCTTCATCCACACCCTGGACGACGGCCTCGCCGTCATTCGGCAAGTCGGCCAGGACAACCTCAAGCTCTGCTTCGACACCTACCACGTGCAGATGGAGGAGGGCGCCATCAGCCGCAATCTGGAGCGCTGCTGGCCATGGATCGGCCATCTGCAGCTCGGCAATCCTCCGGGCCGGCACGAGCCGGGCGTGGGCGAGCTCAACCTGCAGCACTATTTCGACCTGGTCGACGAGAAAGGCTGGGCGGGCTGGATCGGCTGCGAATACACGCCATCCTCCCACACGCTCGACTCCCTGGCCTGGGGCGCTCGCTACGGCATCGGCAAACCAGCATGAGCATCCCTGAAAGTGCCCGTGATTTCCTCGGCAGCTATCGCCTTCAGTCGTTCGAGCTGGTGTTCGACGACGGTACGGTCGAGCATCCGCTGGGCCGCGATGCCGAGGGCCTGATCGTCTATACGCGCGAAGGCTTCTTCTCTGGCCAGATGATGCAGCGTGGCCGGCCCCGCTTCGCCCAGGCGCGCCAGTCGGCGGCGCAGAAGGATTTCGGCAGCGACGCCGAGGTGCGCGCCGCGTTCAACGGCTACGTCGCCTACTTCTGCACCTACGACGTCGACGCGGCGCGGCAAATCGTCAATCACCGGATCATCAGCGCCCTGCTGCCCAACTGGGAGGGGCAGGTGAACGTGCGTCACTACGAGTTCAAGGGTGATGTGCTGGTGCTGCGATCGCCGCCGATGGTCGTGGCGGGAAAGTCCGGCCGCAGCGTGCTGCATTGGCGGCGCTGCCCGGCGGTCTACTGAAATGGGAGCGAACGGCATGCGCGCAGCGGTGGTCGTCGAGCAGGCGGGCGGCAAGCGGATTGAGCTGCAGGATGTGGCCCGGCCGGCGCCGGCTTCCGGGGAGGTGCTGGTGCGGGTGCGCGCCGCCGGCGCCAACCGCGCCGACCTCGCCATGAGCGTCGGCCATTTCAAGGGCGCCGGCAGCGCGTTGGCTGCGCCGATCGCCGGCTTGGAGTTCGCGGGCGAGGTGACGGAGGTCGGCGCCGGTGTGACCGAAGTGAAGCCGGGCGATCGGGTCATGGCAATGGGTCAGGGCGCCTTCGCGGAATTTGCGCGCATCGACCACCGGCTGGTCATTCCGGTTCCGGCCGGCTTTTCATGGGAAGAGGCGGCGGCGGCGCCGGTCGCCCTGATGACCATGCATGATGCGGTGATCACCAACGGCAGGCTGGCCGCCGGCGAGACTGTGCTGGTGCAGGGCGTCACCTCGGGCGTCGGAATCGCGGCCTTCCAGATTGCAAGGGTCAAGGGCGCACGGCGGGTGATCGGCACCTCGACATCCGATGCCAAGCTCGCAACGCTCAGGGGCTGGGGCCTCGACGTTGGCGTCAATGCGAAGACCGACGACGTCGTGCGGCGGGTAAGCGAAGCGACTGACGGCAGAGGCGCCGACCTGGTGATCGACATGATCGGCGGGCCGGTCGTGAATCAGAACATGCAGGCGGCGGCGGTGAAGGGTCGCATCATCGACGTCGGGCGCATGGGCGGGCTGAAGGGCGAGATCGATCTAGACCTGCACAGCCTGAAACGCATCACCTTCGTGGGAGTCACCTTCCGGACGCGATCGCCGGAGGAGATTCAGACGATCATTCGCCTGATGGTGAGCGACCTTTGGCCCGACGTGACCGCGGGGCGGATAAAGCTGCCGATCGACCGCGTTGTCCCCCTGGACGGCATCGCTGATGCCTACGCGCATCTCCGTTCCAATGCGCATCTGGGCAAGGTCGTCATCACGATGTAGCCGGTCACGTGGCGCTTGCCTGGTCTGCCGCCGCGTTCGCGTGTTGATGTTTCCGGCTGACATTTCCGCCCGATCAGGCGCTTCGGCCTCCTTTTTGCTCCGCTCGGAGCCGAGGGGAGCCGCCATGCCGACCGACCTGGACGCCATTGCCGAGCAGCAGGGCATCAAATACTTCCTGATCTCCTTCACCGATCTTTTGGGCGTGCAGCGCGCCAAGCTGGTGCCGCGATCGGCGATCGGCGGCATGGCCAAGTCGGGCGCGGCCTTCGCCGGCTTCGCGACCTGGCTCGACATGACGCCGGCCGATCCTGACCTGTTTGCCGTTCCCGATCCCGCGAGCCTGATCCGGCTGCCGTGGAAGCCCGAAGTCGGCTGGCTCGCCGCCGATGCCTGGATGGACGGCAGGCCCGTCGGGCATGCGCCGCGCAACGTCCTGAAACGCCTGATCGCGGCCGCCGGCGAGCGCGGGCAGGAGATGAGGACCGGCGTCGAATGCGAGTTCTTTCTGATCTCGCCCGACGGGTCGGAGATTTCTGACGCCGCCGACCGCCAGGGCAAGCCCTGCTACGACCAGCAGGCGCTGATGCGCCGCTACGATGTGATCGCCGAGATCTGCGACGCCATGCAGGCGCTGGGCTGGCGGCCCTACCAGAACGACCATGAGGATGCGAACGGCCAGTTCGAGATGAACTGGCAGTACGACGCGGCGCTCAAGACCGCCGATCGGCACTCCTTCTTCAAGTACATGGTGCGCTCGATCGCCGAGAAGCATGGCCTGCGCGCCACCTTCATGCCGAAACCCTTCCCCGAGCTGACGGGCAATGGCTGCCACGCCCACGTCTCGCTGTGGCAGGGGGACCGCAACCTGTTCGACGACCCGGCGGGCAAGCTCGGCATGTCGGCGCTGGGGTACCATTTCCTCGGCGGCGTGATGCATTCGGCGGAGGCGCTGACCGCGCTGTTCAATCCGACGGTGAATTCCTACAAGCGCATCAACGCAGCCCCGACTCTGTCCGGCGCGAGCTGGGCGCCGGGGTCGGTCACTTATGCGGGCAACAACCGGACCCACATGATCCGCATTCCTGAACCCGGCCGCTTCGAGCTGCGGCTGGCCGATGGAGCCGCCAATCCCTACCTGCTGCAGGCCGGCATCCTGGCTGCGGGGCTCGACGGCATCGAGAATCGGCGCGACCCCGGTGAGCGGCTCGACATCAACATGTATACCGACGGCCACATCGTCACGAACGCGAGGAAGCTGCCGCTCAACCTTCTGGACGCGCTGCGCCGGCTCGAAGGCTCGACCGTGCTCGCCGAGCGGCTGGGCGCGCTGGTACCGTCCTACCTCAAGCTGAAGGGCGAAGAGTGGAACGCCTACGCCCGCCACCTCTCGCCCTGGGAGCGCGAGACGACACTGGACGTTTGATCATTGCCGGGAGCGCGCCACTCCAAGGTCGCGGTAGACCGCGACCCCGGAGTGGCGCGCTCCCGGCAATGAACCGATCAAGCCACGGGAACTTTGCTGGAGCTCAGCTTGAAACCCTCGTAGCCTTTGGCCGCCACGGCATCGCAGTGCCGCTTGTAGCGGTCGAAACCGCCGACATAGGGCATGAACACCCGCGGCTTGCCGGGGATGTTGGCGCCCATGTACCAGCTGTTGGCCAGCGGATAGAGCGTGCTGTCGGCCACCTTGTTCACGTGCTCGACCCAGTCCATCTCGGCCTTTGCTGAAGGCTCGATGCGGTCGAAGCCAGCCTTGCGCATGTGGCCGATGCAGTCGGCGATCCAGTCGACGTGTTGCTCGATCGAGGCGATCATCTGCGTCTTCACGCCCGGGCTACCGGGCCCGGTGACCACGAACATGTTGGGGAAGCCCGACATCATCAGCCCGAGATAGGTGAGGGGACCGCCCTCCCAGTGGTCGCGCAGGATGGCGCCGTTGGTCGTGCGCACATCGATCTCGCGCAGGGCGCCGGTCATGGCGTCGAAGCCGGTGGCGAACACCAGGGCATCGAGCTCGAAGGTCTGGCCGCCCTCGGTGCGCAAGCCGGCCGGCGTGATCTCGGCGATCGGATCGGAGCGCACGTCGATCAGGCTGACATTCGGCCGATTGTAGGTCTCGTAGTAATTCGTATCGAGGCAGAGCCGCTTGGTGCCGATCGGATGGTCCTTGGGCGCCAGAAGCTCGCCGGTGCGCTTGTCCTTCACCATCGAGCGGATCTTGTTGCGCACGAACTCGGAGGCGGTGTCGTTCGACTCCTTGTTCACCAAGAGGTCGGTGTAGGCATAGAGGTAGCTGATGCTGCCGCCTTCCTGCCACTTCGACTCGTAGGCTTGGTTGCGCTCGGCCTCCGGCACATCGAGCGCCGACTTCGTCGGCTTGGGATGGCCGCCGATGGCGAACGGCGTATCGGCCGCCGCGGCGCGGCGCGCGGGATACTCCGCCTTGTGCTTGCGCTCGCGCTCGTCCTCCATCGGCGCATTGCGCGCCGGCAGGCTGAAGTTGGCGGTGCGCTGGAACAC
>Ga0209909_100555_pt1 | contig 15688 bp, 7 predicted proteins | sample FECB22metaG_FD_188302 | JGI IMG/M metagenome (GOLD analysis project Ga0209909, IMG submission 188302) | Cyanobacterial communities from the Joint Genome Institute, California, USA - FECB-22 (SPAdes) (version 3) | ecosystem: Environmental > Aquatic > Thermal springs > Hot (42-90C) > Microbial mats... | reverse complement strand
GGCCAGCCCGCTGCCGGCGAGCTCGGCAAAGATGGCGAGCAGGCCCGTGCCAGCCGAGGGCTCGAGAACGAGATCGGCCGGGGTGATCGCGGCAGCGCTGGCGGCGACAAACCCGAGCGCGAGCGGCGTCGAGAATTGCTGCAGCGCCTGGCTCTCCTCGGAGCGTCGCGTATGTGTAGGAAGAAGCGCCGTGATCTTGCTGAGCATGGACAATTCGGCGGCCGATGACCCCGCCCGCGCCCGAATGGCCGGGCCGAACTTGCGCATGAACAGCACGGTCGCCGCCTCGCAGGCGTCGTAGGCGGTCTTCCAGTCCCAGGCGCCGGCGGCGTCGGAGCCGCCGAAGGCGTGCTCCATGGCGGCACGCAGGCCGATCGCATCGATGCGGCTACCACGCTCGAGGTGAGGGAGAAGAAGGTTTGCTGCCGCGGCAATGTCGGCGGACGGATCCGCAGAAGTGCCGGCGAGCGAGCGTAGCGGCGCGGCCGCCGAGAGGGAGACAGTCGACATGGAAGAGACCTCGGGAGAGCGGAACGGTCTGAACCGGAAGGCGCTCTCTCTGGACCCCGCCGGCTCAAACCCGTTCCGGCCGTCCTCTCCCTCTCCCTTTCGCCTCGAACGTGAGGAATCTCTCAATGGAAAAAGCCCGGCACGGCGGCCGGGCTTAATCCAAAGATTGGCGACGAGATCGCAGGGCGGCCAAGGCCACCCACGGTTCGCGCTACTCGGCAGCAATGGCAGTCGGCTCGGACTTGTCCGTCACAGCGTCCTGCGCTTCGCTGTCGGCGAGGAAAGCGGGAAGCTCCTCGGCCGACTCGGCGCGTGTGTCCGACGCATCCTCGTGGTCAGCAAGCCGCAGCGGCTCAGGCAGCCAGCCCGTGTCGTCGAGGAGTCGCTCTGCCTCCTTCGCCATCTCCGCCTTCTTGAGGTGGTCGATGAGCTGCGCGGCCTGGTCGCCCTTGGCCTCCCGCACCGCCTCCAGAATACGAGGCTTGGTGACGCGTCCAAGGTAGTTGTCGACCGTCGGGCGCCAGCCGGCCTCCACCATGTCGAGACCGACGGCGCGGGCGAGCCGGTCGGCCTGGGCGATCCGCTGATGCACACCGTGCGCCGAGACGCCCGGCCCGCCGTAGCGGTCGCCCTTCTCATAGAGGGCGTTCACCCCGAACGACACACAATGCGCCAGCAGCGCGGCCCGGCGGCTCTCGTCGAGAGCGGCAAGCCAGTCCCACAGCGCGTCGTCGTCCTTGGGCAGCTCGGCCTTCCAGGCCTCGTGGCGGTCGGCAACCGCCTTGGCCGAGGGGCTGTCCTTCAAATCGGCCGACTGGGCAGGGAAGAACACATGCCGCACCGAGGCCTCCAGGCACGCGCCGGGCGCGCTGTGCTGGCAGGTGTCGCGGCAAAGCTTGTGCAGCAGCGCGGTGAGGGCAACCTGCGGGTTATTCGCCACCGCGTCCCGCAGCGCCAGGGTGCGGTGGGCCGTCAGCTCGCTCACGAGCCGTTCCGGCAACGGCTTGATAGCATCGTCGTCGCCGTCGTCCTCCGGCTGGTCGCCTCCGATGGTGATTACGGTGCGCTGGGCGGGAGCGGCAGACGCCATCTCATCCGTCCCGCCGACCTCGCCTGCTGCCGGATCTTCGCTGCCCGCCGGCATCGGCTCATCTTCTGGCCGGACATAGCCGCGATCGGTGGCAAGGCGACCGTCGGCATCGATGCTGACGAACACCCCGGCACGCGCGATGTCGGCCGGCTCATAACGGACCGGACGGCTCTCGAAAGCGGCAAGTGCTTCCTCGAGCTCGCCCAACCGCGCGTCGACTTCGTCCGGTAGCTCTTCGGCGCCTTCGTACTCGCTCTCGAGCTTGGCCTGCTCGGCGGTCAGGGCGTCGAACGTCGCCTGTTCGTCAGGCGTGAGCTCGACCTCCACGCCGTCGAGCCGCCGGAGATGATGGGCATGGCCGTACCGGAAATCGACGGCCACCTCGATCCACTTCCAGCCTTCGGCGGCGATCTTCTCGGCCTCCGTCGCCAGCTTCTCGGTGGCCAGGCTATCGAGCAGGGCCACGTCCTGGAGCCAGCCGCCTCCGTCGTCTTCGAACAGATCGCGCAGGACCATCCCGCCTGCTGCCTCATAGGCATCGAGCCCGACGAACCGCGCCCGACGATCCGAAGCGCGCACGGCGCTCTCGGTGAGCTGGCGGCGAATCAGGTAAGGCTCCTTGTTGTAGGACTGCTGCAACGCCTCCCAGACCTGCTCCTGCCGGGCATGGTCGGTGCTGACGGTGAAGGCCATGAGCTGCTCCAGGGTCATGCAGTCCTCGGCATATATCTCAAGCAGCTTCTCGGAGACGGAGGCCAGGCGTAGCCGTTGCTTCACCACGGCCGGCGCGACGAAGAAGCGGGCCGCGATCTCCTCCACGCCGGCACCTTGGTCGCGCAGTGTCTTGAAGGCGCGGAACTGATCCAGCGGATGCAGAGCGACGCGCTGGACATTCTCGGCCAGCGAATCTTCCTCCGCTGAAGCATCGACCGAAGGATCCCGCACGATGCACGGGATGGGTGCCGTCTTCGACAGGCGCTTCTGCTTCACCAGCCGCTCGAGAGCCCGGTGGCGGCGACCGCCGGCCGGGATCTCGAACATGCCGGTTTCGGCGCCCTCGGCATCGAGGATCGGCCGCACGTTAAGGCTCTGCAACAGCCCACGCCGGGCGATGTCCTCGGCCAGATCCTCGATCGAGACGCCGGCCTTCAGGCGCCGGACATTGGACTGGCTGAGCACCAGCTTGTTGAAGGGGATGTCGCGCGAGGCGCTGAGGGTGATCTTCTGAACGGCCTTTGCCATGTGAGTACACTCCGCGACGGACGGCCAAGAGACTTTCTCTCGACCTCCAATCCGTCATGGAAACCGGCGCAGCCCTCTCGCTCTTCCCCTGATAGGCGTGAACCCGGCGGGCTCCTCCGACGATCAGTCGCCTACTTCCACGGCCCTCCTGGCGTCCAGTTCTTGGTGAACGTGTCGCCTTTTCGCAAAGCCTTCAGCGGAGGCATCACGAAATCTCCGATGCGATGAAGGAGATCTGGCAACGGAGCTGGCGCAAGAGCAATGGCGGTCCGCCGCAGGAAACCGCGCCATTGGGCTTGCTTCGTGGGATCGTTGGAGAAAGCCGCAGTCAGGGCACTAGGCGTTTGCGGCGGAATGGCTGTCGAACGTCGCTCGAACGTCGCCTGAATGGCAGGGGCCAGGGTCGATCCGGCAAAGGCGAAGGTTTCCGACATGGCCCATAGATCGAAGAAGTCCTTCATCCGGCTGTTGAGCAACCCAAGGGCCACCAAGGCTTGGAGCTTCTCCGCGACCACGGTTTCCGGCGGGTATGCCCGCAGGCGCGGCAAAGGCATGTCGAGCAGCGATGGGTAGTCGATGTCCTGAACGCCAGGGGTGACGACGTCGCCGAAGCCGATATCAATCTGAAGCGGCAAGCGTGCCCCGGCGATTTCCGCGTCCAGCGTCAAACGGATGCCGCTGTACTCTTCCTCGAGGCGCGCCGCTTGCGCCCGGAGGGTCTCCGGCTTGAAGACAACGCCGTCATCGGCCGCGGCGAGTAAGCAGATTTCGCGAAACACCGACACGATGCGCTCGGGCGCCGGATCGCCGAATCCGAGAAGATCAAGATCGCCGGTCGAGCGATAGGGGGTAGGCGCCCAGAGACTGAAGAGCATCGCCCCCTTGAGGACGAACTCTTCACGATGGGAGGAAAGACCGAGTCGATACAGCAGCCGCTCGATCGCGTAGCGGATCAGGGCCAACTGGACGTTCTCTTGCCTGTCGCGGGCGCGCTGCGTCAGCCGCGCCCTCACCGATGCGGAATATTCCGGGGATGCCCCTTTCGGTTCACAGGAGGGCCTCGAGATACGGTCGCATCACGTTCTGCACGCGATCGACGGTGGCGTACTTCCAAAGGTCGTCAGCGGTGGCTCGGCGATTGCGAAGACAGCTGCGCAGGGCTTCGATCGCGACGTCCAGTCCAATCTTGTTTCGGTACTTGAAGCAATCGGCGATCGTCTTCGCCGGGACGGTGATCGGAACCGGGACCTGCTCGATCTTGTGAAGCTCAATGCCGGCGGTGAGGGACTTGCCGGTGGCCCGAATGATCCGGAGGGAGACAGGCGGTCGCGTCGGAGCCCATTTCTTCCATCCGATGAGCATCCAGACTTCGTGAGGTGTTTGGGTCGTCAGCTCATGGAACTGCAGCGCCGAAAGAAGACATATGACGCCGTGGGGGACAATCCGGGCAGCCTCGGCCAGGCTGTGCGCCGGCGAGAGTTTGGCGTCGGCGAGTTGGTAGAGGCCTCGACCCCGCTGAACCAGGAGCCCCTCTTCCTGCATCCGCTTCAGATAGACCCGGGGGACCCCAACGGCGTTAAAATCGCGGGCACGGGCGATCCCCCTCTTCCGGACGAGGGCAAGGGCGCGAGTCTTAAGCTTCGAAGGGCCAGCCGGCATGTTACCTATACTAGGCATATATTGACATTAGACCTGTAAAAGTATCATCATTCGTAGCATGGGGACACCTCGATCCTGCCTAGTGAGCGTTCGCCGGACCGAAACGCATAGGTCTTTGCGCGACGCTGCTTTGCGAAAGGCTTGGCGTTCCTGCGAAAGCCTGCGCGATCACCTGCCGCGCACCGCCGACCTTACGCCTCACAACCGAATTGCCTGGACTCGCATTGCCTCCGACCTTGGCACCGAAGGTAGTGATTTTCGCCACGGACGGCGCCATGCTGCAAAGACCGCCCAACGGAGACCGCCCGGTCGTGCCGGTCACGGAACCGGAGCCGAAGGCCATGCCGGCCGACGGCCCCGACCCGCGGCTGGTCGAGTTGGTACGACTGCTCGCGCGCCGCGCGGCGCAGCAATGGTACGAGAAGACGATGGAGGAGCGCCGCGCGGGTCGCTCCTGACTCTCTAGGAATGCCGTCCAATGAAGGTCGCCCTCTACGCCCGCTATTCTTCCGACAATCAGCGTGACGCGTCGATCGTCGACCAGTTCCGCATTTGCCGGGGCTATGCCGAGAAGCAGGGCTGGCAGATCGTCGAGGAATACTCCGACCAGGCAATCTCCGGCGCCTCCCTGCTGCGGCCCGGCATCCAATCGCTGATCGCAGACGCGCTTCGTGGACGCTTCAACGTCGTTCTCGCGGAAGCGATGGATCGGCTGTCGCGCGATCAGGAAGACATTGCCGGCCTCTTCAAGCGCCTTGTCTTCGCCAATGTACGGATGGTCACGCTCTCCGAAGGAGACGTGACACACCTGCATGTCGGGCTGAAAGGCACAATGAATGCCCTCTTCCTCAAGGATCTCGCCGACAAGGTCCGCCGCGGCCTGCGCGGGAGGGTGGAGGACGGCAAGTCCGGCGGCGGCAACTCCTACGGATATGACGTGGTGAAGAAGTTCGACGCGAAGGGCGAGCCGATCCGAGGCGACCGCTCCATCAACCAGGCAGAAGCGGAGATCGTACGCCGCATCTTCCGCGAATATGTGGCTGGGGCTTCGCCGAAGCAGATCGCGGTAGGGCTCAATCGCGACGGCATTGCCGGGCCAGCAGCCCGCGACTGGGGCTTCACCACGATCTACGGCAGCCCGAAGCGCGGCAACGGCATACTGAACAACGAAATGTACATCGGGCGGATCGTCTGGAATCGGCAGCGCTTCATCAAGGATCCAGATACCGGCAAGCGTGTGTCACGCCTCAATTCTCGTGAGGAATGGATAATCCAGGAAGCCCCGGAGCTGCGCATCGTCGAGCAGGAACTTTGGGATGCTGCGAAGGCGCGCCAACAGACTGTCAAGCAGAACACCGAGACCGGCGAGGCAAATGGCATCTGGGAGCGGCGCCGGGCACGCTATCTGCTGTCGGGCCTGACACGCTGCGGCGTATGTGGTGGCGGTTACTCCATGATCTCGGCAACCCATGTCGGCTGCTCGACCGCCCGGAACAAGGGCACGTGCAGCAATCGGCTGGCGATCAAGCGGGCGGATCTCGAGGAGCGGGTTCTCGGCGCGCTGAAGAGCAAGCTCATGGACCCGGCCCTGTTTCGGGAATTCTGCGACGAGTTCGCGCGGGAAATGAATCGGCTGCGGATGGAGGGAGGCGCCTCACTGGAGGCAGCCAAGATGGAACTCGGCCGGATCGACAAGCAGATCAAATCCACGGTCGACGCCATTGCAGACGGCATGTACCACCCGTCGATGAAGGCGAAAATGGACGGGCTCGAACGTCGCAAGGCGCAGCTTGAGACCGAGCTTGCCCATGCGGCAGAGCCGCCGCCGCTTCTTCATCCCAAGATGGCAGACTTCTATCGGGAACAGGTGACAGGGTTGGCCGCCGCGCTTCGCGGCGACGATGGCGGATCCCGGACCGAAGCGGCCGAACGCCTGCGATCGCTGGTCAGCAAAATCGTGCTGACGCCGGCGGACGGCAAGCTGACGATCGACGTGCACGGCGACCTGGCCGGCATCCTGACGATCGCCCAAGCGAATGCCCTGTCGAGCGAGATCAGCGAAGGCCCAGATACCAAGGACCAGCGTCGCCTGCGCCAAAACAACAACGGCCGCCCCCGTGAGGGAGCGGCCGTTGTTGCGGATCTTACCAAGCAAGTAAAGCTGGTTGCGGGGGCAGGATTTGAACCTACGACCTTCAGGTTATGAGCCTGACGAGCTACCGGGCTGCTCCACCCCGCGGTAATCCTGCGTGCTTAAGAGTTTGATATCGTCTCGGAAGAGGTCCTGTGCGCTTGGAAGACCTGGCAGCGACCTACTCTCCCGTGTCTTGAGACACAGTACCATCGGCGCTGAAAGTTTTCACGGCCGAGTTCGGAATGGGATCGGGTGTTCACCCTTCGCTACAGCCACCAGGTCGTCGAAGCGCACAGAAGAGGTCTTTGAAAGTGCCCTTGAAAGTCTTGGGTACAAGGCCGGCAGCGGATGTCGACCGCTGCACGGAACGAATGAAATCAAGCCGATCGAGCTATTAGTACCGCTAAGCTGAATGCATCACTGCACTTGCACATGCGGCCTATCAACGTGATGGTCTATCACGGCTCTCAGCGAGACCTAGTTTCGAGGCGGGTTTCACGCTTAGATGCTTTCAGCGTTTATCCCTTCAGTACATAGCTACCCAGCGCTGCGACTGGCGTCACAACTGGTACACCAGAGGTACGTCCATCCCGGTCCTCTCGTACTAAGGACGGCTCCTCTCAAGTCTCGAACACCCACAGCAGATAGGGACCAAACTGTCTCACGACGTTTTGAACCCAACTCACGTACCACTTTAATCGGCGAACAGCCGAACCCTTGGGACCTGCTCCAGCCCCAGGATGTGATGAGTCGACATCGAGGTGCCAAACACCACCGTCGCTGTGGACGCTTGGGTGGTATCAGCCTGTTATCCCCGGCGTACCTTTTATTCGTTGAGCGATGGCCCACTCACGCGGAACCACCGGATCACTATGGCCGACTTTCGTCCCTGCTCGACTTGTCAGTCTCGCAGTCAGGCGGGCTTGTGCCATTGCACTCAGCGGCTGATTTCCGACCAGCCTGAGCCCACCATCGCGCGCCTCCGTTACTCTTTGGGAGGCGACCGCCCCAGTCAAACTACCCACCATGCAGGGTCCCGGATCGGGATGACCGACCGCGGTTAGACATCAAAGATCAAAAGGGCGGTATTTCAAGGTTGCCTCCACCCGAGCTAGCGCCCGAGCTTCAAAGGCTCCCGCCTATCCTACACATCCAATCTCTAATGCCACTGCAAAGTTGTAGTAAAGGTGCACGGGGTCTTTCCGTCTAACTGCGGGTACCCCGCATCTTCACGGGGAATTCAATTTCGCCGAGCCTGTGTTGGAGACAGCGGGGAAGTCGTTACGCCATTCGTGCAGGTCGGAACTTACCCGACAAGGAATTTCGCTACCTTAGGACCGTTATAGTTACGGCCGCCGTTTACCGGGGCTTCGATTCAAGGCGTGAACCTCTCCTCTTAACCTTCCGGCACCGGGCAGGCGTCAGACCCTATACTTCGCCTCACGGCTTAGCAGAGCCCTGTGTTTTTGTTAAACAGTCGCCACCCCCTGGTCTGTGCCCCTCTGTCGAGACCGACAGAGGCCCCCTTATCCCGAAGTTACGGGGGTAAATTGCCTAGTTCCTTCAACACAGTTCCCTCAAGCGCCTTGGTATACTCTACCAGTCCACCTGTGTCGGTTTAGGGTACGGTCTATACGCTGGAGTTATTTCCTGGAACCCTTGGGCCGCCCTGGCATTCGCCAACGAGCCAGAGCCACTTTTCGGATCCGTCACTTCCAGCAGGCCCACGAATATTGACGTGGTTCCCATCGGTTACGGCTGTCGCCCTCACCTTAGGGGCCGGCTAACCCTGCGCGGATTGACCTTGCGCAGGAACCCTTGGACTTACGGCGGAAGCGTCTCTCACGCTTCTTATCGCTACTCATGTCAGCATTCTCACTTCCGATACCTCCAGGAGCTCTCACGAGTCTCCCTTCACAGGCTTACGGAACGCTCCGCTACCACTCTTTCGAGTCCGCAGCTTCGGTGCATGGCTTTAGCCCCGTTACATCTTCGGCGCAGGCTGGCTTGTTTAGACCAGTGAGCTATTACGCTTTCTTTAAAGGATGGCTGCTTCTAAGCCAACCTCCTGGTTGTTTTGGCCTTCCCACATCCTTTGCCACTTAGCCATGACTTGGGGACCTTAGCTGGCGGTCTGGGCTGTTTCCCTCTCGACGACGGACCTTAGCACCCGCCGTCTGTCTGCCGTACTGTACTCGCCGGTATTCGGAGTTTGGTTAGGTTTGGTAAGACTTTGGATCCCCCTAGCCCATCCAGTGCTCTACCCCCGGCGGTAATCATACGACGCACTACCTAAATAGTTTTCGCGGAGAACCAGCTATTTCCGAGTTTGGTTGGCCTTTCACCCCTAATCACAGGTCATCCGATACCTTTGCAACGGTAACCGGTTCGGTCCTCCAGTGCGTGTTACCGCACTTTCAACCTGCCCATGACTAGATCACCCGGTTTCGGGTCTACTCCGTGCAACTGGTCGCCCTATTCAGACTCGCTTTCGCTACGCCTACACCTATCGGCTTAAGCTTGCTGCACAGAGTAAGTCGCTGACCCATTATACAAAAGGTACGCCGTTAGCCTTGCGGCCTCCGACTGTTTGTAGGCGTTCGGTTTCAGGTCTTTTTCACTCCCCTTGTCGGGGTGCTTTTCACCTTTCCCTCACGGTACTTGTTCACTATCGGTCACTGAGGAGTACTTAGGCTTGGAGGGTGATCCCCCCGTGTTCAGACAGGATTGCACGTGTCCCGCCCTACTCGAGGATGCGACTGCTTTCTACCCGTACGGGGCTATCACCCGCTATGGCCACCCTTTCCAGAGTGTTCCGGTTCTTACAATCGCATCACTGGCCTGGTCCGCGTTCGCTCGCCACTACTAGCGGAGTCTCTGTTGATGTCCTTTCCTCCGGGTACTGAGATGTTTCAGTTCCCCGGGTTCGCCTCGTCGACCTATGGATTCAGTCGACGATCATCCTGATGGATGGGGTTTCCCCATTCGGAAATCTTCGGATCAAAGTGTGCTGGCAACTCCCCGAAGCTTATCGCAGCCTGCCACGTCCTTCATCGCCTCTCAGTGCCAAGGCATCCGCCAAACGCCCTTGTTGTGCTTGATTTCACAACGCTTGTCAGCGAAGCGACGATCTTGCGATCGCCGCATCGGCTCGTTCCGTGCAGGGGACGACCCCCGACACGACGGCCTTGTTTACTTACCCATTCCTTCCACTCTGCCTAGGCGACAGAGCGAGGAATATTTAGACTTTCAGACCTCTTCCGATGAACGATGTCAAAGAACGAGGCGCCACATACGCGGCGCAAGCTCTATGCGCATGGCCTCTTGGCCAAGCGTGATGATGGTGGAGGCAGACGGGATCGAACCGACGACCTCCTGCTTGCAAAGCAGGCGCTCTCCCAACTGAGCTATGCCCCCGTTTGAGCTTTCGGTCGGCGCGATCCACTTCGTCTTACCGGTGCGAACCGGCTGCTACCCGGAGGGTCGAGCCGATCGCGCGAAAGGTGGTGGGCCAGGGAGGATTTGAACCTCCGACCTCACGCTTATCAAGCGCGCGCTCTAACCAGCTGAGCTACTAGCCCAATCTCGGGCAGACGAAGCGACGGACATCCGATCATGAGACCGAACTCCGTCTCGCCAATTACCATCATAGGAAAGGGATGCGACAGCGGCGGCGACCACGGCTTGAGAACCGCGGCTCCAGGTAGTGTTTAAGTAAGACCGGAATTGCTTCTGGTCTTCCTTAGAAAGGAGGTGATCCAGCCGCAGGTTCCCCTACGGCTACCTTGTTACGACTTCGCCCCAGTCATTGATCCTACCGTGGCTGGCTGCCTCCTTGCGGTTAGCGCACCATCTTCGGGTAGAACCAACTCCCATGGCGTGACGGGCGGTGTGTACAAGGCCCGGGAACGTATTCACCGAGGCATGCTGATCCTCGATTACTAGCGATTCCAACTTCATGCACTCGAGTTGCAGAGTGCAATCCGAACTGAGACGGTTTTTCAGGATCGGCTCCGGGTCGCCCCTTCGCATCCCATTGTCACCGCCATTGTAGCACGTGTGTAGCCCAGCCCGTAAGGGCCATGAGGACTTGACGTCATCCCCACCTTCCTCCGGCTTGTCACCGGCAGTTTCTCCAAAGTGCCCAGCATAACCTGATGGCAACTGGAGACGAGGGTTGCGCTCGTTGCGGGACTTAACCCAACATCTCACGACACGAGCTGACGACAGCCATGCAGCACCTGTGCGGACTCCGGCCGAACCGAAGGGAGCGTCTCTGCTCCCGGCGAGTCCCATGTCAAGGGCTGGTAAGGTTCTGCGCGTTGCGTCGAATTGAACCACATGCTCCACCGCTTGTGCGGGCCCCCGTCAATTCCTTTGAGTTTCAATCTTGCGACCGTACTCCCCAGGCGGGGTGCTTAACGCGTTAGCTGCGACACTGACGAGCAAGCCCGCCAACGTCTAGCACCCATCGTTTACGGCGTGGACTACCAGGGTATCTAATCCTGTTTGCTCCCCACGCTTTCGCGTCTTAGCGTCAGAAACCGTCCAGATAGCCGCCTTCGCCACTGGTGTTCTTCCCAATCTCTACGTATTTCACCACTACACTGGGAATTCCACTATCCTCTCCGGTCCTCTAGTCATCCAGTACCGAGTGCATTTCTTGAGTTGAGCTCAAGGCTTTCACACCCGACTTGAACAACCGCCTACACGCGCTTTACGCCCAGTAATTCCGAACAACGCTAGCCCCCTTCGTCTTACCGCGGCTGCTGGCACGAAGTTAGCCGGGGCTTATTCTGCGGGTACCGTCATCATCGTCCCCGCCAAAAGAGCTTTACAACCCGAAGGCCTTCATCACTCACGCGGCATGGCTGGATCAGGGTTGCCCCCATTGTCCAATATTCCCCACTGCTGCCTCCCGTAGGAGTCTGGGCCGTGTCTCAGTCCCAGTGTGGCTGATCGTCCTCTCAGACCAGCTAACGATCGTCGCCTTGGTGAGCCATTACCTCACCAACTAGCTAATCGTACGCGGACTCATCTTTTGGCGATAAATCTTTATCCCGAAGGAACCATCCGGTATTAGCCCCAGTTTCCCGGGGTTATTCCGAACCAAAAGGCAGATATCCACGCGTTACTCACCCGTGCGCCACTCGTGTATTGCTACACGCGTTCGACTTGCATGTGTTAAGCCTGCCGCCAGCGTTCGTTCTGAGCCAGGATCAAACTCTCAAGTTTAACGTGCCTCCCACCCCATCTTGCGAAGAGGGGAGAGGCGAGATCCCGTCACTAATTACCGCTCGACCCTTCTGAGCGAACCCATGAGGTCGAGCTTTCGAACTAGCGACGGCAGAAACTTCCGTGCGCGAGGCACAGACGTCCGCCGCCGCTGGCGTATCCCTTTCCAAACAGACGATGCATAGAGCGCGCGATCCGAAGATCGAGACCCCTGGCTGGCCGGGCACCGTTTGGGTCGCAAAACCCTTCGCCGCAATTACGCGCGACGTTTTCGGTACGCCCCGTTCGCCGTGGGAGCCGCGCTTATATGGGGGTCGGTTTTAGGTGTCAAACCCTAAATTGCAGAACGTTTACGGACAGTTGGGAGAGGCCCAAAAGCCCGTCAAACCTATTGTATTCTTGTCCCCGGTCCGGCTTTCCGGCATCAATATATAGCGACACACAAAAACCCACCGCTGGGGACAAAATCCCAAAAAGCGGGCCAACCCGAGTAACGGCCCGGCCCATCCGGGACCGCAATAGGTCAATGGTCATGACGGATTCCCCCTCTCCGTCGGACCGGTCGAAAACCGCCAAAAGCTGGGCTTTTGGGCTGGTGCGGCCTGTCCTTTTTGCCGTCGGCGCCACCGGCCTGGCGATGGCCGCGCTGGTCTTGGCGCAGCGGTCCAATCCGGAGATCGCGGCCCTGCCGCCTGCCCCGGAACCGCCCGTCCTGGCCGATCCCGAACCGGCACCGCCACCCATTACCGCTGCCGACTTCAAGGCCCAATCTCCTGGCCAGCCGCCGGGAACCCAGCCGCTCGATCTGCGCGGCTTTTCGATGAAACCGCCGGATCCCAATACCGAGCCCGACCCGCCGGCGCCCGACCACTACGAGCTGACGCTGCGGCTGGAGAAGGGCGACACGATCGAGAAACTGCTGGCCGACATCGACGTGCCCGAGGCCGATCGCAAGCAGATCAACGAAAGGCTCGCCGCGATCCTGAAGAAGCGGAAGCTCTTCGCCGGCCAGGAAATCGAGCTGATGCTGCAGAACGTGCCCGAGCAACCGGATGCGCCGCGCGTGCTGGCGCTGTCCGTGCGTCCGCAACCTGAGCGTGAGTTCATCATCACGCGGCGGGAGGACGGCGTCTACGAGGGCGAGGAGAAGGTCTACCAGGTCGGCCCGCGCATCGTGCGCGTGCAGGGCGAGCGGCATGGCTCGCTGGAGCAGAGCGGCATCAAGGCGGGCGCGCCATCGGCCGCGATGTCCGAGTTCGTGCGCGCGCTCTCCTACGAGGTCGACATGCAGCGCGAGGTGAAGGAAGGCATGAAGTTCACCGTGCTGCTCGAGCAGCTGGTGACCAGCGACGGGCGCGTCACCCATCCCGGCCGCCTGCTGGCGGGCGAGCTGCGCCTCCTGAAGCGCACGGTGACGGTGATCCGCTATCGCCCGCAAGGCGGCGCCGAGGGCTTCTACAACCCGCTGGGCGAGAGCGTGGTGCGCGCCTTCCTGCGCACGCCGATGGATGCCTCGAAGATCTCCTCGCGCTTCGGCATGCGCGAGCATCCGATCCTGGGCTACAGCGCATTGCATGCCGGCGTCGACTTCGCCGCGCCGCCGGGCACGCCGATCCTCGCCGCCGGCGCCGGCAAGGTGGCGATGGCCGGGCCCAATGCCGGCTACGGCCTCTACGTGAAGTTGCAACACACCAGCGACGTCGCCACGGCCTACGGGCACATGTCGCGCCTCGGTCCCGGCATCAAGCCCGGCGTCGCGGTGCGCCAGGGCCAGGTGATCGGCTTCGTCGGCTCGACCGGCCTGTCGACCGGCCCGCACCTGCACTACGAGTTCCTTCGCGGTGGCAAGCAGGTCAATCCGCTCGCCCAGAAGTTCGCCATGCGCGCCACCGTCGGCGGCAAGGACGCGTCGCGCTTCCAGGGATTGGCAAAGCAGTACCTGGCACAGTTCAAGAATGCGCCGGTCGTGGCGGACACCAAGAAGCCGAAGGACAAGGAGCCGCCGCAGGTCGCGAAGGGGGATTAGGTGTTTGAAGCTATCGCGTATGGACAAAAACCCCGTCATCCCGACCGAAGCCTCGCGCAGCGAGGCGAAGTGGAGGGACCTCTTTTGCTGATGCATCGACAAAACAGGTCCCTCGACTACGCCGCCCCCTCCACTTCGTTATGGGGGCGGCTCCGCTCGGGATGACGGGGAAATTTGGTCCGGCAATGACGCTCATACGGCCCACCGCCTCAGCTTCTGAAGCTTGTCCTCGATGCGGCGCTCTTCGGCCCAGTCGGTCTTGAACACCGGGTAGGCAAACGTCAGCGCCAGCGCATCGCCGTCGTCGGGCGAGGCGAGGCCGCGGCGGCGCATGTCGTCCTTCTTCTCCAGGCGGATGGCGTCGGCGGCGTCGTAGCCGTAATCGATGGCGGTGAGGTCGGCGCGCAGCTCGCGGTCGTCGGGCAGGCAGCCGACCTTGCACCATTCCTTCATGTAGCCCCACATCTCGGCGCGCTTGTTGGCATAGCGCACCATGCCGTCGGCGCCGTCGGTGCGATCGGCGCTGGCGCTGAAATCGATGCCGCGCGACACCGAGCAGCCGAGCTGGGCGATGCGATCGACGACGCCCCAGCCGATGCCGGTGCCGTCGATGAACACCGCGTCGGGGCTATGCGTGCTCACCTCCTCCATGATGCGGCTGGCGATCACCATCAGGTCGGGCATGCGGAACTTGATGGCCGGGATCGAGCGGGCATCGAGGCCGCGGCGGAAGCGGATCACCGTCTGGTCCTCGCCGTGGCGGGCGATGTCGACCCCCATCACCAGCGGCGCGTTCCACTCCGGCGGCAGCTCGCGCTCGACCGCGTGCTGAACGCGCTCGCTGTCGATGAACTGCATGGAGCCGGCGCGCGGGAACTCGCCCTTCACGCGGATGCGCACGAAGTCGGAGTCCTCGCCGTAGTCGTGCACCCAGGTGGCGATCTGCACCTTGTTGGTCATCGACACCGAGCGCGAATCGATCTGCTGCGGCTGCCAGCGATGGGCGAACCGGCCACCGGCGAAGCATTCGCGGAAGCGGCCGGTCGAGCGCGTGGGATTGCCGAAGGCGAGCCAGAAGAGATCGGTGCCGGCGTCGGTCAGCGCGCCCTCGATGGTCTCCCACACGCCGTCGGCGATCGACGAGGCCTCGTCGAACAGGGCGAAGGCGCGGCGACCCTTGTTGTGCAGGCCAGCGATGGCCTCGGTGTTGTTCTCCGACCAGGTGATGGCATCGACGCGCCAGGTGCGGTCGCGGCCGGGCTGCAGCGTATAGGTGAGCGAGGTCGCCGTGTAGGTGAACCAGTCCTTGTTGACCGAGAGCGCGTGCCACTTGGCGAGCTCGGGCCAGGTCTTGGTGCGCAGCTGGCCCTCGGTGTTGGCGGTGACGATGCCGCGCGTGTCCGACAGGGTGGACATGGCCCACAGGATGACCCAGGCGATCAGGGCCGACTTGCCGATGCCATGGCCCGAGGCGACGGCGAGGCGCACCGCTTCATCCGCCGACAGCCTGCGATCCTTCAGGCCGCGGCCGAGCTTCTCCAGCACCTCGCGCTGCCAGGGCTCGGGGCCGGTCTCGGAGGCCAGCGACGTGCCCGGCCGCCCCCAGGGAAAGGCGAACAGCACGAATCCGAGCGGATCGTGGCGAAAGCGGCCGAGCTGCTGAGAGAGACGCGGCGGCGTCTCGCCGGCGCCGGGAAACTCAATCACCGTCATGGAGCATCACGCTTTCGCCCGCGGCATCGAGCAGGGCGATGTCGTCGATGGCGGTGGCGGAGGGATCGCCGGACGCCTC
>Ga0209909_100553_pt1 | contig 16048 bp, 17 predicted proteins | sample FECB22metaG_FD_188302 | JGI IMG/M metagenome (GOLD analysis project Ga0209909, IMG submission 188302) | Cyanobacterial communities from the Joint Genome Institute, California, USA - FECB-22 (SPAdes) (version 3) | ecosystem: Environmental > Aquatic > Thermal springs > Hot (42-90C) > Microbial mats... | reverse complement strand
CCAGACGGGCCCGCCGCCGCCCCCGCCCATGCCCACGTCCGCCCCGGCGCCGGCTCCCGCGGTGTCCGAGCCTGCGCCGGCACCCGTGCCTGCGGCCGCAGCCGACGCACCGGTCGCCGAGCAGCCGGCCGGGCCGCGTGGGGGCCTCAGCCTCGTCGACGTACGCCGCCTGTGGCCCGACATCCTCGAGCAGACCAAGAACCGTCGCCGTCTCGCGTGGATGGTGCTCTCCCAGCACGCCCACGTCGTCGACGTGGACGGCACCCGGCTGACCGTCGGCTTCGCCAACTCGGGTGCGCGCGACTCCTTCGTCAACGGCGGGTGCGACGAGATCCTGCGCCAGGCCGCGATCGACGTGGTCGGCATGGACTGGCGCGTCGAGTCGATCGTCGACCCGAGCGGCGCGGCCGCGGAGGCCCCGGTCGTGCGCCAGGCGGCGACCGACTCCCACGCCCCGCCCGCGGCGCCTCCCGGCGCACCGGCACAGGCGGTCCCGGACGCCCCGCCCGCCTGGGTGACGGGCGACGCCGCCCCCGCCGTGGAGGCGCCCACCGGGGAGCCGGTCGCCCCGGGGCCGATGGTGTCGGCCGCTCCTGCTCGCGAGGCACTGGAGGCCGCTCGTGCCGGCGGTCCGCCCGAGGCGAGCGAGCCCGTCCGGTCCGCCGACGACGACGTCGACCCCGACGACCCCGACGCGGAGTCGGCCGCGCTCGACACCGAGTCCCTCCTCAGCCAGACGCTCGGCGCGAAGCTGATCGAAGAGATCAAGAACGACTGACCCTCATGACCACCCCCGATCCCACCTCCGATCCCACGCGGGAGACCCGATGACCCAGAACCCCTTCGACGCCCTCGGTGAGGGCGGCTTCGACATGAACGCCCTCCTCCAGCAGGCGCAGCAGATGCAGCAGCAGCTCGAGGAGGCCCAGGCCAACCTCGCGAAGCAGACCGTCGAGGGCACCGTCGCCGGCGGCGCCGTCACGGTCACCGCCAACGGCGTGGGCGAGCTCGTCGGCGTGAGCATCCGCGCGGGCGAGTTCGACGGCACCGACCCCGACGACCTGTCCGACCTCTCCGACCTGATCGTCGCCGCCTACCGCGACGCGCGGGCCAAGTCCGAGGCGCTGGCCGGTGACTCGCTCGGCCCGCTGACCGACGGTCTCGGCGGTGGCGGAGCCGGCGGCGGACTCGGCTTCCCCGGCCTGGGCTGAGGGGCTTCGTTGTACGAAGGTGTCGTCCAGGACCTGATCGACGAGCTGGGTCGGTTGCCCGGCGTCGGTCCGAAGAGCGCCCAGCGCATCGCCTTCCACCTGCTGCAGGCCGAGCCTGCCGACGTACGCCGCCTCGCCGACGTCCTGATCGAGGTCAAGGCCAAGGTGAAGTTCTGCTCGGTCTGCTTCAACGTGAGCGAGGACGAGCAGTGCCGGATCTGCCGTGACGAGCGGCGCGACCCGTCCCTGCTGTGCGTCGTCGAGGAGTACAAGGACGTCGTCGCCATCGAGCGCACGCGTGAGTTCCGCGGCCGCTACCACGTCCTCGGCGGGGCGATCTCGCCCATCGACGGCATCGGCCCCGACCAGCTCCACGTCAAGGAGCTGATGCCCCGGCTGGCCGACGGCACGGTCACCGAGGTCATCCTCGCCACCGACCCCAACCTCGAGGGCGAGGCCACCGCGACCTATCTCACGCGCCTGCTCCTGCCCATGGGGTTGCGCGTGACCCGGTTGGCGAGTGGACTGCCGGTGGGCGGTGACCTCGAGTACGCCGACGAGGTCACGCTCGGCCGAGCATTCGCCGGAAGGAGATCCGCCCAGTGAAGGAGGGCACAGTGACCGAGGACCAGATCAGGTTCGAGGAGCAGATCGCCGACTCGGTGACGAGCTTCCTTCTCGCGCTGCGCGAGATCGCGCGCGAGGGCAACGGCGCGCAGGCCGTGTCGCTGCTGCTGCTCGAGATCAGCCAGGTGCTGCTGGCCGGCGCCCGTCTCGGCGCGCAGACCGACTTCACCCCGCGCGAGGAGTTCCAGCCCGACGTCGGGCCCGAGGCCGACATCGACGAGCTGCGGCTGCGCCTGGCCGACATGCTCGAGGGCGTCGACGCCTACACCTTCGTCTTCGACCCCTACGTGCCCGAGGTGGTCGAGAGCCGCCTCTCCGACGACCTGGCCTCGATCGCGATCGACCTCGAGAACGGCCTGCGCCACTTCCGCGCCGGCGACGTCGACGAGGCGCTGTGGTGGTGGCAGTTCTCCTACGTCAACAACTGGGGCAACCTCGCCGGGGCCGCGCTCAACGCCCTGCTCACGGTCGTCGCCCACGACCGTTTCGACACCGACTTCGAGGAGAACGCGGAGGCGGCCGCCGTCACCGATGAGATGCTGGAGGGCGCGCCGGGCGTGCAGCCGTAGAATCGGCTGCGGCCTGCCGGCAACGGCGCCAGCGGGCGCCAACCATCGACGCGGTCCCGCGCGGCCGCACCCCGATCCTCGAGGACCAACCGTGGGCATTGTCGTGCAGAAGTACGGCGGCTCCTCGCTCGCCGACGCCGACGCCATCAAGCGCGTCGCCCGGCGCATCGTGGACGTCAAGAAGTCCGGTCGCGACGTCGTCGTCGCCGTGTCCGCCATGGGCGACACGACCGACGACCTCTACGACCTCGCCAACGGGGTCTCGCCGCTGCCACCGGCCCGCGAGATGGACATGCTGCTCACCGCGGGCGAGCGCATCTCCATGGCGCTCGTCGCGATGGCGATCAGCGACCTCGGCTTCACCGCCCGCTCGTTCACCGGATCGCAGGCCGGCGTGATCACCGACTCGGTGCACGGCAAGGCCAAGATCATCGACATCACCCCCGGGCGGATCACCCAGGCGATCGGCGATGGCCACATCGTCATCGTCGCCGGCTTCCAGGGCGTCTCCGCGGACACCAAGGAGATCACCACCCTCGGTCGCGGCGGCACCGACACGACGGCCGTGGCGCTGGCGGCGGCACTCGAGGCCGACGTCTGCGAGATCTACACCGACGTCGACGGCGTCTTCACCGCCGACCCGCGGATCGTGCCCAGCGCGCGCAAGCTCAGCAAGGTCTCCTACGAGGAGATGCTCGAGCTGGCCGCCTGCGGCTCCAAGATCCTGCACCTGCGCTGCGTGGAGTACGGCCGCCGCTACGGCATCCCGATCCACGTCCGATCGTCGTTCAGCCAGCTCGAGGGGACCTGGGTCACGAACGACCCCAGCCTCGACGGACCCAGTCTCGACGGACCCGAGGAAGAGACCATGGAACAGCCCATCATCGCCGGAGTCGCCCACGACGTCAGCGAGGCCAAGATCACCGTCGTCGGCGTGCCCGACAAGGTCGGCGAGGCCGCCCGCATCTTCGAGGCCCTCGCCGACGCGCAGATCAACCTCGACATGATCGTGCAGAACATCTCCGCGGCCGCGACGAGCCTGACCGACATCTCGTTCACCCTGCCGCGCACCGACGGCCAGACCGCCATGACGGCCCTGGCGCGGATCCAGGCCGAGGTCGGCTACGACAAGCTGCTCTACGACGACAAGATCGGCAAGGTCTCGCTTATCGGCGCCGGCATGCGCTCGCACCCGGGCATCACCTCGAAGTTCTTCGGCGCGCTCGCGTCAGCCGGCGTCAACATCGGGATGATCTCCACCTCCGAGATCCGGATCTCTGTGATCGTCGACGAGAGCTCCGTCGGTGACGCCGTCCGTGCCACCCACACGGCGTTCGACCTCGACGCAGACGAGGTCGAGGCCGTGGTCTACGGAGGCACCGGACGATGAGCACCAAGGTCAACATCGGCATCGTCGGCGCCACCGGCCAGGTCGGCGTCGCCATGCGCCAGATCCTGCTCGAGCGCAACTTCCCCGCCGACCAGGTGCGCTTCTTCGCGTCCTCCCGCTCGGCCGGCACGGTGCTGCCGTTCGGGGACCGCGACATCACCGTCGAGGACGCCGAGACGGCTGACCCCGCCGGGCTCGACATCGCGCTGTTCTCCGCCGGGGCGACGACGTCTAGGGCGCTCGTGCCGCGCTTCGTCGACGCCGGCGTGATCGTGGTCGACAACTCCTCGGCCTTCCGCAAGGACCCCGAGATCCCGCTCGTGGTGTCGGAGGTCAACCCCGACGCGATGACGTCGGTGATCGAGGCCGGGCGCGGCATCATCGCCAACCCCAACTGCACGACCATGGCCGCGATGCCGGTGCTCAAGCCGCTCCACGACGAGGCCGGCCTGACCCGCCTCATCGTCTCGACCTACCAGGCCGTGTCCGGCTCGGGCGTCGCCGGCGTCGACGAGCTCGCGAATGGAGTGGCGGAGGCAGGCGACAAGGCCCGCGAGCTGGCCTACGACGGCTCGGCGATCACGTTCCCCGAGCCGGTCAAGTACGTCGAGCCGATCGCCTACAACGTGCTCCCGATGGCCGGTTCGATCGTCGACGACGGCCGGGGCGAGACCGACGAGGAGCAGAAGCTCCGCAACGAGTCCCGCAAGATCCTCGGCCTGCCCGACCTGCTGGTCTCCGGCATCTGCGTGCGCGTCCCGGTCTTCACCGGTCACTCGCTCGCGGTCAACGCCGAGTTCTCGGAGGCGATGACGCCCGAGAGGGCGCGCGAGATCCTGGCCTCGGCTCCCGGGGTGGAGCTCGACGAGGTGCCGACCCCGCTCAAGGCGGCCGGCCGCGACCCGTCGTACGTCGGACGGCTGCGGCAGGACCCCGGCGTCCCGGACGACCGCGGGCTGGCGCTGTTCATCAGCAACGACAACCTGCGCAAGGGCGCGGCCCTCAACACCGTCCAGATCGCCGAGCTGATCGCCGCCGCGCGCTGATCAGCGCACGTCGTACGGCGTCCGCGCGCCGGCGGGCTCGGGCTCGTCGCCGACGACCGCGGTGGTGACCCACCACGAGGCGCAGTAGGCGATCACGGCGGTGACGGGGATGGCGATGACCATCCACCACTCGTCGGTCGACCCGAGCAGGAAGACGAGCACCAGGACGGACAGGATCCCGACGGCCAGGAGGCTGGTGGAACCTGCCTCGCGGACGCCGAAGAGGCGCAGCAGGACGGCGCCGGCGTACGCCAGCACGCCCAGCCCGACCAGCAGGAGCGGCAGACCGGCGCCACCCCCGCACGACGAGGTGCCGCGGACTGCGCTGCACCCGACTCCGGCGAGCCACGCGAGGAGCACGGCCAGGCCGCCGACCACGACGCCGGTGAGGGCGGCAGCGGGCAGGCCGGAGATGCTCGGCCGCGGGAGCTCACGGCGCCGCTTCGGCTCTGCCGCCTCGGGCTCGGTCTCGGGCGCAGGCTCCAGTCCGGGTTCGGTGCCGGGCAGGGCGGTGGTGTGCTCGACGACGGGCTGTTCGACGGTGGCGGGTTCGGGGACCGCCTGGGGTTCGGGGACCGGCCTGGACCGGGGCTCGGGCACAGGTGCAGGCTCGGGCTCGGCGACGGGCTCCGGCGTGGCGGCCTCCGGGGCGACGTCCTCCTCGGTCTTCTCCTTCTTCTTCCGCCGGAGCGAGAAGGAGGGCATCTCCAGTGAAGGGCCGTCCTCGGGCTTGTCTGCCATGGGGGCAGGGTGCCACATCACCTCGGACCGATGCGCCACCTGCACTTCCACTCGTACGAGTGGAAGTTCATCCGTGCCCGAGCGTGGACAGCCCTCGAACGACCTGGAGATCCTCTCGAGCGAGTGGAACTCCATCTGGGGAGGCGGGATCAGGGGAGGCGGGATCAGAGAAGGCGGGCGAGACAGGGGCCGGCCAACGACCACATGACGAAGGCCGGACCCACTCGCGTGGGTCCGGCCTCCATGATCTGTCGGGCTGACAGGATTTGAACCTGCGGCCTCCTCGTCCCGAACGAGGCGCGCTACCAAGCTGCGCCACAGCCCGCCGCCCTGACCGGAGAAGACCGGCCGGGCAACGCGGGCGAGCATACCGGAGCGATCGGGGCCTCCCGAAATCGCCCCGGCCCGGCGGACGGGCGGCTCAGGCCTTCCGCACCAGGGTCAGGTGGGTGACCCCGCTCGGCGAGGAGACCGCCTCGACGTCGTAGGTGTCCTCCAGCGCCTCGAGCCCGTCCCAGAGCCGCGTGCCCCGGCCGAGCACGATCGGCACCAGCACGAGGTGCAGCTGGTCGACGAGGCCGGCGGCGACGAAGTCGCGGACCGTGCTCGCCCCGCCCCCGAGGCGTACGTCGAGGTCGCCCGCGGCCTCACGGGCGATGGTGAGCGCCTCCTGGGGCGACGTGCTGAGGAAGTGGAAGGTGGTGCCGCCCTCCATCTCGATCGGCTCGCGCGGCCGGTGGGTGAGGACGTACGTCGGGGTGTGGAACGGCGGGTTGGGTCCCCACCAGCCCTGCCAGTCGGGGTCGTCCTGCCAGCCGGGCGGGCCGAACTTGTTGGCGCCCATGATCTCGGCGCCGAACCCGGCGTCGTGGCGTGCGGCGAACGCGTTGTCGACGCCGACCCCGCCGCCGGTCCTCCAGTGGTCCGTGGCCATCATCCACTGGTGGAGCTTCTGGCCGGCGTGCCCGAAGGGCGACTCCAGGGACTGCGGCTCGCCGGCGCCGAAGCCGTCGAGGGAGATCGAGAAGTTGTGGACGCGGACCAGTGGCACGGGGGCTCCTTCAGCCGAGGGGTGGGTGGTCGAGCACGGTCGGGACGTAGTCGAGCAGCTGCAGCCGGCCGTCGAAGGTGCGGCTCTCCAGCAGCTCGAGCCGGACGTCGGGATAGCCGTCGAAGAGGCGGTCGCGCCCGGTGGCGCCGTTGATCACCGGGAAGACGACCACGCGCAGGCGATCGACCAGCCCGGCAGCCAGCAGCGACCGGCCGAGCTTCAGGCTCCCGAGCGTCCGGAGGGGGAGGGGGCCCTCTTCCTTGAGGGCCCGGACGGCCTCGACCGCATCCGTCCACACGAGCGTGCTGTTGGCCCACTCGAGGGGCGCGGTGAGGGTCGAGGAGAAGACGACCTTCGACATCTCTCCGAGGGCGGCGATCGCCTCGGGCTCCTCATCGGCCATCCCCGACATGAGGCGGTAGGTCGTGGCGCCCATCAGGACGGTGTGCTCCTCCTGCTCACCGAGCCAGGCGAAGTAGTCCGGACCGCCCATGCCCCACAGCCCGGGCCACCCGTCCGCCGCGGTCCACCCGTCGAGCGAGACGATGACGTCGATCATCAGCTCGGGCACGACTCCTCCTTCGTACGGTGCTCAGCGCGGCACCAGCGTCATCAGTGTCGCCTCGGGTCGGCACGCCACGCGGATGCGGACGTAGGGGTTGGTGCCCAGCCCCGCCGAGACGTGCAGCCAGGAAGACCCTTCGTCACCGGGCTCGGAGTCGGCGGGGTGGCGGTGCAGCCCCTTGGCCCGGGCCGGGTCGAGGTCGCAGTTGGTCGTCAGCGCGCGACCCCGCCCGTCGAGCGTGGGCAGGCACACCTGACCGCCGTGCGTGTGCCCGGCGATGATCGCGTCGTAGCCGTCCCCGGCGAACTGGTCGAGGACCCGGAGGTACGGCGCGTGCGTGACGCCGAGGCGCAGGTCGGCCGCAGGGTCGGCCGGCCCCGCGACCCGCTCCAGGTCGTCGTACCCGAGGTGCGGGTCGTCGACGCCGGCGAAGGCGATCGACGTGCCACCGACGGTGAGCGAGCCGAAGCCGTTGGTGAGGTCGAGCCAGCCCGCGGCGTTGAAGCGGTCCTTGAGCTCGGGCCAGGGCAGCTGCGGGGTCAAGGTGTTGCGCTTGCCCGTGTCGGGGAGCAGGTAGAGCAGCGGGTTGCGCATGCCCGGTGAGTAGTAGTCGTTCGAGCCCAGGACGTAGACGCCCGGCACGTCGAGGAGGCCGCCGAGCGCGTCGGCCACCACCGGCACCGACCGGGCGTGCGCGAGGTTGTCACCGGTGTTGACCACCAGGTCGGGCTCGAGGGCCGCGAGCCCACGCAGCCACTCCTGCTTGGCGTGCTGGTCGGGAGCCATGTGGATGTCGCTGAGGTGGAGCACCTTCACGGGCGCGCGCCCAGGGGGAAGCACGGGCACGGTCACCCGGCGCAGGGTGTACTGCCGCGCCTCCCAGGCGGCGTACGTCGTCAGTCCCGCTCCTGCGAGGGCGCCGAGGGTCAGCGTGCGTCCGAGAAGCGGGAGGAGAGCCATTCGGCAAGGCTGCCACAATGGGCCCCATGAGTGCTCTGAAGGACCGTCTCCGCGCCGACCTCACCACCGCCATCAAGGCGCGTGACGAGCTGCGCTCCTCGACGCTGCGCATGGTGCTGACCGCCATCACCAACGCCGAGGTCGCCGGCAAGGTGGCCCGCGAGCTCTCCGACGACGACGTCCTCGGCGTGCTGTCGACCGAGGCCAAGCGGCGACGTGAGGCTGCCACCGCCTTCGAGGAGGGCGGTCGCGCGGAGATGGCGGCCAAGGAGGCCGCCGAGGGCCAGGTCATCGCCGAGTACCTCCCGACCCCGCTCACCGAGGCCGAGATCGCCGACCTGGTCACCGCAGCCATCGCCCAGACGGGCGCTGCCGAGGAGGGCATGCGCGCCATGGGCAAGGTGATGGGCGTGGTGACGCCGCAGGTCAAGGGTCGCGCGGACGGCGGCGCGGTGGCCGCCGAGGTGCGCAAGCAGCTGGGCTGAGGGGCCTCAGCCGCGGCCCTTGCCGCGGCCCTTGCCCTTGCCGCCCTTGCCTCCGCCGCCGCCGTCGGTGGTGGTCGGCGGTGGGGGCACGTAGCCGGTCGAGACGTAGAGGGTGACCGTGTCACCGCTGCTCAGGGACGTACCGCCCCCCGGCGAGGTGTAGGCGACGAGGCCCTCGCCGACCTCGGAGTTGACCTGCCCCCCGTCGGCGACGGTGAAGCCGGCCGTCTCGAGGGTCTGGGTGGCGGCCTCGACGGACTGGCCGGCCACGTCGGGCACGCTGGTCAGCACGCCGGCGATCTCGTCGCCCGGGGGCGCCTGGAAGTCCTCGGGGGGGAGCTTGGCCGAGACGGCGGACATCGCGTCGCCCCAGATCGGGCCGGCGACCGTCGAGCCGAACGCCTCGTAGATGGTGGTGCCACCGACGGTCTGGCCGTTGAGGCTGACCCAGTGGCCGAGCTGGTTGGCGCCCGCGACCATGGCGACGGTCGAGAGGGTCGGCGTGTAGCCGGCGAACCACACCGACATGTTGTTCTGGTTGGTGCCGGTCTTGCCGGCGGACGGCTTGTCGATCGCGATGTTCTGTCCGAAGCCGCCGGGCTCCATGACACCGCGCAGGATGCTGTTGACCGCGTCGGCGGTGGCCCCCGGCATCACCTGGTCGCACTGGCTGGTGAACTCCTTGAGGGGCTGGCCCTGCGCGTCGAGCACCCGGGTGACCGGACGGGGGTCGCAGTGCAGCCCGCGCGCGGCGAAGGTGGCGTAGGCCTGGGCCAGCTCGAGCGGGTTGCTGTCGCTGACGCCGAGGATCCACGAGGGGACCTTCTGCGCGAGCGGCACCTTGACGCCCATGTCCTCGGCGAGCTGAAGCGGCTCGCACATGCCGGTCTGCGTCTCGAGCTGGGCGAAGAACGTGTTCACCGACTGCTGGGTGCCCGAGTAGAGGTCGAAGGTGCCCGAGCCGGTGGAGTTGGAGACGGGCCAGCCCTTGCCGTCGCCGGCGTAGGGGCCGTCGCAGTTCTCGAACTCCTCGTCGGGGATGAGCATCTCCTCGGGCGAGTTGATCGTCGTGCTCAGCGGGATGCCCTGGTTGATCGCGGAGGCGAGGACGAAGACCTTGAAGGTCGACCCGGCCTGGAAGCCGTTGGCGTCGCCGTACTTCTTGGGCACGACGTAGTTGAGGTAGGTCTCGCCGGCCTTCTTGTTCGTGCCCATCGGGCGCGACTGGGCCAGGGCGCGGACGTCACCGGTGCCGGGCTCGACCATCGCCAGGCCGCCGATGGCCTGGTCCTGGGGGAAGACGTGCGAGGACACGGCCTCGTCGGCCGCCTTCTGCATGTCGAGGTCGATGGTGGTCTGGATGTTGAGGCCACCGTTCTTCAGCGTCGTACGACGCTCCTTGGGGGTGTCGCCGAGGACGGGGTCCTTGAGCAGCCAGTTGACGACGTAGTCGCAGAAGAACGGGGCCTGCGACTGCTGGCAGCCGTTGGCGTCGTTCGTGATCTTCAGCGTCTCCTCGAGCGGCGTGGCCTTCAGCCGCTCGGCCTTCTTCTCGCTCAGCACGCCGAGCTGGGCCAGGCGGTCGAGCACGACGTTGCGGCGGCTCTCGGCCCGCTCGGGGTTGTCGATCGGGTCGTAGCCGACGGGGTTCTTCACGAGCCCGGCGAGCGTGGCCGCCTCGAGCAGGTTGAGGTCCTTGGCGTTCTTGGAGAAGAAGTGTCGCGCCGCGGACTGGACGCCGAAGGCGCCGTCGCCGAAGTAGGCGATGTTGAGGTAGCGCTCGAGGATCCAGTCCTTCGTGTGGTTCTTCTCGAACGCGATCGCGTAGCGCAGCTCGCGGATCTTGCGGGCGTAGGTCTCCTCGGTCGCGGCCTTGCGCTCCTCGTCGGTCTCGGCCTGGTAGAGCAGCGTCTGCTTCACCATCTGCTGGGTGATCGACGAGCCACCCTGGACCGAGCCGCCGTTGGCCTGGTTGGTGACGAACGCGCGGAGCGTGCCCTTGAGGTCGAGCGCGCCGTGGTCGTAGAAGCGGTAGTCCTCGATCGCGACGATCGCCTTGACCATCGGCCGCGAGATCGACTGCAGGGGGACGTTGATCCGGTTCTGGTCGTAGAGCGAGGCGATCAGGTTGCCGTTGACGTCGTAGATGCGCGTCTTCTGCGAGAGGTCCTTGGCCTCGAGCGACTCGGGGAGGTTGACCATCCCCTTGCTGACGTCCTTGGCCGCCACGCCGACCAGGCCCGCGAACGGGATGGCGAGGCAGGCGGTGAGGACGCCCATGACCACCGCGACGGCGGCCATCACGGCGAGGTGCGAGGCCACGCGGCCGGCGTCGGGGCGCCCCTGGGAGCGCTCGGAGCGGGAAGACATGGGCACCAGAGTACGGGGAAAGGGCATAGCACCCTCAATTCCACTCGCGCAGGCAGATAGTCACATTGGACTATGCGATTTGAGCCACCTGGCCCCTGTCTATACCGGGGCGAAGTCGTTTACTTTTCACTTCGAGTCGGGAATGGCCGCTATGGGGGCGGCCGACCGGCTCGATACACACACCGTGGGGACTGACTATGTGGGTCGAGGACTGGGCATCGCGCGCCGCTTGCAAGGCTGAGACGCCGGACGCGCTCTTCGTGCGAGGCGCCGAGCAGAACAAGGCGAAGCAGGTCTGCGCGGGTTGCCCCGTGCGCACCGAGTGCCTCGCCGAGGCGCTGGACAACCAGATCGAGTGGGGTGTCTGGGGCGGCATGACCGAGCGTGAGCGCCGTGCGCTGCTCCGCCGCCGCCCGGGCTCGTCGTGGCGCTCCATCCTGGAGACCGCGCGCACCAAGGTCGAGGCTCCCTCCGTCTCCGTCTGAGTCGGGGCCAGCCGGTTCGGGCTAGGGCTGCTCGGCGAGCTTCTCGCCGATCGTCCGCAGGCCGTCGAGGTCGTGGATGTCGCCGGCCATCGCCGGGACCACGGCCGTCGGCACCTGAGGGTGAGAGGCGACGAAGCGGTCGCGCAGGTCTTCCTCGCGCTCGATGATGCGCATCCGGTCGGCGTGCAGCTGGAGCAGCCCGGCGGCCAGGGACGAGGAGTCGCTAGCCCGCAGCCGGTCGGCGGCGGTGATCGCCTCCTCCGCCGAGAGCTCCGTCCGGGCGGACGGGCTGGCGCGGTTGACGACCAGCCCGGCCAGCGGCATGTGGTCGTCGGTGAGGCGGTCCACGAAGTACGCCGCCTCGCGCAGCGCGTCGGGCTCGGGTGCCGCCACCACGACGAACGCCGTCCCGTCGGCCTGCAGCAGCGCGAAGGTCTGCTCCGCGCGCTGCCGGAAGCCGCCGAAGAGGGTGTCGAAGGCCGCGACGAAGGTCTGCATGTCGCGCAGGATCTGCGCGCCGAGCACCTTGGTGAGCGCGTTGGTGACCACCGAGACGCCGGCGGTCATCAGCCGGGCCGGCCCGCGGGCCGGGGCGAGCAGGAGCCGGATGAAACGCCCGTCGAGGAAGCTGGAGAGCCGCTCGGGCGCGTCGAGGAAGTCGAGCGCCGATCGCGACGGCGGGGTGTCCACCACGATCAGGTCGTGGCTGCCGTCCGCGAGCGCCTGCCGGTGCAGCTGCCCGAGCTTCTCCATCGCCATGTACTCCTGCGTGCCCGCGAACGAGCTCGACAGCGCGACGTAGAACGGGTTCTCCAGGATCTGCCTGGCCTTCTCCGGGCTGGCCTGTGACTCGACCACCTCGTCGAAGGTGCGCTTCATGTCGAGCATCATCGCGTCGAGGGAGCCGCCCGCTCTCTCGTCGACGTCCTGCACGGGCCGCGGCGTGTTGTCGAGCCGCTCGATCCCCATCGACTGCGCGAGCCGGCGGGCCGGGTCGATGGTCAGCACCACCACCTTGCGACCCCGCTCGGCCGCCCGCAGCGCCAGCGCGGCGGAGGTCGTGGTCTTGCCGACCCCGCCCGCGCCGCAGCACACGATGATCTCGGTGCCGCGGTCGTCGAGCAGCGCGTCGACGTCGAGGACCGGTGCCTTCCGGTGGGTGCTCATGCCATCCCCTGCTCGCGGAGGAGCTGGGCCAGGTCGAGGAGGGCGCCCATGTCGATGCCCCCGGGCATCCGGGGCAGCTCGTAGGTCGGCAGGCCCTCCGCGGCCACCAGCTCGCGCTGCTCGTCCTCGAGCTGACGGCGTACGGCGTGGTCGCGCGCCTCGTCGACGAGCGAGGTGACCAGCGCGGCGTCGACGTCGACCTTCGCGCGGGTCAGGTCGGCAGCGATCGTCGTGGGGTCGACCTGGCCGGTGCGCACCTCGGCGAGCGCACTCGGGCTGAGGGCCCGCGGCCGGACCAGGTTGACGACGATGCCGCCCACCGGGAGGCCGGCCTCGCGGAGCTGGGCGATCCCGTCGGAGGTCTCCTGGACGGGCATCTCCTCCAGGATCGTGACGAGGTGCACCGCGGTGCGTGGCGAGCGCAGCAGCTCCATCACCTTGTCGGCCTGGCCCTTGATCGGCCCCACCTTGGCGAGGCCGGCGAGCTCGGAGTTGACGCCGAGGAACTGGCAGATCCGACCCGTCGGGGGCGCGTCGAGCACCACCGCGTCGTACGTGATCGCGTCGTGGTGGCGCCCGCCCCGCGGGCGCTGCACCGCCTCGTAGACCTTGCCGGTGAGCAGCACGTCGCGCACCCCAGGCGCGATGGTGGTGGCGAAGTCGATGACCCCGAAGCTCCTCAACGCCTTCCCGGCCCGACCGAGCTTGTAGTACATCGCGAGGTACTCCAGCAGCGCCGACTCCGGGTCGATGTGCAGGGCGTGCACCTGGCCCGCACGACCGTCGTGGTCCGGGGCGCCCTTGGCGATGCGGCGCTCCTCGTAGGGCAGCGGGTCGACGTCGAACATCCGGGCGATGCCCTGTCGTCCCTCGACCTCGCACAGCAGCACGTTGCGCCCCGAGGTGGCGAGGGCGAGCGCGAGGGCGGCGGCCACGGTCGACTTGCCCGTGCCGCCCTTGCCCGTCACCACGTGCAGGCGCACCTTGGACCAGTCGCTCACGCGACCAGCCTAGGGGCCGCTGCGCACATCCGGGCGTGCGAACTGTGGTCCCTGCCCACACAGTGGCGCTGCTCACACGGCCGCTAGGGTGCCGGGCATGGACAAAGTGGTCAGCTCGGCAGCCGAAGCGGTCGCCGACATCTGGGACGGAGCGACCCTCGCGGTCGGCGGTTTCGGACTGTGCGGCATCCCGTCGGTCCTCATCGAGGCGGTGCTCGAGGCCGGCACCACCGACCTGGAGGCGGTCTCCAACAACTGTGGCGTGGACGAGTGGGGCCTGGGCCGGCTGCTGTTCGCGAAGCGGCTGCGGCGGATGATCTCCTCCTACGTGGGGGAGAACAAGGAGTTCGCCCGGCAGTACCTGCACGGTGAGCTGGAAGTCGAGCTGACCCCGCAGGGGACGCTCGCCGAGCGGATGCGCGCGGGCGGGTCGGGGATCCCGGGCTTCTACACCGCGACCGGTGTGGGCACGCAGGTCGCCGAGGGCGGTCTGCCGTGGAAGTACGACGCCGAGGGCAACGTGATCGTCGCCTCGCCGCCGAAGGAGACGAAGGTCTTCTCGACGGCTGAGGGGGAGAAGGAGTACGTCCTGGAGGAGGCCATCGTGGCCGACTTCGGGCTGGTGCGGGCCTGGAAGGGCGACCGCCACGGCAACCTGATCTATCGCCAGTCCTCGCGCAACTTCAACCCGCTGGCCGCGATGTGCGGGCGGGTCACGATCGCGGAGGTCGAGGAGCTGGTCGAGCCCGGCGAGCTCGACCCCAACGACATCCACACCCCGGGCGTCTACGTGCAGCGCGTGGTCGCGCTGACCCCGGAGCAGGCCGCGGACAAGAGGATCGAGAAGGTGACGACCCGGCCGCGCCCCACTGAGGCACCTCCGGCCGACGACGCCGCGACGCACGGACTGGGAGGCTGACATGAGCTGGACGCGTGAGGAGATGGCGGCCCGTGCCGCGAGCGAGCTGAAGGACGGCTCCTACGTCAACCTGGGCATCGGGCTGCCGACGCTGGTGCCCAACTACGTCGCCGACGACGTGGAGCTGGTGCTGCAGAGCGAGAACGGCATCCTCGGCGTGGGGGCGTACCCCTTCGAGGGCGAGGAGGACCCCGACCTCATCAACGCGGGCAAGGAGACGGTGACGCTGCGCAAGGGCGCGTCGTTCTTCGACTCCGCGCAGTCGTTCGGGATGATCCGCGGCGGCAAGATCGACGCCGCGATCCTGGGCGCGATGCAGGTGTCGGCGGCCGGTGACATCGCGAACTGGATGATCCCGGGGAAGATGGTCAAGGGCATGGGAGGCGCGATGGACCTGGTCCACGGCGCCAAGCGGGTCATCGTGCTGATGGAGCACACCGCCAAGGACGGCTCGCTGAAGATCCTCGACGAGTGCGACCTGCCCTACACCGGCAAGCGCGTCGTGCAACGGATCATCACCGACCTCGCGGTGATCGACGTGATCGACCCCGCCACCGGTGAGGTCGCCCCGTCCGGCACCCTCGGCGACCGGGCCCTCAAGCTGGTCGAGCTCGCCCCCGGTGTCACCGAGGACGAGGTGCGGGAGAAGACCCAGCCCGAGCTGGTCTGAGGGCGATGATGGGGGCGTGGCCCTCGCTGTCTGCCTGCTCTTCGACGACAGGTCGGACCGACTGGTCCGCGACCTCTGGTCACGCCTGGAGGACGCGGGCGTCTCCACGCTGGCGACGCACACCCACCGCCGCCACCACCCGCACCTGTCGTACGACGTGCTCCGCACGTGGGACCTCGCGGAGGTGCAGGAAACGCTCGCCTTGCTCCCACCTGCCGAGCCGTTCGGGATGTCGTTCCACGGGACGATCGCCTTCCCACGCGGCCGCGCGGCGCTGGCGCCGGCGATCTCCGCTGACACTGCGTTGCGTCAATGGCGCATCGCCACGGCACTGGAGTCCAGGGGTTGCGAGCTGCATCGCAACTACAGATCCGGTCGGTGGGTGCCGCACGTCTCGGTGGCCACCCGCGTCCAGGGCGCCAGGCTCCCGACCGTGGTGAAGGCGGTCGCGGACGTGCTCCCCATGACCGTGCGTGTCAACCGAGCCGCCCTCGTGGACAGCGGGACCGGGAGGACCTGGGCGCTGCCACACATTCCTTGAAGAACTTCGCTCCGGGTGCGTTCTTTCGCCGCTTGAGACCTAGAACCAGGCTCCCGGTTACATCGGGTAGAGGTCGACGCCGGGCGGCGCGTCGAGGATCATCCGGGCCTTCTCGGGGTGGATGCGGTGGGTGCCGGTGTGGTCGACGAGGAACCCGAGGCCGTGTGGGGTGAGCCAGACGTAGCGGCCTTCGCCGCACTGGCGTGACTGGTAGCCCGCGTGGGTCTTCCAGCGGTGGTGTTGCCGGCCG
>Ga0209909_100548_pt1 | contig 16220 bp, 15 predicted proteins | sample FECB22metaG_FD_188302 | JGI IMG/M metagenome (GOLD analysis project Ga0209909, IMG submission 188302) | Cyanobacterial communities from the Joint Genome Institute, California, USA - FECB-22 (SPAdes) (version 3) | ecosystem: Environmental > Aquatic > Thermal springs > Hot (42-90C) > Microbial mats... | reverse complement strand
CGACCTTGGGCCGATTGCTGACGACGTCGAAGCCCTCGATGTAGACGTTGTCGATGTCGTAGCAGGCGAAGCTGCACATGCAGGCCGGTCCGACCGGCGAGCCCGGGAAGGCGCCCGCCTGCATCTGGATGATGCACTCGGCGGCGACGATGCGGCCGTCCTTCCTGGCGCCGATCTTGACCTTGACGTTGCCGCCCGGCGCCGGGCCGGAGGCCTTGAACACGTCCTCGCGCGACATGGTCATCTTCACCGGCTTGCCCGCCTTCTGCGACAGCCGCATGGCCAGTGGCTCGAGATAGACCACGGTCTTGCCGCCGAAGCCGCCGCCGATCTCGGTCGGCGTCACGCGGATCTGCGAGGTCTCGATGCCGAGCAGCCGGGCGCAGAAGCCGCGCACCTGGAAGTGGCCCTGGGTGGTCGACCAGACCTGGATCTGGCCGTCCTCGGCGGCCGACGCCAGGGTGGCGTGCGGCTCGATGTAGCCCTGGTGCACGGCCTGCGTCGTGTAATCCTTCTCGATCACGATCTCGGCCTGCTCGAAGCCCGCCTTGGCATCACCCTTCTTGAACTCGATGCGCTTGGCGATGTTCGACGGCTTGGAGGCCGGCGGGTTGGCGCCCTCGGTCAGGAGATGATCGTGCAGCACCGGCGCGTTGGGCTTCATCGCCTCGGCAACGTCGATGACGTGCGGCAGCACCTTGTAGTCGACCTTGATCAGATCCAGCGCCTGCTTGGCGATCGCTTCCGACACCGCGGCGACAGCAGCGACGGGATGGCCCTCATAGAGCGCCTTCTCGCGCGCCATGATGTTGCGCGTGATGTCGCGCATGTTCACCTGCATCTCACCGGTCGGCACGATGAGGTTGGCCTGGTCGGGGAAGTCCTGGGCGGTGATCACCGCCTTCACGCCGTTCAGCGCCAGGGCCTTCGAGGTGTCGATCGACCTGATCTCGGCATGGGCGTGCGGCGAGCGCAGCACCTTGCCGATCAGCTGGCCCGGCAGGTTGAAGTCGGCGCCGAAGCGGGCGCGGCCGGTGACCTTGTCGGCGCCGTCCGGACGCTCCGGACGGGTGCCGATCCACTTGTACTTGCCTTCGAGATTGGGGCGATGCTCGCTCATCGGGCGGACTCCCTCATTTCAGCGGCCGTCTCGAGGACCGCGGTGACGATCTTGTCGTAACCCGTGCAGCGGCAGAGGTTGCCCGCCAGCCAATAGCGGACCTCTTCCTCCGTCGGGTTGGGATGCTTCTCGAGCAGGGCCTTGGAGGCGACCAGGAAGCCCGGCGTGCAGATGCCGCACTGCAGGGCGGCCATCTCGACGAACTTCTTCTGCAGCGGATGCAGCTTGTCGCCCTCGGCCATGCCTTCGATGGTCTCGATCTTCATGCCCTGCGCTTCCGGTGCGAGCACCAGGCAGGAGCAGACCAGGCGGCCGTTGACGGTGACGCTGCAGGCGCCGCAGTCACCCGAGCCGCAGCCTTCCTTGCTGCCGGTCAGCCCGAGATTGTCGCGCAGGACATCGAGCAGGGTCTGGTTGGCGTCGCACAGGAACTCGGTCGGCGCGCCGTTGATGGTGGTGTTGACGTGGATCTTGGCCATTTTCAGCGATTTCCCCTTAAACAAAAGCCCCGTCATCCCGACCGGAGCCTCGCGAAGCGAGGCGTAGTGGAGGGACCTTTTTTTGCCGATGCGTCTGCAAAAAGAGGTCCCTCGACTGCGCCGCCCTTCGGGCGGCTCCGCTCGGGATGACGGAAAAATTAGTCATATCAAACCGGGCGATGCCCGCGATGTTCGATGCCGTTGATGCGATCGTGCGCGATCTTGGCGGTGCGCTTCAGCAGCACGCCGGCGATCTTGGTGCGGTACTTGATGGTGCCGCGCTTGTCGTCGATCGGCTTGCACGCCGCCGAGCAGGCGGCCGCCGCGGCGTCGAGCGCCGCATCGTCGAGCTTGGAGCCGATCAGCGCCTTGGCGGCGTCCTTGACCAGCAGCACGGTGGGAGCGACGGCGCCGAGCCCGACGCGCGCATCGGCCACGGTGTCGCCCTTCATGGTGAGCGAGACGCCGACGCCGACGACGGCGATGTCCATCTCGGTGCGCGGGATGAGCCGCAGATAGGCGTCGGACGAGTTCTTCGGCCGCTTGGGCAGCGTCAGGCTGACCACGATCTCGCCGGTCTTCAGCGAGGTCTTGCCCGGTCCGACACAGAACTCCTCGACCGGCACCTTGCGTTTGCCGTTGGGGCCCGCGACGTTGACGATGCAGCCCGCGGCGACCAAGGCCGGCACGCTGTCGGCGGCCGGCGAGGCGTTGCACAGGTTGCCGCCGGCGGAGGCGCGGCCCTGGACCTGGGTCGAGCCGATCAGGTTCACGGCCTCGATCACGCCCGGCCAGGTCTTGCGCAGCTTCTTGTGCTCGCCCAGCACGGCGGCCGGCGTCGCCGCACCGATGGTGAAGCTGCCGTTCTTCTCGACGACGCTCACCATCTCGGGGATCTTCTTCACATCGACGATCACCCCCGGGGTGCGGGCGCCCGACTTCATCTGCACCAGGAGGTCGGTGCCTCCGGCCAGGATGTAGCCCTTGCCCTTGGCGGCCTGCATGAACTTCACCGCGTCCTTCACGGTTTTTGCAGACTGATATTGGATTTCACTCATTAGCAGGCGTCTCCCCTAGGAATCTTCGGAATTTCGGTGGCGGCGTATCTGAGCGGACTGCAAGCCGCAGTGCAAGCCGGACGTGCCGAAATCGGCCGGTTTTCCGCGCACTTGACACGATTGCTTTCGCATCACGCGGGCTCATTGCCGGGAGCGCGCCACTCCAGTGGCGCATCATATGCTGCTTAGACACCCTATGAGCGCCACTGGAGTGGCGCGCTCCCGGCAATGAGCGGGTCATGACGTCGTCGCCGCCACCGGCTCGCCGTGGGTGCGCTGCCACAGGGCTTCGAGGCCGGTCGCCAGGTCGGCATAGCGGACGGGGCGCTGAGAGGCGCCGAGGGCGGCAATGGCGGCCTCGCCGATGTGCTGGCCGAGCGCGCGATAGGCTTCGAACTGGCCCTCGTTGAAGAACTGGTCGGCTGTCGTCTCGTGCGGGAAGGTCGGGCTCTTGTGGCGGTACTGGCCGATCACCTCGTCCTCGTCGCCGGTGCAGCTCGCCTTGAGATAGAGCAGCCAGCCCGTCTCCTTCTCCCCGGGATAGACGATGCGGCCCAGCACCAGGTGCGCCCCGGTGTGGGTGTCGGCCTTCAGCCGCAGCGCATCCAGGTTCATCTCGATATGGACTCCGAGATCGATGTAGGCGGTGCGCAGCAAGGTCGCGAGGCCGGCGAAGTACATCTGCGGATCGCACTCGCCATCGCCGATGACGATGATGCGGCAGCGCCGGCGCAGCAGCTCGATGGTCGCCAGGTTCTCGATGTGCCCGCCGTCGCTCAGGTTCACCCAGCGATGCTTCTCGTCCAGCCGCATCGCCATCTCGAGCAGCAGCGCCTGCGGCCGCACGCGCCAGCGGAAGCGGTCGGCGAAGGTGTTCTTCAGCTTCACCAAGGGGTCGCCCGCGGCGATCGACTGGCCGTCCTCGACGGCGACGTCATCGTAGCGCGTGTAGCGATAGTCTCGACGCTCGCCGGACGGGGCGGACACCGTCACGAGCTGCCGCCCACCGTCGAGCTCCTGCACGCGAACCGTTCCGCCGATCTCGCTCAGCACGCGCGGTCCGGGGCGACGGATGAGGCGCGTGCCCGGCTTCACCTCATCACCGTCCTTCACCACCAGCTCGGCGCCCGCCGTATAGACATGGCGGCGGGTCTCGCCATCGGTGCCGGTCACCACAACGGTCGTCCCCTCCTCGACGCTCACCCGGCCTTCGATCTCGCTGACCGGCTGGGTGCTGAAGCGCATCAGCGTGCTGATGCTGGAGCCGAGATAGCCGCCGCCCGACACGGTCGACATGTAGTCGAAATGATGGAACAGCCCGGCCTGGTGGAAGGCCTGGGCGATGCCGAGATTGAAGGTGGCCGAGCGGATGCCGCCGCCGGAGAAGGCAATGCCCGCCAGCCCATGCGCCGTCGTCGGCAGCGTGGTGTCGGCGAGGCCGCGCCCGGCTCCCTTGTCGTCGAGCAGCTCCCAGCGGCTGCGCACCGAGCGCAGCTCGTCGACGAACACCTCGGCGAAGCTGAACCCGGCGCGATCGTCCTTGCGTTCGCCAGTGTCGATGTGGCGCGCCAGGTCCTCCTCGAGGCGGCCGGGATGGGGCACCCAGACACCAAGCCGCATGTTGATCATGGTCATGAAGGCGACCAGGGCGGGCGACGTGCTGCGGCCCATGTTGGGCGAGGCGGCGGCGGCCGAGATCGCCATGGCGCTGGCGAGGTTCACCTGCGGGAAGACCTGCTCCATCGAGGCGCTGCGACAGTAGCCGGTGCGCTCGCCGCCGATGAACTTCTTGCTGAAGATGAAGAAGTCGCTGTGGCGGTCGCGCAGGCCGATATCGGCGCTGCCCTGCAGGTTGAGCGCAACGTTGATCAGGTGATAGGGCGCCGTCGAGCCGGCCTCGTGGTAGCAGAGCTCGCCGAGCGGCACGTCCTCCTCGATATCGACCTGGCCGCGCGCATTGACGCCGAGCAGGAAGGCCGAGGCCAGCCGGTCGCGGTAGAGCGCGTGCACCGAGGTCTGGTTGATGTCGACCGTCAGCCAGCCGAACAGCCAGAGCTCGACCGCGACGGCCAGCACGAAGAGCTTCAGCGGCAGGTCCGAATTGTCCATGTCGAGCGCGGCGGTGGCGGCGAAGATGCCGTAGATGACGGCGGCCAGCAGCAGGTGCAGCCCGATGATGGAGGCCAGCAGGCCCGAGAGGCGACCGTATTCCGGCGCCGAGAAGGTGCCGTTGCGGTAGCCCGTCGCCATGGCGAACAGGATGCCGACGATGAAGACCGCCGGCGTCACCAGCAGCAGGATCAGCAGGTGCTCGAGATGGGCGATGCCGTTGAACAGGCCAGTCAGCAGGTCGCCGCCGGGCGTGGCGTTGCCCTGGAAGACCAGGTACTCGGCCACCACGACGATCAGCGCCAGCGGCGCAATCACGCTGCCGACCGCGATCACCGCCACCGCCACCATCTGCCAGCGCCCGCTCAGAACGCTCAGCAGCTTGGGCGCGGCGCTGAGCGAGCCGATGGCGGTCGCGGCCAGCGCCAGGTACTCGCGCCACGGCAGGTGCTTGCCGATCAGCCGGTGATACCAGTCGACGAGATGCGGCAGCAGCTCGAACACGGCCGCGCCCAGCACCAGCAGCAGCGCGATCGCGAAGCTGCGCTCGTAGCGGTCGCGCGATTCGACCGAGCTGTCGCTGCCGCTCGCCAGGCTCTTCTTGTAGCCCGCGATCTTGCTCAGCATGGTGGCGACCGGGAACAGCAGCACCCAGCCGACCGCCAGCGCCAGCACCAGCGGCGTCAGCAAGATGCGGTCATGCATGTAGGGATAGAGGAAGCTCAGCACGATGGCCGCGAGCAGCAGCGGCGGGCTGAAGATCAGCGCATTGATGAAGATGCCGCGGGCGAGCACGGCGGCGATGCGCAGATAGTCGAGGAAGCCCCCCACCGCCATGTAGTTGGAATGGTTGCGCAGCCACGTGAGGAAGGGCGATTCGGTCGTACCTTCGCTCAGGGCAAAGGGGAAGTCGCCGTACTTCGCGGCGCTGCGAGGGCGGTCGCCCGGCCAATCAGTCACGGTAGGCCCCCGTCATCCCGACCGCAGCCGAGCGTAGCGAGGCGGAGCGGAGGGACCTCTTTTGACGATGCGTTGACAAGAAAGGTCCCTCGACTTCGCTTCGCTGCGCTCGGGATGACGGGAGGTTAAGCACGGAACGACGCAATCGCCTTCTCGTCAAACTTCAGCCCCAGGCCCGGCTTCTGCGGCAGCAGAAGGTGGCCGTCCTTTATCTTGGGCGTCTCCTCGTAGAGGCAGAGCATCCACGGCATGTACTCCACGGTGAGCCCGTTGGGGCAGGCCGCCACCATGTGGACCAGGATCTCGGGCATGACGTGGCTGACGATCGGCAGGTTGAAGGCCTCGGCCATGCCGGCGACCTTCATCCATTGGGTGACGCCGCCGACCCGCGCCAGGTCGACCATGACGACGTCGACCGAGCGCGCCTCGATCATGTGGCGGAAGGGCACGATGCCCCAGACATATTCGCCGCCGGCGATCGGCGTCTTGAGCGCGGCGGTGACGCGCGCCAAACCCTGAAAGTCGTCACAGGTCGTGACGTCCTCCAGCCAGAACAGGCCCACGCCCTCCTCCTCGACGCGGTGGCCGATCTGGATCGCCTGCTCGGGCCGCCAGCGCTGGTTGATGTCGCACATCAGCTTGATGTCGGGGCCGATCGCCTCGCGCACGACGCGCACGCGGCGCACTTCCTCCGCCGGAGTCGGGTTGCCGGGCAGCGCCATCTGGGTCTTCATCTCGCGGAAGCCCTTCTGGACCAGGATCTGCGCGGCGCGTTGCGCCTGCTCGTCCTTGAGGCCGCGGCGCAGCGAGCCCGAGGCATAGGTCGGCACGCGATCGCGGTGACCGCCCAAAAGCTTCCAGAGCGGCTGGTCGAGCGCCTTGCCCTTGATGTCCCAGATCGCGGTGTCGATGGCAGAGATGGCCAGGGTGAAGATGCCGCCCAGCCCGCCGCCAGGATCGCCGGTGCGCAGCTTGGTCACGATCGCCTCGACGCGCTGCGGATCCTCGCCCACCGTCGCGGCGGCGAGATCCTCGACCGCGGCGTGCAGGCTCCTCGTGAGGCGGCCGCCGTAGAGGGTGACGCCGATGCCTTCGATGCCGTCATCGGTGCGCAGGCGCACGGCGACGATGGGGCGCTTGCGGCCGGCTTCCTCCGGCATGTTGGCCAGCGGATCGTCCTCGGGAACGAGGAGCGTGAGGACTTCATAGCTCTTGATCTTCATCACTGACCTCCCCGGGATGCCGGCGGCATGACATTCGCGCAATTCCCGCATTTTGCGCTACCCCCTCGAAGGGTGGAGCTCGGGTGAAATCGGCGGCCGCGGAGCAGACGAAAGCATCCCGCGTACTATAACAATAGTGCTCGTTATAATCAAGAACATTGGTGTTGAAAGAAGCGCGGTCGCAATTTTGTTGCGACTTTTGAGGCTCCATAGCGCCCCACCCATGGCCGCCCTTGCCCTCGACCACACCACTCCTTGTCCCTCGATCCTTCGATGCCAGCAGTGCTGTCACGGGGCGAAAACATTAGATGGAAAAACATTGGATGCGGGCCGCCGCCATACAGAGTTTTTCGCCCCTCGAGGGTGCTCAGGGCACGACGCGAATTACTGGACACCGGCCTGTCCAATAATTCGAACTCCAGACCTGGGCGACAAAGCGCAAGCGCCGGCGTTCGCCGCGCCAAAAACGAGCGCATGTTCATTCGTTTCTCCGTTGTGATCGACAGCGTTCAGCGAACGGAAGGACCGGCGCGCGCGGATGGGCCACAATTTCCGGTGAAGGGGTCAATGCCATTTCGTTGCCGCGCTCCTCTCTGAGTGCTGGCAACGCTTGCACGCGATGAAACGATGTGAAGAGACGAAGTCATGAGACCACCTCGCTTGTTTGAAGGTGGTCCGCATACGCCACAAAATTGCGCTCAGGAGTCAACCTGAAACGCTAATGACACTTGAATGCTTCCGGCGCTTGAGAAAGCCAGCACAGGACGCTGCCCACCCGTAACCCCTGCGGCACATGCGGCTGAAGCGGGACGCGGCCTGGCTAACGCGACCTCTCGTCCGATAAGAGGTGTCCGGTCTCCGAGTTGAGGAAATGCATGCGGCCGCATGCCAGGCAGTGGATGCCGTCATATCTCACCTGACGACTATCGGACGGCGCCGCAGGCGTCGAAGTCAGGTGAGTCTGCACTTTCTGTCCCGTCGTCGGGCAGCGAAAGATGACGGGCCGCGCCATCCTAGTATCGTGACGGTCGCCAGATCGGCGGCTTTGCGCTGGATCAAACGACAGGCAAATCGTTCGTTAATGAACGAACCATTCCGCCCCTGTCTGGACACACTCCGACACCCGCACATTGTGCAATGAATGCGCGGACTGGGTTGTGGCGTAGCAAGAGCGCCTTCGAATGGGATGGCCGCGCCGTCTGCGCGATGTTGCCTGTCCGGCTGTGTGGGCGGCAGGCAAGGTGCAGGAATGAACGGTGATGCCGTCCCCGGCGCCGCCGGTGCTGCGGCGGACGCGTCCCGTGCCGGCTGTGGGTTCGGCACGGGCGCGGTCGTGGCGTGGACAAGCCATCGTCATCACCGGGTGGGCCGCCGCCCTTCCACCGATGCCCCGGCGGTGCACCAGGTGCCGCGAACGGCCATGCCTGCGCGTCCGCACGCCGGTGGCGCCGCCTTCGGCGAGGCCACGCGAGGGCCATCTCCCCCACACGTGGCATTTGCCACGCGCCCAGACGTCGTCCTGCGTTAGGCTCGTGGCGCCAGGCTCGGGGCGCCAGGCTCGGGACACTCGACGGTGGATGTTATCGGGAGGGATACATTGGCCAGGAAAGTCGAGATCAGCGAGGCCGTGGGCATCCGCAACGGCGTGCGGCCTTGCCCCAATCGCCAGCCCGACCTCGAGAAGATCCGCGATCTCTTCGACGCCATCCCGACGGACGCCGGCGGGACACGGGACAGCATCGGCGACTGGGCCACGGTCAGGCAGCTCCTGATCGCGGAGATCGCCGCCCAGATCACGATCTTCCAGGGCGCGCAGCCGGGCCTGACGGTCGACGGCGCGATCGACAGGACAGGCAACACGCTGAAGCGGATGAACGCCATCGCCGCCGCCCAGGGCGGCGTGACGATGATCACGGCCACCGTCAGCCACGACGTGGCGCCCTATTCCGAGACCGGCACCGACATCAGCTTCACGGCGATCGACAGCTTCACCATGCCCGGCCGGGGTCCGCTCAAGATCATCCGCGACCGATGGAGCTATGTCCGCCGCCTGGTCCGGGTCGAGAACTGCTCGATCAAATGGTTCGGCGTGCTGTTCAATGCCCCGGGCGGCACGGCGCAGTTCGGCTCCGTCCCGCACATCTACTTCACCCCGCATCCCTCCCAGGGTCACTACTACGATCCCGGCTACGACAGCTTCACGACCTGGCGCAAGCTCTGGCACGACTACACCCAGGCGCCCGGCCGCCAGGTCGTCACCGCCGGCAAGGACCAGGTGCTGGTGGTGCCGTTCTACACCAACGCCCAGCACCGCGGCGGACTGGGCGACTTCCTGCAGAACTGGAAGGAGACGGTGACGACCGTCGTGACCGCGGCCATCGACTCGATCGATCCGATGGCCTTGCGCGACCGGTTCGAGTTCAGCGAGATCTATTCGACGAGCTTCTCGGACGGCTGGATTCCCCACCGCCAGTTTCACACCGAAGGCTCGGGAGTCCAGCAGATGACGACGCGGGTGATCGATCTCGACGGTCAGGCGGCGCACCCGCCGTCACACTGGCGGCCGGCCAAGGGCATCATCTATCTCGACCGGGCGCCGCCGCGGCTCGGCAATCCCGTGGGCAACGAATGGTATGTCGGAGGTCGCTGGACGCGAGAGATCATGGCGGACGACTGGGGCGGCCGCTTCACCGGCCACGCGGCCTGCTCAAGCTACCTGCTCTACCACGCCATGCGCCTCGGCTAGATCGACTCATTGCCGGGGCCCGATGGGAAGCACGGCGCTTATCCTTCAGGGAACGTGGAACTCCGGCAGCCGGGTGACGAGCGCGTGCGGTGCGCCTCCGCATGAACACATTTCTACCGCGCTCCTTCGTGCAAGGATGCAGCCGGTGGGTGTGTGGTGAAAAACGATGGCGCGAGCTCTTCGGGCCGCAGCGATGTGCTGCGCGGCGGCGGTCGTACTGTCTTGGGCGCCGCGATCGGTGGCGCAAGGTAACGCGCTCGGCGCCGTGTCCGACGCTCTGGGCGTCGCCGACACTCGCGGCGTCGCCGACGCCGGCGGCGTCGTTGGCGTGTCGGTGATGGCGCTGGGCAGCGCGCCCGGGCGCGGCTCCGCATCCGTGACGCCGCCGGGACCGCAGGCGCTCGACGGGCCGGACTGGCCCGCCTTCTCGGGCATGAGCCGACGGGCGGCGCCGCGCGTGCCGGACCGCTATTCCCTGCGGCCGGTCTACTTCGACAACCAGGCCTTCGAGAGCGCGGCGGACTGCCTGACGGCGGCTTCTCTCCGGCGCCTTCCCCTGGAAGTCTGCGAATGAGGGAGGTCTGCGAATGAAGAGGGCGCGCAGGCGAAGCGCGATAGCCGGCCCGGTTCTTCTGCTGTGGTCGCTCCTCCTGGCCGCTCCCGGCACGGCCTGGCCGCAGAACGCGGCCTTCAGCTGGCGAGACATCGACTGCCCGGCATCGCGCATCGTCGCCTGGCGCGGCCTCACCTGCCGGGAGAGCGGGGTCACCACCAGCCACGGCCGCATCGCCGCGTTCCGGCAGTGGGCGGCGTTCGGGCCGGGCCCCGCCGGCTACTACGTCCACATGTTCCTGGCGGAGGCGGTGAACGGCGCCTCCCTCGAGGGCGATGAGACGATGAGCGACTTCGTGGAGTGGATGGTCGGGAACGGCACGTCGATCAGCCGCCTGTCCGACGTGCAACGCGGTGGCGACGCCGACTACGTCACCTTTCTTGACGACCGCATGACGCGGCAATGCGTCGGGTTCCGGCGCCTGGGCGACTTCCGCCAGCACGGATACGAGCGGCTGACGGGCGGCATCCTGTGCGCGCCGCCGGGAACGGCGCTCACGACCGAGGACGTCGAGCTGTTCATCGAGAATGTGCGGCTGCGGCCGGCCGGCACCAGCGCCACCTCGCGCTGAAGATTTTCGCCGAGGCCGGCAACGAAGCCGACAAGGTCCCGTTGGCTCGCCAAGGCGGTGCAGTGCAGTGCAGTGCCCTCGACATCCCTTCCCCAATCATTCGATGGAGCAGCCCATGGCGAGCGAAGAGACCAAGATCACCTCCGGCAGCCTGATCGCGGCCGAGAAGGTCGAAGGAACCGACGTCTACAACATGAACGGCGAGAAGCTCGGCACCGTCGACGACATCATGCTCGACAAGGTGAGCGGCAAGGCGATCTACGCCATCATGTCGTTCGGCGGCTTCCTCGGCATCGGCGAGAAGTATCATCCCCTGCCGTGGTCGACCCTGACCTACGACCAGAGCAAGGGCGGCTACGTCGTCAATCTCGACAAGACGATGCTCGAGAACGCGCCGAGCTACGGCATGGACGAGAACTTCAGCTGGACGCCGGACTACGGCCGCCAGGTCGACAAGTACTACAACGCGCCGAGCTACTGGTAGGCGCGGGCGTCCAAAGCCCCGTCATCCCGAGCGTAGTCGAGGGACCTTTTTTGTCGATGCATCGACAGAATAGGTCCCTCCGCTACGCCTCGCTTCGCGAGGCTCCGGTCGGGATGACGATCAATGCACCAGCGCCGGCTCGGACGGGCGATAGATGATGGTCACGGTCCACTGCGGCTCAGCGCCGGCCGGCTGTTCGGCCGGCAAGGTCCAGCCGCTGATCCTGTCGAGTCCGCTCTGCTCGGCCCACCAGGCTGCCGCCGCCTTCTCGGCTTCCGCCCGGGTGGGCGCGGTGAAGGCTTGCCAGTACTTCGCCTTCTTCAACATCGGCTTCGGTCTCTCCCGCATCAGCGCCGTTCGACGATCACGTAGACCAGCGCCTCGGCCGCCGGGTCGGGGTTCTCGACCGCATGCGTGACGTCGGTGCGGCAACTGCAACTGTCGCCCGCGGCAAGCTCGGCGGTTTCGTCGCCCACGGTCACGCGAACCGCGCCGCTCACCACGTGCATGTGCTCGACCGTGCCGGCCGCGTGGGCGGCGGTGGGGCCGAGCACGGAGGATGGCGGGATCCGGAAGCGCATGAAGTCGATGCGGTTGCCAGGCGCCGCCGGCGTCAGGCTCTCCCACGGCGCGGGCTGCTCGCCGCCGGCCCCCTCGCCGCTGCGCAGGATGCGAATGCGCGGCGACGGACCCGCGCCCGCCTCGACCAGCGAAGCGGCGCTGACCCCCAGCGCCCCGGCGAGCCGCACCAGGGTGATGACGGTCGGCGACTTCGTTCCGCGCTCGATGTCGGAGATCATCGACGGCGAGATGCCGCTCTGCGCCGCCAGCGTCCGCAGGCTGAAGCCGCGCGCCTCGCGCTGTTGCTTGACGGCGCGTCCGGTGCGGAGGCTGACCTCGTTCTCTGTCTCGTCCTCTAAAGTTGACAGCATGTCCTCCATAGTGCACACAGAAGGTCGATCCAAGCAAGGGAGCAGACGCCATGGACAAGGCCGACTTCGAGGCAGGGCTGCGTGCCGACGGTTATCGGGTCGTGAACACCAGCATCAAGCCCAATCTGATCTCAGGCAATCATTGCCATGACTTCGATGCCAAGGCTTTCGTCCTGGGCGGCGAGATCACCATCACCCGCGACAACACCCCGGTCACCTTCCGCGCCGGGCAGTGCTTCGAGGTCCCGGCGGGCTACCAGCATGCCGAGCAGGTCGGACCGGAAGGCGTCGCCCTGCTGTCGGGCCGCCGCCGCAAGGGGGCGCCGAGCCGCGAGGCCTTCGAGAGCGATCTGCGCCGCGAGGGTTTCGAGGTCATCCATGGCGGCCAGCAGCCCTGCTACAGCGAGGATCTGCATGCCCACGATTTCGACGCGCGCATCATGGTGCTGGGCGGCGAGATCACCATCGTGCGCGACAACAAGGCGGAGACGTTCCGCGCCGGCGATCACTGCGAGATCGCGGCGGGATGCCTGCACACCGCGCAGGTGGGCGCCGAAGGCGTCGCCTACATCGTGGGCAAGTCCTGCCGCCGGCAATAGCATCGAGGTGGAATGGCCAAACCCGTCATCCCGACCGAAGCCGCGCAGCGGCGTAGTGGAGGGACCTTTTTTGTCGATGCATAGACAAAAGAGGTCCCTCGACTTCGCTGCCCTTCGGCTTCGCTCAGGGCAGGCGCTCCGCTCGGGATGACGATAAGGAGAAGGGAGCAACCGATGTTGCTACGCTCACTGCACGTATCCAAAGCCGCGTTCGAGGCCGGCACCGGCTGGACGTTGAAACCGGAAGGCGCCTGCCAGGGCTCGGTCTGCATTCCGCTGTCGCGGCCAGCTGGCGACACGATCGACGTGGCGGCCGTCGCGCGCGACATGGCGATGCCGCTGGTCGCGGCCGAGGAGCATGGCCTGTGGGCGCTGGGGCCGGCGGCCATCGGCTCGCGGGCGCTGGCCAGCGCCGAGGCGCCCGATCTCAACCTGCCCGATCTCGACGGCAAGGTGTTCAGCCTGTCGAGCCTGCGCGGCCAGAAAGTGCTGCTCTACGCCTGGGCGCCTTATTGAGGCTGCTCGCGAGACTTGCCCGTGTGGCGGTCCCTGCGCGATGAGCTCCATCCCCAAGGCTTCGAGCTGGTGACGGTCGGGCTCGATACGCTGGGCGACGCCGGCTGCCGCGCCTTCATCGAGGCGGCAAAGCCGACCCATCCGTCGCTGATCGATCGGCACCACGTGCTGGCCGAGCTGCTGGGGGTGATCAACATCCCGAGCAGCGTGTGGATCGACGAGAACGGCATGATCGTGCGCTCGGCCGAGGTTGCGCCGGCGCCACCGCAGCCCAATAGCGGGCCGCGGCTTGGCCTGCCGCCGGATGCGCCGCAGCGCATGCTCGACATCATGGCGGAGGCCGCCAAGATCCGCCGCGAGACCGAGGCCTATCACGCGGCGCTGCGCGATTGGGTGGCGCGGGGCGACAAGAGCCGGTTCGCCCTGTCGCCGGACGAGGTGATCGCGCGGTCGCGGCCGCGCGATGCCGACAAGGCGCTGGGCCATGCGCACTTCCAGCTGGCCTCGCAGCTCGAGATGGACGGCCATCACGCGGCGGCGGTGAAGCACTTCCGCGAAGCCCACCGCCTGGTGCCTGACAGCTGGACCTTCCGCCGCCAGGCGTGGTCGCTCGAGAAGGTGGGCAACGATGCTCTGGCCCGCTTCTGGCAGGGACCGGATCCGAAGTCGCCGGAGGCCTGGCCTTACGAAGGCGACTGGCTGAAAGACGTGCGCAAGATCGGCGCGGAGAACTACAACGATCCGTGGCGGCCTTGATCGGCTGGGCCCCACGCAACGCCCTGAACCGGTTGTCATATCACGCGGCCTTGCCTCGCGGACGTCCGCCCTTGCGGCCGTTGGCGCGAGCAGCCGCCGCCTTTGCCGCCGACTTCGATTGCCCGGCGCGGCGCGCGAGCTCGGACGCCATCCAGGCGCGCGTGCCGAACACGCCCATCAGCAGCCCCGGCACGGTGAAGTCGGCATCGAGCTGCGGCCAGTGCAGCGCATGGCCCTGGCCGAGGATCTCGACGTCGGCCAGTGCGGACTCCTTCGCCCGCGCCATGCCCTGCAAGGCGCGCGGCGGAAAGACGAAGCTGCAGCCGTTGGTCAGGTCTACGACCATGCGCTGCGTGCGGCGGTCATAGCGCGCGCTGGCCGCCCGCGGTTCGCTGCGCGCCAAGCGCCGGCCGCGCGCCATGGCGCGGTCGATCTCCTTGTCCATCTCCGCCTTGGACCATCCGCTTGCCATGCTCTTACTCCTTCTCCCGCTCATCGCCATCCGCGCCGTGGATGTTGTTCCAGGCAACAAGCAGCTCGCCGTGATGCGCCATGGTCTCGGACATTGCCTGTCGCAGCTTGCCGCGATCCATCCCTCGCGCCCAAAGCAACATCGGACGGCCGTCGGAACCCTCCAAAAGCAGCTTCGCCTCGCCGCCCGCCGAAAAGACGTGAACGTGGGGCGGGCCATGGTCGTCGAGAAAGATGACGAAGCGCAGGCTTCCGGTGCGGTGGACGGTCGGCATCGGCAAAATAACCCATCTGATGGGTTATTCAAAGCCTACCCATCCAAGCTTCGTGGCGGGTCGCCTGGACATATGGAATGCCCAATTCGGCGCCACTGGCCTGGAAGACGAGATGGCACCGCAGGATGTTACAGCGCCAGTCGTGGCGGGAGTGGCGGGCTGAAACGTCGTTTGATAGCTTTCGAAACCGCGTCCTGTCGAAGCGGTCGCGTGGAAACCTCGGCATAAGGTCTGGCGTGCCGATCTATCTCTTCGGGCCCTTCGTTCTCGATCCGGCCGAGCGTTCGCTGACGCGCGACGGCGGGAAGCTGGCGGTTCCGGGGAAGGCCTGGCAGATCCTGGTGATGTTGGCGGAAGCGCGGGGCAGCCTGGTCACGCACGAGGCGATGCGGGCGAAGCTGTGGCCCAATGTCATCGTCGAGGACCGCACGCTCACCGTCCATGTCTCGACCTTGCGCAAGGCGCTGGGCGGCAGCAACACGATCGAGACAGTCACCGGTGCCGGCTATCGCCTGGCCGTTCCCGTCCAAGTCGCGGCGAACGGCGATGCGGCCACGAAGCCCCTCTCTCCGATGCCGGCGGCGCGGCGGCTGGCGGTGCGGCCCTTCTCGACGACCGGGCTCCCACACACCGACGCCTATCTCGGGCTCGGCATGGCCGACGCCCTCACCAACATGCTGTCGGTCATACCCGGCCTCACTGTCGCGCCAGTCGAGGCGGCGGACCGGGTCGCGAGCGCCACCGACACGCTCGCGGCGGCGCGCTCGCTCGAGCTCGACCAGATGCTTGAAGGCTCGGTCGACCTTGCCGACGAACGCCTGAAGGTCTCGGCTCGGCTGGTGGACGTAGCGACGGGCCGCACGCGCGAGGCCCAGACCTTCGCGCAGCGCCAGGCCAGCGCCACGGCCTTGCAGGACGCGATCACGCAATGGGTGGCGCAGTCGATGCTGCAATCGAGCACCGTCGATCCGGTGCGCAGCTACCATCCGCGCTCGGCGGAGGCCTTCTTCCTGCAGCTCCAGGCGCGGGCCAACCTCAGGGCCCATGCGCCGGTGCCGGCGATGCGGGCGCTGGTGCTGTTCGAGCAGGCGGTGGCGGCCGATCCCAACTATGCGCTGGCCCATGCCGGGCTCGCCTCGAGCTACAGGCTGCTGGGCTCGACGGCGATCCGCCGGCCGTTGCCCATCGAGGAGGCGATGCCGCGGGCGCGCCAGTCGGCCGAGCGCGCGCTGGCGCTGGACGACAAGCTCGACGAGGCGTGGACCGTGCTCGGCCACATCAAGATGGAGGTCGATTGGGATTGGGAGG